>Ga0335070_10002646_pt1 | contig 20810 bp, 14 predicted proteins | sample Lox_Sample_13_FD_206722 | JGI IMG/M metagenome (GOLD analysis project Ga0335070, IMG submission 206722) | Soil microbial communities from Loxahatchee National Wildlife Refuge, Florida, United States - Lox_Sample_1.3 | ecosystem: Environmental > Terrestrial > Soil > Wetlands | place: USA...
AACTCTGGCGCCGTGGCTTTCCATCATCCAGCACGCGTCCGAACATTAGGGACAATTAGTGGTTTACCACCGGAACAACGGTGTCGTTCCGCCGGAGTCGCGGCGCAAGAAGAGCTAGCGCGAGTCGAGCCGATCATTTCCGCTCATAGCGGCCCATGAACTCGGCGTGGGCGAGAACATGGCCGCGCATCGCCCGGTCCAAATCCGCCCGCGACGCGCCCGACGTCAGATCCAGCTTGGGGAGATCCAGCGCGTAGACACGAAAGTAATAGCGATGCGGGCCGCCGCCTCGGGGCGGACATGGTCCGTTGTATCCGGGCTTGCCGAAATCGTTCTTGCCGCTGTCGCCGAGTTTGCCGTGCCTGAAACCCTGCGCGATCGACTGGGTTGCCGGTGCAACGTTGTACAGCAGCCAGTGGTTCCAGACTCCGCCGGGCGCGTCGGGATCGTCGACGATCACCGCGAAGCTCTTGGTGCTGGCGGGCGCTCCGGTCCACTCCATGGCCGGCGAAAGGTCCGCACCCTCGCACGTATGAAGGGCAGGGATAGTTCCGCCTTCGTGAAAAGCCGCGATCACAAGCTTCATGGCCATCAGTAATAACATACGCATCCTCGTGTATGGGCGAGCGTTTTAGATGCTCAATAGGTGAGCTTCCACGGCCGACTTGTTCAGGCGCGACAGCGCCAGCGCGTACCATTGAAGTTGTCTTTCGTAATGCGCGCGGTTCGGCGCGAGGTCGGCGTCAGTCTTGAAGTCGACGATGTGCCAGGTGCCGTCGCTCACAAAGCCGAGGTCGATCACGCCCTGCAGCACTTGGGAGTTGTCGAGCTTGAGCAGCACGGGCAACTCACGGTGTGTCCGGCCGGATCGGCGCGCGCGGTCAATCAGCGGATGTTCTAGAGCGCCGAGCGCGGCATCGATCGCATGTGCGGTTTCGTCCGGTTCTGCGCCGAGCAGCCGTCCGTGGACTTCAGCAAGTGCTGCCACCGCGGCTTGATCAGCATCGAGCGGTGCATCCCGCAGGATACTGTGGACCAGCGTGCCGAACCGAGCGCCGGACGGGCGATTTTTCGGCTTGGGCACGGATTCATAGCGGACTTTGACTTGAATGCCAGCGGGCCCGCCGGCCGCCTCGCTCGGCGTGAATATGTCGAACTGCTTGGTTTGTGCGGTGGTTGTGACTTTATCGCGGGCCGATTGCCACGCGTGATAGCTCGCAAGCGTCGGAGATTCTGTTTGAGAAATGTCATCCGGTTGCAGAATGTTTTCCAGGCGCAGCCCGACCGGGGAGGGCGCCGTGAGCTTCAGCGTGTTCGGATCCCACCAGACGACAGTGTGCGGTCCCTGCTGCGGCGAGTGCAGGCCCGGGCGCACGGACGGTTCATCGTGCGAGAAGAAAGGACGGTCGGCGATCGATGCTTCTCCGAACTCCGGGCACCCCGCCGCGGCTGTCGAGTGGCGGTGGCGAGCGCTCTCGGGATAAATCGATTTGTTCAGCGGCGCCAGCCAGCCGTCCAGTTCTTCGTCGCCTACCGCGGGAACAACCAGCAGATCGCGTGCGCGCGTCGCGGCGACGTAGGCCACACGGACTCCCTCGGCGCGTTCGCGGAGTCTTTCTTGCGCCTCGTTATCGCGGAGTTCCCAAGGTGCGCAGCGCAGCAGACGTGTTGCGCAAAGGCCTTGGCGGGCGTCGACGAAGCGGTCGGGATCTCCCGCGGCGATGTTGGCGGTCATGTCGGCAAGGATCACCACGGGGAACTCGAGACCTTTGGCGGAGTGAACCGTCATCAAGCGAATGCCCTCGGCGCCTTCTTCCAGGACCGGAGCCTCGGCGGACTCCGCTTTTTCTGCCTGCGCCTCCAGCTCCTCTACGAACCCGCGAAACGAGATGCCACCGGAAAGCTCGAAAGTGCGCGCAAGATCGGCGACCCTGTAAACGTTGGCCAGCACCTGGTGGCCGGCCGGACGAAGCGCGAATCCGGCGTGCGCACGAGTGGCGTCGAGCAGAGCAGTCACAGTGCTCGCGATGGGGCGTCGATTCCGGCTCCGATGCAGCTCAGCGAGTTGGCCGAGCGCCTCGATGACCGGCTTGAAGTCATCCGGGAGTTTGTCCGGAAACGTGCGCAGCGGATGCAGCCGGCCGGCCTCTTGAGAGAAGCGCAGAAGCACGTGATCAGCTATCGCAAACAACGATCCCTTCAATGCGGCGAACACCGACAGCTCGTCGTCCGGCCACTCGATCGCGTTCAACGCCGAGCGCAGAGTTTCAACCTCCTCGCGGCCGTGAAACGACTTCGAGCCGACCAGCAGGTGAGGGACTTCGCGGGCCTCGAGCGCCCGCACATAGTCGCGCGTGATGTCAGTGCCGAAATTGGTAAAGCGCCGGAACAGGATGCAAACGTGCCGATGAGAAACGCGCAAGAGTTGCGATGGGTCTTCGGGATCGCGAACCTTCCAGCCGCTCTCCTTGATCAGCCACTCGACGAAGGCGACGATCGCGCCAGGCAGACTCTCATTGATAGCGGTCTTCGAAACGCGCGTGCTGCCGTACGGCCTCGGAACCGGCAGCGCGACGACGCTCGGCTGTCCATCGATGGGCGGAGTATCGCCATCGAGCGGCGAGTAGGCCGCCTGGCCTGCTTCCGCGTTGTCCTGCATCTCCGGATGAAAAGCCGCGTTCACGCACTCCTGAATCGGGCGCAGCGCACGGAAGCTGGTGGTGAGTTGAACGATGCCGACACCCTGGGTGCGCAGATGATCGCGGATCTCGCGGTACAAAACAACATCGGCCCGCCGAAATTTGTAGATCGATTGTTTGGGATCGCCGACCACGAAAAGCTTGCCCGGCTTGGGCGTCGCGGACATCCACTCCGATTGCGCAGGGTCGCCGGAGGCAAGCAGGAGCAGGATCTCGGCCTGCAGTGGATCGGTGTCCTGAAACTCATCTACGAAGATGTGGCTGAACCGGTTCTGCAAGTAACGGCGGACGTCGCTGTTGTTGCGCACCAGGTCGCGCGCGCGGATGAGCAGGTCGACGAAGTCGAGCTTACCCGCGCGCTGCTTCAAAGCATCGTAGCGCTCCACCAGGTCCCACATCTCGGCGCGCAGCGTGGACGCGAGGTCTGCATCCGCGGCTATTTGAAAGTTCCCCAGATTTTCGAGGAGCTTCTCGCGCGCCCCGACCACCTGCTCGCGCGGGATGCCTTCGGCGAAAGAGCCCGATCCCTTCTGTGGATTCTTCTTGAGATCGCGGAACAGCTTGATCAGAAGACTTTCCAGCGTGTCATAGTCGCGCGAGCGAGTGGCGGCTTCGGATCGATTGATCCAGGTGATCAGCGCTTGCGCCGGCCGAAGCGAGCGGACCAGATTATCGTTGGATCGTGTGCACTGTGCGGCGGCCTCGGCGATCAAGCGAACCTGCTCGAGCAGCGCGTCGACCTTGCCTTTGCGGTCGAAGATGACGCGCCGCCACGGCGCGGGATGGTCGCGCCATTCCCCGAGCTTCCAGCCGGCATACTGCAGTTGTTCGACCGGCGGCGTTTTCTCGAACGAATCGCGCCAGGCCAGGCGGAGCAACGCACGCCGTAGGCCGGGAGCGCCGTGTCCCAGCTTCTCCTGAAACCAGGAACGGAAGGCGCGCTGGTAGAGGCGTGCGGCTTGCTGCTCGGCGAGCTCTTCGAAAGCAGGATCGACCAGCGCTTCCACCGGGCGCTCGCGCAGAATCTGCGCACAGAAGGAGTGAATCGTGCCGATGGAGGCTTCTTCCAAATGTTCGAGTGCATGCTCGAGCGCGGCTCGTTGCTTGGAATTCTTTGCTTGTTGGCGCGCCAGATCGAGTTCCTGGCGGATACGCAGTTTGAGTTCGCCGGCGGCTTTATTGGTGAACGTGACGGCGACGATCCGGTCGATGGTGGTGGCGCCGCTGGCGAGAACAGCCACGATCCGCGCCACCAGTTCCGTAGTTTTTCCCGTGCCCGCCGATGCTTCGACCAACAGGCTTTCGCCGAGTGAAGTGCGGATGTGTTCCCGCGCTGTGCGATCGTCCAGGCGTAGATCGACCGAGGGGGTCATGGCAGGCCTCGGATCTCCACCAGTGGCTCCAGGCGATCGCGCTGTTTTCGTTTTACGCGGTTTTCTTCATAAGGTCCGCAGACCATGGTGTAATCGCACGTGCCGCAAGCGCCGGTCTGAGGCGCGGCCGGAAGAAAACCTTCCTCGATCGCGCGGCCGATGGTTTGGAGTACCTGCCCGACACGCTGGCGCGAGTCGGGAATCAACGGAATCGCAAATTGCGAAAAATCGCCGCGCTGCGTGCAGAAGTAAAGATTGCCGGACTCGACCGGCTGGCCCAGGAGTTGCTCGGCCGCGAGCGCGTACAGGAGCGGCTGAAGAATCGCTCCACCGCCCACGTACTGCGGCCGGGTCTGCGGAGCTTTGCCGGTCTTGTGGTCGGTTACGCGCAGGAGGTTGCGCTTGGGGTCGCGCTCGACCAGATCGATTGACCCGCGCAGCCGGACTCCGTTCAGGATGGCGGCTTCGTTGGGAGAACTGGCAGGGTCGCGATTCTCGGTGTACGCCAGTCCGAACGCGAATTCGAAGTGCGCAGGAATCCAATCGGAATGCGAAGATGCCACTTGTTGGATCCAGCCGCGCAGATCGGTGCGAACTTCTTCCACCTCGCTCTTCCAAACGCGCGGGATCGCTGGCGCCAGGTCGTCCTCGTACTTGGAAGCGACGCGGTCCAGCACTTGGTCGAGCAGATCAAGAGTCTTGGGAAGCCGATCTTTGGTGATGGGAAGCCGGCCGGTCCGGTTGAGTTCGCGGAACAGCTCGAACTGGACGGCGTGAAACAAGGCGCCGCGCGTGAGCGGGTCCATTTGTTCCAGCGCGACCGGAGCCTCGCGGGGCCGGAACTGAAATACGGCATGCAGTAGGAAGCGGTAGGGACACGCGGCGAACTGCTGCAGCGCCGAAGGCGAGTAGCTGCGCGCCTGGAAGCGATGACGTTCGAGAGCGGCGACGGTTGGAGCATCGGCATCCACGAGACCGTCGGCAAAGGTCCACTTGGATCGCCAGCGCCAAGCTCGCGCTCGTAGCGATCGAGCCAGCGCCGGGTTGACTTCCATCAAGTAGCGCGCGCTGCCTTTGCCGGACACGGGCGTGAGCTTCGAGGCAGCCTGGAGCGAGGCGAGGTCGTACTCGGCATCGTCGATGGCAACTTGCGGATCGTCGGGCGCGGGCCAATCCAGGCGAGAACGGGCGCTCTTGGAGGCGCGCTTTTCGAACTCTCGCAGCGAGGGCAGACGGCCCTCAGCCGCGCGCACCACTTCGAGGGCGTAGAAGGAGGGCACGCGCGGCCGCCCTTGCGTGACGTCCATGCGCGGGTAAGACACGACGATGTGCGCATTGGCTGCAGCGGCGGCACATCGCAGCAGGCCTCGCTCACGAGCGACGCGCTGTTCCTGGGTTTCGAGCGACGTGGAAATGCGGGCGCGATACTCGTCGGTGAGCAGGGGATCTTCGAAAGCGCGGCGGGGGAACAACCCCTCGGCGAGGCCGGGTACGAACACAATCTCGAAGCTGCGGCTGGCTGCCTCTTCGATGGAGCCGGCGAAGACCTGGCCATAGCGGCGCTTGGCGGGTTCGGTGCGGAGCGTGCCGAGTTTCTCCGAGAGAACGTCGCAGACTTCGTGGAGCGTGGCGGGTCCGACTTCGCTCATAGGCTGAAGCTCGCTCAGGACCGAGAGCACGGGTTCGGGCCGCCGCAGCGATGCGCGAGCGAGCTCGTCGAGCGCTTCGAGCCAGTCGCCCCATTTGGCGGACTTGGGCAGGGAGTCGAGCTCATCGATCAACGGCAGCGCGAAGTTCTCAAGCCGCGTGAGCTGTTCCAGGCGGCGCAGGATGTGCGGGCGATGCGATTCGTCTTCTTTGTCGAGAACTTCGAGCTGTGCTTCGAGTTCGGCCCGCAGGCCGCGCAGGCGGCGAGCCCAGCGGTCGTGGCCGCCGATCACCGCGGCATCGACGAGAAGTTTCTCCCAGCCGACGGGAACCGAGAGCGCTGGCTCTTGAGGTTCGGCAGCCGAGGTCTCGCGGTCAGCGGCTGGCGGCGGCGCAGGGAAGTTCGCGAGCATTTCGTCATCGGGAGCAACCCACACGGGCGCGTGTCTCTGGGGCGCGCCTTTGTCGTCGAGCGGAGGAATTTGGCCGAGCGAAAGATATTCGGCGAAGCGCGACGCTGAGCAGCCGTCCGCCGCGCACGCCAGCAGCGAAAGGAAGGCGCGGCCGGACGGTTCCGGCCGCACGGAGCCGCGGCTGAAATATACGGGAATGGAGGCGCGGTGAAGCGCATCTTCGACCAGAGGTTGATATTGGTCGACGTTGCGGAGCAGGATGGCGATACGGTCGAACGGCGTTCCGTTCTCGGCGAGCGCACGGATACGGCGCGCGATTTCGATGCACTCCAAAGCTTCGCCGGGAGCGGAAAACAGGAGCTCCGGATCGGGCGGCGCCGACGGCGGCTGTTCATTGGAGAAGAGCCACGTGCGGACGCGATCGAGCGTGGTCGCAGGCGGTGGGTCGAGCTCTCCGGCAGGCGTTCCGAGGATCGATTCTAGTAGTTTCAAGCCGGGATTGTCGCCGGCGACCGCGGTCGCAAGGATGGCCGGCGAGTGCGCTGCGACGGCGGTGAGAAGCTGCTGATGGCCGACCGAATCGATGAGAACGTCGAGCAGGACGAGCGGCAACTCGAGCAGTCGATGAGATCCGGAACGTGCTTCGTCCGCTGCCATACCGAGAATCATGGGTGGATCGGCGAGCGACCGCTCGGCCAGTTCTCTCTCGTACAGGCTCAACAGATGTGCCAGATCTGCTCCAGCCGCCCCGATGGAAGCGAGGCGTGTCGTATCGGCCTGATTCGTGCGAAGTTCCGTAATCGTCCGGGCCAGGGCACGTGCGAAGCCCGGCGAAAGCGCGACCGGCGCGAAATAAGTGAGCTGCCCGGCGTTCACTGCGGCATGAACGATGCGTGCCGCCACAGCTTCCATTCCGAGGCGGCTGATAGGGGCGAGCGCCCGGCGTCCCATCGACTGCGCTGCAAGCTGGGCCGCCAGGTGAGCGACGGTGAGTCCGTGAACGCCTTGGCAGCCTGGATCGGCGGCGGTGAGCAAGAGTTCGTTCGCCGCGGCGCGTGTCGGGGCGAGGATCAGGAGCTCAGCGTCGCGGGAGTGATCGCGCAGAAATTGTGTCGCGTGCTCGATCAGCGAAGAGGTGGATCGGGAGGTGAGCAGCGAGCGGAGGTGCACACACAATTATACGGCCCGCCGAGGTGCGCGCGCGGATCCAGTGCGCTCGCCCGAGCGTACTGTTCCGGTCTAAGTCTGCACATTCTGAACTCTTGTGCATCTGAGGGAGCCGACGTTATCGTGAAAAAAGGAGTCCTGCCGTGGACGTTATTATTCGCGAATTTCAGCCAGGCGATGAAGCGGCGTTTCGCCGGCTGAATGAGGAGTGGATTGTGCGCTACTTCGAGTTGGAGCCGAAGGATGTCGCGTCTCTGAGCGATCCGCGCCGAACGATCCTCGACCCGGGCGGCAAGATTCTCATCGCTTGTTCGCGCCGTGAAATCGTAGGCTGCTGCGCCCTGGTTGTTCGCGGCGAGCGAGAATTTGAGGTCGCGAAAATGGCGGTCACCGAGAGCGCGCAAGGTGCGGGCGTCGGCAGGCGGCTTTTGGAAGCCGTGATCGCGGCCGCGCGCGAGCTTGGAACCCGGCGGCTATATCTCGAGACCAATCGAAAACTGGATACGGCGATCCGGCTCTACGAGCGTCTCGGGTTCCGGCATGTGCCGCCCGAGCGGTTGGTTCCATCGCCGTACGCGCGCAGCAACGTTGCCATGGAGCTGTTTCTCAATTCTTAGGTTTGCGCGGCGCAGCGGATCAGCTGGCTACGCGGTTTCGCTGGCGCAGGTTGGTCGCATGCTACACTCGAGGCGCTAGGAGTTGGGTGGAGCGGACCGGTCGTGCTGCCGAGCGGGAGGAGACGCGCCAGCCAAGTTCCTGGCTATCTACCGCGGTTCTGTGATCTCCTCGCCTCCGAGCGAGACAGACGGCAAAACCTGATCGATCACTCGAAAAACTTCGTCGGACCGGATCGGCTTGGAGATGTAGGCGGACATGCCCGCTTCGAGGCAGCGGTCCCGATCGCCCTGCATGGCGTGCGCCGTCATCGCGATAATCGGCAGAGTGTTTCCGCTGGCGCGAAGCATTCGAGTCGCCTCCAGTCCGTCGAGTTCCGGCATTTGCACATCCATCAGAATGACGTCGAAACTCTGCTGGTTGGCGGCAGCCAGGGCGGCGCGTCCGTTTCCGGCGACCACCACCTGGTAGCCGCGTCGCTCGAGCAGCCGGACCATCAATAACTGATTCACTGGATTATCTTCGGCGAGCAATACGCGAGTGGTACCGGCGTGGCGTCCGCGCGGCGTCCAGATCGCGCCGCTCTGGTCGGCGGCTTGAGTCCGGCTGCGCGCGCATCGAATGGTGAAAGAAAACGTGCTGCCTGCGCCTGGAGTACTGGTCACGGAAATCGTACCACCCATCATTTCGACCAAGCTGCTGCAGATGGCCAGGCCCAGCCCCGTTCCACCATACTTCCGGGTAACCGAGCCGTCGGCTTGGCGGAAAGGTTCAAAGATGAGCTTCTGCTGGCTGGCCGAGAGACCAATGCCCGTGTCGGTGACGTTGAAGCGAATCACAGAACTTGCTGGAGAATTTTCTTCGAGCAGCGCCTCGACGTGAATGGAACCTGCGGGTGTGAATTTTACGGCGTTATTGATCAAATTGAGGAGGACCTGCCGCAAGCGGTTGGGGTCGCCGATCCAAAGGTCGGGCAAGTCCGGGGGTACGTTGGTCGCGATGGAGAGACCTTTCTGGTGCGCCAGGAACTGCGAAGGAGTCACAGCTTCGCTGATGCATCGGCGGAGCGAGAAACTGAGGCTCTCCAGTTCGAGCCGTCCCGCCTCGATTTTGGAAAAGTCCAGAATGTCGTTGAGCAGGGTGAGCAATGAATCGGCGGAGGCTTTGGCCAGGCTCAGATATTCGCGCTGTTCTTCGGGGAGTTCGGCGCCGAGCACCAGGCCCATCATGCCGAGCACGCCGTTCATCGGAGTTCGGATCTCGTGACTCATGTTGGCGAGAAACTCGCTCTTGGCTTGGCTGGCATCTTCGGCCCGCTGCTTGGCTTCGGCGAGCTCGGCGGTTCGTTCGCGGACTTTGCAGTCCAGGTCGTTGAGCAATGCGGAAAGCTCGTTGTTCAAGCGCTCGCGATCCGCCAGCGCCTCGCGGAGTTGCGTGTAGGACTCGTTGAGACGGATTGACATGTGATCGAAGTCGTCCACAAGCTGCACCACCTCCGACGGAGTATGCGCCGGAAGCTGGAGTTTTTGGTAGGGATTGCCTTGCATCGTGAATTTGCGCAGGCGCTTGACGAGGAGTTCGAGGGGCGTTGTGGTGTGGGCTCCGATGACGCGCGCAAACAGCAGCGACAACAACACTGCGCCCAGCATCCAGGCCAGCGTCATTCCGTAGTAGTGTTCGGTGGGGCGATGAATCTCGAGCAGCGGTTGCGAGATCAGTACACGCCAGCCGGTAAGCTCGTCCGCATCCTGACTCGCCACGTAACGCGCGGGCCGGTTATCCTCGCCCTCGTGATCGACGAGAAAAGAACCACGGCTGCCGGTGCGAAGAGATGATTTGAGGAGCGGAGAATCGGCCATTGAGGAGAAAGCCGGATGCCTCGCGCTGACACTGGAGTAGATGACAAGGCCGTGCTGGTCGAGGATGAGAATTTCTGCGCCCGCCAGGTTGCGGTAGTTGCGGCCGAATTGTTCGAAGCGGGAGAGACGCAGCGAACCGAGCAGCACGCCGAACATCTTGCCGTCGGCCGAGAAAACCGGCGCCGTGACAGCCACCGTGGGCTGATGTGAGACGCGTCCAAAGTACATGTCGGAAATCGCGGGCTGGCCGGTTGCGAGCGTTCGCTTGTAGAAATCGCGGTCGCGCATGGTGGCGGATTCCTGGAGCAACGTGCCTGCGGGGGAGAGCACGGGTTTGCCGTCGGCGGACCGCCGCGGGCTAATCGCGATCGGTACACCGTTACCGTCTGAGAGAGCGAGGATTTGAAAACCAGGGTAAATCGCGTGACTCTGCTCCAACCAGCGGTCCAGCGATGCGTAGTCGAAGTGTCCAGCGTTTACAATGCTGCGCGCGAGCATTACCAAGGCCAGTTGATGACTCGACGCATAGTCGCGCATGTCCTGACGGATCGAAGTCGCGGCTTCTTGAAGGCGCTGCGCGGCATCCATTTGCTGGCGCTTAGCGTATTCCTGCCCGTTGACGATGGAGAGCAAGAGGAGCGGCACCGTGGCGACCAAGAGAAAACCGTGGGTCAAGTACGCCCGCAAGGGCTGCCGGCCGGACCGAAACTGAGACGGACCGCAATGTTTCTGTACCCAAGGCAGGCTGACCAGGACCTCGGCCAGCATGACATTGAGCAGCCCGTTTACCGGAAATGCAATAAGCATCGTCCAACCAGTGGGCGAAGGGATCTGCAGCAGGCCGGTATATAGAAGGATGGCGAGCGTGGTTCCGGCCACCGTCCAATAGCCAAGATCAGCCAGGACGGCTATCGTTCCGCGGCGGGCCAGCCATCCTACCGCCGGCGCTTCCAGGATCAAAATGAGAATCGTCTCGGGATGCTGCCACAGAACGGGGTCTGGGAGCAGGGTCATGCAGGCGGCGAGGGCGCCGAAAACGGGTCCATAGAGGAGGGTGATCGAAAGGTAGAAGACTCCGCCCACCAGGAGCATCGCGTCGGAAAAGATCGCAGGGTGTGCGAGATTGAAAAGGTAGCCTAGGGCGCCGGAGACTAGAGTGACAAATAACGTACGGACCGAAGGTCCCCGGCGCATACTACAGGTTTCGTCGGAAACACCTTAGTACTTTAGGGGATATAGGGGTAAAACCTACGGCAATCTGCGGTCTTCAGGCGCCTTCGGAGCGGGCTCCGGGAGGGAATAGCACCCGACGATGGGCCGAGGATTCGGTACGCTGGTAAGTGATTCCAGATGGACGAGAAAACGATTCTCAGCAAGCTTCGTGAAATATGTTTAACGCTTCCCAAGACGAGCGAAACGACCACCTTCGGGCATCCCACCTTTCAGGTGGGAACGAAGACATTTACGGTTCTTGAGACCTATCAGGGGGTGCTCTCGATCTGCGTCAAGGTAGGCAAGCAGATGCAGCCGGTCTTCCTGGAAGATGGCCGTTTCTACCGGACGCCGTACGTCGGGCAGCACGGGTGGGTGTCGCTGCGTGCGAACACCAAACTGAATTGGAAGGAGATCGAGCAACTGATACGCGGTAGTTACGAGCTGGTCAGCGCGAAAAAGAGGCGGCGGTGACCGCTGAACTTGTCAGCCGGCGCATCGCTCTCCTCAGCATGGTGCTGAGCGCGGGCCTGGCCGTGGCGAAGATTGTAGTCGGCTTGAAAGCCCACTCGACGGCGGTGGTTTCCGACGGCTTCGAATCGGCTGGCGATGTGCTGGCCTCCGGACTGGTGCTCCTGGGATTAGTGCTGGCAGCGCGGCCCCCGGACGCTGAGCATCCATATGGGCATGGGCGGGTGGAGACGCTGGCCGCCCTGGCTGTGGGGATCATGCTGGTGATCTCGGGGTCGCTGATTTCCGCGCGGGCGCTGGAACATGCCTTCGAGCCAGAACACGTACCGGCCGCCTTCGCGCTTTGGCCGGCCGGGGCGTCGATTGTCGTCAAGGCTGCGATGGCTGTGACGAAGCGGCGATATTCGCGCAAAATTCGCAGTGCGGCGCTCAAAGCAGATGCGTGGAACGACGGCGTGGACGTTCTCTCGGGGACAACGGCGCTGGCGGGTCTCGGGTTGACGTTGCTCGATCCGAGGCGCTTTGCCGCGGCCGACCATTTCGGCGGCGCGGCGGTTGGTCTGATCGTGATTTTTCTCGGCGTGCGCGTCGTCCGCGATACCACGCTGCAGCTGATGGACACCATGCCCGACAACGAATCGATGGATCGCATCCGCGAGGTCGCGCTGAAGGTGCCCGGTGCCAAGGGCATCGAGAAGTGCTTCGCGCGCAAGACCGGTCTCAAATGGCATGTGGATCTGCATCTGGAAGTGGATCCCGATATGAGCGTGCACGAATCGCACGAGCTCGCCACGCAAGTTCGGATCAAGATCAAGGAGACGCTCGACTGGGTGGCGGACGTTTTGGTGCACGTCGAGCCTTACAAAGAAGCGGTGCCCACCGGAGTCCATGGAAAATCGTGATATCGCCCGGGTGCTCGCCGAGACCGCGGACCTGATGGAGATCGCGGGCGAGGACGGCTTTAGGATCCGCAGCTATCGCAATGCGGCCTCGGTGATCGAATCGTATCCGGAGCGGGTGGAAGATATCTTGGCCAATCCCGCGCGCAAGATTACGGACATTCCGAGCGTCGGCAAGGGGCTGGCGGGGGCAATCGACGACATCGTCAAGCGCGGATCGTTCGATAAGCGCGACACGCTGCTGGCGCGGTTTCCGCCCACGCTCCTGGAGCTGCTGAAGATTCAGGGTCTGGGTCCGAAAGGCATAGCGCTCGTCTATGAGCACTGCAAAGTCGGGACTATCGACGAGCTGGAGAAGTTGTGTAAAGAGCAGAAGTTACGCGAGCTGCCGCGCATGGGAGCGAAGCTCGAAGAGAAGGTACTCAAATCGATCGCGCAGTACCGGCAGCGCGCGGGACGGTTTTTGCTGAGCTTCGGCAAGAAGGTCGCGGACGAGCTGATTCCCTATCTTGCCGCGACCTGGGGGATCGAGAAGATCGAGGCGGCGGGAAGTTTGCGGCGGGGCAAGGAAACGATCGGCGATCTGGATCTGCTGGCGACCGGTCCCGGTGCGGCGGAGGCGCTCGAGCGGTTCGTGCAGCATCCGAAAGCGCACGCCGTGCTGGGTAAGGGCGTGAACAAGGCCAGCGTTCAATTCGGACTGGAGGGTTTGCAAGTGGATCTGCGCGCGCTCGCGAACGAAAGCTACGGGGCCGCGATGCAGTATTTCACCGGCAGCAAGGAACATAATATCGTGCTGCGCAGCCGTGCGCTGAAGCTCGGCTTGACCCTGAACGAGTACGGGCTGTTTCGGCTGGAGAACAATGAGCGCGTTGCGGGCGAGAGCGAAGCCCAGATTTACGAGCAGCTTGGATTGCGCTGGATTCCGCCCGAGCTGCGCGAGAATTGCGGCGAGATCGAGGCGGCACTGGAAGACCGGCTCCCCAAGCTGGTCGAGCTATCCGACATCCGCGGCGATCTGCATATGCACACGGTGGAGACCGACGGCCGCGCCACTTTGGAGGAGATGGCCCAGGCTGCGCGAGCGTTGGGGTACGAGTACATCGCGATCACCGACCATTCCAAAGCGCTGGCGATGGCGAACGGGCTGGATGAAGCGCGCGCGGTCGCGTTTGCCAAGAAAGTACGAGAGCTCAATCAAGACGGCCTGGGAATACGGATACTGTCGGGACTGGAATGCGACATTCGCCGCGATGGCGAGATGGATCTGACTGAAGACGCGCTTGCAGAGTTGGACATCGTTGTCGCCAGCGTCCATAGCCATATGAATCTGGAGCCGGCGGAGATGACCGACCGTTTGCTGCGCGCGCTCGAATCTCCGAGCGTGCGGGTGCTGGGTCACCCAACCGGCCGCATGCTGCTCAATCGCGAAGCGTATCCATTCGACTTCGAGCGGGTAGCATCGGAGGCGGTGAAGCGCAACGTGTGGCTCGAGATCAATGGCAGTCCGGAGCGCCTGGACCTCTCAAGCGCGCTGGTGCGGACCGCGAAGGGCTTAGGCGCGAAGTTCGTCATCTCCACGGACTCGCATCAGACCAAGCATCTGGCGCCGAACATGCAGTATGGCGTCATCACTGCGCGGCGCGGCTGGCTGGAAGCCGGCGACGTGATGAACACTCGATCAGCGGATCAGCTTCTGAAAGCAATGCACAAATCATGAAAATCATCTCCTCGGTTCCAAAATATGAGAACAAGCTTTTTTCCGTCTATGAAGAACGGGCTGTAGACGGAGACGGGTTTGAGATATTTCGCGCGATCATTCATCATCCGGGTTCGGCGGTGATGATGGCGGTGGACGATCGCAAGCGCGTTCTGCTGGTCCGGCAATATCGGATGCCGGCACGGAAGTTTTTGTGGGAGCTGCCGGCCGGAAAGCTCGACCCGGGCGAGAGCGCGTTGACCGCCGCGAAGCGCGAGCTGGAGGAAGAAACCGGCTATCGCGCGAAGAAGTGGAAGAAGCTGGTTAAGTTTTATCCGAGCCCGGGATACGTCGGCGAGCACATGACCATCTTTCTTGCCACCGATCTGACGGCCGGGGAGGCCAAGCCGATGGAAGACGAGAAGATTCAGACGCGCTGGTTCACGGGCAAAGAGATCGCAGAGGGAATTCGCAGTGGTAAGATCATCGACGGAAAGACGATGATAGGCTATCTCAACTGGAAGTACCTGTTGAAGGGTTAGGTCGTCGCAGGCGCCGGAGGATGGGGCCGGCCAGCGAGCGGGTGGCGAGTTCGAGTTCGGCGACGCGCAGCAGACGGCAGGCGCCGTAAAAAACCAGAAGGCCAAAGGGGATTGAGACGGCGAGGTCGGTCAGGCGCGCGAGGCGCCCGATGCCGAGCCAGTGTTGAATACCGTGGCTGGAGATCCACACCGCACCGCCCATGATTGCGGAGGCGGCCGTAATTTTGAAGATGCTCATGCCGAGATCGCGTCCGTAGATGCCGCCGATGCGTGGCCGCAGGATAAAGAACAGAGCAAGGGCGCCGAAGATCGCGACAGCCGAAGTAGTCAGCGCAAGGCCCGCATGGCCAAGGCCGCTAGTTCGCAACAGCACGGACGCAGTCAGGTAGTTCACTGCAATGGAAAGCAGGCTGATGACCATGGGTGTGCGCGCGTCGTGCAGCGCATAGAAGGCCGGGTTCAGGACTTTGAGCGCGGAATAGCCGGCGAGGCCGATCGCGTAACACGACAGAGCCAGCGCGGTCTGCTGGGTATCGAAGGCGCGGAATTTTCCGCCTTGATAGATGGCGCCGATCATCGAGTCGCCGAGAACGATGAGCCCGATGGAGGAGGGCAGCGTGAGGAGAAAGACCATGCCCAGTGACCGCGACAGCGTGCGGCGAAACTCTTCGAAGTTGCCCTCGCCGGCGCTGCGCGAGATGGAGGGAAGCGTCGCGGATGCGATCGCGACGCCGAACAAACCTAACGGAAGCTGCATGAAGCGGAATGCATATCCCAACCAGCTCACCGGTCCGTTGCCGGGAATCTGCGAAGCGAAGTTCGTGTTCACCATCACGTTGATCTGCACGGCGGCGTTGCCCAGGATGGCGGGACCCATGAGCGTGATGATCTTGCGCAGCCCCGGGTGGCTCCAATCGAGCGTCGGCCGGAAGCTGAAGCCTTCGGAACGCAGCGTGGGCACTTGCCAGGCGAGTTGCAGCGCGCCGCCCAGGACGACGCCGATCGCCATGCCAGTGATCGGAGCGATGCCGAGCCGAGGCGCGAACCAATAGCCGAGAATGAGGCCGAATGCGACCGAGCCGATGTTGAAGAACGTTGACGCGAGCGCGGGCACTGCGAAACGATTGCAGGCGTTCAGCACTCCCATGGCCTGCGCTGCGAGCGCGACCAGCAGCAGGAACGGGAACATGATGCGGGTCATTTCGACGGCGAGATCGAATTTGCCGGGCACGCGACGGAAGCCCTCGGCGAGCAGGTCGACCAGCGCGGGACTGAAGATGACGCCGAGCACACAGAACGCGCCGACGATCAGGATGAGCGCAGTGGCGACGAGGTTTGAGAGAACAGCGGCTTCTTTGCGGCCTTTTTGGGCCAGCGTCTGCGTGAAGATGGGCACAAAAGCCGACGACAGCGCGCCTTCCGCGAAGAGATCGCGCGTGAGATTGGGGATGCGGAAGCCAAGCAGAAACGCGTCGTAGACGAAGCCGGCGCCGAACAGGCGGGCCATGACGATTTCGCGCACAAGGCCTGTGACGCGGGACATGGCCACCGCCACGGAGACGATGCCGGCCGACCGAACCACGCTTTCAGCCGGCGCCGGAGTCTGTGTTTCAGTTCGCAAGTACGTTATCTGACCTGCGACACACTGGGCGCGGGTAAGACCATTATCGCAAGAAGCGGATTGTACACGCACTCGAAGCGTAATTCGTCGGCGAACGCAGGACTTTGGCGGGGAGCAACGAACGTGAATGGCTTAGGCAGGCGCGGTGTAGCGGCGCTCGACGGCGCCCTTGATTCCCTCGCGGCTCTCACGCGGGCTGAGCGCGTCCGGGCGCTCATATTGGGCGGCATCGTCGGCGAGTTCGTCATCCTTGATGGCCTCGCGGAACCAGCGCGAGTAGTCACCGCGGCTGAGGTGATAGTTCCAAGTTTCGTCGTCAATGCCTTCAGCCAACTGCAGAAAAGTGCTCAGATTTTGCGCACGCAGGTTTAGCGTGTCGTGGGGCCCGCGAAAGTAGAAGGAGTTTTCAGGCCCGAGTTCGCCAATGGCGTAGTTTCGCCTGTGTCTGCGTCGCTCAGCCTGAGCGAGACGGAACTTCAGGCGGTGGGTTTGGCCGGTGCTCAAGAACCAGGACAGCAATTCGCCGGTGGGAAGCTCCATGGCTTGCTGTTGTCGTGAGCTAACTCCGAGGGTGTTGGCAAATGCTTCGAAAACACTGGCAGGTTCTTTGCCCATGGCGAGCACCGTGTCGACGGCGCGAAGCGCGGTGGGCGCGATGTGTTCGGGATGCACCGTGATCAGGACCATGTTTTGAAGGCCGCCGGGTATTTCTGCCGATGGCAGTGTCCAATTCGGGGGGAGCATGTGGTGGGCCTCATCGACGACGATCCAGTGCGGGCGGCCGATCCGCGCGCGCATTTCGAGCAGACGCGGAAGAAGGGTATCCAGGAATTTGGGACGGTCGCCCAGCGGCACACTCATGAGGTTCACGACGACTTGTGCCGTGGGCTTTTGCAAGGCCTGGATCACCTGGTCGACCGAGGGAGCATTTTTCTCATCACCCAGCAGGACAGTGTTCGGGAGTGACTCGTAATCGCCCTCAGGATCGATCAGGCAGAATTGATATTTCTGCTCGCTAAGAGTCTCGAGCCAGCCGGCGACGAAGGTGGATTTGCCGCTTCCGGACGTTCCGCCCACCAGCAGGCTACTGCCGAACGGTGGAACAGAAACCGGGCGGTTGCCTTCGGTGCCGATGGGGATCGCGCGGCGACCGGGACAATCTAAGTCGCCGTTGACGATCATGTGGATCAGCTCCGCGACGCCGCCACCGTGGTCGGAATGGGTGGTAAAGTCGGCGGTTTGCTTCACCGCTTCGAGCGCGTTAGCGACGGCGACCGAGCACTCGCAATATTCCAGGAACGCGTGGTCGTTTTCCGCGTCACCGACGCCGACAACATTGTGCTCGGAAAGGCAGAGGGAGTCAAGCGCGGCTTGGAGGCCCGACTTCTTGTTCACGCCCGAAGGCAGGACCATGACCGCACCCTTGTTGAAGATGACATGCAGTTCCAGGCCGAGGTCGCGGATGACCTCGAGAACTTCAGTCTCGTGCGGATGCCAGGTGGCGACAATGGTGTCGCCGACGCCAAGATTGTTGACACGGCGTTTTTGCAGCGCATCGATGAATTGTTTCTTGGGAGGGGGTGCAAGCGCGCGCTTCTCCTTCGTTGCGGGTATATAGAGCACGCCTCCATTTTCGGCAACAATGCAATCGAAAAGATCGAAGCGGTTGAAGACGGTTTCCAGATCGCTCAGCACGCGTCCGGACACCAGGATGATTTTACGGCCGGTTTGACGAAAGCTCTCCAGCGCTTGCAATGTCTCTTGGCTGACCGCGCCGTCATGTGCAAGGGTGCCGTCATAGTCCGAAGCCAAAGCAACGAATCGAGTCATCTGGGCGGGGCGCTATAAGGGGAGTTCTTCTTCGCTCGGGAAACGATGCTGCTCGCGGCCGACCTTGCCGTCGTACTTTACAGTCATTTTGAAGAGTTCATTATGGCCGTCGGCAGCCGCGGTCCTGCAGCGCTCACGGAGGTTCTGCAGTTCCTGTGAGGAGAGCGGCTTGAACCCGCGCCCGATCTCGAGATTCTGATGCAAGACTTCCAAGGTGTCGACTCCGCTGATGGTGACCGCAACCGGCAGACTCATTGCATAGCTTAGCGCCTCACGCGGCGTCACATCGCCGTGCCGGAGCATTTCTCCGCTGCCTCCGAAGCTCTTCATGCCCAGCGGCGCGATGCCGCGGCGGTTGCGCTCAGGCAGCACATCGTGCTCAAAGCTGCGAAATGTCGCGTCAAAACAGTTCAACGGCATTTGGACCGTGTCGAAGGGAAAATTGTGATGGAGCATTTTTTTGTGGATGCGCGGATCTTTGTGACCGGTGAAGCCGACGAAGCGCACTTTGCCCCGTTGCTTGGCTTTGACGAGTGCTTCGGCGGCTCCGTTGGGGGCGAAGATTAGGTCGGGATCGTTCCAGTAGACCACTTCGTGAATCTGCCAGACGTCGATGTGGCCGGTCTGAAGGCGTCGCAGGGAGTCCTCCAATTGGCGCATCGCGACGGTTTGGTCGCGACTGTGGGTGCAGACCTTGGTCATGACCAAGACCGGGTCGCGCTTGCCCTTGAGCGCCTGGCCGAGAACCTCTTCACTGCGGCCGTCGTGATATTCCCACGCGTTATTGAAGAAGTTGATGCCTGCATCGATGGCTTCACCGACGATTCGATTGATGGTGGCCTGTTCCTGAATGGTTCCCAGGTGGCAGCCGCCCAACCCGATGCTTGAGACTTGTAGTCCGGTGCGGCCCAAAGGCCGCTTGGGAACCTGCGCCTGCGATTGTGCCATTGCCAACCCCCCCGCGCTCGCCGCCGCTTGAAGAAATGTTCGTCTCGGAATGCGGGACGCCATGATGCCGCTACTGCTCCGCGCCTTGATATTTCGGATACGGCTTGCCAGTGTTCATGGATGCGCCGAGCATTTCCTTGACTTCCTTTTGCTGCATGTCCACGGGAAAACCGTGGCTGAGCCGCGCCTCCGGGTTGTCGAACTTGAGCGAGACCTTATAGGGCTCGTAGCGCGCGTCGGTGGATACGTGGCGAACGCGGTCGCGAAGGGCCTGCATTTCCGAGGCAGACATAGGCTGGAAGTTGCGGGCTACGCGCAGGGCCTGGTGAACGATATCGAGTTTGTCCATGCCCGTTATCGTCGTGGCGACGGGCAGGCTCATGGCGTAGCGCAGCATCTCTTCGGCGCCGATCACGCCTTCCTTGATGGGGCCGGCAGTGCCGCACAGGGGCTTCATGCCAAGCACGGCGATGTTGCGGCGATTGAGTTCGGGCAGAACCTGTTTCTCAAAGCTCAAGTCGAAATTCGCATCCAGCGGATTCAGGGGCATCTGAACTGCATTGAACGGGAATCCAGTGGCGAGCATCTTGAGATGAACGTTGGGGTCTTTGTGGCCGGTGAAACCAACGAAACGGACTTTACCCTGTTGCTTGGCTTCGCGCAGGGCTTCGGCGGCGCCGTTCGGGCGGATGACAAGGTCAGGGTCATTCTCGAAGACGACGCCGTGGATCTGCCAGAGTTCCAGATGATCAGTCTGCAGGCGGTGAAGGGACTCTTCGAGCATCTTCATCGCGAGAGTTTTGTCGCGGCCGTGTGTGCAGACCTTGGTCATGAGAAAGACGCGGTCGCGTTTGCCTTTCAGGGCGCTTCCGAGCCACTCTTCACTTTTGCCCCGGTGATATTCCCAGCAGTTATCGAAGAAGTTGATGCCGCTATCGACGGCTTCGTCGACAATCTGCTGCGCGATCTTCTGGTCCTCAGGATCGCCGAGATGGTGACCGCCGCAGGCGATGGCCGAAACCTTGATCTCGGATCGTCCGAAATTACGCATCGGCATTTCATGGGAATTGCTCGGCATGGTTAAAGCGCCGTTGGGCCGGCCTCAACTGGAAGACCGGGAATCTAACCTAGAGGTTTCGTAGCAACTAACGGTTATGAGCTTAGCGTATGCGAGACGCGAAGCGGAAGTGGCTGATCGACGGCGGGCGCTCAGCGGCCGGAGGATCCGAAGCCGCCGGCTCCGCGCGCTGTTTCGCCCAGTTCTCCTTCTTCCCATTGGACGGCGTCGTAGGGAGCGACGATCAGTTGCGCGATGCGGTCGCCTTTTTCGACCACGTAGTCGGCGCGGCCGAGATTGAACATGACGACGCGGATCTCGCCGCGATATCCGGGGTCGATGGTGCCGAAGTTGACGGTGATGGCATGCTTCAAGGCGAGCCCGCTGCGGGGACGCACCTGCGCTTCGTGGCCTGACGGGAGCTGGACGGCGATACCGGTGGGCACTGCTTGGGCCGTACCGGGCGAGAGCACAACGCGCTCGACCGATCGGAGGTCCATCGCGGCGTCTTCATCAGGTCCGTGCGCGTAGGCGGGCAGGATCGCGTCGGCGTGCAGTTTTTTGATTCGGATTTTCATGTCAAAGTGAAGAGGGTTTCAGATCTATGGTGGCACGTGTTGAGGTGCGAGCGACACGCGCAATGATAAACTAGGAAAGCACTCCTTCGAAGATCCCCGGTCGTCTAATGGTAGGACAGCGGCCTTTGGAGCCGTGAATCGTGGTTCGAATCCATGCCGGGGAGCCACAGCAATTCGTAT
>Ga0335070_10002648_pt1 | contig 20797 bp, 19 predicted proteins | sample Lox_Sample_13_FD_206722 | JGI IMG/M metagenome (GOLD analysis project Ga0335070, IMG submission 206722) | Soil microbial communities from Loxahatchee National Wildlife Refuge, Florida, United States - Lox_Sample_1.3 | ecosystem: Environmental > Terrestrial > Soil > Wetlands | place: USA...
CCCGAAAATCGGGCGTACCTCTGTCGTCATGAGCAGCAAGGCGACCGGGGTTTTTCGCAGTGCCCTTGCCATGGCGATCCTGCTCCTCGTGGGGTCGCTCGCCGGCCTGGCCTATGCGAGCCCGCCGGATCCCTCCTGGGTTCCCGGGGTGTACGACGACGCGGACTTCGACGACGTCGTCGGCCTCGTCGAGCTCGGAGCGGGACTGGTCGTCTCCACGGATCTGACCGATAGGCTGCGCCTGCCGCTGCCGACGGTCGTTGCGGCGCTCCCGCCCGAGCAGGCTCCAGCCAGCCCCTCCGCCGACGCCCTGCAGGCCCGGCCCCCTCCCGCGTCCTAGCCCGCACGATCCTCAACGCACGTCAAACCGGGGTTCTTCGCTCATGGGAGGGTCAAATCATGCTCAGGATCGAACGCTCTCTACTCGCCATCGTCGCGATCGCTGCCGTCGTCCTGCCGGGCGGCGTCGCCGGCAATGCTTCGGCCAGCACCGACGACCTCAAGGCCTTCGAAGGGAGCCTCGCGCCCATGGCTCCGAGCACGCCACTGGAGGAGCCCCTGTTCCACTTCGAGTGGACGAGCGGTCCCGCGCGGGGTGGTATGGCGACGGTCGCGGGGTACGTGTACAACGACTACGGCCGCTCGGCGGAGAACGTCGAGCTGGCGATCACGACGCTCGATGACGGCGGTCATCCCGTCGGCCGGCAGGTTCAGCGCCTCGGCGACACCTTGCCGTCGCGCGGTCGCGGCTACTTCGACGTGCAGGTTCCGGCCGGCTCGTCCTATCGGCTGGATGTGCTCGACTACGACTTCGTGGAGAATCACGGCCGCAACTAGCCGCCAGGCGCCCGGGCGCAGGGAAGGGATGACCTCCCTGCGCCCGGGTTTTCTAGGACGTGGTGTAGCCCTCGAGCCTGTCGCGCTCTCTGAGCGCCGGGTCGCGCTCGGCCGGCGAGCCGTAGCCGCCCCCGCCGGGCATGAGGATCTCGATGAGGTCGCCCGGCTGGAGGGTCTGCTCGGCCTTGGGATTGCTCGGAGCCTTGCCGTTGATGAGCACCTGGCCCGTGGCGCCGGGCCGGCCGCCGAAGAATCCCTGAGCGGGGATGGTGGTGCGATCGCAGAGCACGGAGCACGTGGCGGGATCGTCGGAGAGCACGCGGAACGCGAGCGCCTGGCCGAGGCCGCCGCGGAAGCGGCCGTCGCCCCCCGAGCCGTCGCGCAGGGCCTTGCGCTCGACGAGCAGCGGGGCCAGGGTCTCGATCACCTCGACCGGCGTGCCCAGCACGCCCGAGGGAAACGCGGTGGCGGACAGCCCATCCTTGGTCGGCCGCGCGCCCGTGCCGCCGGAGCCGAAGAACGTGTAGACGAACGACTTCTTCTGGCGGTCCTTCCCGGAGAGCTGAATGCCCCAGATGTTGGCCGAGCCCTCGGCCATCACGCGATCGGGCAAAGCCTGCTTGAGCGCGCCCGCCACCACGTGCGGGAGGAAGTGGCCCATGACATGGCGGGCGGCGACCGGCGCCGGATGCCGGGCATTGAGAATGCTGCCCTCGGGCGCGGTGATCTGGAGGACGCGGAACGCGCCCTCGTTGTTCGGCACATCTGGGCTGACGATGACCTTGACCCCGTAGGTCGTGTAGGCCTCCGTGTAGTTCATCACCACGTTGATGCCGCGCCGGCTGGCGGGCGACGAGCCCGTGAAGTCGACGCGGAGATCCTCGCCGGCCACCTCGCAGCGGCAGACGACGGTGAGCGGCTCGCCGAAGCCGTCGGAGGTGAGGGAGTACTCGTAGCGCCCGGGCGTGAGGCGGCCGATGGCGTCCCGCATGGCCCGCTCCGTGCGGGTCACGATCTCGTCGGAGAGCGGCTCCAGCCGCTCGAAGCCGAACTCGTCCATGAACTCGAGGAGGCGATCGCCGCCCACGGTCCCGCCGGCGATCTGCGCGTGGAAGTCGCCCATGACGAGATCGGGCACCCGCACGTTGGCGCGGATCAGGGTATCGAGGGAGCGGTTGAGCCGGCCACCCTCGTAGAGCTTCATGATGGGGATGAAGAGGCCTTCCTCGTAGACCTCGCGGGCTTCCGCGGAGAGGACGTGCCCGCCGATGTCGGCGGAGTGGCAGGTGGAGGAGAAGAAGGCCACCAGATCGCGGCCGCGGAAGACGGGTGTGCAGATCGTGACGTCGTTGAGATGCCCCGAGGTCTTCCACGGGTCATTGGTGATGACCACGTCGCCCGGCTCCCACGCCTCCACGGGATACGCCTCGAGGATGTGCTTCTGGGCGAGGGCCATGGAGTTGATGTGGCCCGGCGTGCCCGTCACCGCCTGCGCGACCATGAAGCCGCGCCGGTCGAAGACGCCCGCCGAGAGATCGCCGGCCTCGCGCACGATGGAGGTGAACGACGTGCGCATGAGGGCGGCCGCCTGCTCGTTGACGACGCCGATGAGCCGGTTCCAGCAGATGTCGAGGGTGATGGCGTCCATTAGATGTCCTCCCTCGCCCCGAGGACCAGGGTCAACCGCTCGTCCACCGCGACGCCGGCCCCGGGGCCGACCACCGTGGTCGACTCCCGTTCCTCGATGATGGCCGGACCGGTGAAGCTCGCGCCCGGCGTGAGGGCGTAGCGATCGTAGACTGCGGTCTCGACGTAGCCGTGCGCTTCCGGGAAGTAGGCCAGGCGGGAGCCTTTCGGCGCGGGCCTCGTGCCGCCTGTCGCCGCGCCGCCGTGGGGCCCGGCGACGGAGATCTCGGGCACGGGGCCGGAGACGACGACGCGCCAGTTCAGCGCCTCGATGGGCACGCCGAGCGGCGTGCGGCTGTAGAGCGAGCGATATACCGCCTCGAAATTCTCGGTGATGGTTGCAAGGCTCGCCGCGTCGAGCGGGCCCGGCGGCACCTCGGCCTCGACCTCGTGGCCCTGGCCGGTGTAGTGCATCTCGGCGGTGCGGCGGATGCGAATCCCGGCCTCGGGCACCTGGGCGCGGCGCAGGATCGCGCGGCCTTCAGCCTCCATCTCCCGGAAGAGCTCGTTGATCTGCGTCCAGCTCGCGGCGTCGAGGCGCTGCGGCGCGGTGCGGACGAAGTCGAAGGCCAGCGGCGCGGCGAGGAGGCCGTAGGCCGACATGGCGCCCGCCCCGAACGGGACGAGCACGCGCGGCACCTTGAGGATGCGCCCCACGTGCCAGGCGTGCACGGGACCGGCGCCGCCAAACGCGAAGAGGGGGTAGGCGCGGAGATCCTTGCCGCGCTCGATGCCGTGCACGCGCGCGGCGGCCGCCATGTTCTCGTTGACCACGCGATGGATGCCCCACGCGGCATCCGTGAGGGACAGCCCCATGGGCCGCGCCACCGTGTCCTCGACGGCGCGCTTCGCCGCGTCCACGTCGAGGCGCATGCGGCCGCCCAGGAAGAAGCCGGGATCGAGATAGCCCAGGAGGAGATCGGCGTCGGTGACGGTGGGAGTCTTGCCGCCCTGCGCATAGCAGGCCGGTCCTGGATCGGCGCCCGCGCTGTCGGGGCCGACCTTCAGGAGGCCCATGCGGTCCACGCGGGCGAGCGAGCCGCCTCCGGCGCCGATCTCGATCAGCTCGATGCAGGGCACGCGGATGGGCAGGCCCGAGCCCTTCTTGAAGCGATCGGCGCGCGCCACCTCGAACTCGCGGGCGAGCAGGGGCTCGCCGCCGTCGATCACGCAGGCCTTCGCGGTGGTGCCGCCCATGTCGAACGACAGGAGCCGGGGCTCGCCGAGCTCGCGCGCCATGCGTGCGGCGGCCAGGGCGCCCGCGGCGGGGCCGGACTCCACGAGGCGGATGGGCACGCGCTTGGCGGTGTCCGGCGTGGCCACACCGCCCGCCGACAGCATGATGTAGAAATGCCCGGGGATGCCCAGATCCTGGAGCTTGCGCTCAAGATCGTCGAGATACCGGGCCATCAGCGGCATGACGTACACGTTGGCGCAGGTGGTGGAGGTGCGCTCGTACTCGCGGATCTCCGGCACCACGTCCGAGGAGCAGGACACGGGCACGCCGGGCAGGAGCTCTGCGCAGAGGTCGCGGAGGGCGCGCTCGTGCGCCGGGTTGCGGTACGCGTGGAGGAGGCAGATGGCCAGGGCTTCCACGCCCGCGTCCTTGAGCTGCACGATGGCCGCGCGCGCCGAGGCGCCGTCGAGCGGCGCCACCACGCTGCCGTCGGCCATGATGCGCTCCGCCACTTCGAGGCGCAGGTGGCGCGGCACGAGCGGCGTGGGCTGATCGATGAAGAGGTCGTACATGTCGTAGCGGCCCTCGCGCCCGATCTCGACGGCATCGCGGAACCCGGCCGTGGTGAGGAGCGCGGTGCGCGCGCCCTTGCGCTCGATGAGGGCATTGGTGGCGAGCGTCGTCCCGTGAATGAGCGAGCGGACGTCCCCCGCGGCGCTGCCCGCGTCGCCCAGCACCGAGACCACGCCCTGCTCCACGGCCTGCGAGGGATCCTTGGGCGTGGTGAGCAGCTTGCCCACGCGGACGGCGCCTGTGGCGTCGTCGACCCAGACCAGATCCGTGAACGTGCCGCCGATGTCGACGCCGATACGTGTCTGACGAGGGGGAGGTGTCATGGCGCCGAGTGTACACGAAACATGGCACGACCTCGTCGCGCACCGAGGGGCTCGGGCGCAGCGTTCTCCTCAGGTACCGAGATACGAGGAGACGAAGGTGCCCGAGGTCTCACGATTGGCGAAGCGCGAGAGCCGGAACGGCGCGGGATTCACCGGTGGCGCGGAGCCCGTGATGAGCGCCGCCATCATCTCGCCCACCGCCGGGGCCAGCTTGAAGCCGTGGCCCGACATGCCGGCGGCGACGAAGAAGCCCGCGAGCGGCGTCTCGTCCAGGATCGGCATCCAGTCCGGCGTGATGTCGAACGCACCGGCCCAGCCCCGCGCGTAGCGGGCGTCCGCGAGCTTCGGCAGCGCGCGGCTCGTACGCCCGAGCGCGATCTCCGCTTCGTCGAAGCCCGGCTCCGCTCCCAGCAACTCCGGATCCATCGGATGCTGGGTCTCGTCGTCGATGAGCGAGCCCGTGAGCGTGAAGCCGCCGGTCTCCGGCCGCACGTAGCTCCCGCCCGCCAGATCGAGGTAGACCATGTGGGCACGGCCGAACCCTGGATCGCGCTCCAGCACGAAGACGGGGTGGCGGCCAATGATGATGGGCAGGTCCACGCCGGCGAGCCGCGCCACCGCGGGCGACCAGAGACCCGCGGCGTTGACAACGACAGGAGCGTCGATGCGCTCGCCCGCCGCCGTCTCCACGCCGGTGACGCGACCGTGCGACTGGTGGATCGCCGCCACCTCCTGGCCCTGCTCGATGACGGCGCCGCGCCGGCGCGCCGCCTCCGCATAGCCGGCGGTGACCGCGGACGGATCTCCGTAGCCCGAGCCGGGCTCGTACAGCACCGCCCCGAGCGCCGAGGGATCGATGGCCGGCTCCACCTTCGCCAGGCTCGACGGCTCCAGGATCTGGGCCTCGACGCCGGCGTCGCGCTGGAGGGCGAGCGTCTTCTCGAGGGAAGGGCGCATCGCCCTGCTGACGCCGATCAGCACGCCGGAGCGCACGAAGCCGGAGTCACCGCCCACCGCATCGGAGAAGCGCTCGAAGACCCGGAGGGAGCGCAGCACCATCTCGGTCGTTTCCCGCGTGGGATAGAGCTGACGGATGATGCCGACGGAGCGTCCCGTGCCGCCGGCACCGATGAAGCGACGCTCCAGCACGAGCACGCGAGGGACGCCCAGGCCGGCCAGCGCGTGAGCGAGCGAGCAGCCGGTGACGCCGCCGCCGATGATGACGGCGTCGGCCGTCTTCATGACGACGCGATCAATCGGACGGGATCGCCCTGCTTGATGGCCCCCGGCCTGAGCACGCGCGCGTACACGCGGCTCCAGCCGGGATGCTTCTTCTGGGAGACCCGGGAGAAGTCGCCGTCCGCGAAGTACGGCCTGATGTTGAAGCAGGGGCTCGTGTACCGCGTCACCTCGATCAGCACCTGGTTCCCGAGCTCGAGCCGCGCCCCCGGGATCACGCGTGCCCAGTCGAGGCCTTCCACGGTGAGGTTCTCGCCCATGCTGCCGGCCGCCACCGTGTGACCCTCCGCCTGGAGCGCGTGGATCTGCTCCAGCGGAAAGAGGCAGAGCGCGCGCTCCGGACCGCCATGGTGCTCCAGGTCACGGTGTGCATCGCCTGCGAGGCCAAGCTCGGTCACGCTGGCGGAGGCGACGGGAAGCTTGGGCACGCCGCCCGCGGACACGTTGATCTGGAAGATGATCGCGCGATCCATCAGAAGGAAACCTCCGTGCCGACGCCGGCGGCCATGGCGCGATCATACGCGAGGCGTGCGGTGATCGCATCCTCGGGCGCCCATCCGACCGATTTGAAGAGCGTGATCGCCGGCGCGCTCGCGCGTCCCGGCTTCTTCCGCGCCACCACCTGGGCCAGCTCGGCCTTCACGTGGCGCCGCGTGATCGCGCGGGCCTTGATCGGGATCAGCAGATCGCCCGCTTCCTCCCATGCGCCCTCGTACGTGTCGACGACCACGTACGCGCGCTTGACCCCCTCCGTGTCGATCTCGCGCATGTGCGGGCGGAACGAGCCGACGGCGTCCAGGTGGACGCCCGGCCGGAGGTCCCGGCCGGCAACGAGCGGGTGGCTCGCCGTGGTGGCGCAGGTGATCACGTCGGCCTCCCGTACGGCGGCGCGGGGATCGCGGGCGATCGCCACGGGCACGCCGAGCGCGTCCCGCATGCGGGTCACGAACGCCTTCGCGCGTCCGGGATCGCGGCCCGCCACGCCCACCGACTCGACGGGCAGCACCGCCTGGAGGCAGCGGAGCTGGTATTCGGCCTGCACGCCCGCTCCGAAGCAGAGGATGCGGCGGGAGTCCGCACGCGCGAGATGCCTGGCCGCGACGGCGGAGGCGGCGCCGGTGCGGATCGCGGTGAGGAAGCCCGCTTCCATGAACGCGAGGGGCTGGCCCGTGTCCGGATCGCTCAAGAGGTATTGCGCGTGCACGGTGGGCAGGCCGCGCGCGCGATTGCCGCCGATCACGGTGATGAGCTTGGCGCCCAGCGCCTGCCGGCGCGGCAGCGTCGAGACCATGCCGAGGAAGACGTTGCCCCTGGCGAGGGGAAGCGCGGCGCGGGGGAGGGCGACCGCATGTCCGGCCGCCGCCTCGCGGAAGGCGGACTCGACGGCGTCGATGACCGACGCCGGGTCGAGGAGCCGTTCCAGATCGGCGCGGGTGAGGACGAGCATCAGGTCGCGGGCGCGGCTTTTCGCTTGATCATCCGCTTGAGGGCGGCCTCGAGGACGATCTCGCCGCGCTGGTTCACGACCTCGTGCCGGTAGCCGACGATGCCGCGGTCCGGCTTCTTGGTCTCACGCTTGTCGGTGATGACCACGCGGACGTGGAGCGTATCGCCCACGAGGACGGGGGCCACGATCTTGATCTCGCTGCCGAGGTACGACATGCCCGTGCCGTGGATGAGGCCGGTCTGTATCACCAGCCCTTCGGAGAGGCAGAAGGTGAACGCGCCGGGCGCGGGCTTGCCCTTGAAGACGGACGAGGTCGCCACGTACTCCATGTCATAGAACAAAGACTCGGTGAAGCCGCAGAGGTTGACGAAGGCACAGACGTCGGCCTCGGTCACCGTGCGTCCCAGCGTCTCGTACTTGGCCCCGATCGCGTGGTCTTCCCAGGTCAGTCCCTGCCCGATCATCTTGGTGACCTCCGTTGATGCTCTTGGATTCCCTCTCCCTCTGGGAGAGGGTCGTAGTTCGAGCTGAACCGCTCGCCCCGAGCGGTGAGGCGAGGGCTGAAAGGCTGAGAGGGGCTCAAGCCTCGCCCAGATAGGCGCGGCGCACTTCCGGATTGTCCGCGAGGTCCCGCGCGCTGCCCTCGAGCACGATGCCGCCCGTCTCCAGGACGTAGCCGCGGCCGGCGATCGACAGCGCCATGGCCGCGTTCTGCTCGACGAGCAGGATGGTCACGCCCTGACGGTTGATGGTCTGGACGGTCTCGAAGATCTGCTCCACGAGCACCGGGGCGAGCCCCATGGACGGCTCGTCCAGCAGGAGGAGCCGCGGCTTGGCCATGAGCGCGCGGCCGATGGCGAGCATCTGCTGCTCGCCGCCGGAGAGCGTGCCCGCCACCTGCGTGCGGCGCTCCTCGAGCCGCCCGAAGATGGAGAAGACGCGGTCGATGTCCTCGCGCACGGCGGGATCGGTCCGCGTGAAAGCACCCATCTCCAGGTTCTCCAGCACGCTCAGCCGGTTGAAGATCCGCCGGCCCTCTGGCACGTGGGTCACGCCGCGGCGGACGATGGCGTGCGAGGCCACGCCGACCAGCGAGCCGCCCTCGAACACCACGTCGCCCTCGCGCGGGGCGAGGAGGCCGGAGATGGCCCGGAGCGTGGTGGTCTTGCCCGCGCCGTTGTTGCCCAGGAGCGCCACCACCTCGCCCTGGCCCACCTGAAACGACACGCCCTTGAGGGCGCGGATCTGGCCGTAGGCGACGTGGAGGTTCCGCACCTCAAGCATGGCCGGCCTCCGCGCGCGGCGTCCACTTCCGCCGCCCGAGGTAGGCCTCGATGACCCGGGGATCCCGCTGCACGTCGGCCGCGCGGCCCTCGGCGATCTTCTCCCCGTAGTCGAGCACCGTGACGTGGTCGGACACCTCCATCACCACGCGCATGTTGTGCTCGATCAGCAGGATGGTGAGGCCGAGGTCGCCGACCAGCTTGCGCAGGAGCGTCATGAGGCTCCGCGCCTCGCCCTGCGTCATGCCCGCGGTGGGCTCGTCGAGGAGGAGAAGGGCCGGCTTCGAGGCGAGCGCGCGTCCGATCTCGAGGCGGCGCTGGTCTCCGTATGGCAGGTTGCGCGCGAGCTCGTTGCCCCGGTCGCGCAGCCCCACGATGTCGAGCAGCTCGGCGGCGCGGATCCACAGACCCTGCTCCTCGCGCTTCCAGTGCGGGTTGCGGCTCACCGCGCTCCAGAAGCCCGCGGCGACGCGCGCGTGCATGCCCACCAGCACGTTTTCCACCGCCGTCATGCTCTTGAAGAGCCGGATGTTCTGGAAGGTGCGGCACACGCCCAGCGCCGTGATCTGGTCCGGGCGGAGGCCGGTGAGCGCCGTGCCGCGGAAACGGACGGTGCCCTCCTCGGGCACGTAGAGGCCGGTGAAGACGTTGAAGAAGGTCGTCTTGCCCGCGCCGTTGGGACCGATGATCGACGCGATCCGGCCTTCCTCGAGCTCGAAGTCCACGTTGTTGAGCGCGGTGAGGCCGCCGAACCGCTTGGTGACCCCGCGCACCTCGAGGAGCGCGGCCATCTCAGGAGCCGCCGAGCTCGCGGGTGCGCCGCCGCGTCGGGAGGATGCCCTGGGGGCGGAAGATCATCATGAGGACCAGGATGAGCCCGAAGATCATGCGCTCGTACTTGGCGGGCTCGAGCTGCGTGGGCAGATTGCTCAGGTCGTACCCGAGGATCACCGTGCCCGCGTTGCGCAGCCCGTTGAGCCAGAGCGAGAAGCCCTTCAGCACCTGCAGGTTCAGCACGGTGACGACGGTGGCGCCCAGGATCGCGCCCGGGATGGAGCCCATGCCGCCCAGGATGATCATGGCGAGCACGCCGATCGACTCCATGAACGTGAACGACTCCGGATTGATGAAGATCTGCTTGGCGGAGAAGAGGACGCCGACCGCGCCTGCGAAGGAGGCGCCGCAGGCGAAGGCGAGGAGCTTCATGCGGACGAGCGGGACGCCCATGGCCTGGGCGGCCGTCTGGTCCTCGCGGATGGCCTCCCACGCCCGCCCGATGTGCGAGTCCTCGAGCCGCCGATTCACGAGGATGGTGACGCCCACGATGAGGAGCACGAGGGCGTAGAGATAGAGCGGGTAGATGATGTTGGGGTTCGGCTCGATGCCGACGGCGCGCAGGAGCGGCGCGAAGAAGATCGGCGGCCGCCCGATGGGCGTGATGCCCTTGGGCCCGTTGGTGATGTTGAGGGGCTTGTCGAGGTTGTTGGCGAGCACGCGGATCACCTCGCCGAAGCCGAGGGTGACCAGCGCCAGATAGTCTCCGTGCAGGCGCAGCACGGGCAGGCCCAAGAGGATGCCGGCGCATGCGGCGACCGCGACGCCGACTCCGAGGAAGGCGAAGAACCACCACGGCGAGAGCGGGAAGCGGTCGCCCCCGAAGATGAGGTTCGCCTGCGGCGAGCCGAAGATGGCCCACGAGTAGGCGCCCACCGCGAAGAACGCCACGTAGCCCAGGTCCAGCAGCCCGGCCAGCCCCACCACGATGTTGAGCCCGAGCGCCAGCGCCACGAAGATGCCGACCTGGATCGCGATCTCCATGTAGTAGGCGTTGATGGTGCCGAGCACGGGCATGAGGACGCCCAGGGCCGCCACGGTCAGGAGCATTTTGAGCCGCCGGGGCAGCCGCGCGAAGTAAAGGAGGAGGATCGAGCCCTGGAACAGCATGAAGAGCAGGATCGAGCGGGGCGCGTGCGCGACAGCCCACGCCGAGCCGCCGAGCGCTGCGATGGCGATGATGGTCGCGGGCCGCGGCCGATCGAGGAGGCGCCCGATCATGGCTGGCTCACGCGCGTTCGCGGACGACCTCGCCCAGGAGGCCCTTGGGCCGGAAGATCAGGATGAGGATCAGGATCGAGAACGCCAGGATGTCCTTGTACTCGGCTCCGAACGCCCCGCCCGTGAGGAGCGACAGGTACGAGGCCGCGAACGCCTCGAGAAGCCCCAGTACGAGGCCGCCCAGCATGGCGCCCGGGATGTTGCCGATGCCGCCCAGCACGGCCGCCGTGAATGCCTTGAGCCCGGGAATGAAGCCCGTGTAGGGGTTGATCAGGCTGTACTGCACGCCGAAGAGCACGCCGGCGCCGCCGCCCATGGCCCCGCCGATCAGGAAGGTGAGGGAGATGATCCGGTTGACGTTGATCCCCATGAGCGAGGCCGCGGACTGATCCTCGGCCACGGCACGGATGGCCTTGCCCACCTTCGTCCGGTTCACGAGCGAGTAGAGCCCCCAGAGCATGAGGAGGGCCGCCGCCACGACGACCAGCGACTTGAGCGACACGTCGATGGTCGAGGAGATCTCGAAGCGCGTGTTGAGCACTTCCATGGTGGGGTAGACGAGATTGAAGGCATTCCGCCACAGCGACTCGAAGAGCCGGATCGCGTCCTGCAGGAAGAACGACACGCCGATGGCGGAGATGAGCGGGATGAGGCGGGGCGCATCCCGCAGCGGCCGGTAGGCGGTGCGCTCGACGATGACGGCCAACACGCCCGACACGGCCATGCCCGCCACGAGGATCAGGACGAGCACGATGACCCAGGGCAGGGCCTCGAGCCAGCCCCACGCCTTCATGCCCAGCAGCAACTCCACGCCGACGAAGGCGCCCACGATGAAGATCTCGGAGTGGGCGAAGTTGATGAACTCGAGCACGCCGTACACCATGGTGTAGCCCAGCGCGATGAGGGCGTACATGAAGCCCAGCGTGATGCCGTCGATCAGGACTTGCGGAAAGATGCCGATCAGGAGCTCAAGGTCCATCGGCACTCGGTCCCAGGGCGGGGGTCCCGACCGGGGCGGCGTTGCGGCCGCCCCGGTCGAATGCGATTGCGCGGGCCGCTACTTCTTGGGTTCGGGCGGCGCGATGGTGAGCTGCTTGACGATCTTGTTGTCGCCCCACTTCGCGGGATCGTCGCTCGCCACCGTGAGCACGAAGTACTGGGCTTTCTGGCGGTCGCCGATCGAGTTGAAGGCGATGTCGCCCGTGATGCCCGAGAGCTTGGCCTTGCGCACCGCCGTGGCCACGTCCTCGCGGGAGACCTTGCCCTTCTTCGCGGTCTCCTCGATGGCCTTGATGGCGATGACCGTCGCGTCGTAGGCCTCGGCCGCGTAGGGCTCGGGGTTCTTCCCGAACTTCTTCTTGAACTCCTCCACGAACGTCTTGGCCTTGGGCAGCGCGGAGGCCGGGCCGGCGGCGGAGGTGTAGTTCATCCCGACCACGGCCTTGCCGGCGATCTTGGTGAGATCCGAGGAGTCCATGCCGTCCGGGCCCATGAACTTCGACTTGATGCCCTTCTCGCGCGCCTGCTTGAAGAATGGCGCGCCCTGGTCGTAGATGCCGCCGAAGTAGATGACGTCGGGGTTCTTGGCCTTGATGGGCGTGAGGATGGGATCGAAGTTCGACTTCTCCTCCGTCCCCTCGAAGCCCAGGATCTTGACGCCCTTCTTCTCGGCGTCCGCCTTGAAGAACTCGGCGATGCTCTGCCCGTACTGGGTCTTGTCGTGCACGATGTAGGCACTCTTGACCTTCATGGTCCCGTGCGCGAACTCGGAGCCCACCACGCCCTGGACGTCGTCGCGGCCGCACACGCGGTTCACGTTCGGATAGCCGCGGTCGGTGACGACGGGGTTCGTGTTGGCGGGGGAGATCATGACCACGCCGACTTCCTTGTAGACCTCGGAGGAGGGGATCGCCACGCCGGAGTTCAGGTGGCCGATCACCGCCATGATGTCCTTGTCGGCGATGATGTTCTTGGCATTCGCCACGCCCACGTCCGGCTTCGCCTGGTCGTCGAAGGGCACGAACTCGACCTTGTAGCCCATCTTCTCGAGCCCGCCCTTCATCTTGTCGACGGCGAGCTGGGCGCCCAGCTTGATGCCCTCGCCGAGGGCCGCCTGGCCGCCCGAGAGCGGGCTCTGCGAGGCGATCTTGATGGTGCCCTTTGACTGGGCAGCCACGGGGTGAGCCACCGGCAGCGTGACCCCGACGAGCAAGACGGAGGCGGCGAGGGCGCTCAGGACGTGGCGGGTGCGAAGTTTCCTCATTCGATGTCCTCCTCCAAACGGGTAGGGCGGGTTGACAGGCGGCGCCATTATAGCGGTTCTGCCGAGGGCGTCAACGTCCGGCCGGCGTGGCCGTGCTCGCGGTGTCCGTGCGGAGCGCGTCGAGGCGCTGCCGCGCCTCGGGGTCGCCCGGCATCACTGCCAGCGCTTCCTGATAGAGCGCCATGGCTTCGACCCGGCGGCCGGCCTTCTCCTGCTCCTTGCCCTCGTGCGTGAGGGCCATCGAGAGGTTTCGGGCCAGGTCGGCGAACTTGGGATCGCGCTGATAGGCGGGGCGGAACCAGGTCAGCGCCTCCGCGTAGTGGCCTGCCTGGGCCTTGAGGGCCCCCATGTTCATGAGCGCGCCCGTGAGGCGCGGATCGAGCTTGAGCGCGACCTTCAGCATCTCCTCGGCCTCGGCGTACCTGCCCTGTCCGTACAGCGCGGTGGCGATGTTGTTGGCGACGGTGGCGCGGTTGGGCCGGAGCGCCAGGGCGCGCCGGAAGGCGGCCTCCGCCTCGGGGTGGCGCTTCTGCTCGGTCAGCGAGGTGCCGAGGTTGTTCCAGCAGATCGCGCACTGGGGGTCCATCGAGGTGGCCCACCGCCAGAGCGTCTCCGAGTCCTGCCAGACCTTGGCCTGATCCCAGGCCGCGGCTCCCAGCGCGACGACCACGAGGGCCGCGCCCGCGGTGACGGCGCGCGCGATGGTGGGGCTCACCCGGCCCTGCGCCCGGGCGCCGAGGAGCCAGGTCAGCCCTCCGCCGAAGAGGAGGGCCAGTCCCAGGCCCGAAAGATAGCTGTAGCGGTCGTGAGCGAGCTGATGGCCCGAGTGCACGGCGCCGCTGATCGGCAGGAGCATCAGGACGGAGGCCGCCCAGGCCGCGAGGCCGGCAGGCCAGCGGCGCCGGAGCGCCACGAGCGCGGCCGTCACGACCACGAAGGCCAGCGCGGGCACGAGGAAGCGCGGCGCCAGCAGCCGGACTTCCGGCGGCAGCTCGTAGAGCGGCAGGAGCTCGACCGGCCAGAACCATCGGGCTGGATAGAAGACGAACGTGTACGCGGTCATGGCCACGCGGGCGCCGACGCCGTAGCGGGCGTACTCCGTGACGCCCGTACCCGTGTACACGGCAAAGAGGGCGACGGCCGCGCCAGCCGCGGAGAGCATGGCCCACGGGAGCTTCTCCATGACGAGGCCCCACCAGCCCGCGGCATCCGCGCGGCGCGCCCGTCCCAGCGGATAGACGTCCAGGAGGAAGAGGATGGCCGGCAACGGCATCGCGGCGGCCTTGGCGAGGAGGGCGGCTGCGAACGACGCGAGGGACACGACCTGCCAGCGGCGATCGATGTCTTCGCCCGCCACGGCCTTCAGGTAGGCCAGCACCGCGCCCAGGAAGAAGAGGCCGCAGAGGACGTCCTTGCGCTCCGTGATCCACACGACCGACTCGACGCGGAGGGGATGCACGGCGAAGAGCAGGGCCGCCAGGGCGGAGCCCAGCGACAGCGCCCGCGCATCGGGCTCGGCGCCGCCGGGCCGCGCGCGGGCGATGAGTCTCCGGGCGATCAGGTAGAAGAGAAGGGCGTTGGTGCCGTGCAGCAGGAGGTTCAGGACGTGATAGCCCCGGGGGTTGAGGCCGCCCAGCCGATAGTTGAGGCCGAAGCTCATCCACGTGAGCGGGATGTAGTGGCCCAGCACCACGCCCGACCACATCCAGCGGAGCTGCTCGCGCCCGAGGCCGTGGACGCCCGGGTTGATGACGATGTTGTCCCGGTCGTCCCAGTTCAGGAACTCGCCGTTGACGCCCGACCAGAAGGTGATCACGCCGGCCGCGAAGACCAGGCAGCCGAGGGAGACCGCGAGCAGGCGGGCCCGGCTCTCGCTCACTGTGGAGCGCCCTCGTGGGCCAGGCGGATCCGCTCGAGGAAGCTCCACGCAGCCTGGCGGGGATCCGGCGCCGCGCACACGGCCGAGATGACGGCCACCGCGTCGGCGCCCGCGCGGACGATCCCCGCGACGTTGTCGAGCGTGATGCCGCCGATGGCGACCAGCGGGACGTCGATCTCCGGGCGCACGCGCCGGAGCAGCTCCGGCCCCACGAGGCGGAAGCCGGCCTTGGAGCCCGTGGGGAACATGCTGCCCACCGCGACGTAGTCGGCTCCGTCGTCCCGGGCGCGGCGCGCCTGCCCCTCGTCGTGGCTCGAGACGCCCAGGATCATGCCCGGGCGCAGGAGGCGCCGCGCCTCGCGCGCCGGCAGGTCGTCCTGCCCCACGTGGACGCCGTCGGCTTCCACAGCCAGGGCGAGATCGACCCGGTCGTTCACGATGAAGAGGCAGCCGGCCTCACGGCAGCGGCTCCGGAGCGCGCGCGCCAGGGGCAGGATCTCGACTGGCGGCAAGGTCTTCTCGCGAAGCTGGACCACGCGGCAGCCGCCCGCCAGGACCTGGTCCAGAAGCTCCGGGAGCTCGCGGTGGCCGGAGACGGCGCGGTCGAGGATGACGTAGAGCGGCGTCGGCAGCGGCGCGCGAATCGTCAGGGGCCGACTTCGAGGCGGGGCAGCGTGTGGTCTCCGGAAAGGAACGCAGGATCCGCGAGGAGCTTCAGGTGATAGGGGATCGTCGTCTTCACGCCCTCGATCACCGTCTCGGTGAGGGCGCGGTACATGCGCGAGATGGCCTCGGCGCGGTCACGGCCGTGCACGATGATCTTGGCGATGAGGGAATCGTAGTACGGCGTCACCACGGCCCCCGGCCTCATGTGGCTGTCCACGCGCACCCCGTATCCGCCGGGCGGCAGCCACGCCGTCACGGTGCCGGGCGAGGGCACGAAATGCTCGGGGTCCTCGGCATTGATGCGGCACTCGATGGCGTGGCCGCGGAACTCCACGTCCTTCTGCTTGTAGCCCAGCGGCTCGCCCGAGGCGATGCGGATCTGCTCGCGTACGATGTCGAGGCCCGTGAGCATCTCCGTCACGGGGTGCTCGACCTGGATGCGCGTGTTCATCTCGATGAAGTAGAAGGAGCCGTCGCCGGCCACGAGGAACTCCACGGTGCCGGCCGACACGTAGTTGACCGCGCTGGCCACCGTGAGGGCCGCCTTGAAGAGCCCGGCCCGCGTCTCGTGGGAAATGGCGGAGGCGGGCGACTCCTCGAGGAGCTTTTGGTGCCGCCGCTGCACGGAGCAGTCGCGCTCGCCCAGGTGCACCCGGATGCCGTTCTTGTCGCCCAGCACCTGCACCTCGACGTGCCGCGCCTCTTCCACGAACTTCTCGAGGTAGAGCTCGGAGGAGCCGAACGCCTGCGCGGCCTCCGCCTGGCACGTGGCGAAGGCCTGGGCGAGCATGTCCCGCGCGCGGACGATGCGCATGCCGCGGCCGCCCCCGCCCGCCGCGGCCTTGATGATGACGGGGTAGCCGATGCCGTCGGCCAGGGCCTGCGCCTCGTCCACGCCCTCGAGCGGCCCCTCGCTGCCCGGCACCACGGGCGCGCCGGCCTGCTTGGCCATGGCGCGCGCCTGGGCCTTGTCGCCCATCAGCCGGATCGCCTCCGGCGCGGGGCCGATGAAGGTGATGCCGCAGGCACGGCAGATCTCCGCGAAGGCCGCGTTCTCGGAGAGGAGGCCATAGCCGGGATGAATCGCCTCGCTGTCCGTGATGGAGGCCGCGGAGATGATGCTGGGGATGTTGAGGTAGCTCTGGCGCGCCTCGGCCGGCCCGATGCAGATCGACTCGTCGGCCATCCGGACGGGCAGGGAGCCCGCGTCGGCCTGGGAGTGGGCCACCACGGTGCGAATGCCCATCTCGCGGCAGCTGCGGAGCACCCGCAGCGCGATCTCGCCGCGGTTGGCGATGAGGATCTTGTGGAACATGGTCGCCGCGGCTCCTACCGGCGCGGCTCTACCAGGAACAGGGGCTGGCCGAACTCCACCGGCTGCGCGTTCTCCACGAGGACCTTGACGACCCGGCCTGCCACCTTCGACTCGATCTCGTTCATCAGCTTCATGGCTTCGATGATGCAGAGGGTCTGCCCCTCCTTCACCGTATCGCCCTCGCTGACGAAGGCCGCCGCCTCGGGGCTCGCCGCGCGGTAGAACGTGCCGACCATGGGCGCGTCGATCGTGACCGTCCCCGGTACCTGCTCGACCCCCGGCCCGCTGGCCTCCGTTTGGACGAGCGTCGCCGGTGCCGCCACGGGGTGCGGGAGGGCCGGCGCCGCCACGTGGCCGCGCACCACGCGCACGCGCAGGCCCATGCTCTCGATCTCGAGCTCGCGCAGGTCGTGGGCCACCGCCAGCTCCACGACCTCCTGCGGCGTCCACGGCGGCCCTCCCGCGGGGCGGGAGCGGCGCGCCTTGCGCGCCACGGGCTAGCCAGCCGCCGCGACGCGGCCCAGGTAGTCCCAGCTTCTCGTGTCGACCTTCACGATGTCCCCCTCGTTGAGGAAGAGCGGCACCTGGATCACCGCTCCCGTTTCGAGCGTGGCGGGCTTGTTGCCGCCGGAGGCCGTGTCGCCCCGGATGCCCGGGTCGGTCTTGACGATCTGGAGCTCGAGAAAGTTGGGGAGCTCGACGGTGGCGGGGCTGCCGTCGATGAAGAGGATGTCGACCTCGGTGTTCTCCTTGAGGAACTCCCGCGCATCCCCCACCTCGTCGGCGGACAGCGAGATCTGGTCGTAGGTCTCCAGATCCATGAAGTGGTAGCGGTCGTCCTTGTAGAGGTACTGCATGTGCTTCTCCTCGAAGTCGACCAGCTCCACCTTCTCGCCCGCGCGGAACGTGTTGTCGATCACCCGTCCCTGCCGCATGTGCTTGAGCTTGGTGCGCACGAAGGCGCCGCCCTTGCCGGGCTTGACGTGCTGGAAGTCGACGATGCTGTACGGCTGCCCGTCGAACTGGATCTTCAGTCCCTTCTTGAAATCCGCAGTGGACACCTGCATAAGGTCATGGTCCCTTTCGTCTCTGGGTCTTGGCGCGCAGCGCCTCTTCGAGTCGGGCCCGGGCCCGCTCGTCGTCCGGATGCTTCCGGCTCAGCCGAAGAAAGATCATGGCGGCGTCGTCCGCGAGCCCCTGCTCGAGACACAACGCGCCCATGCTCGCGGTGACGAACGTGTCGTCGGCCAGGAGACGTCCGAAGGCCGAGCCCGCGTCCGGACGACTCTCGGCTCCCAGGGCCTCCAGCAGCAGGCGGGACTCGCGATCCGCCGCGTCGAGCTTGACCACTCGCTCGAGATGCTGCCGCGCCTCCTCCCAGCGGCCGGCCTTCCTGTGGATCTCCGCCGCCATCCGATGGGCCTGCGCATCCCGCGGGCTCGCCTGCAGGATGACGCCGAGCTCGGCCAGCGCCGCGTCCGGATTGCCGTCGTCCAGATGCGCCTTCGCCAGGATCAGGCGCGCCGTCGTGTAGTGCTGAAAGCGCGCCAGCCCCTCCCGGCACAGATTGATCGCCTCTCGGGTGCGCCCGACCTTGCGGTAGGCGTCGGCCAGCGGGGCGAAGGCCAGCGAGGTTGGATCCCGCATGAGGCGTTCCTCGTATCGCTTGATGGCGGCCGCCGCCACGGGATCGTCGGCAAGAACCGCCCGGCCACCCTGGGGGATCGGGTTCGCCATGCTTTTCCTTTATAAGCCGCCCGTGGTCCGGGAGTCAATGCGACGGAAGGCGCAGAGCCCCGTCAGCCGAGGTCGGCCAGGGCGTCGAGGATGGTCCCGCGAGGCACGTCGTAGACGAGGCGAAAGGCCCCGATTTCAGGGGCCAGCACGAAGGGTACGCGCCCGTCCTTGGCCTTCTTGTCCCGGCTCAAGGCTTCGACCACGCGCTCGGGCGGCTCACCCACGCCGCGCACGGGCAGGCCCACGGCCTCGAGCGCGGCGACCTGGCGGGCGCGCGTGGCCGGCCCGGCCAGCCCCAGTCGCTCCGCGATGGCGGCCTCGGCGGCGATGCCGAGGGACACCGCCTCGCCGTGGGCGAAGCGCTGATAGCCCGTGATGGCCTCCACGGCGTGACCGATCGTGTGCCCGTAGTTGAGGACGTGGCGGAGCTCGGCTTCCTGCTCGTCGCGCTCGACCACGGAAGCCTTGAGGCGGCACGAGCCGGCCACGATCGCCTCGAGGGTGGCGGGCTCGCGGGCGCGCAGCGCGGCCGCGCCGCGCTCCACCTCGGCGAAGTACGCCGCGTCGAGGACGATGCCGTGCTTGATGACCTCCGCCATCCCGGAGCGGTACTCGCGCTCGGGGAGCGTGAGGAGGGCGGCGGTGTCGGCGATCACCAGCCGCGGCTGGTAGAAGGCGCCGATCAGATTCTTGGCCCGGGCGTGATCGATGGCCGTCTTGCCCCCGATCGACGCGTCGACCTGGGCGAGCAGCGTCGTCGGCACCTGCACGAAGTTGACGCCACGCATGTAGGTGGCGGCCGTAAAGCCCGCGAGGTCGCCGACCGCCCCGCCGCCGAGCGCGACCACGGTGGAGGTCCGGTCGAGCCCGGCCTCGAGGAAGCGGTCCCACGTCGAAGCTGCTACCTCGAGCGTCTTGGCGGCTTCGCCTTCCGGCAGGAGCACCCGCGTCACGTCGAATCCCGCCTCGGCCAGGCTCCGGGACACCGTCTCGCCGTGGAGCGCCTGGATGGAGGAATCGGTGACGAGGGCGACCTTGCGGCCCACCTTCAAGCGGACCAGCTCGCTGCCGATGCCGGCGTGGAGGCCGGTACCGACGAGGATCCGATAGGAGCGTGGGCCCAGGCGAACGGGGATCTCGACCATGAGGCGTTGCCGCGAGGTGCGCTACCAGCTCTTCAGGTAGTCGAGGTAGCCCTGGTAGTTGCGCCGGATCTCCTCGATGCTGTCGCCGGCGAATTTTTCGAGAAAGGCCTCCACGAGGACGAGGGCCATCATGGCCTCCCCGACCACGCCGGCCGCGGGCACCGCGCAGACATCGCTGCGCTCCACCACGGCCTCGACGCTTTCCTTGGTGGCCACGTCCACCGAGCGCAGCGGCTTGCGCAGGGTGGAGATCGGCTTCATGGCCGCCCGCACGACGACAGGCTGGCCGTTCGTGACGCCACCCTCGAGGCCGCCCGCACTGTTCGATCTCCGGTCGAAGCCACCGTCCGCGTCGAAGAGAATCTCGTCGTGCACCTGGGAGCCTGGCCGCCGCGCCGCCTCGAATCCGAGGCCGATCTCCGCGCCCTTGATGGCGTGGATCGAGCAGAAGGCCCGCGCCAGGCGCCCGTCGAGCTTCCGGTCCCACTGCACGTACGAGCCCAGCCCCACCGGGCAGTGCAGCGCGACCACCTCGAAGACGCCGCCCAGCGTGTCGCCGGCCGCCTTCGCTTGATCGATGGCCTGGATCATCGCGCGCTCGGCCTCAGGGTCGGCGCAGCGGACCTCGGACGCCTCGGCACGCGCCTGGATCTCCTCCCACGGCGCTTCGAGCGCGCCGATGCGCACGCCGCCGATCTCGATCACGTGGCTCAGGATGGTGATGCCGAACTCGCCCAGGAGGCGCCGGGCCACGCCCGCCACGGCGACCCGCGCGGTGGTCGCGCGCGCGCTCGACCGCTCGAGGACGTTGCGGATATCGCGATGGCCGTATTTCATGGCCCCCGCGAGGTCGGCGTGCCCCGGGCGCGGCCGCGTCACCGCCTTGGCAGGCGCCCCGGCCGTGGGCTCGCCCACCGACATGGTGTCCTTCCAGTTCTCCCAGTCCCGGTTCTGGATGGTGAGCGTGATGGGACTGCCCAGCGTCATGCCCCAGCGGACGCCGGAGGAAATGTGCGCCTGGTCGCGCTCGATCTTCATCCGCCCGCCGCGGCCGTAGCCGCGCTGGCGGCGCGCGAGGTCCTGGTTGAGGTGCTCCTCGGACAGGGAGAGGCCCGCCGGCACGCCGTCTATGACGGCAGTGAGGGCCTCTCCATGACTTTCACCCGCGGTGA
>Ga0335070_10002649_pt1 | contig 20793 bp, 15 predicted proteins | sample Lox_Sample_13_FD_206722 | JGI IMG/M metagenome (GOLD analysis project Ga0335070, IMG submission 206722) | Soil microbial communities from Loxahatchee National Wildlife Refuge, Florida, United States - Lox_Sample_1.3 | ecosystem: Environmental > Terrestrial > Soil > Wetlands | place: USA...
GGCCTGAACGACATGCAGGAGAAACTCAAGGCGCAGATCGAGCGCGAGCGCGAAGCCGCCGCGGCGACGGGGCGCATCAAGACGGCGCTCGACAAGGCGAGTGCGCGGGTCATGGTGGCTGACAGCCAGAACCAGATTATCTATGTCAACGACGCGGCGGTGAGTCTGTTCCGTGAGCGGCAGGCCGATATTCGCAGCGCATTGCCCTCGTTCAGCGCAGACCGCCTGGTCGGCTCGAACATGGACGCGTTCCACAAGAACCCGGGCCACCAGCAGGCGATGGTGCGCGGCCTGCAGGGCACGCATTCAACCGAAGTGAAGCTGGGCGCGGCCACGATCAGGATTTCGGCCACCCCCATCGTCGACGATCGCGGGCACCGGCAGGGCACCGTCGTCGAATGGATGGATCGTACGCAGGAGCTGCAGGTCGAGGAGGAAGTCAACAGCGTGGTCAGGGCCGCCCTCGATGGTGACCTGCTCAAGCGCGTCAACCTGGCGGGTAAGACCGGCTTCTTCGAGTCGCTGTCGGCGGGCCTGAACCGTCTGCTGGACAACATGTCGGAAGTCATCGCCGGACTGCGCACGGTCGCGGGCGAAGTGCAGCGGGGCGCCGACGAGATTTCCGCCGGCAACGCCAATCTGTCGCAGCGCACGGAAGAGCAGTCGTCGTCGCTCGAAGAGACGGCGTCGTCCATGGAGGAGATGACTTCCACCGTCAAGCAGAATGCGGACAACGCCGCCGAAGCCAACAAGCTGGCCGCGGCTGCCCGCGCCCAGGCCGAGAATGGTGGTGCGGTGGTCGGTACGGCCGTGCGCGCCATGACCGAGATCAACTCCGCCTCGAAGAAGATCGCCGACATCATCGGCGTGATCGACGAGATAGCCTTCCAGACCAACCTGCTGGCGCTCAACGCTGCAGTCGAAGCGGCACGCGCCGGTGAGCAGGGCCGCGGCTTCGCGGTCGTCGCCAGCGAAGTGCGCAGCCTGGCCGGCCGCTCGGCGACCGCCGCCAAGGAGATCAAGGAGCTGATCCAGGACTCCGTGAAGAAGGTCGAGGACGGCGCGACGCTCGTGACCCAGTCGGGTCAGACGCTCGAGCAGATCGTCATCTCGGTCAAGAAGGTCTCGGACATCGTGGCGGAGATCGCCGCGGCCTCGCGCGAGCAGTCTTCGGGCATCGAGCAGGTCAACCGGGCCGTGATGCAGATGGACGAGATGACCCAGCAGAATGCCGCGCTCGTGGAGGAGGCGGCCGCCGCCTCCCAGTCCATGGCCGATCAGGCCCGGTCCATGAACCAGACGATGGAGCGTTATCGCGTCGGTCAGGATGCCGGCAGTTCGATGGTGGTGCAGTCGGTCCCGGCTCCTGCGGCGGCGGCATCGGGCAAGCCCGCTGCCGAGCGGCGCGGTGCCGACCGGCCCTGGTCCAAGTCGAAGGCGGTCAGGCCCGCTGCCGCCAAGCCCGCGGCGGCCAAACCCGCGGCGCCCGCTCCGGCCCCGCTGGCGGCTGCCTCGGGCAGCGACTCCGAGTGGCAGGAATTCTGACGCTCCGGCGCGAGGCGAGGACAGGATATGGCACGCATACTGGCAGTGGACGATTCGCCCTCGATGCGGCAGATGGTGAGCGTCACCCTGATGGGCGCCGGGCACAGCGTCGAGCAGTGCGGTGATGGCTGCGAAGCCCTCACCGCTGCCCAGCGCGAGGTGTTCGACCTGGTCGTTACGGACGTCAACATGCCCAACATGGACGGGATCACGCTGGTGAAGGAGTTGCGCGGTCTGAACAGCTACAAGTTCGTACCGCTGCTGATCCTCACCACCGAGGCCACGCCCGAGCGCAAGAATCAGGGCAAGCAGGCGGGGGCGACCGGATGGCTGGTGAAGCCGTTCAATCCGGACAAGCTGCTCGCCGTCATCGCCAAGGTACTGAGCTAGGCTCACGAGTTCTCCGTGGCACACAGCTCCAGCAAGGTACCGATCGCGATGATCGAAGAAACCGAGACCGCCACGGCCGTGGAGGCCGCGGCGCTGCTGGTGGGTCTTGCGACCCAGGACACGCGCCAGCCGATAGCGGAACTCGGGAATGCGCTCGAACGCATTCACCGCGCGGTTACCGGGATGGCGGCCGCCCAGCGCGATCGAAGTGGCAGACCGACCGAGCAGCAGCAGGAGATGATCCGCGACCTGACGGTGTGCATCGAGAACCTGCAGTTCCACGACCGGCTCATGCAGCAGCTGGCGTTCGTGCGCGACCTGCTGTCGGCCATCCTCAAGCACGAGCCCCTGGATGTGGCGGCGTACGGCGCGCCGCGCTGGGAGGCGCTGATGGAGCTCATCCGCCGGCGCGCGCCGCTGGATTCACGCTTCGAGCTGTTCGATCTGCTGCTGCCCGCGCAGGCGCGCAGCGAAGAGGGTTCCTGCGAGCTGTTTGAATGAGCGAGGCCGCCGCCCGGGCGCGGCTGCTGCGCCGCCCCGGCGACCTGCTGTTCATCGGCCATTCCGCGAATCTCTCGCGGATCAGCGACGCTTACACGCTGCTGGGCAGGACGATGTAACGGAGGAACTGACGTGGCCGCCTGCAACGCCGCCGTGCGCAACACTGCCTTCGACCACATCCAGAAGTTTCGCGAGCCCAGCAGCGGGCGCTGGAGCCGGCGCATCCTGCCGGGCGAATACTTCGTGACCCACGACGACGAATCCCTCACCACAGTGCTGGGTTCGTGCATCTCGGCCTGCGTGCGCGATCCGCGGGCGGGCGTGGGCGGCATGAACCATTTCATGTTGCCGGAAGACGGCGGCGACTCCGGCGACCGTTGGCTCGATCCGGCCTCAGGCCTGGCGACCCGTTACGGCAGCTACGCCATGGAGAGCCTCATCAACGAGCTCATGAAGCGCGGTGCGCGGCGCGAACGGCTGGAGATCAAGCTGTTCGGCGGCGGCAGGATCCTGGCGTCAGCCACCGACGTCGGCCGGCGCAACATCGAATTCATCCGTGATTACCTGCGCGTGGAAGGCCTGCGTTCGGTCGCCGAGGACCTCGGCGACGTGCATCCGCGGAAGATCGAATACAGCCCGCGCACCGGCAAGGTCCGCGTGAAGCGGCTCAAGCCGCTCGAGGCGCAGGGCCTTGCGGACAGCGAGAAGTCCTACCAGAAGCAGATCGGCGCCCAGTCGCAGGGTGGCGATGTGGAGTTGTTCGACTGACAGGGGCGGCCGCCGCAGCGGCCCATCGCGGCTCAGATCTCCAGGGCGATCGCGTGCAGGCGGCGTGATTCCTCACGCTCGAGTTCCTCGAGGACTCTCGCCAGGGGCTGTGGTTTGCCGTAGAGATAGCCTTGCGCGTAATCCACACCCAACATCCGCAACTTGCCCGCGACGGCCTCCGTCTCGACGTACTCGGCCACGGTGTCGACCGGGAACGCCCGTACCAGTTGCATGATGGCGCGCACGGTGGCCAGGGAGCGGTCACTGGCCAACAGGTCGCGTACGAAGCTGCCGTCGATCTTCACCCGCGTGAGCGGCAGCTCGCGCAGGTACACGAGGGAGTTGGCGCCCGTGCCGAAATCATCCAGTGCGACGCCGCAACCCGCCTCCCTCAGGCGTTTCATGATGCGCGCGGCGTTGGTCAGATTGCGCACCGCGGATTGTTCCGTGATCTCCACGGTCAGCAGGCGTGGCGCGAAGCGGGTCCGTTTCAGTCGGTTCAGCAGGTGATCGACCAGATGGTCATCACCCAGCGAGGGCCCGGACACATTGACGGAAATTGAAATGCCCCGGCGCACGAGAATTCCGCAGTAGCGGTCAACGATATCGAGCGTGTGATCGACAACCCAGCGATCGATACCCGGAAGAAGCTGGTAACGCTGCGCGGCCGAGAGGAACTCTCCCGGCGAAGCCAGCGAGCCGTCCACGTTGCGCAGACGCAAGAGGACCTCGACGCCACCGGCCAGCTCCGCGTTGCGCAGAGGGCGGTAAGCCTGGGCATACAACTCGAAGCGGTCGTGCTTGAGTGCCTCGCGCAGCCCACCGACCAGGAACACGTCGCCATGACGCTGCATGATGCTGGAATCGTCGCAGGCGTAGGTCTCAATGCGGTTCCTGCCCCGGTCCTTGGCCGCCTGACATGCGGTTTCCGCCGCTGCCAGCGCGCGTGTCAGGCCCTGTGGCAGGTTGAGGAATTCGGTGATGCCGCAGCTGAGAGTGGCCTCCATGCGGCCGGCCACGGCGCCCACTGTCGCTTGCGCAATGGACTGCTGCAATCGCCCGGCGATGGCGCCCGCATCCTGCGAGCAGCAGCCGGGCAGCACCACCACGAAGCGGTCACCCGAAATGCGTGCGGCCAGGGCGCCTTCGGGCAGCAGCGGCGGAGCCAGCAGCTGCGCGAGACGCACGATGAGATCGTCGCCGGCCTGATAACCGTGCACCTCGTTGACGACGTGCAGCTGGTCGATATCGATATGCAGCAGGCATTGTGTACTGCCTGGCGAGCTTGCGACCGCCGATTCGTACGCTTCCTCGAGCGCCGCCCGCGTGAGCAGTCCGGTGGCCAGATCGAAGCGGCTGTCCAGCAGGGTGGCCACGTGTCGAGCGATGTGAGCGGCCAGGAAGGCCTGACGGCGCACGAAATCCGCCGCGCCCACACCGCTCATGAACAGCAGCACACCCGTCGGGCGGTCCTTTCCGCGGATCACCGGCACCGCAAGCAGCTTGCAGGGTGTGGCCGCCGCAGTTCCGAGGGACTTGTTCGCGATCAGCGGTCTGGGTTTGCGCTGTGCCCAGGCGAGCAGGTGATCCTGCAGGCGCGCGCGCGCGGATTGCAGCGCCGGTTCCGGCACCAGGTCCGGTCCGGCCTGTTCCAAGGCGAGTTTCTGGTCCGGCACGAGCAGGGCGGCCAGTCCACAGCGCATGCGCTCGGCCGCTGCCGCGAGCAGGCGCTGTATGGTCTGGCCTTCCCCGGCGGATGTACCCGTTGCGCCAGTCAACCCGAACAGCCACTCCAGGTCCTGTGTCTTGCCCGTGAGATGACTGACCCTGGAGCGGGCTCGTTCGGCCGCCGCAATCTCCCGGCTGAGGCATTCGAGTACCGGCTTCAGCCGTTGGCGCAGCGCGCGCCCGGGATTGCGTCCCTGAGTCTGAGTCGTGGCGGCCGAGAGACCGACACCGAGTACCGCAAGGATCCGGCCCTGTGAGTCGGCCAGCGGCAGTGCCACATCGCAGCAGCCGGAGCGGTGCAGGCGTGTGATACACGTGCCGAGGGCGTCCTTGCGCTCGGTCTGCCTGCTCCGCAGCCATTGGGCAAAGCGATTGGCATCGAATGAACCGAGGGCGGCACAACTGGACAGGTCACCGTCCAGCAGCACGGCACCCGTGCAGCCGGGAACGAGCGAGCGCAGCAACTCGTAATAGTTCGGCAGCAGTGCGGCGAGGCTACGCTTCAACCAGGTTCTCCGCGGATGACAGTCTGGAGCAGTCCGGAGGGTGGCGAGCGGCCACACCGTCTGACTCCTACGAGGGTAGGCAAGCCTGGGCGGGGCGGGTGTGAGAGCGGTCACAGCTCGGGCCGAACCGCACTGCGGCTTTTACTGAGGCTCCCGGTTGCTTCCGGGCGGCATGAACCCGCATCGGGAACCGTGTCGCCGTACTGCACCGTGCAAGGCGATACACTTCAATAGATCGGAAGGGATCTCACGTTGGGCACCCATGCACACCGAGTCACGCCTTGATGTCCTGATCTGGGACGACGGAACCTCCGAGGCCGACGCGCTGGCCGAGCTCGTGACCCGACAGGGACATCGAGTCACACGCTGCGGATCCGCTCAGGAGGCTCTGGTCGCACTGCGGGATACACCCCGGGCGCTGTTGCTGGCCGGCTCCGGGCCCGGACCACAGGCGGCGGCCGCTCTGGCCCAGGCCGCTGCGGCACGCGAGGTCGAAGTGCTGAATGAGGAGTTGGAAGCCTTCTACTACTCGGTGACGCACGACCTGCGTGCACCGCTGCGCACGATCCAGGGGTTCTGCCAGATGTTCCTCGAGGACTTCCAGGCAAACGTGCCGGCCGAGGGGCGCGCGCTGCTGGATCATGTCCAGGCGGGCACGCTGCGCATGGACCGCATGCTCGAGGAACTGCTGGGGCTGTCACGCCTAGCGCGCCAGCCGCTGCAGATAACCGATGTGGATGTGGAAGCGCTGGTGCGCAGCGTGGCAACTGAGTTGATCGCCGCCGAGCCGCAGCGCCTGTTCGAGTTACAGGTAGGGGCTCTTGGCCGTTGTCAGGCCGATGCCGGGCTGCTCGAGCAGGCCGTGCGACGCCTGGTGTCCAACTGCATCAAGTTCACGCGCGGTCGTGACCCGGCCCGCATCGAATTCGGTCGCCGCGAGGAAGCCGGTCCGCCGGTCTTCTTCGTTCGCGACAACGGGGCGGGCTTCGACATGAAGTACGCCGGAAAGCTGTTCGGAGCGTTCCAACGGATGCACACCCAGACTCAGTTCGAAGGCGTTGGTGTCGGACTCGCCGTCGTGAAACGCATCGTGGGCAGGCATGGAGGCCGCATCTGGGCCGAGAGCTCGCCCGGCTCGGGGACGACGTTTCATTTCACGCTGGCACCGGATCCCACCTGAGCGCTCGGTGCTCGTTGATGGGTCGTCCATCGCCGCGTGCCGGCGTGCAACGGCGTCAGCGGGCGCCGAACGCCTTGATCAACCGGTACGTGTACTCAACGCTCTCGTAGTACGCCTGCACGCCGATGCGCTCGTCGCGTCCATGCGCCCGATTGTCCTCGACGTCTTCCCACAACCCGCTGACATCATAGGTGGGCATTCCCGCCGAGCGAGTCTGCCGACCGTCACTGAATCCGGTGGCCATGGTGGGAATGATGGGAACGCCAGGCCACATCGAGTGGGCGACGCGTCCGACTTTGACGAGGATTTCCTTCGTCGGTGGTGATTCGGGGCTCAGGACAGGCGGCGCATCGAGCGTCAGCGCGATCTTCGGATCGTTCATTGCCGCGGTGAGTTGGGCTTGCACGCTTTCGACCGTGTCCGTGGGCATCAGACGGCACTGGATCGTCGCACGGGCACGCTGTGGCAGAGCGTTCTCCGCGTGGCCTCCCGAGATCAGGGTCGCGACGCATGTCGTGCGAAGCTGTGCGTTGTCACCGACCGATGAATTGCTCAGCCGTTTCGCAGCTTCCGGATCCGGGGACTCGGAGGCGACTGCCAGCAGATCGTCGCGTTCGTTGCCGCTCGTCAAGGCTGCGCGCTGCTGGAATGACGCTCGCGTCGTTGCGGTCGTCATCACGGGAAACCGATACGTTTCCAGGCGCCCGAGGCCGTCAGCCAGCCGGTAAATCGCATTGTCAGGTCCGGGCAGAGAGCCGTGGCCACCGGGGCTGGTCGTCTCAGCCGAGAAGGTCGCATACACCTTTTCGCTGGTCCCCAGCCTCAGGAACTTGCGCTCACCGTGGACGAGGGCGCCACCACCACCATCCAGGTTGAGTACCGTGCCTGCCTCGATCACATCCCGGTGCTCCTTGAGCAGGAAGGCGGGTCCGTTCGCATCACCTCCCGCTTCCTCGTCCGCGGTGAAGGCGAAGATGAGATCATGGGCAGGCGTGAATTTCTCGCGCTTGAGGCGGATGAGGGACTCCATCAGGGCCGCATCGCCACCCTTCATGTCGAGGGTTCCGCGCCCATAGAACCAGCCGTCCTGTTCAACCAGCTCGAAGGGATCTGTGCTCCAGTCTTCGCGGTGAGCCTCGACCACGTCGAGGTGGCCGATGAAAAGCACGGCCGGTCCGTGCCCTTTACCGTGGATTCGCACGACCACGTTGCCCTTGGTGGGTTTGTCGGTCGGCGCCAGGAACTGAACGTCGCCGGCCGGGTAACCGGCTGCCAGAAGCTGCTGCCGGATAATCTGTGCGACCACCGTCGAGCCGTGCTCGTGCGTGGTGTTGGTCGCGATCAGCTCTTTGAGGATGTCGCGCGCCAGCTCCCGGTCGGCCTCGGGCGGCAGCGGCGCGGGTCGCTCGGCGGCAGCGGCTGTACCGGTGGCCAGCGTCAGTGAAAGCAGGGCTATAGCGTGCAGTAGGGTGTAGTTTTTCATCTTGTAACGTTGCTGCAGGTCCTCAGCCAGTATGGCACGGAAAGACCCGCTATGATGGGACGCATGAACGCGCTACCTGCGACGGAATCGGCCGGGCTTTCCGACGCCGCCCTGGCGGCGGATTCCGCGGACCTGGCCCTACGCGAGTTCGAGAGTACCTTCGTACGGGCACTGCCGCCTGATCCGGAAGCCGGCAACTTCGTGCGCCACGTGCCGGGGTCGAGCTATTCGCGCGTCACACCGACACCGGTGTCCGCGCCCCGGCTGCTGGCCTGGTCGGATGACTGTGCGGCGCTGTTGGGACTCGCCAGACCGGAATCGGATTCAGGGCCGGTCGTGGACATTCTCGGTGGCAATCTGATCGTGCCCACGATGCAGCCCTACGCGGCGCGTTATGGCGGTCACCAGTTCGGCGTCTGGGCCGGGCAGTTGGGAGATGGTCGGGCGATCACGCTGGGAGAACTGAGTCCGCGTCCCGGTGAACGCTGGGAGCTGCAACTCAAAGGCGCCGGCCGCACCCCGTATTCGCGCACGGCCGATGGCCGCGCGGTGCTGCGCTCTTCGGTACGCGAGTTTCTGTGTAGCGAGGCGATGCATTTTCTGGGCGTCCCGACGACGCGAGCGCTGAGTCTCGTCGCCACGGGCGATCGCGTGGTGCGAGACATGTTCTACGATGGCAATCCCCAGGCGGAGCCGGGGGCCATCGTCTGTCGCGTGGCACCCTCGTTCGTGCGCTTCGGTCATTTCGAGATCCATGCCAGCCATGGAGAGCGGGACATCCTGCGGAAGCTGGCCGACTACGTCATCACACAACATTTCCCCTGGCTCGGTCCCCCGACGCCAGCGGCGTACGGGCTGTGGTTCGAGGAGATCTGCCGCCGTACCGCCATCATGATCGCACACTGGATGCGCGTCGGATTCGTTCATGGTGTGATGAACACGGACAATATGTCGATTCTCGGTCTCACGATCGACTACGGGCCCTACGGCTGGCTGGAGGGTTACGATCCGGCCTGGACACCAAACACTACGGACCTGCCGGGACGGCGTTACGCATACGGCCGACAGCCCGAGGTCGCCGCCTGGAATCTGTCGCGACTGGCCAACGCCCTGCATCCGCTCATCGAAGACGTCCCGACGCTCGAGCGAGGTCTGGAGATTTACGCGGAGACGTTTACATCCCGGTGGCGGGCCATGCTGGCCGAAAAGCTCGGCTGCAGACGGGTGGATGCCGCGGACGAACCGTTCATTGCCGATCTGTTCGGACTGCTGCGCCAGTCCGAAACAGATCTCACGCTCTTCTTCCGTGGGCTCGTGGACGCGACACCGGACAATCTCGATTCACTGCGCTCGTCATTTTATGAAGATACCGCGCCTGATGAGGCACTACGCGTCCGACTGGTCGAGTGGCTGCGTCGATATGCGCTCGTGCAGGAGCGTGATGGCAGCTCCGCGGAAGAGCGCCGCAACCGGATGAATCGCGCCAATCCCAAATACGTTCTGCGGAACTATCTGGCCCAGGAAGCGATCGACGCTGCGGCCGAGGGAGATCCGAGTCGCATCGAACGCCTGCTGCGCGTCCTGAAGACTCCCTACGACGAGCAACCCGGCAACGATGATCTGGCGCAGCGACGGCCGGAGTGGGCACGCCACAAGCCGGGCTGCTCGGCGTTGTCGTGCAGTTCCTGAGCACCTGCCGGCAAGTCCATTCGAAGTACCATCAGACCATGAGAAGGGCGATGGTAGGACAATTGTCCTGGAATATCGCGATAAAGGGTTTATTCGTTCCGCAGCGATTCCGAACGCGCCGCGCCTGCGAACAATGTTCTGCGGCCGACGCAAGACAATGGCGCGGGGTATTTCCATCCACCGCGCACCGCGGCCACCGCGCGCTGCAACGCTCCGCGTGGCGGGTCCGCGTCCAGGAACCAACATGCTGATGAGTTCCCGTGTGGCCGCGTTCGATCACTGGATCCGCACCTCCTTCGTGCAGATGAACACGGAGCTCGAGAACCTGTACTTCATGCAGGAGGATCGGGCGCAGGTCATCGGCGTCGGGGATGCCGTGAAGCAGGCCCTGCGCGCCGAGGGGCATGTGCATGTGGTGGAGCTGCTGGCCGAAGGTAACACCGGGGACGGCTTCGACAGTGCGTTCGAAGTACTGGGCAATGTCGGGTTGTACCTCGGCGCCTTGCGCCGGCATGAGTTGACGAACCCCGTGCGTGAAGAGCGTTCGCCATTCGTCGAGGCGTCCTCATTGGCTCTGCATGTGGGCGCGTCCCTCGGCATGGCGCCCAGGTTTTCCACGGCGCATCTGGCTACACGCAACAAGGCGGTCGCCGGTGTCCGCAAGAGTTTCACATCGCTGCCCGATGAATTCCTGTTCATCGACGAGAACACCCGCGGGATCATGTCTCTGCAGAGGGCCGCGGATGCCCTGACGCAGATCGTGCACCTGGGAGTCTCGAGTCCCGTGGCCGACATCCAGTTCGCGGTCGCACGCGATGCCCTGAACGACGTGCTGCGGTTCAACCAGCGTCTGTTCGATCAGCTCGATGTGCAACGCTTCTTCTATTCCGTACGGCCCTACTACAAGCCTTATCGGGTGGGGCGCCAGGAATACCGTGGCGCCAACGCCGGTGACTTCTCTGGCATCAACGAGATCGACCTGCTGCTGGGGCTGTGTCAGGCCAACAATCCGTACTACGCACAGCTTCTCGTCGACAAGATGCTGTTCATGCTGCCATCGGACCAGGCACGCCTGCGCGACTGCATGATGCGGGTCAGTCTGCTGGACGAGCTGCTGGCCCTGGCACCGCAGCATTCGGGCGCCGACTGGTTCCAGCGCAACGCCCGCTCGTTCATTGAAGTGTGCGACCTGTTTGGTCAGACCGCCGTGCAGCACCACAATGCGCTCGTGACACGCTTTATCGAGGAGCCGGCGCGCTCAGTGGTGCCCGATCACCTGCCGGGCATCACGGCAAGCGGACCGCCGCTGCCGGTGTTGCTCAGGGCACTTGAGGTCCTGCGGGATCTGCGCGCGGCGGCGGATCGCGCCGATATCCCGACGCGGCACGCCGATCTGGCACGGCTGCGCGCCTGCCTGAACCGAGGGTGAGGTTCCGCGCCAGCGGCACCCACCCGTAGCACCCGCCCTTGGAGCCCGGCCAGACGCGCCCGGCCAGACGCGCCCGGCCAGACGCGGCGTCGTCCAGGGGGCTACCCGAGGGGCGCGATATGGAAGATGCGCTCCGCGTTGCGATGATAGAGCTGCGCGCGTTGCGCGTCCGTTACAGGCGCCTTGTCCATGAAATCCACCGCCGGCTTCTGTGGCTGGTAGGGATAGTCGATGGCCCACATGACGTTGTCGATGCCGATCTTGCGGATGGTGTAGTCCAGGGCCAGCGGGTCCTCGACGCCGCTCGTGGTCACGACGAAGTTGCGCTGGAAGTACTCGGCCATCGTCAGGCTGGTGCGCGGCGCGCGATCGAGGGTCTGGGCGCGACTGTTCATGAAGTTGATGCGCCAGAGCCAGAATGGAATCGCCTCGCCCATGTGGCCGATGCAGATCCGCAGTCGTGGAAAGCGATCGAACACTCCCGCGGCCATCATGCGCACCACGTGCGTGCCGACCTCGACCCCGTATCCCCACATGGCCGAGTCCATTCCATAGTCCTGCAGCGGACCCTTCAGAGTGTCGGAAGCCGCACGCGGATGCATGTAGATGCAGGCATCGAGGGCCTCGGCAGCTTCGAGTACCGGCCAGTACTTCGGATCGTCGAGATATTCACCGTGCGTGTGTGAATTGAGGATGAAGCCATTGAGCTTCAACACCCGGATGGCCCGCTCCATCTCACGTGCCGCGCGCCTGGGGCTGTGCGGGGCGAAGGTGGCGAGCCCCGAAAAGCGGGTCGGATGGCGCCGGCAGACCTCCGCAAGGCGGTCGTTGGCAAGCGCCGCCAGTTCGGTCGCGGTGTCCGCATCGAACAACTGAACGCCCGGCGCGGTGAGTGAGAGCAGATGCATGTCCACGCCCAGCTCATCCATCTGCGCCAGCCGGTGCTGCTCGATGTCGAGCAGCGAGTCGAGGAAATTCATGCGACCGTAACCGGCCTCGCCAGGCCGGTAATCGTAGATACCGCGGCACAGCAGCTTGTCCAGGCTGCTACCGGGTCCGCGCACGACCTTCTGCAGCTCGGCGGCGACTTCGGGAATCGAGAAGGCTTCTTCGGTGGCGATGCGCCGCATCCGCGTGCTCATGATGTTTCCGTTCGGTGATACTTATGCCTGGTGGACGGTCTTCAGTACGAGGCAGGCATCCAGACCCTCGGGACCGTCTTCGGAGCCGTGTCCTGAGTCCTTCACCCCGCCGAAGGGAGCGTCCGCGCCTGCGATCGTCGTCGTGTTGATGCCGACGATGCCGCTCTCGATCGCATCGGCCAGCTGCAACGCGCGCCGCCCGTTTTCGGTGAAGCAGTACGCCGCCAGGCCATAGGGCAGTCGGTTCGCCTGCTCCACGGCCTCCTCGAAGGTTTTGAAGGGGCGCATCAGTGCCAGCGGACCGAAGGGCTCCTCATTCATGGCGCGCGCGCCGAGTGGCACATCCGCAAGCACCGTCGGGCGGAAGAAGAATCCCGCCGGGCTGGAGCCACCACCACGCTCGCCCCCCAGCGCCACGCGGGCGCCAGCGGAGACGGCATTGGCGACAAACCCCTCGATCGCATCGGGCCGCCGCGGATTGGCCATCGGGCCCATCTGCGCCGCCTTGTCCAGTCCGTTGCCCACGGCGACCTTCGCGGCCCGTGCCGCGAACTCGCGGACGAACGAGTCGTAGATGCCTTCCTGGAGGTAGAAGCGCGTCGGCGACACGCAGACCTGGCCAGCATTGCGGAATTTCGCCGGCACCAGCAGGTCGAGTGCGCGGTTGAGATCGGCATCGTCGAAGACCAGCACGGGGCCGTGACCACCCAGTTCCATCGTGGTGCGCTTCGACCCTTCCGCGGCAAGCTTCATCAAGTGTTTGCCCACCGCGACCGAGCCCGTGAAGCTGACCTTGCGAATCACAGGCGAGGCGATCAGATGGCGCGACACTTTGTCCGGCAAGCCGAACACGCACGTGGCCACTTCCTTTGGCAGTCCTGCATCCAGCAGACAGTTCAGTACATGCAGTGCCGAGGCGGGCGCTTCCTCGGGCGGCTTGATGATGATGGAGCAGCCGGCGCCGATCGCGGCGCCGAGCTTGCGCGCCGGATTGCCGATGGGGAAGTTCCAGGGACAGAACGCGGCCACCGGTCCGACAGGCTCCTTCATGACACGCGACAGCATGCCGGCGGGCCGCACGAGCACGCGCCCATAGATACGGCGAGTCTCACCTGCATAGAAATCGAACAGGTTCGCGGCCATGGTGACTTCGGCACGCGCTTCGGGCAGCGTCTTGCCTTCCTCGAGCGTGGCGGTGGTGGCGATGCGTTCCGCGCGCTCACGCAGGAGACGGGCAGCCCCGGCAAGAACGTTGCTGCGCTCCTCAGCGGGGCGGGCTCTCCAGATCCGAAAGCCGCGCGCGGCCGTGTCGAGTGCCCGATCGAGATCCTCCGGCGTGGCCAGTGGCAGATCGGCAAGCGTGGCGCCGGTGGCCGGATTGATTACGGCGTGCGTTGATCGCCCGGAGGTGCCGAGGCGTTCGCCGTCGATGAAGAGTGTCAGCTCCGAGTCGTAACCTGTGGTCATCGTTGATTCCGCGGAAGTGTTGTTCAGGTGCGTGCGTGCGGTCTGTTGCGGTAGCGGCGCAGCGCGCTACCTGCGAAAGCAGTCTACACCTCGCACGCCGGGCGCAGTGTGCGGCGACCTCTGCCGTCCGCCTGGAGGCGGGCTGTGCCTGGAGCGTCGGCGGGCAGCTGGGGCGATTTTCGCCTACACTTGCGGCCCGTTCCCGCAGCAGGTTCCCTGGCGCATGCGCCCCGAAAACGCAACGGTTCTGCACAGCTGGTGTCGGCAGACCGAGTGGCACGCGCCGACGATCGTGGGTGGCTCGGGCGCGCACCTGCACACGGCCGAGGGCCGTTCCATACTGGACATGAGCAGTCTGGCCGAGTGCAGCAATCTCGGCCACCAACATCCGCGCCTGGTGGCGGCCATTCGGGCCCAGGCGCAGCGGCTGTGCTTCGTGACCAACAGCTGGGGTGCGGAGCCGCGTGCACGCCTGGCGGAACTGTTGCTGGAAAAATCCGGGTTCGCGGATGGCCGGGTCTTCTTCACGCTGGGTGGCGCGGACGCCAACGAGCACGCGGTCAAGTTCGCTCGCCAGGCCAGCACCAGGTCCAGGGGTTGGGTCATCACACGCGACCGCTCATATCATGGAGCCAGCTTCGCGGCGATGGCGCTTTCCGGCGACGCTCGTACTGCGAGTCAGGTGGACCCTGAGGCTTTTCGGGTTATTCACGTACCGCCACCGTACGCGTACCGGTGTCCGTTCGGGAGCCGATCCGATTCCGAGTGCGGTGAAGCGGCGGCCACCAGTGTCGCCAATGCGATCGACACTTACGGGGCCAGCGATGTCGCCGCAGTGTTGATGGAATCCGACGCAGGCACGAACGGCATCGTGGCACCGGACACCTTCTGGCCGAACCTGCGCCGGGTGACTCGCGATCGAGGGGTGTTCCTGATCGCGGACGAGGTCATGAGTGGTTTTGGTCGCTGCGGCGAGTGGTTTGCCTGGCAGCGCTACGGTGAGGAAGGCCGGCCCGACATCATGACTCTGGCCAAAGGTCTCACCGGTGCGCATACGCCGCTGGGCGCGGTCGTGGTCTCGGGGGCGGTCGCAAGGACTCTCGAGCCGCAGATGCTGCAGACGGGCCTGACTTATTGCGGCCATCCGCTGGCTTGCGCGGCGGGGGTTGCGGCCATCGAGGCATATCAGGATGATGGTTTGATAGCCCGCTCGCGCGAAATGGGTAAAGCCATGTTCGCGCGACTTCAGCAGATGAAGATGCGCCACGCCGTCATTGGCGATGTGCGTGGTGGGAGGGGGTTGTTTGCTGTCATCGAGCTGGTGCGCGACCGCGCGAGCCGGGAGCCGTTGTCGCCTTGGCCGCAGATGCACGCCCGCGTGCAATGGCTGCTGGCGGAGGCTCTGCGCGCCGGTGTCTCATTCGCAGCCCGCGGCAACCTGATCCTGCTCGCGCCGCCGCTGGTGATCGCCGAAAGCGATCTGGCCGCGGCACTCGATCTGCTCGATGAGCTGCTGACCGGAATTCAATAGGGGGAGTTCGAGGAGCTCACATGCGTTCAAAACATATCCATACCGACCTGCCGGGTCCGAAGGCACGGGCGCTCCTTGAGCGTGACCGCAGTGTCAGCTCACCATCCTATCCGCGCGACTATCCGTTCGTCATGGCAAAGGGACGCGGCGCGGAAGTCTGGGATGTCGACGGCAATCGCTTCCTGGATTTCGCGGCCGGTATCGCCGTGTGCAGCACCGGTCACTCGCATCCGCACGTGGTTCAGGCGATCAAGGACGCGGCGGATGAATTCCTGCACATCTCCAGCGACTACTGGCACGAACGCATGACGCGGCTCGCCGAGCGTATCAACGCTGTGGCCCCGATGGGCGAACCGGTGCAGATCCTGCTCTGCCAGAGCGGTACGGAGTCAGTGGAAGGCGCGTTGAAACTGGCGCGGTACGTCACCGGGCGGCCGCGCTTCATCGGTTTCCTCGGTGGGTTCCATGGGCGCTCCATGGGCTCGCTGAGTTTCACGGCGAGCAAATACACGCAGCAGGCCGGATTCTTTCCGACCATGCCTGGCGTCACGCACGTTCCGTATCCCAACCTGTACCGGCCGCTGTTCGCCGGTCCCGACCAGGGCAGGGCGATCCTCGACTACATCGAGAACCAGCTCTTCCAGAACAATGTCCCCGCGCAGGAGGTCGCCGCCATCCTGGTGGAGCCGATCCAGGGTGAGGGCGGTTATCTCGTGCCGCCGGACGGGTTCCTCCAGGGTCTGCGTGACCTGTGCGACCGCCATGGCATCCTGCTGATCTTCGACGAGGTGCAATCCGGAATCGGACGCACCGGCAAGATGTTTGCCAGTCAGCACTGGGGTGTGCAGCCGGACATCATGACCCTCGCCAAGGGCATCGGCTCCGGCCTGCCGATCGGCATGGTCGTGGCACGCAGGCGGCACATGGAGAAGTGGAAGCGTGGCGCGCATGGCAACACTTACGGCGGCAACCCGCTGTGCTGCGCGGCCGCGCTGGCGACACTCGATCTGGTCGAGGGCGAGTACGCCGCCAATGCGGCGACCGTTGGCCAGTATTTCAAGGAGCGGCTGCAGGACCTGCAGAAGCGCATGGACTGCATCGGTGATGTCAGGGGCAAGGGCCTGATGCTGGCGGCCGAGCTGGTGACGGACCGCACTTCGCGCAAGCCCGATCCGGCCCTGTGCCAGCGGGTGCTGACGCGCGCCTATCACAATGGTCTGCTGCTGCTGTCCTGCGGGATCAGCACGCTGCGCTTCATTCCGCCTCTGATGATCAGCCGCGCGGATGTCGATGAGGCGATGCGGATGATCGAGACCGCACTGCGGGAAGCCCTGGTGGCCCATTGAACCCGGCCGCGGGTGAGCCGGGGCTGGGGGTGCCGACGGCCCCACAACCGCGCGCCCTGGGCCTGTCGATGTGCACCGCGCTCGTGGTCGGCAACGTCATCGGCATCGGCATCTTCTTCATGCCGGCCTCGCTCGCGGAGTTCGGTCTCAACGCCATCACGGGCTGGATCATCACGCTGGTGGGCTGCAGCTTCCTCGCCATCTGCTTCGCGGGCATCTCGCGCGCATTCCCTCAGGATGACGGCCCGTACAGCTACACCCGCAGGGCGTTCGGGGAGGGAATCGCTTTCGCGGTGATGTGGTGTTACTGGATCTCGGTATGGGTCTCCAACGCCGCCATCGCCATTGGCGTTGTCGGGTACGTCGTCGTTTTCATTCCCCGGCTGGGACAGGTCCCCTGGCTGCCACCATTGACCGCCCTGGCGCTAGTCTGGCTGTTCGTGTTGATCAACCTGCGCGGCGCCCGGGCGGCCGGGTGGGTCCAGATCATGACGACATTGCTGAAACTCCTGCCGCTCGCAGCAGTGATCGTACTGGGTGTCTGGGTGCTGTTGTCACATCCGTCCGCCTACCTCGCCCACGTTCCTGCCACACCGTTATCCATCAGTGCGGTCAGCAGCGTCTCCGCCATCGCCATGTTCGCGATGCTGGGCATCGAATGCGCCATGATTCCGGCGGCCCGCGTCTGCAATCCCGAGCGCACCATTCCACGCGCGACGGTGCTGGGCACGATTCTGACCGCACTCATCTATCTGTGCGTGTCGGTCGTGCCGGTGCTGCTGATTCCACAAAAGACCCTGATCGGCTCGACCGCGCCGTTCGCCGAATTGTTCTCGCAGTGGCTCGGTGCGGGCTCGGGCCGGCTGCTGGCCGCTTTCGTGATCATCAGCGGACTCGGGGCGCTCAACGGGTGGACCCTGATGGTCGGTGAAGTGACGCAGTGTCTGGCGAGGCACGGACGCTTCCCGTCGGTGCTCGCGAAGGAAAACGCCCATGGTGCGCCGACTCGCGCGCTTCTGGTGTCGGGCGTGATCGCAAGCATCATGCTGCTGGCCAACTACAACGAATCCATCTCGGGTATCTTTGTCTTCCTGACGGTCGTCTGTACCGCAGCAAGCCTGCCGATGTACATGACCTGCAGTATCGGCATCCTGGTCCTCAGGCGTCGCGGTTCGCTGAATACGCTTGCCGGTCCGCCGCTGTTCTGGACGCTGGCGGTCGCCTGTACCGTGGCCTATGGCACCTGGGTCTTCATCGGCATCGGTGCGAAGCCTCTACTGTGGATGCTCGCTCTTGGCGCTATAGGCGTAATGATCTACGGGGCGTCCAAGTTGCGTGAATGGGGAGCCCTGTCTACTCGTTGATCCATTGCGAGGTCTCATGTCAGTCAACTCTCTCAGTCGTCGTGGATTCCTGATCGGCAGTTTGGGCGTGGGTACTGCCGCGTTCGCGCGCTGGCAGTCTGAACCGGATACCGTGTTGTACAACGGGGCGATCTGGACCGTGAGCGAGCGCACCCCGGAAGTGGAGGCGATTGCGATCGGCGAGGGCCGGATCCTCGCTACCGGCACGAGCGCGGAGATGCGTGCTCTGGCAACCCGTCGGACGCGACTTGTGGATCTGGGGAAGCGATGTGTGACGCCGGGTTTCAACGATGCGCACTGCCATCCGATCCTCGCTGGTGTGCAGCACCTCAAGGAGGTTGCCGTCGACAAGAACACCGTCGAGTCCATCCAGGCGGCGCTGCGCGAGCGCGCATCGCGCACACCTGCCGGGGAAGCGGTGGTCGGGTTTCTCTATGATGACGGCAAGACGCCGCGCCCGCTGAACCGCGCCGATCTCGATCAGGTGAGCACGGATCATCCGGTCATCGTGCGCCACCGCGGCGGCCACACGATCTTCGTCAATTCGGCCGCGCTGCGCAAGGCCGGGATCGACGAGAGCACGCCCAATCCCTCCCACGGTCAGTACTTCCGCGACAGCGCGGGCAAGCTCAACGGCTTCGTCGCCGACAAGGCCACCGAGCCCTTCGACCGGATCATCAACTATCAACCCACACGCGATGACATGGAGAAGGGCACGGCGCTGATCGGACGGATGTTCACCGCGAAAGGAGTTACCTCAGCCTGCGATGCGCTGGGAAATCCAGGCTCGCTGCGCGCAATACAGGATGCGCGTTCGGCCGGTGATCTGCGCATCCGCATCTACAGCCACATCGGCGCCGATTACCTGGATCAGATGCTGGCGGCGGGCATCCAGACCGGCCTGGGCGACGAATGGGTGCGAGTGGGTGCGATCAAACTGTTTTCCGATGGATCGATCTCCGAACGAACCGCATGGCTGTCGGAGCCCTATCTGGAGATCGACGGCGATTACCACGGTTTGCAGACGATGTCGCCCGAGGATCTGTATGCGACGGCACGCAAGGCTCACCTGGCGGGCTGGCAGATCGGCACCCATGCCAACGGCGATCTGGCGATCGACCGGGTGCTGGGTATCTACGAGCGGCTGCAGAAAGAGTCACCCCGGCGCGATCCGCGATTCCGCATCGAGCACTGCACGCTGTTGAATGCTGAGCTGATCCGCCGCATCCGTGCGCTGGGCGCCATACCGATCCCGTTCTCGGGCTACGTGTATTTCCACGGTGACGTCATGCATTTCTACGGCGCTGAGCGCACTCGCCACATGTTTGCCATGCGCGAGATGATCGACGCCGGCCTGCGGCCACCGTCCTCATCGGACTACACGGCGAGTCCGTCGGACCCTGTGATGTGGCTGCAGTCGCAGGTGACGCGGCGGGACTACCAGGGCCACGAGTGGGGCACGAATCAGCGCATCACCATTCAGGAGGCCATTCGCGCCGGCACCCTGGATGGCGCCACCGCCTCGTTCGAGGAGCACCTCAAGGGCTCGCTCGAGCCCGGCAAGCTGGCCGACCTGGTGGTCTGGGACCACGATCTGCTCAGCATCGATCCGGGCGAGCTCGTGACGGTCAAGCCCGAACGCACCATGACCGGCGGCCGCTGGGTGTACGAGAGCTAGCCGACCTCTCCGCCGGGCTCACGCGCCACCGCTCCGCCGTGCCACCGCGCCGCCGTGCCACGGGACTGCCGGACTGTCGGGCGCCGCGAGGCCGCAGCACTGTCGGGGCTGGCCGGGCGCGCGCGGGCCGCCGGATGTGCGCCGGCCTATGTCGCCGGCTTCGCGGCCTCGTACACGACCCGGCCGCGAAACACCGTCAGCTCGCACTTCATGTCCTTGAGGTCGGCGGTGGGAACCGTCATGAGGTCGCGGTCCCAGACGGCGAGGTCGGCGCTCTTGCCGGTTTCCAGCGATCCGGTCTGTGTATTGAGGAACAGCTGATGCGCGGCCCAGATCGTATATGACTTCAGCGCAGTGCCGACATCCACTGACTCAGCCGTGCCAAAGGGCTGTGCTCCGTACACTCCGTGGAGGGTAGTGCGTGCAACGGATGCCCAGATGCCGTAGCGCGCGGGCAACGGAGTGACCGGGTAGTCCGAACCGCCACCCCAGCGGATGCCGCGCTCCACGTACGTGTGATAGGGATTCAGGCGCAGCGCGCGCTTCGGTCCCAGGTTGCCGGCGTAATTGTCACCGATCCACCAGGTGAAGGGCGCCTGGGTCTCCGGATATCCGGCATCGTCGTCGCGCTGGAGCTGCGCCATCACGCCGAGGGCGTGATCCGTTGGTGTGTTGGCGTGAATGATGGCGTGTCGCAGTCCCTTGGTCGGTTTGTCCTTCAGGACCTGCGCATACGTATCGACGACCCAGTCGATGGCGCGATCGCCAATGGCGTGAGTTGCCACGTGAATACCTGCGGCGTGGAACAATCGGACCGACTGCCTGTAGACCTCGGGCTCGATGAGGGGGTAACCCTTGTTGCCGGTGTCGGTGTCATGGCTGTTCCTGTTCCAGTCCTCGTACATCCATGCCGTGCGGCCACCACCGCTGCCGTCCATGAAGTATTTCACTCCGCAGGAAAGGAGATTCGACTGCGCCGGACGCGGAGTCTGACGGAGCTTCTGCAGTCGGGCGAGCATGGCCTGCGCGCCTTCGAGGGTGGGCTG
>Ga0335070_10002650_pt1 | contig 20782 bp, 19 predicted proteins | sample Lox_Sample_13_FD_206722 | JGI IMG/M metagenome (GOLD analysis project Ga0335070, IMG submission 206722) | Soil microbial communities from Loxahatchee National Wildlife Refuge, Florida, United States - Lox_Sample_1.3 | ecosystem: Environmental > Terrestrial > Soil > Wetlands | place: USA...
CTGGTAGGCCTTGCTGGCCGCCAGCTCCTGGTAGGCCTTGTTCACCGCCATTTCCTGGTAGGCCTTGCTCGCTGCCAACTCCTGGTAGGCCTTGTTGGCTGCCAATTCCTGGTAGGCCTTATTGGCCGCCAGCTCCTGGTAGGCCTTGCTGGCCGCCAGCTCCTGGTAGGCCTTGTTCACCGCCATTTCCTGGTAGGCCTTGCTGGCCGCCAGCTCCTGGTAGCCCTTGTTCACCGCCAGCTCCTGGTACGCCTTGTTGGCCGCCAACGCCTGGAACTCCTTGCTGTTGATGAGCTTCTGGATTTGATCATTCTGGAGCAGCGCCTGAACCTCCGGGTGGTTGAGGATGACGTCCTTTTCGGATATCTGCTCCGACTGGTACCGCTCGGCCTTCTGGACGCCGCCGATGGTCCCGGCGACTTGACCTCCTTCGGGGCGCGGGTAGAAGAGCCCGAGCACCGCGATGATCGCGATGACGACGATGGCTCCCGCGATGATCCAGTTGCGAGTTGACTTGCTTGTTCCGCTCATTGTTTCCTCCCTTTCTCTTCCTGCTGCTCTCGTGACGAGCCCCGCGCGTAAAGTGTGGGCGGGCGGCGCGTCGGGTTGGTGTCAAACGCCGGGGTGGAGGAGGTAAGGGACGTGAAGGGCGGGTGGCCCTGGCTGGCGGCGGAAGCCCGGTCAACCCATACCCCACTCCAGCGCCTCACTCCCACACGAGACCCGGCCTGGTTCATGGCAGCTCCTTTTGTTCACATGTTGGGCCCGGGCGGTGGAGAAGTCCTGAGCGTTTCCCGGTGCCCACCCGGGGTTCACCCGGCGTTTCTCCGTACGCAGGCCCGCGCGGCCTGTCCGGGTCCACTTGACAATCCCAGGTGAGCAAAGGACTTGTTATAATCCCACCACGAGCACGGAGCCCAGAGGTATGGCGTCAAGCGAGCCTTTTCGACTCGGCGACTGGCTCGTGCAACCGAGCCTCAACCGGATTTCGCGCGGCGACGCGACTGCAGCGCTACAGCCGCGATTCATGGACCTGCTGGTGTACCTGTCCGAGCACACGGGCAAGGTGGTATCGAAGGAGGAGATCCTCGAGGCGGTCTGGGCCAAGGAGTTTGTTTCTGAGGGAACCCTCACGCACGCCGTAGCGGTGATCCGCCAGACCCTCGGCGACGACGTGCACAAGCCCCAGTACGTCGAGACCATCCCGACCAGGGGATACCGGGTGATCGCCCCGGTCACCCCGGTGGCTCCGGACGACGGGGGGCGGGCGAGCGCCGCGCAGGCCGACGACGCGCCGCCCGCGAGAAGGACGCGCCTCTTCGTTTCCGTGGCTGCGATCGTTGCGGTCGCCGTGGCCGCGCTTCTGGTTTGGCGACTCCTGCCGAATCTCAGGGGCGCGCCCGTGGGCGGTAGGGCGGGGCGGATCGTAGTGCTCCCGTTCCGGAACCTGGGTCCCCCTGCGCGGGACTTCGTGGCCTCCGGGATCAGCGACGAGATCACCACCCGCCTCGCGGTTGCCCATTCGGTCGGTGTGGTTTCGCGGACCAGCGCTCTCTATTGCGCGAAGGCAAGCAAGCCGGTGCGTCAGATCAAGGAGGAACTCGGCGCGGACTACGTCCTCGAGGGCACGGTACGCACCGATTCGAGCCAGCTCGGCGAGAGTCCCATTTTGGTCAACGTCTTGTTGATCCGGGCGAGCGACGACACCTCGCTCTGGGCCGCGAGGTATCGCTCCGATCTTGCCTACATCGCGGATGTGAGCGCGGCCATTGCCGGGCGTGTCCTCGAAGAGCTTGGCGTCAAGGTCGCAGAGCCGGAACGAACGCGCCTGGAGGCCCGGCCCACGGAGGACCCGAACGCATACCAGGCGTACCTGTGCGGCATACGCTATCAGGACCTCACGAGCCGAGACCAGCTCGGGCTCGCGGTCGCAATGTTCGAGCGCGCCGTGACTCTCGACCCCTCTTTTGCCCTCGCCTGGGCGGAGCTCGCCGTGACCCACGCCCGCATTTACCACCTGGGAATCGACGACACGTCCGAGAGGCTCGCACGAGTGCAGCGTGCCGCCGAGCGGGCTCTCTCACTCCAGCCCGAACTTCCTGAAGCTCACCTGGCTATCGGGGCGTTCTACCACTTAGCGAAGGGCGACGGCGGCCGAGCGCTCGACGAGTACGGGATCGCCGCAAAAGGCCTCCCCAACGACAGCCTCCTCTTCTCGCTCATTGCCGATGTCCATCGCAGGCAGGGCAAGTGGGCCGAGGCCCGTGCCGAGATCGAAAGGGTCGTGGACCTCGATCCGCAGAACTACACGGCGCTCCTGGCCCTTGGCGACACCCTGCACCCCATGCGTGACTACCAGGGGGCCGACCGTGCCTTCCTACGGGCCGCCAACCTGAGCCCCGACCGCAACGAGCCGTACCTGCGAAGGTTCTGGAACCTGCTGGCCTGGGAGGGGGACACCGAGCGCGCCGAGGACGTCCTCTCGGAGACCCCGGTGCCGAACGAGCCGGAGGTCGCCTTTGCTCGGTCGTACGCCAAGTACCTCCACCGGGACATTCGCGGCGCTCTCGATGCGATCTCCCTGGCACCCGCGAACGCACCCATGGGACCGTTCCGGTTCGCCGCAAGACCCCTGACACGTTGCCTTTACTTCGATGCGTTGGGGGATCGGGCAGGGGTCGAGAGGTCGTGCGGTGCCGCGCTCGAGACACTGGAAGCCGCGGCGCGCAAGCGTCCCGGTGACCCCCACATCCTGCTCGAGATCGGGCAGGCCCAGGCTTTCCTCGGCCGCGGCGCGGAGGCGGTGCACACGGCCGAGCAGGCGGTCGCACTCTTCCCAGTCGCGAGGGACGCCTACGACGGTCCGGGCTACATCCTCCAACAGGCCCGAATCCTCGCGAGGGTGGGCGAGACCGGGAAGGCGGTGGCCCTGCTCGAGCGCCTCCTCTCGATTCCCAGCCCGATCTCGGTCGCCCTTCTACGCCTCGATCCGGGGTGGGACCGCGTGCGCGACGACCACGGCTTCGAGGCCCTCCTACGCGAGATCCAGCCGCAGAAGTGATCCAACGCGCCACCGGGAGAGGTCATTGTCGTTGCTGGGCGCCCCTCCACAGTTTATAGATCGGCGGAAAGACGAGAAGCTCGAGCACGAATGAGGTTACCAATCCCCCGATCATCGGAGCCGCGATCCTTTTCATCACGTCGGCGCCGGCCGAGGTGGACCACATGATCGGGAGCAGGCCCATGAACGCTGCCGCGACCGTCATCATCTTCGGGCGCACGCGCTTGACCGCGCCGTGAACGATCGCCTCGTCGAGGTCGGCCTCGTGGCGTAGAAGCCCGCGATGCCGTGCATCCTCGTAGGACAGATCAAGGAACAGCAACATGAACACCCCCGTCTCGGCGTCGAGGCCGAGCAGCGCAATCATTCCGACCCACGCGGCGATCGAGACGTTGTAGTGAAGGAAGTGGAACAGCCAGATCGCGCCGATTGCGGAGAAGGGAACCGCCAGCATGACCACACTCGCCTTGAAGGCGGACCTCGTGTTCGCATAGAGAAGCACGAAGATCAGGATCAGCGTGATCGGGACCACGACCTTGAGGCGCTCGCGCACCCGGAGCATGTTCTCGTACTGGCCGGACCACTGCAGCACGTAGCCCGGCTGAAGCGCGACCCTGTCGCGGACGAGCTTCTTGGCCTCCTCGACGTAGCTCCCGACGTCGCGCCCCGTGATTTCGACGTACACGTACCCGGCGAGGAATCCGTTCTCGTCGCGGAGCATCGCCGGGCCCTGGATCAGCTCGATGCGGGCGAGTTGCTCGAGCGGAACTTGGCTGCCGCTCGGCGTCGCAACAAGTACCCGCTGCAATCGGTCGATGTTGTCGCGCAACTCGCGCGGGTAGCGGACGTTGACGGGGAACCGCTCGCGCCCCTCGACGGTGGTGGTGACGTTTTCGCCGCCGATGGCGGACATGATGACATCTTGAACCTGCTCGATGGTGAGGCCGTAGCGGGCGAGCTGATCGCGGCTCGGATCGATGTCCACGAAGTAGCCGCCGGTGACGCGCTCGGCGTACACGCTGCGTGTCCCTGGGACGGTCCGCAGCAGGGTCTCAAGCTGTTGCCCGATGCGCTGGATCTCCGCGAGGTTTGCGCCGAAGATCTTGATGCCGATCGGCGTACGGACACCGGTGGTGAGCATGTCGATGCGGGCCTTGATCGGCATCGTCCACGCGTTGGAGACGCCGGGGATCTGCAAGGCCCTGTGCATCTTGTCCACCAACCCGTCCCATGAGATGTGGTCCGGCCAGATTGGGCGGAACACCGCCTTGAGCCATTTCGGTGCCCACGAGGAGTACCAGCGGGGATTCGCTTCCCACTCCCCCTCGGGCTTGAGGATGACCGTCGTCTCCATCATCGAGAACGGGGCCGGGTCGGTGGATGTCTCCGCCCGTCCCGCCTTGCCGAAAACGCGCACGACCTCTGGGAACGACTTGAGCACCTTGTCCTGCGCCTGGAGCAGGTCCCTGGCCTGCTGGACCGAGATCCCGGGCTGAATGGTGCTCGGCATGTAGAGGATCGTTCCCTCGTTGAGGGGCGGCATGAACTCCGAGCCCAGCTTGAAGTAGAAAGGCACGCTCACCGCAACCAGCGCGACGGCTGTGGCGATCACGGTCTTTGGGTATCGAAGCACGAAACGGCACGCCGGCTCATACACCGCGAACAGCAGGCGGCTGATCGGGTGCTTGTGCTCCTCGTGGTAGGTGCCGACCAGGGCTTTGGTGGCCGCCCAGGAGAGGAATTGTGGCTTGAAGCGGAAGGGCGTCATGCGCGTGAACAGCATCCGCATTGCCGGATCGAGCGTGATGGCGAGCAGGGAGGCGATGGCCATCGCGAGGTTCTTCGAGTAGGCGAGGGGCTTGAAGAGGCGACCCTCCTGGTCCAGGAGGGCGAACACGGGAAGGAAGGCAACCGCGATCACCAGCAGCGAGAAGAAGACCGAGGGGCCGACGTCCTGCATCGCCTTGATGAGCACGCCGTGGTAATCGCCCTTGCCCCCTTCCGCCTGCCAGCGTTCCAAATTGTTGTAGGCGTTCTCGACCTCGACGATGGCGCCATCCACCAGGACACCCACCGAGATCGCGATCCCCGCGAGCGACATGATGTTGACGGTGACACCCATGTAGTAGAGTGGGATGAATGTCAGAAGCACCGAGGCAGGGATAGTGAAGATCGGCACGAACGCCGACGGGATGTGCCAGAGGAAGATGAGGATGACCAACGAGACGATAATCATCTCGATCGTCAGCTCGTGGGTGAGAGTGTGGATGGCCCGCTCGATGAGATCGGAACGGTCGTAGGTTGTGACAACCTCCACCCCTGGTGGGAGCGACGGTTCGATTTCCCTGAGCTTGTCCTTGACGAGGTTGATGACATTGAGGGCGTTCTCGCCGTAGCGCATCACCACGATGCCGCCCACGTGGTCACCGAGACCGTCGAGGTCGGCGATGCCGCGCCGCATCTCCGGACCCAGCTCGACGCGGGCGACGTCGCGAAGAAGGACGGGTACGCCGCCCTCGCCGACCTTGACGACGACCTTCTCGAAGTCCGACAGCGACCGGGCATAGCCCCGACCGCGCACCATGTACTCGGTCCCGGAGAACTCGAGCAGGCGGCCGCCGACCTCGTTGTTGGATTGCCTGACCGCGTCGATCACCTGGCTTAACGCGATTCGGTACGCGGTGAGGCGGTTCGGGTCCACGGTGATCTGATACTGGCGGACGTAGCCCCCGATCGAGGCGACCTCGGCGACGCCCGGCACCGCCTGAATCGCGTAGCGAAGGGTCCAGTCCTGGTAGGCACGCAGCTCGTCGAGCGAGTGGCTGCCGGAGCGGTCCACCAGGGCGTACTGGAAAACCCAGCCGACGCCCGTGGCGTCGGGCCCCAGCTCGGTGCTGACTCCCTGTGGGAGCCGCTGCTGAATCTTCGACAGGTACTCCAGGACCCGCGAGCGCGCCCAGTAGATGTCGGTGCCGTCCTGGAAGATCACGTAGACGTACGAGAAGCCGAAGTCCGAGAAACCGCGTATCGCTTTCACACGTGGGGCACCGAGAAGTGCCGAGATGATTGGGTAGGTGACCTGGTCCTCGATGATGTCGGGCGAGCGGTCCCACCGCGAGTAGACGATCACCTGCGTGTCCGACAGATCCGGCAATGCGTCGAGACGGATCTCGTTGAGCGTGTACCACGCCAGCACGCCGATCGCGGCCACGCCGAGGAGCACGAGCATCCGGTTGCGGGCGGAGAACTCGATGATCCTCTTGATCATGGTTTGCCCCCGCTGAGAGGTGAGAGGGGACCCCGCCCACCTAACCGCCCAGGGGAGAGGGGAGAGAAGTGCCAACCGACGACCCTGCCGCGGAAGTGGGGAGAGACGAGTGCCAAGGGCGTCTTCATGGTTTCCTCTCCCCTCTGCCCTCTCCACTCTTCCCTGCTGTTGCCCCAGCGAGCGCGGCCCGGAGCTGCGACTCGGAGTCCAGGAGGAAGTTGGCCTTGATGACCGCCCGCTCACCGACTGCGACGCCGGAGAGAACGAGCGCCTTCCCCTCACTCCGCACTCCCACACGCACCTGGCGGGGCTCGAACCGGCCACCGCTCAGGCTGACGAACACGATCTGCCGTTCCCCGGTGTCGATGATGGCCGAATCCGGGATGACGACTCCCTGGGCGCCGTCGGTGTCCAGCTCCACGTTGGCGAACATGCCGGGTTTGAGCTTCAAGCCGGGGTTGGCGAAGTCAAAGCGCACCTTGATCGTCCGAGTGTCGGGGTTCAGGGTGGGGTAGATGTACGCGATCCGGCCCGTCAGGCGAACGGCCGGGTCATACGTCAGGGTCAGCGTCGCCTCCTGGCCGAGGCGGAGGAGGCTGGCCTCGTACTCGTAGAAGTCGGAGTCGATCCAGACGTGCGAGAGATCGGTAATTGTGAAGAGGTCCATCATGTTGGAATCGACCTGCTGGCCCTCGAAGATCCCCTTGGAGGTCACGTACCCGGAGGAGTGGGCGAGGAGGGTCACGTTGCGTTGCGGCGTTCCCGTGCGTTCGAGCTCGGCGATGAACTCGTCGGGCACATCGAAGAGCTGGAGCCGCCGATGTGCGGCGGCCAGCAGCTCCTCGCCACCCTTGCGGACCTCCGGGAGCTCCGATGCGGCGAAGCGGGCGGCCGTCTCGCGGGCACGCAGGAACTCTTCCTGACTGGCCAGCAGCTCGGGGGAGTAGATCGAGACAACGGGCTGACCCTGCTTCACGAACTGCCCGGTGAAGTTGACGTAGAGCTTCGAGACCCAGCCCGAGACCCGGGTGTGAAAGTGCTGGATCCGCGTCTCGTCGGCGGTCACTGTCCCGACCGTGCGAATGGTGCGGGCGAGGCGCCCCTCTTCGGCCGGTGCTGTCTGAACCCCGGCCAGACGAATTCCCTCTTGCGTCAGCTGCACCGGCGCGAGCCCCGGAACGCTGGAAGGCCCTTGCGTGACCTCGTCGGCGTACACAGGCACGTAGTCCATGCCCATCTCGTCCTTCATCGGAACGGGTGAGGTGACCGAGGGGTTCATCGGATTGCGGTAGTAGAGGATCTTCCTCGCGCCTGGCGTTTCCTGGCCGGCCCGGACAGCAGCGCCGGTTTCTCCGGCCCCCTCATCCCGGGCGGGCCTCTCCACGACGGCCATCCCGCACTTCGGGCAGCGCTCGGTCGGATCGTCGGTCACGAACTCGGGGTGCATCGGACAGGTGTACGTCTTGTGCTGCTTCGGATAGTCGCCTGTCACGGGAGCGGGGACTAGCCTCATGCCGCACTCCGAACAGCGTCCGGGCTTGTCCGATGTCACCTCGGGGTGCATCGGACAGACGTACCGCGGTACGGTCGTCGGAGCGGTCTTCTCCTCGATGCGCACAAGGCGCATCCCACAGATCGGGCATTCGCCGGGTTTGTCTGCAATGAACGTGGGGTGCATCGGGCACTGGTAGCGAGCGCCTGGTGTGCCGCCACCGCCGCACGCGGCCAGCACCAACGCAACGAGAAGCACAGCGGCGAGCGCCGGGAAAAGCCATCTGAACGTGGGATTCACGGTCATTTTCAACTCTCCTTGCCGGCGGGCTCGCCGATTAGGGCTTGCAGCTCGGCCCACGTGGCGAAGCGGTCCGCCTCCCGGCGCGCCAGCTCGACCCGGGCGTCCAACCAGCGGTTGAAATCGTCCACAACCGTGAGGAAGTCTCCGCGTCCCACCAGGTATGCCGCACGAGCAGCATCGATGGCGGCGCTCGACTGCGGCACGATCGCCTGTTGGTAGAGTTCGATCTGACGTGTGGCTCGCAGCCACTCCGCGGCGAGCTTCGCAGCCGCGGACCGGGCTGCAGCCTCCGCGTCGCGAAGCTCCGCCTGGGCCGTCACGAGCTCGCTCTCGGCAGCGTGCAGGAGCGGCTCCTGCTTCTCCTTTCTCCACATGGGAATCACGAGTCCAAAGCGCAAGACGACGGCGGGGTCGAGGCCGCCGCGCAAGCCGACTGCCGCGCCGGTGGTGAAGTCGGGTTTGAAATCGAGACGAGCGAGCGCGACTCGCTTCTCAGCCGCCGCCACCGACGCCTGGCGGACGGCGACCGCGGGCGAGGCCCGTACCGCGAGGTCCTCCCACGGCGGAGGCGACACGTTTGGCTTTGGAAGCTCCTCGACCCGGCCGAGGGCCGCGGCGCCCGGCTGGTCGAGAATCCGGTTCAGGGCTGCGACCAGACCGGCTCGTTCGGCCGCCACGTCCTCGAGACGCTCGGCGAGGCGGGACACCTCGAGCTGGGCCTTGAGCACTGCCTCCTGGTCGGCCTCGCCCACTGAGTAGCGGCTGGCCGCCGTTGCCGAGAGCATCTCGAGCATCTCACGTGCCGCGGCCAGGTACTGGCTCTCGCGGTCGAGGGCATAGATGCGCGCATACAGGGCACGCACCTGTGCGGCGAGCTCTCGCTGGACCTGCTCGAGGTCCGCCGCTCGCACCGCCGCCTCGGCACCTGCCGCCTCGCGGCGCGCGTCCCGCTTGCCGGGGTAGGGCAGCTCCTGCTCATACCCGGGCCCGATCATTGACATCTCCTCGCTGCCCACGGTCCACCTTGGAAAGGCGACGTCCTGCAGCGTGACGTCCAGCGTGGGGTTGGGCAGAGCGCCGGCAGGCGAAACCATCTCGCGCGCCGCGGAGAGCTTTGCCTGCATGGCCGTCACTGACGGGGCTCGGGCCAGCGCCTGTTCGACGAGGGTCTCTACCCCGGGGGCAGCTTCGGGTGCTGCGAGGACCCGTGAAGCGGCAAGGGAAAACACGGTCACGCAGCCAGCTTGCAGAATTAGTTGGATCTTCACGACATCCTCCAGGTTTGTTGAGACGACTATTGTGCACCCTCAGGGGTGCAGACACACTTCACCTGTGGGATATCGTCAGCAGCGGAAGGCGCAGCTCGTCAGGAACAGAGGCACGAGCCCCGAGGCCGGGGCAACCGTGCCGGGCAGAGGCAGGGCTGGCGCAATGTGCTCCGCAACCGCGGCCGCGACGGTCGCGGCCGGAACCGCGGCGTGGTCCTGCGATGGCGTTGGCGCCGGCGCGGCTGGTGCCGGGGCGGGGGAGGAATCCTGCCCGCCGCGGCAGCAACAGGCGGCGGAGCTGCGGCAGCACTCGTGCGCCGACGGGTGGGCGCACAAGGCCAGCGCGACGCAAGGCGTGAGCACGAGGAGACATGCAGCCGCTGTTAATGCGATTAACTTCCGCACGTCGTCAACCTAGGTCACGGATCGCCGGTTGTCAAGGCCGGGGAACGGTTGCGCGCTTCGCTGCTCCAAACCCATCGCGGCACGGACCCGTCCGGAGGTGGTAGAATCACCCACCTCCAGGGGGCTGCGATGCCGCGTCACGCTGCGACTGTCTGCTTCTCCTCACCGCTGGGTCTGCTCGAGGTCGAATCCGCCGACACGGGAGTCACACGCGTTCGCCTCGGCGCGCGCGGCAAACCCCGCGAGGTCGGCGACGGCGATGCCCTGGATCTCGCCCGCAAGACGCGCGGAGAGATTCTCGCGTACCTTGAGGGGCGCCTGAAGCGCTTCAGCGTCCCTGTGGTGCTGGCCGGGACGCCGTTCCAGCGCGCGGTGTGGTCCAAGCTGCAGGCCGTGCCCTACGGAAAGACACGCACGTACGGCGACATCGCTTCCGAGCTCGGCAAGCCGCGCGCGGCCCGCGCCGTGGGTATGGCTTGCGGCGCAAACCCCCTCCCGATCCTCGTGCCATGTCACCGCATCGTCTCGGGGAACGGTGGCCTGGGCGGATTTGGAGGCGGCGTGCCAATGAAGCACAGCCTTCTCGAGCTGGAGCGCACACGGGCGTCGTGATGCGCGCCTACCTCATCTTCACGGGTTCCGGCCCGATCCTGATCCTGACCACGTTTCCGAGCGTCACCGACGAGAGGCTCGTCGCCAAGCTCAGGCACAAAGGAATCGCGAAGTTCATCGCCTACGAGGTGCCGCTCGAGCGAACGCGGAAGCTCTACGGTGTTCCGTTCGAGGCGATCGCCGCGGATCTTTCCGGCCAGGAGGATCTGCGGGTGCTGGACTTCAACGGCCACCACATCTTCGCCAACTTCCGGCTCTCCGACCTCGGCGATGCCATCAGGCACGGGGAGTGACGAGCAGGCAATCCCCGGCGGCGACGAGCTCCAGACCGACCTGCCCGAAGAGAGCCGGCAGAGTTGCCAGCGGCAGCCCCATCACCGCCTGAACGTTGCCCTCGATGCGCTCGATCAGGGCTGCTCCTTTGCCCTGCACCGCGTAGGCTCCCGCCTTGTCGTCGCCCTCGCCGGTCGCGAGGTACCACGCGAACAGCTCAGGAGAGTGGCGGACGACCGTGACGAACGCGGATTCCACCTGAGTCGCCTCCCGCTCGCCCCAGCGGAGGGCAAGCCCGGTGATGACCACGTGCGTCCTGCCTGCCAGGTCGGCGAGCATCGCTGACGCCTCGCCTCGACTTGCGGGCTTGCCGAAGATCCTCTCCCCGAGGACCACGACGGTGTCCGCGCCGAGCGAGGGAAGCTCCGGGTGCAGCGCCGCACCCGCACGTGCCTTCTCCCTCGCCAAGCGCAAAGCGTGAAGCGGCGGGGGCTCGCCCGGGAGTGGGCTCTCGTCCAGGCGGGGCTCTACCACCGTCACCTCGAGGCCCAGTCGTGCCAGGAGCTCCCGCCTGCGCGGCGAGCCGGAGGCCAGCACCAGGGGCAACGCCGACCGGGTCATGCCGGGATCTGTCTGCGGACCGTGACCACCGAGCGCGTGGCGTCCACGACCTCGACCTCGGAGCCCGCCGGGATCACGATCTGGTCTATGTTCTGGGCGGCCAGGACCACGCTTCCCCCCGCGCGCTCGAACCTGACCTGCCCGTAGCCTCCCGGCGGGATCTCGCGCACGACGGTCGCGTGCTCGTGCCGGTCGGTTCGGGCCGACGGGCGTCGGTAGAAGAGAAACCCGAGCACGAGTCCGGCGACCCCCGCAACGAGGGCCGCGAGGGCCGTGGACGGGCGGTCCGACACCCAGCGGGCACCAACCACGAGGCCCACGACACCGAAGAACACCAGCCCGATTGCAAGCCTGCGGCCAAGAACGTTGAGGAACGCGGGGTACTGATCGGCGTGGGGTACGACCAGGTGACGGTGGCGGGAGAGGCTTCTGACGTCGCGGAGGAGCCCGGTCACGCTCGCCAGGACGAGTCCGACGATGAGGGCAGCCAGGTAGGCAAACGCCCAGGTCACCGGGTCAGTCTACGCCTCCTGCGACTCGGGGTCACACCCGGTTTTGCACCGGGTCGGGCGATCGGAACCGGTCGCCCGGCCGCGTCCACGTTGACGTAGGTGATCTCGGCCTCGGTGACCTTGCGGGGCGTGGCGCCGGGACGGGGCGGGGCAGCCTCCACCACGACCTGCACGGTAATCGAGGTCCGCCCGATGCGTACCAGTCCGCCGTAGAACGAAACCAGATCGCCGACCCGGACCGGTTCGTGAAAGACCACCTTCTCCATCGCCACCGTGACCACCCGCTCGGCGCCGTGGAGACGGGCTTCGATGGCACCCGCCTGGTCAATGTACGCGAGGATCACGCCGCCGAATATCGTTCCTTGCGAGTTGGTGTCCCGGGGAAGCAGGGTGACACGGATCGCGGGTTGGCGGCTCGTCGGTTCCGACATCGGTGGATTCTAGCAGGCCGGGCATCCGCCACCTTCTGTGCTAGTGTGACCAGGGGATGGCGCACCGCGCATCGGGGCGGCAGGACGCGGGAGAAGGAACTATGAGGCAAAGGGGCGCGCTCACGGTCGTTGCTCTGCTGCTGGCGGGTCTGGCGTCTGCGCAGGGCCGGGACACGGTGCTCGACGTCTTCAAGGCGCAGGCCGAGGTCGAAAAGCGCCTGCTGGCGGCGGACCTTGCCACCCTCGACAAGGTTCAGGAACAGCTCAGGGCAGCCAGCGACCGCCTGCTGCGCCTGGGAGACGACCTTCTGCGCGCGCAGAAGGAGGGCGAGGACCTCGGCAGCTTCAACGCCCGCTCCGCCGACCTGCGGCACGCCGAGTCCGAGGTGGAGAGCCTCGTGGGCTCCGCTCAGCAGCTGCGATCCACAATTGGCGCCCGGCGCGCCTACCTTGAGCAGGTCCAGGCCGAGATCCGCCGGATGGACCAGACGAGTCAGCTCAGCCCGGACGAGGTTTCCGGCAGGTGGATCGTCTCGATAGAGCCGGGCGCAATGACGGGGAACTTCGACCTGCGCCTTGACGGCAGCGTCGTGACCGGGGTCTATCAGCTCTCAGGCGGCTGGAAAGGCTCCCTTCGTGGCACCTTCATCGACGGCAACCTGCGTCTCGAGCGGATCGACTCGCAGCAGGGCTTCAACGCGGTCTACAACGGGCGCCTGATGACGCGCGGAAACGAGAAGCGATTCGAGGGGACGTGGGACGCAACCAACCTCGCCGTGGGGATGCCCGCCACAGGCACCTGGGTGGGGCGTCACGAGCAACGCCCCTGACGCTTTCGTTCGGAGAGAAAAGAGATGTGGAAGAACCCAATTGCAACGGCTGTCATTGGTCTCCTTCTCGGTTTCTTCTTCGGGTACCTGATCGGCCAGAAGCAGGGTGTTGTCCCCGTCGCGCAGGCGACCGACCCCCACGCGGGAGTTCCCGGAGCGCCTGCGCTGACCGGTCAGCCTCAGATGCCACCGGAGGGCGGGCGCACGGCGGCGACCGCGAACCCGCGCCTGCTGGAGCAGACCCGTGAGCTCGAGACGTTGATTGCCAAGGATCCCAAGAACTACGACCACCTCGTTCAGATGGCCAACACGCAGTACGACCTCAACGACTTCGTCAAGGCCGTCGACTACTACGAGAAGGCACGCGCCATCAAGGACGACTCGCCCGATGTGCTGACGGACCTGGGTGTTTGCTACAAGGAGACCGGCAAACCGCAGAAGGCGCTCGAGCTCTTCGACCGTGCTGCCGACATGCGACCGGATCACTGGCAGTCGCGCTACAACGCCGCGGTCGTGCGCCTCTTCGATCTCAACGACCCTGCTGGCGCCAAGGTCGAGGTGGACAAGCTCAAGCAGCTCCAGGGGAAGATCCCCGGCATCCCCGACCTGACCGGTCTGGAGGGTGAGATCGCCAAGCGCACAAAGTGACCTTTGCCTGCGGTTCGCAGGCAAAGGTCATCCTGAGCGTAGCGAAGGATCCCATCCCGAGCGTAGCGAAGGATCTCATCCTGAGCGCAGGGAAGGATCCCAGGGCACTGCAGAGTCGCCACTGGCCGCTCCTGGCGGCCAGTAATCATCCTGAGCGTAGCGACGGATCCCATCCCGAGCGCAGCTCAGGATCTCATCCCGAGCGCCGCTCGCGGTTGAGGTCTCCTCCACCCAGGACCGTGCCACGCGGCACCTGGCCCCATCCCGCCCGGGATGAATGTAGACTCGCGGGCAGGGCCGGGGCGACCCGGCACGTCAGAGAATGGAGAACTGGACCGAAGCGCTGCGGCGCGCCGAGCTTGTGGCGGTAGGGGCGGCACTCAGCCGGCGAGGGCTGATCCGTGGCCGGGAAGGGAACCTGTCGTGCCGGCTCGGGTCGCAGTCCATCCTCCTGACCCCGCGGGGCGCCCACAAGGGATGCCTCTCCGCGCCGGAGCTCGTGACCTGTTGGATCGGGGAACCTCCGCCGCCGCGGGCCTCGACCGAGGCGCCCGCGCACCTCGCTTTCTACCGGCGCTGCCCCTCGGCTCAGGCCCTCGTCCACGCGCACCCGCGGGACGTGTTGGCGCTCGTGCGACGAGGGCTGCTCCCCGACCCGGGCATGCTGGATGAGGGGCGCTTGCTCGTGCCCCGCATCGAGAGCGTGCCGCCGTTGCCGCCCGGGAGCGAAAGGCTGGCGGATGCGTGCGCGGAGGCGCTCGCGCGTGCACCCGTGGCGGTGGTTCGTGGGCACGGGGTGTTCTGCGCCGGGGACGACATCTGGCAGGCGCTCGAGAGGGTGGAAGTCGTGGAGCTGCTCGCCGGAATTGCGCTTTCCGAGATCTGGAAAGGCGCCGAGATATGAACGCGCGGCTGCCGTTCGGCGGAACCGAAGGCTTCCCGCCCGGCACCCCGCTCGCCGAGCGCATGCGGCCGCGCTCCCTCAAGGAGGTCGTCGGGCAGGAAACCCTGGTCGGGGAGGGTGGGGTGCTCCGGCAGCTTGTGGCACGCGGAGAGTTGCCCTCGCTGGTCTTCTGGGGACCCCCGGGCAGCGGGAAGACGACGATCGCGCGGGTGCTGGCCGGGGCCTGCGAAGCCGAGTTCGTGACCTTCTCGGCCGTCCTCTCCGGGGTCAAAGAGGCACGGGCGGTGATGGACGCCGCGCGGAGGCTGCGCGCCGCCACGGGGAGGCGCACGGTGCTCTTCGTCGACGAGGTGCACCGTTTCAACAAGGCCCAGCAGGACGCTTTTCTGCCGTTCGTGGAGAGTGGGGATATCGTCCTGTTCGGCGCGACCACGGAGAATCCGTCCTTCGAGCTCAACGCCGCGCTGCTGTCGCGCGTCAAGGTCTACGTCCTGGGTGCGCTCACGGATCGGCAGGTCCGAACTCTCCTTGACCGTGCGCTCACGGATGGCGAGCGCGGGCTCGCGACATGGGGGCTGACCGTCGAGGCGGGCACGGCGGACGAGATCGTGCGCCTTGCCGACGGCGACGCGCGCGTGGCGTACAACCTGCTTGAGGTCGCGGCCGATTCGGTGGGACGGGGAGGCGCTCTCAACTCCGACGTCGTCCGGCGGGTGGCGCAGCGGCGCCTCGCCAGGTACGACAAGGAGGGAGAGGAGCACTACAACCTCATCTCGGCGCTTCACAAGTCGATCCGCAACTCGGACGTGGATGCCTCCCTCTACTGGCTTGGCCGGATGCTGGAGGGTGGCGCCGACGCCCGCTTCATCGCCCGGCGCCTGCTGCGGGTCGCCTCCGAGGACGTTGGCATGGCCGACCCGCGTGCCCTCGAGCAGGCGGCGGCCGCCGCGCACGCCGTGGAGCATGTCGGCATGCCGGAGTGCGCCCTCGCACTGGCGCAGGCCGCCGTCTACCTCGCCCTCGCACCCAAGTCGAACTCCCTCTACGCCGCCTACGGGAAGGTTCAGAAAGCGGTCGCCGAGAAGCCCGCGTACCCGGTCCCGCTCCACATCCGCAACGCACCGACCCGCCTGATGAAGGACCTTGGCTACGGCGAGGGCTACGTGTACGCGCACGACACCGAGGAGCGGATCGCCGACATGGAGTGCCTCCCACCGCAGTTGGCCGGCGAGAGGTTCTACGATCCGAGCGAGGAGGGCTGGGAGAAGCGTATCCGCGATCGCATCGCCGAACTTCTCCGCCGCAGGAGGCGCGCGAGGGAGAAATGATCCCCGCGCACGGCGCGAGCCTGCGGCAGTGGGCGGTACCGGCGCGCGTCGCCGCTGCGGACAGGCGCCTCGGAGATCGCGGCCGCCACGGTTGAGCCCGATCCGGAGGATGTGGAGGGTGCGCTCCTTGCCGAGGTCGCACCGCGCGACACGCTCGTTTGCGCGGTCCTGAGCGGGGCCGCGGCCCCGTCAAGACGCTCGGGGTGACCCCGGAGAGGAGCACAGCCGGCCCCGCTTGCCGGACGATGCCTCGACGCTCATAATCCGCGCCAGAAAGGATGTGACCGTTGGAAACCCTCGCGATGCTCGGACGCTGGTCGATCGGCGTGCAGCTCGCGGTCGTGTCCGTCATCGCCCTCTTCTTCTTCTTCCTCTCGCGCACCTCCAAACTCGACGAGGTTAGGCTGTGGGCGTGGGCGTGGGTCGCGGACGCCTTCGCCCTGACGAGCGTCTTCATCTATTCGTTGCGCCCAGCCGTGCAAGCGATGCCCCCGGTTGCAGTCGGCCTCTACGCTGCGGCGAAGACGCTGTTCGTGCTGTTGCTGGTGGCCGGGACACGCCACCACTTCCGTTCGAACATCGGTAACTGGCTGCGTCCCAAGCAGGTCGCGGTCATCGTGACCGTGTGGGGACTGACCATGGGCGTTCTGGCCAGGCAAACCGGGTACGTTCAGATCGCCCAGTGCCTGATGGTCGGGGCGGTGATGGCCACCGCCGGTGTGTGGGTGCTGAGGAAACCCCGCGGAGAACGGTCACGGTGGCTGGGCGCGGGGTTCGCCGTTGAAGGTGCAGTCTTCCTGCACTACGTTCCGGTTCTGGCTCCCCAGCTCTGGGGAAGTCCGGTCCTCTTCGCCTACGTTCGTTACTCCTCGTTCTTCGACGCGATCACCGAGCTGCTCATAGCGCTTGCGAGCCTGGTTGCGCTGCAGGACCGGATCGTCGAGGAACTCCGTTACGCGAACGAGGAGCTTGTCGCCTCGCAGGAGCGGCTACGCCAACTGGTGGATCTCGATCCGCTGACCTCGCTTCTGAACCGGCGCGGCTTCCGGCGCGAGCTGGCCCGGGTCGAAAGTTCCGGGGCGGCGTTGATCTTCCTCGACATCAACAACTTCAAGAGCATAAACGACCGCTGGGGCCACAGCGGGGGCGATGCCTGCCTCAAGCGACTCGCGCGGGCGCTCACTCAGTGCTTCCGCGCGGAGGACGCCCTGTTCCGCTGGGGCGGCGATGAGTTCCTGGTCCTGGCCCCGGGCCTGGACATCGAAGGCGCGGGTCGCCGCGTCGCGCACCTCTGCAGTCAACTAGGGCAGCCGGAGGGGGATGTCCCGGCTTATTCGATCGCCGTCGGCGTGGCGCTGCTCGCGCCGGGCGCCGATGCCACGGCGGCGCTGCACGAAGCGGACGCCCGCATGTACATCGACAAGCGGCGCATGGGTGTGGTCCCTGCCGCCGGCCCGTAGCCTCTCGCCTTGGCCGCTCTTGGCCACCTGCTCGCGTGGCCTCGAGGACGTGCTGCGCGGCGAACTGGTGGCACTCGGCCACGAAAAGGCAACCGCCGGTCGGGGAATGGTGAGCTTCGAGGGCGACCTCGACGCGGTCTACCGTGCCAACCTCTGGCTGCGCTCCGCAACGCGCGTGCTGCGTCAGCTTGCCGAGGGGCCCGCCCAAGATCGGGAGGCGCTCTACGCACTGGCAAGCACGGTTGCATGGGAAGAAGCCGTTGCCCGGGGCCAGACGATCGTGGTGGAGGCGGCCGGCAGGGGAGAGGCCTTCCCGAATACCGGCTTTGCGGCGCTCACTGTGAAGGATGCCGTCGTGGACAGGCTGAGGTCGCGCTGGGGCTGGCGTCCGGACGTGGATCGGAGAGAGGCGGACGTGCGCATCCATGTCCACCTTGCGGGCGACCGAGCGGGCATCGCCCTTGACAGCAGCGGGGAGCCGCTCTCGCACAGGGGCTATCGCCCGCGAGGCGGACCGGCCCCGCTCTCCGAGACGCTCGCGGCGGGAATCCTGCTCCTGGCAGGTTTCGACGGGACACGACCGTTCCTCGACCCGATGGCCGGAACCGGGACCTTGGCGATCGAGGCCGCGCTCATCGCCACGCGCGCGGCTCCCGGGTTAGGGCGCACTTTTGCATGTGAGCGCTGGCAGCAGCATGAGACCGAACGGCTGGCGCAGGCGCGGGTCTCGGCACGGAGCGCGCAGTGCCCACCGTCAGCCGCGATTGTCGCGAGCGACAACGAGCCACGTGCGGTGGCCGCGGCCCGCCACAACGCGCGGCAGGCCGGGGTGGGGGAGGCCGTGAAGGTCGAGAGGCGCGACGTTCGGGAGCTCCAGCCACCCGGCCCCGGGGTGGTGATCGTGACCAACCCACCGTACGGCGAACGGTTGGGGAATCCGGCAGAGCTCGCCGCCCTCTATCGCGAACTGGGGGATGCGCTCAAGCGGCGCGCCGCCGGCGCCACCGCCTGGTTGCTGGTGGGCAATCCGGAGCTCGCGAAGTCGATCGGTCTTCGGCCCAGCCGCAGGATTGTGCTGTTCAATGGCCCGATCGAGTGTCGGCTCCTGCGGTTTGACCTTTACGAGGGCACTCGGGAGGCAAGGGCGTAGCGTATACTGCAGCGTCCCGGATGGCCGCGATCGCTGCTCTCATTCCAGCCTACAACTGTGGCGACCGAATCGGTCGAGTCGTGAGCGGCATCCGGCGTCACGTGTCGGATGTTCTGGTAGTCGATGACGGCTCGACCGATGGCACGGCGACGTCCGCGCGGGCCGCGGGGGCGCGCGTGGTCGTGCACGGAAAAAACCGCGGCAAGGGACCGGCGATCCGTTCTGGCTTGGCGGTGCTCCTCGGACAAGGGTACAGCCACGTGCTGATGCTCGACGGCGACGGCCAGCACGACCCGGAGGATGCCGCGAGCTTCCTTGCGGTCACCGGGGAGGCGGACTTCGTCCTGGGCACCCGCCTCTGGAAGCCGGAGGCGATTCCGGGCAAGCGTTTCTGGACCAACTTCATCGGTACCCGCGCCCTCGAACTCATGACTGGCTTCCCGCTCGAGGACTCGCAGTGCGGTTTCCGTCTGGTTGCCGCGCCCTACCTGCGAAGGATGGGCCTGGTGGGCACCCGCTATTCGGTGGACACGGAGATCCTGGTGCGTGCGGGAAAGATGCGGGCCCGCTTCGCCCACGTTCCCGTGCGGGTCATCTACGAGGGAGCGGTCTCGCACTACCGACCTGTGTGGGACACGGTACACATAGTGCTCTCCGCCGTTCGCTTCAAAGTCGACGAAGGCGACCTGCGCGCCGACCCCGGGCCTGAAGCCTGGCGGGTGCTGGTGAGCGCGCCGACCGTGTTCGAACCTCTCCAGGACGGCAGCGCGTAGGGGGAGGCCGCCGATGCTTCGCGGGCTCGGCCGAGCCCGAGCGCGGGCCCGCGCAAAAGACCCGGGAGTTTGCGGTCCACCCGACATCCGTTCTACTCTGCCCGAGGCGGGAGTGTCGGTCCTCCCTACGGGAGCCGGAATGCTGAATGCCGTGGTGAGCGGTGGTTCGCGCGGGATCGGGCGCGCGGTCGTGGAGATCCTCGCGGCGGAGGGGTACCACGTCGACTTCCTCTACCGCAGCCGGGAGGACGCGGCCGCGGAGGTCGTCGAGACCGTCCGCGCCCGTGGCGGCGTCGCGGTCGCTCACCGCTGCGACGTCACCGACGCGGGGGCGGTCGAGGCCTTTCTGGCGCGCGTCGCCGACGGGGATCTCTACGCGCTGGTCAACAACGCCGCCACCTTGCACGACGGCCACTTCCTGCTGATGGAGGCCGAGCACTGGGACGTCGTCCTCCAAACGGTGCTCACCGGGGCCTACCGGCTGACAAGGGGATGCCTGCGGCCGATGCTACACGCCGGCCGTGGACGCGTCGTCAACGTCGGATCCCTCGCCGGCCTCCTCGGCCAGGCAGGCCAGGTCAACTACGCCGCCGCGAAGGGCGGACTGCACGCGTTCACGAAGGCGCTGGCGCGCGAGGTCGGGCGCTTCGGCGTGACGGTGAACGCCGTCGTGCCCGGTTGGGTCGAAACCGAGCTCCTCGCGTCGCTCACCCCGGAGCGACGAGCCAGGGCGACCGGAGGTGTGCCGCTCGGTCGGTTCGGTGAGCCGGGGGAAGTGGCGCGTGTGGTGGCCTTCCTGCTCTCGGACGCGGCGTCGTACATAACCGGTGCCACGATTCGCGTCGACGGCGGTCTCGGGGCGTAAGCGGGTCCGCCCGTTCTGCGCAGCTCCTCTAGCGCGGAGGGCCGGCAGCTCCCCAGAACACCCGCTGGAACCGGCCAGCGAGGTCGAGCGTCAGCTTCCCGGGCCCTCCACTCCCGACCGGATCGCCGTCCAGGCGCACAACGGGCATGAGAAGGGCGGTCGTGGACGCAATGAAGAGTTCGTCGGCCCTGCGGAGGTCGGCGAGCGGCAGCGGTCGAACCGAGAAGGCGACACCCGCATCGCGGCAGATCTCCTCGACGACCCTCGTGCTGATCCCCTCGAGAATGCGTTGATTCGCCGGCGGAGTGGCGACCGTTCGGCCATGCACGGCGAAGACCGTGCTGACTGCGCCCTCGTTCACCAAACCGTCCTGTCCAACGAAGATCGCCTCCTCCGCGCCCCGCGCGAGAGCGTCTCTCCTCGCGAGCACGGCAGGCAGCAGCATCGGTGTTTTCAGGTCCCGCCGCTGCCAGCGGGGATCCGGGAGTGTGATGGCCGCAATGCCGCGGACAGTCTCGGCGAGCCTCGGGAAGGAGTAGCGCCTCAGGTAGGCGAAGAAGAGAGGGTCCGGCGCCGTT
>Ga0335070_10002651_pt1 | contig 20781 bp, 18 predicted proteins | sample Lox_Sample_13_FD_206722 | JGI IMG/M metagenome (GOLD analysis project Ga0335070, IMG submission 206722) | Soil microbial communities from Loxahatchee National Wildlife Refuge, Florida, United States - Lox_Sample_1.3 | ecosystem: Environmental > Terrestrial > Soil > Wetlands | place: USA...
CCGCGCCAGTCCGGCGCTGCTCGACCCGGTTCATGTCGAGGCTTACGGGAACTCGGTGCCGATCAACCAGGTGGGGACGATTTCGACGCCGGAGGCTCGCATGCTGACGGTACAGGTGTGGGACAAAAGCCTGGCCAAGGCGGTCGACAAGGCAATCCGGGACGCCAATCTCGGCCTGAATCCCCAAATGGACGGCCAGTTGCTGCGCATTCCCTTACCCGAACTTAACGAAGAACGGCGCAAAGAACTGGCCAAACTGGCCTCGAAATACGCCGAAGCGGCGCGGATCGCCGTGCGCAATGTCCGCCGCGACGGGATGGACCTGCTCAAGCGCCTCGAAAAAGACCACAAAATCGGTCAGGACGAGCATCACAAGCACGGCGATGAATTGCAGAAGATCACCGACGCGCACATAAAAGAGATCGACTCGGCGCTGCACGGCAAAGAGCAGGAAATTATGCAGGTCTGACCGACCTGCCACGAGGTTCGCAATGGCGCTCGGGCCACAGACCGCAGGTGTCCTCCCCAGACATGTCGCCATCATCATGGACGGCAATGGCCGCTGGGCACGCAAGCGACTCCTCCCCCGGGAGGCGGGCCATGCTGCCGGCGTGAGTGCCGTCCGCGAGGTGGTGCGCGCGGCCAGCGACATCGGCCTCGCCAATCTCACCCTGTTCGCGTTCTCGTCGGAGAACTGGAAGCGGCCCAAGACCGAGGTTGGTGCGCTGATGGGTCTGTTTCGCGCCTATTTCCGCAGCGACCTCGACGAGCTGGAGACGCGCGGCGTCCGCGTACGCATCATCGGCAGCCGGTCCCGCGTCGCTCGCGACATCCACACCATGATCGAGGATGCCGAGAATCGCACCGTCCACAACAAAGGTCTCAACCTGACGTTCGCGTTCGATTACGGCGGACAGGAAGAGATCGCCAACGCCGCCCGCGAACTGGCGCGCGCAGCGAAGGAAGGGCGGCTCGATCCCGAAACCATCACGCCCGAGCTTTTCGCGACCCGGCTTTTCACGAGCGCCTTGCCGGAACCGGATCTCGTCATCCGCACCAGCGGCGAACATCGGCTGAGCAATTTTCTTCTCTGGCAGTCCGCCTATGCCGAGCTGTCGTTCGTCGACACGCTCTGGCCCGATTTCACCAAGGACAAGTTCCTGGGGTGCCTCGAGGAATACGCGCAACGTGAGCGCCGTTTCGGCGCGGTTTCGGAAGCAGTCGCTTGAACAAGGCCGCCAATTTTGCTCCGGCGCCCGGCAATGCTCCGGGTATGCGCGGAATAAGGTTCAGCAGGGACTGGATCACCCGCCCGCTGTTCGGCGTCGCATTGGCGGGCGTGACGGTCGCAGCCGTGTTCGGCGGGCCGCTCTACGTAGCGATCCTCGCGGGCGCAATCGGAATCGCCGGCGCGCGCGAGTGGCATCGCATGATCACCGACCGTGCCCTCGGCCCCGACTTTTTCGTCACTTCACTGACGATCGTTGCGGTTTTGATCGCCGGTCTTGCCCAGCCGCACTCGGTCGTCCCGTGGATGGTTATGTTGTGCGGCGTTCTGGCGTCGGTCCTTTTGGCGCGCGTGCGGAACGAGCCGCCGGCATGGCAGGGCGCGGGAACGCTCTATCTCTCCCTGCCGTTGCTGGCCATTCTCCTGCTGCGCAGTGCGCCCCACGGCGCGATGATCATCATCGCTCTATTCGTCGCGATCTGGATGACCGACACAGGTGCGCTGGTCGTCGGCAATCTCGCCGGCGGGCCGCGGCTTTGGCCCGCTCTTTCGCCGAACAAGACCTGGTCCGGCACGCTCGGCGGAGTGGCGGCGGCCGGGATCGCCGAAGCCCTGTTCGTCATGCTGGTCGGTGGACACGCGCTGACGGGGATCGTTCTGGGGTCCGGCATCGCCATCATCGCCCACTGCGGCGATTTGTTTGAGTCCTGGGTCAAGCGTGTTTTCCAGCGTAAGGACAGCGGCAGCATGATTCCGGGTCATGGCGGGGTGCTGGACCGGATTGACTCGACTCTCGCCGCGGCGCCCTGTCTGAGCGCCCTGGTGCTCATCGCCGGCATCAACCCACTGTTCGGAGTGCATGCTTGAACGCTCTCGCCGCTACACGAAGCAGTCTCGAGATTACCGGACTCGAACCGGTGCTCGCGCGCAGCGTCACGGTTTTGGGATCGACAGGCTCGATCGGCATCAGCACGCTCGACGTCATCGCACATGCAAGGCGCGTCTATGGCGCGCATGCGATGCCCGTCGAGGCGATCACGGCGCAATCGAGCGTCGACGCGCTCGCACGCCAGGCACGGGAGATGAAGCCCAAGCTCGCCGTCATCGGCGATGAGAAGCTCTATCGCGATCTGAAGGACGCTCTGTCCGGCAGCGGTATTGAAGTCGCGGCGGGCCGGGCCGCCATCATCGAGGCATCCGCGCGACCTTCGGATACGGTCATGGTCGCGATCATGGGCGCGGCCGCTCTTGAGCCGGCGCTTGCCGCGGTCGCGCGCAGCGCCAATGTCGCTCTCGCGAACAAGGAATGCATCGTCGCGGCCGGCAGCGTGTTCCATCGCGCGCTTGCCAATTCGAGCGCATCTGTCATTCCGGTGGATTCCGAACACAACGCGGTATTCCAGGTACTCAACGGCGAGGGCGCACAGGAAGTCGAGAAGGTCACGTTGACCGCTTCCGGCGGACCGTTCCGTGACTGGACGATTGAGCAGATGGCGGTCTGCACCGTCGAGCAGGCAGTGGCGCATCCGAACTGGTCGATGGGCGCCAAAATCTCCGTCGACAGCGCCACCTTGATGAACAAGGGGCTCGAACTGATCGAAGCGCATTTCCTCTTTGCGCTACCGGTCGAGAAGCTGGACGTGCTCGTGCACCCGCAATCGATCGTCCATTGTCTCGTCTCCTACGCCGACGGTTCGACGCTGGCGCATCTGTCGTCTCCGGACATGCGCACGCCGATCGCGCATGCGTTGGCCTGGCCGCGTCGAATTGCATCGCCCTCGCGGCGGCTCGATCTTGCGCAGGTCGGCCAGCTCACGTTCCGCGCGCCGGATCGCGAGCGTTTCCGCTGCCTCGGCCTCGCGCTCGATGCCATGCGCACCGGCGGAATGGCGCCCACGATCCTGAACGCGGCCAATGAGGTCGCGGTCGACGCCTTCTTGAACCGGCGGATCGGATTCCTGGACATACCTCGCGTCGTCGAGTCGACCCTCGACGAGAGTCCCAACGCAAACGCGTCCGTCGAAACGCTCGACGGGGTACTGGCGGTCGATGCGCGGGCGCGGGACCTGGCGGCCGGTATATGCCGCCGGGTCGTGAACTGACGATCAGGAGAAGACATGTTGGACGCGGTACATGATTTCTTCAGCTGGTCGGTCTACGGAATTCCGGCCTTTCTGTTTCTCATCACCGTGGTCGTTTTCTTCCACGAGCTGGGCCATTTCTCTGTAGCGCGACTTTTCGGCGTTCGCGTCGAAACCTTTTCGATCGGGTTCGGTCGCGCGCTCTACTCATGGACGGACAAGGCCGGCACGCTCTGGAAAATTTCCTGGGTGCCGCTCGGCGGCTACGTGAAGTTCTTCGGTGACGCAGACGGCGCAAGCACACCGGACCGCGAAGCCGTCGCGCGCATGAATGCCGCCGAGCGTAACGTCGCCTTTCCATTCAAGCCGCTCTGGCAACGCGCCCTCATCGTGGTCGCGGGTCCGGTGGCGAATTTCGTTTTGGCGTTCGCAATTCTGGCGATCTTCTTCATGGTCGTCGGCCGCATGCTGACGACGACCGACGTGACCGCCATCGCGCCGAACAGCCCGGCGGCAGCCGCCGGGATCCATGCGGGAGACGTCATCCTTTCCATCGACGGCGAGACCGTCTCGGGCTACGAGGAAATTCAACAGATCATCTCGGTCAGTGCGGGCACAAGACTCCCTATCGTTGTAAAGCGCGCGGGGCGTCCGCTGACGTTGTATGCAACGCCGCGCGAGACCGAGATCACCGATCGCTTCAACAACAAGATCAAGATCGGCCAGCTTGGCATCCTGAACCGGTCTCCCCGGACTTTCGTCCGGCTCGGACCAGTTGCCGCAGCGGGAGCCGCAATCGAGGAAATCCGTGACATTGTTTCAGTTACGTTCCGCGCCCGTACACAGCTTTTCAAGGGCAACGCCAGCCAGCTTTCGGGCCCCATCGGAATCGCAAAGCTGTCGGGGCAGGTGGCGTCGGTCAGCTTTCTTGCGCTAATCCAACTGGCGGCTCTACTTTCTGTAAGCATCGGCCTGGTCAATCTTTTCCCCATTCCGCTGCTCGACGGGGGCCATCTTCTGTACTATGCATGCGAGGGTGTTTTGGGGCGTCCGCTCGGAGAGCGGGCCCAGGACGTCGGATTTAGGCTCGGGCTGGCGGTCGTGCTTGGTATCTTCATCCTCGCGACCTGGAATGACCTGGTACGGCTAAATCTTTTCTGAAACGTCGGCGAAGCACCGCCTAGCGGTCGTCGAGCCCAGCAACGAGTACCAGAGACGACTGGATGAGCCACGTCACCCTGTTCGCCAAAGTATCGCGCGCGGCATTTGCCGCGACCGCACTTTTGTCCGTGGCGGATTCCTCGGCCCTCGCCAAGGCGCGCGTGCCCCCTGCTGCCCCGCCGCCCGCGGCTCCGACAGTGGCGCCCGACGCGAAGGTCATCCAGCACATCGTCGTTCTGGGGACGCAGCGTATCGAGCCGGCGACGGTGCTTTCGTACATTTCGATCCGCGAAGGCGACATATACAACGAACAGACGGCCGACCTCGCGCTGAAGACGCTCTATCAGACGGGACTGTTCGCCGACGTCCGCGTGAAGTTCGACGGCACCACGCTCACCGTCGCGGTGGTGGAAAATCCCATCATCAATCAGATCGAGTTCGAGGGTAACAGCAAGGTCTCGCAGAAGGACCTCGAGAAGGAAGTCCAGCTCAAGCCGCGAACCGTCTTCACGCGCTCCAAGGTCCAGGCGGACGTCCAGCGCATCATCGAGCTGTACCGCCGCAACGGAAAATTCGCCGCGTCCGTCGATCCTCAGATCATCCAGCGGCCGCAGAACCGCGTCGACCTGATCTTCTCGATTGCCGAGGGCCCGACCACTGGCGTCGCGCGCATCACATTCATCGGCAACAAGGTCTTCGACGATGCGACCCTGAAGGCCCAGGTCGCGACTGAAGAGAGCGACTGGTACAAATTCCTCTCGACCAACGACAATTACGATCCGGACCGGTTGACGTTCGACAGGGAGCAACTTCGCCGCTTCTATGTCAGCCACGGTTACGCCGACTTCCGCGTCGTGTCGGCCGTCGCCGAGCTGACATCGGATCGCCGCCAGTTCTACATCACGTTCACGGTGGACGAAGGCGACAAATATACGTTCGGCAAGGTCGACATCGAATCCGGCATCCGTGAACTTTCCCCGGCGACATTGCGCCCGATGGTGAAGATCCAGTCCGGCGACGTGTACGACGCCGACCTCGTCCAGAAGTCGATCGACGCACTGACGAACGCCGCCGGCACCAAGGGCTATGCGTTCGCGGAAGTTCATCCGCGCATTCGCCGCGACCGCGACAAGCACACGATCGACGTCGTTCTCAAGATCGACCAGGGTCCGCGCGTCTACATCGAGAAGATCAATATCGTCGGAAACAATCGCACGCTCGACAAGGTCATCCGCCGCGAGTTCCGGCTGGTCGAGGGCGACGCGTTCAACCGCGTCCTGGTCGACCGCTCGCGCACGCGCATCCGCGCCCTGGGCTTCTTCAAGGACGTCGACATCAAGCAGTCGCCCGGTTCGCAGCCGGATCGCACGAACCTCACCGTGTCCGTCACGGAGCAGTCGACCGGCGAACTCTCGCTCGGCGCCGGCTACTCCTCGACCAGCTCCTTCGTCGGCGAGTTCAGCTATACCGAGCGCAACTTGTTCGGGCGCGGCCAATATCTACGGGCCAGCATCCAGCTCTCGACGATCAGCAAGCAGTTCCAGTTCAGCTTCACAGAGCCGTTCTTCCTGGACCGGCCGCTCAACGCCGGCTTCGACCTGTACAAGATCGTGACCGACTATCAGCAGGCGGATTATCAGGGAGATACGACCGCCGCCGGAATCCGTTTCGGCTTCCCGACATCGGAATACGGCAATGTCGGACTGCGCTATACCTACAAAATCGACAGAATCACGCCGTTCTCGACAGCGCCATTCGAGGTTCAGCAGGCGGCGGGAACGACCAAAACGTCTCTGTTCGGCTACTCCTTCGCCTACGACACGCTCGACGATCCGATCAAACCCACGAAGGGTTGGGCTGCGAGTTTCTCGCAGGAACTGGCGGGCCTCGGCGGATCGCTCAAATATCTCCGGACTCAGGGCTCGATCGGTTACTACCACCCCATGTTCTGGGACACGTCGGTCGGGTCGTTCAACGTCCAGTCGGGCTTCATCACGGGTTATGACGGCCAGACGATCCCGATCCAGGAGCGCTTCTTCAAGGGTGGCGACTCGTTCCGCGGCTTTGCCCAGGCCGGCGTAGGCCCCCGTGACACGGTCGTCTCGGGCAACCAGGGCGCCGTGGGCGGCGATTTCTTCGCCATCGGCAGCGCCCAGATGCGTCTGCCAAGCTTCCTGCCCGACAGTTACGGCGTGAATTTGGCACTGTTCAGCGACTTCGGTACGGTCGGGCACCTCGATACGACCATTCCGGCCTGTACGCTCACGAGCTGCATCAAGGATAACCTCGCAATGCGTGCCTCCGCGGGGGTTGCCGTGGCCTGGAAGTCACCATTCGGCCCGATTACGATTGACTTGGGCGTTCCATTCCTTAAGGCAAAGTACGACAAGGCTCAGATCATCTATTTCAGCGCAGGAACGGGGTTGTAATTTCCATGAAAAACGTATCGCGCATCGTCCGCGGCCTGACGGTTGCGGCCGCGCTCATCATGTCGTCGCAGGCGGTTCTCGCCGGTCCACCCGGACAGCCGGCGCCCCCGGCAGGCACGCCAAATCCGAAGATCCTGGTCATCGACCGGGCGGCAATCCTGCGCGGCTCGGCCGTCGGACAGAACATCATGACGCAGGTGCGCGCGCTGACGACCGACGCCGAAAACAGACTGAAGGGCCAGGACGCAGCTCTGCGCCAGGAAGGCGCCGCGCTTCAGCAGCAGCTCGCCATTCTCGCCCCTGCGGTGAAGGCGGCGAAGATCAAGGCCTTCCAGGCAAAGCAGGCGGCGCTTCAGCAGGCCGTTCAGACCCAACAGGGGCTCATCCAGGGCGGCGTGCTGAAAGCGCGCCAGCAGGTCGAGCAGGCGCTCGGTCCGATCCTTCAGGGGATCATGAAGGAGCGGGGCGCGAATCTGCTTCTCGACCGCAACGCCGTGGTGCTCGGAACCGTTGATGTGGACATCACCGGCGTCGCGATCCAACGCCTGAACCAAAAGTTGCCGACGGTGAAGGTCGTGCCGACGCCGCTACCTCCCGGAGCCGTGCAAGGGCAATAGAAGGCAGGACGCCGAATGGCCGATCCACGCTTCTACGATAATCGTGGCCCGTTCACGCTAAGACAGGTCTGTGCCGCGGCGAATGTACAGCTACCCGAAGGCGCGGATGCCGACGCGCGGGTCCTCGATCTCGCAAGCCTGTCGGGCGCGGGCCCCAACCACCTGACGTTCTTTTCCGGCGGCAGCGCGGAGCTCGCCGCCGAGCTGGCGCAAACGAGCGCGGGATTCTGTTTCGTGCCGGCGAAAACCGCACGACCGCTGCAGTATCGGGTCGGCTTGACGGCGATTCCGTGCGGTTCGGTGCAGCACGCATTCGGTGCGGCCGCGCGGCTCTTCTATCCGGAGTCCAGTCTGGTCGCCTGGTCGCAGCAGACGGCCGTCGATCCGTCGGCGACGATCGGCGCGAACGTGATGCTCGGCCCGGGCGTCGTCGTCGGTCCCGGTGCCGAGATCGGGGAGGGCACTCGGATCGGACCCAACTCGGTCATCGGCCGCGGCGTAGCGATCGGACGAAAGTGCGAGATCGGCAGCAATTGCACGATTGCGAACGCTTATGTGGGTGACGAAGTCCTGATTCTCCCTGGCGCCCAGATCGGCCAACCAGGCTTCGGGTTCGCGTCGGCAGGTTCCGGTCACATCAAGATTCCCCAGATCGGTCGCGTCATCGTGCAGGATCGGGTCGAGATCGGCGCGTGCACCGCCATCGATCGCGGCGCGCTCGGCGACACGGTGATCGGCGAAGGCACCAAGATCGATAATCTCGTCCAGATCGGGCACAACACGAAGCTGGGACGTCACGACATGATCATCTCCCAGGTCGGAATTTCGGGCAGTTGTGAACTCGGCGATTTCGTCGTTCTGGCCGGGCAGGTCGGCGTCGCCGATCACGTGAAGATCGGCAGCGGCGCACGTTTTGCGGCCAGATCCGGGCTTGTCCCGGGCAATTTCCCCGGCGGACAGGACTATGGCGGGATGCCGGCAAAGCCGGCACTTGAGTGGCGGCGCGAGATCATCACACTGGCGAATCTCGCAAAGAGGCCTAAGCGGAACACGAATGGGTGAAAGCGGTCAGGCGGGAACGGTTCTGGATGTGGAGCAGATCAAGAAGCTGCTGCCGCACCGCGCACCGTTTCTCTTTCTCGAGCGCCTGACAGATATCGTTCCGCTGGAAAGCGCGACGGGCCACAAGGCCGTCAGCTTCAACGAACCGCATTTCGCAGGTCACTTTCCCGATTTCGCCGTCATGCCCGGCGTGCTCATCGTCGAGTCCATGGCCCAGACCGCCGGTGCGCTGATCGTGCATTCCCTTGCGCTCAAGACCGTGCCGAGCGTGTTCTTCATGGGAATCGACAAGGCGCGCTTCCGCAAGCCCGTGGTCCCCGGCGATGTGCTGCGAATTCCCGTCAAGGCGCTGCAACACCGCGGCCCGGTGTGGAAATTCGAAGGCAAGGCCTATGTCGGCGATGCGCTGTGCGCCGAGGCCGAATTCAGCGCGATGATCCGCGACAACGACGCCGCCTGAACATGGCTGTCCACGCGTCCGCGATTGTGGAAGACGGCGCCCGACTGGGTCCGGGCGTCGAGATCGGCCCCTATTGCATCGTCGGCCGCGATGTCGAACTGGGAGACGGCGTGCGGTTACTCTCGCATGCCGTGGTGACCGGACGCACCCGCATCGGCGCCCGTACGGTCGTGCACCCGCAAGCCGTGCTCGGCGGCGAAGGACAGATCCGCAAAAACGATTATGCGGAAGCCGGGCTCGAAATCGGCAGCGACTGCGTCATTCGCGAAGCGGTGACGATGAGCTGCGGCAGCCGCCTCGGTCGCGGCGTCACGACTGTCGGGAACAACGGCTACTTCATGGCCTACAGCCATGTCGGTCACGACTGCCTGGTCGAGGACGACGTCACCTTCGCGAACAACGCGACTCTGGCGGGCCACGTCCACATCGGTCAGGGCGTGATCATGGGCGGGATATCGGCAGTCCAGCAGTTCGGCCGCGTCGGCAAGGGCGCGATGATCGGCGGCGTCACAGGGGTCAATACCGACGTCATCCCGTACGGCATGGCGACCGGAGACCACGCCGTTCTCGGCGGACTTAACATCATCGGGTTGAAGCGCCGCGGGCTCGGCCGCGAAGCGATCCATGCGGCGCGCGCCGCCTTTCGCGAAATATTCCTGGAGTCACGCGGTTCGCTCTTCGATCGCGCGCGGCGGGTGAAGGAAAAGTGGCCCCAGATCGTGCAGATTCAGGAGATTACCGACTTCATCCTCGCCGACGCGAAGCGTGGCCTGTGTGTCGCCGATCCCTCCCGCCTTCATGCGGACGAGCCGTAATGGCGGGCCAGTCGCTCGGCGTGATCGCAGGCGGCGGCGATCTGCCCCGCGCCATCGCGGAAAGCGCGCGGGCTGCGGGCCGCAACGTATTCGTTCTGGCGCTGCGCGGCTCGAGTGACGACTGGGTATCGGCTTTTCCGCACGAATGGGTAGCGCTCGGCGAGACCGGCAAGGCGTTTCGGGCGCTGCACGGCGGCGACGTCGGCGACGTACTTCTTGCGGGCAAGGTCGATCGGCCAAAATTCTCGGACATCAGGCTCGATGCCAAGTCGGTGCTGCTTGCGCCGCGCGTCATGGCGGCGGCGCTGAAGGGTGACGACGCGTTGCTGCGATCGGTGGTCGATCTCTTCGAGCGCGAGGGATTCCGCGTCATCGGTGCCGCCGAGGCGGCGCCAAACCTGATCGCGGCAAGCGGCTCGCTGGGGCGCATCTCCCCCACGCCCGAGAACGAGTCGGACATTGCGCTGGCCTTCAAGGTGGTGCGAGCGCTCGGCGAACTCGACGTCGGTCAAGCCGCCGCGGTCTGCGCCGGGCTAACGCTTTGCGTCGAGGCCGCGGAAGGAACCGACGCGATGATCGCACGCATCGCGAATCTGCCCGAACACATTCGCGGCACGCCCGCGAAGCGCCGCGGCGTCCTGGCAAAGGCTCCGAAGCCGGTGCAGGACCGCAAGACCGACCTTCCCGTCGTCGGCGTGCAGACGGTGCGCAACGTGGCCGCAGCCGGTCTCGCCGGGATCGCGGTCGAGGCGGGCGGCGCCTTGATCGTCGACAAGCGCGCGGTTGCCGAGGAAGCAGACAGGCTCGGCTTGTTTGTGACCGGCGTTCCGGCGTGAGCTCGCTCCCGGCCAGGCCGATATCGCTGATGCTGGTCTGCGGCGAGCCATCCGGCGATCAGCTCGGCGGCCAGCTGATGGCCGCGCTGAAGGCATTGGTCGGCGACAATGTGAAGGTCACCGGCGTCGGCGGCCGCGCCATGGCCGCGCAGGGGCTCCAGACGCTGTTTCCATTGGACGACACGGCTGTCATGGGCCTGAACGAAGTCGTGCCGAAAATACCGATCATCCTGCGGCGCGTGCGCGAGGTCTGCGACGTCGCACTCGCCACGCGACCCGACGCCGTCGTGCTGATCGACAGCCCCGATTTCACGCACCGCATCGCCAAACGCCTGAAGCGGCTGGATCCGGGCGTTCGCACCATTGACTATGTCGCGCCGCAGGTCTGGGCGAGCCGGGCCTACCGCGCGCGCGCCATGGCGCGGAGCTTCGATCTCCTGCTCGCCTTGCTTCCGTTCGAGCCGCCGTTTTTCGAAAAGTACGGCCTCAAGACCGTATTCGTCGGCCATCCCGTGATCGAGCGCGCCAAGATGATGACCGGCGGACCAGCGTTGCGCGCGCGCCTGGGCATCGCGCCCGAGGCGCCGGTCGTGGTCGTTCTGCCCGGCAGCCGGACGAGCGAAATCCGCTTCATTCTGCCGGCGTTCCGGCAGGCGGTCGCGGAGATCGCGGCGCGCGTGCCGGGCCTCGTCACGCTGCTTCCCACGGTTCCCCATGTCGCGCAGAAAGTGCGCGAAGCAACGGCCCGCCGGCCGGCGCCGCCCGGCTGGCCGACGCCGCTGCACATCCTGGAGGGCGACGCGGACAAGTATGCCGCGTTCAACACCGGGAACGCCGCGCTGGCTGCGTCGGGGACGGTCACGACCGAACTCGCGCTGGCGCGCACGCCGATGGTGGTCGCCTACCGGGTGGGCTGGCTGACGTTCCTGCTGGCGCAGCCGCTCATCCTTGTGCCGATGTTCACGCTCGTGAATCTTTTGCTCGGGCGGCGGGCGGTTCCCGAATTCCTCCAGCGCGAAGCCTCGCCGGGCGCGCTTGCGGACGCCGTCGTCCGCCTGCTGACCGACAAAGCTGCCGCGGACGCGCAGCGGCGCGACCTCGACCGTGCGGCGGAGCTGCTCGGCCAGGGCGGGGAGGCGCCGTCGCTGCGTGCGGCGCGCGCCATCCTAGATTTCGTCAACGCCGGGCGCTGATCAGCGCTTGGCGAGCGGCGTGTATTGGCGCAAGCCCTTGCCGGTGTAGATCTGGCGCGGCCGGCCGATCTTCTGGTGCGGGTCTTCCAGCATCTCCTTCCACTGCGCAATCCAGCCGACCGTGCGGGCCAGCGCGAAGAGCGCCGTGAACATGCTGGTGGGGAATCCGAGGGCGCGCAGCGTGATGCCCGAATAGAAGTCGATGTTCGGGTACAGTTTGCGCTGGACGAAATACTCGTCCTCGAGCGCGATCTTCTCGAGTGCGATGGCGATCTTGAGCGTGGGATCGTCGTGATGGCCGATTTCGTCGAGCACCTTGTGGCACTGGACCTGCATCGCCTTGGCGCGCGGATCGTAGTTCTTGTACACGCGGTGCCCGAAACCGGAGAGGCGGAAATTGTCGTTCGGATCCTTCGCCTTCTTCACAAATTCCGGAATGCGGTCCACCGAGCCGATTTCCTCGAGCATCTTGAGCGCGGCTTCGTTGGCGCCGCCATGCGCGGGGCCCCACAGGCAGGCGATGCCCGCGGCAATGCAAGCGAACGGGTTGGCGCCCGACGAGCCGGCAAGGCGCACGGTCGAGGTCGAGGCATTTTGCTCGTGGTCTGCATGCAGGATGAAGATGGTGTCGAGCGCCTTGGCGAGCACCGGATTGACCTTGTACTCCTCGGCCGGAACCGAAAAGGTCATGCGCAGGAAATTCTCGGTATAGCCGAGCGTGTTCAGCGGATACACGAAGGGTTGGCCCATCGTGTACTTGTACGCCATCGCGGCCAGCGTCGGCATCTTGGCGATCAGCCGGTGGCTGGCGATTTCGCGCTGGCGAGGATCGTTGATGTCGGTTGAGTCGTGGTAGAACGCCGAGAGCGCGCCGACGACGCCGCACATCACGGCCATGGGATGCGCGTCGCGCCGGAACCCGCGGAAGAACTGCGCCAGCTGCTCGTGCACCATCGTGTGGAGCGTGATGGCCTTGTCGAACTTGGCCATCTCTTCCTTGTTCGGCAGTTCGCCGTGAAGCAGCAGGTAGCAGACCTCCAGGAAGTTGGAATGTTCGGCCAGCTGGTCGATCGAATAGCCGCGATAGAGAAGCACGCCCTTGTCGCCGTCGATGAAGGTGATGTCGCTCTCGCAGCTCGCCGTCGACGTGAAGCCCGGATCGTAGGTGAAGACGTCGGCCTCGCCGTACAGCTTGCGGATGTCCAACACCTCCGGTCCCTCGGTTCCCGCATAGGCCGGCAACTCGTAGGTCTTGTTCTTGAAGGTGAGGGTGGCCGAGCCGGCGGGCTTGATCTTGCTTTCTCTCATGGACGGGCTCCTTGCAGGCCACACAGGATGGGGCGGCCGGGGTGTATCTTGCACTGCAGCAACTATAAGCATTCTGGGTTAACGACGTCACCACCCCCGCCAGAGCGGGGTGCCTGTGCGGCCATTGGCTAAGTGGCGTAAGCGCGCAGCCGGGCGAGGGACTCCGTGCGGCCCAGGAGAGCCATCATCTCGAACAGGGGAGGGGACGTCGCCTTGCCCGTGAGCGCCGCCCGGAGCGGTTGGGCCACCTGGCCGAGTTTCAGCCCCTCTGCTGTCGCGAAGGAGCGGGCCGCCGCTTCGAGGTTCGGGCCAGTCCAGTCGGTCGCGTCGAGGACCGGGATCGCCTTGCCGAGGACAGACCGCGCCTCGGCGGGCAGGAGTTTCTCGGCCGCAGCGTCGAGAGACCTCGGACCGTCGGTGAAAAGAAAATCCGCGGCTTGGGCCAGCTCCAGGATGGTTTTGGCGCGCTCCTTCAACCCGGGCATGGCTTTCGTAAGCCTCTCGCGCGCGCGCATGTCCACGACGCGAGGCGGCGTCTCGCGCGCCAGCGTGGCCACGACTTCCGCGGTGAGCGCCTCGTCGCTGCTTTCGCGGATATAGTGTCCGTTGAGATTGTCCAGCTTCTTGAAGTCCATTCGCGCCGGACTCTTGCCGATGTTCTCGAGATTGAACCAGGCGATCGCCTGGTCGGTGGAGATGATCTCGTCGTCGCCGTGGCTCCAACCGAGGCGCAGCAGATAGTTTCGCATCGTCTCGGGCAGATAGCCCATGTCGCGGTACGCTTCCACGGCGAGCGCGCCGTGACGCTTGGAAAGCTTGGCGCCGTCCGGCCCGTGGATCAACGGCACATGGGCATACACGGGGATGTCCCAGCCCAACTGCTCGATGATCTGAAGCTGGCGTGCGGCGTTGTTCAGGTGATCGGCACCGCGAATAACGTGCGTGACGCCCATATCGTGGTCATCCACGACGACGGCGAGCATGTAGGTCGGCGTGCCGTCGCTACGGAGCAGCACCATGTCGTCGAGTTGATCGTTGGCGTATCTCACATCGCCCAGCACGACGTCTCTGACGATCGTCTCTCCCGTTTGCCGGGCTTTCAGGCGGATGACAAAGGGCGCACCGGGCGGCGCCTCGGACGGGTCGCGGTCGCGCCAGCGCCCGTCATAGCGCTGCGGGAGCTTCTGCTCCTTTTGCCTGGCGCGCATCTCTTCAAGTTCGGCAGCCGTCGCGAAGCAACGGTAGGCCTTGCCCTCACCCAGCAATTGTTCGGCGATCGCGCGGTGCCGACCGGCGCGCGCGAACTGATAGACGGTCTGTCCGTCCCACTCGAGGCCCATCCACCGCATGCCGGTCAGGATCGCGTCGACGGCTTCGGGCGTGGAACGCTCGCGATCCGTATCCTCGATGCGCAACAGAAACGTTCCGCCCGTATGCCTGGCGAACAGCCAGTTGAACAACGCTGTACGCGCTCCGCCGATGTGCAGGTAGCCGGTCGGCGAGGGCGCAAAGCGGACGATGGGTTTTCTGTTCTCTGTCATTGTGCTTGCATAGGTGGGGCCGGCGTTTGCGGCTGCGTCAGCTTCTAGCAAACGGATTCCCGTGGGGGTAGGCCTACTTCCGCTGTTTCGGCGACTTGCTCCGTCGTTTCCGATTTCCGGCGGTCTGCAGGCATTGCGACGTGCGCGCGGATTGCTGTCGGCGCTTGGGCGGCAAGCGCTGGAGGAACGCGATCGTTGGCCGCTTTGGCTACCCGTCGCGTTCGGCACGGGAATCGCCGGCTATTTCGCTTTGTCATTCGAGCCATCGCCGGCCTGGGCCGGACTGGCGTTCGCGGCGACGGTGGCGAGCGTGTTCGGCGTGGCGGGAAGCGAGCGGGCCATCGTTCGCGCGACGCTCTCGCTGCTGGCGGCCGCGGCATTCGGCTTCGGCGTCGCGAAGCTCCGCACCGCCGACGTTTCGGCGCCGGTTCTATCGCATCGGATCGGCCCGCTGGGCATCGAGGGCCGCGTCGAGCAGTCCGAACTGCATGGCAGGGGGATCAGGGTGGTCCTCGGCGATCTGCGCTCGCGCCAGCTTCTGCCGGATTCGGTCCCCGCGCGCGTTCGGGTTTCCATCCGTACACAGACGATATTGCCGCAGCCGGGAAGCTGGATACATGTTACGACGGTCCTCATGCCGCCGCCATCGCCGACGTCGCCGGGCGCGTACGACTTCGGACGCGCCGCCTACTATCTGCGTCTCGGCGCGGTGGGCTATGCGTTCGGCCGCCCGATTGTCGTCCAAGCGGCACGCGAACCGGGATGGCGCGACCGGTTTTCGCTCCTGGTCGAGGGTCTGCGGTCTCGCATGACGGCGCGCATCCACGCCGTGCTGCCCGGCAGCACGGGCGGCATCGCGTCGGCGCTCATCACCGGCAATCGCAGCGCGATTTCGGAGCAAGACGAACAGGCCCTGCGCGACGCGGGGCTCGCCCACGTCCTGGCGATAGCCGGACTGCACATGGCGCTGGTCGGTCTTGGGCTGTTCTGGATCGTCCGCGCCGTGCTGGCGGCCATTCCGTGGGTGGCGCTGCGCTTTCCGATCAAGAAGTGGGCCGCAGCTTCGGCGCTGGCCAGCACGGCGTTCTATCTCATGATTAGCGGCGCGACCTCGGCGTCGACGCGCGCGTTCGTGATGCTGGCGACGATGTTGCTTGCGATCCTGCTCGATCGGCCAGCCTTGTCGATGCGCTCGCTGGCGCTGGCCGCGGCTCTCATCCTGCTTCTGGGTCCGGAAAGCCTGCTCGAGCCCGGATTCCAGATGTCGTTCGCGGCCGTGATGAGCCTGATCGCCGTCGCGGAGTGGGAGGCCGCTCGACCGCCGCGCGAGGTGGGGCCGGCGTCGCCGGCGATGCGAAACGTCCGCCGTTACATGCGCGGCATCGTCGTCACGAGCCTGGTGGGCAGCATCGCGACCATTCCCTTCGCGATCTACCACTTCAATCGCGCGACGCACTATGCGGTGCTTGGCAATTTGCTGGCCATGCCGGTCATGGGATTTGTCGTCATGCCCGCCGCCGCGATCTCCGTCGTGATGATGCCGTTGGGCCTCGATTCAGTGCCGTTGCACATTCTGGGCTGGGGGGTCGAGTTCATGCTCGCGGTGGGACGTTGGGTTTCGCGGCTCCCGGGCGCGGTGTCCGTCGTGCCGGCATGGCCGGTCGGTGCGCTGGTGCTGGTTTCCCTCGGCGGCCTTTGGCTGGGATTATGGCGCCGCCGCTGGCGCTGGTTCGGCCTGCTGCCGCTGGCGGCAGGAGTTATGTTGGCCTACGCAACGCCGCAGCCAGATCTGCTGATCGGACGAGACGGGGTCACCGTCGCGCTGCGCGTGCCGGATGGATCGCTGAAGCTCTTCCGCCAGGCGGGCGACGCCTACTCCGCCGACGAGTGGCTCAAGCGCGACGGCGAGGACCGCACGTCGGGCAATTCAGTCGCCGGCAGATCCGACGGCGTCTCCTGCGATGCACTTGGGTGCATCGCGGCGGCGCGCGGCGGGATGAAGGTCGCCGATGTTCTGCGACCCGAGGCTTTGCCCGAGGATTGTGCGTATGCCGACATCGTCGTCAGTGCGGTCCGGACACGCAGACTGTGCCGCGGACCGAAGCTCGTGATCGATCCACTCGACGTGTCCCGGACCGCCGGTTACGCGGTCTGGTTCTCACCCGCCCTTCGAGTCGAAACGGTCGAAGCCGCCCGCGGGGTGCGGCCCTGGAGCATGCCGGCCCGCCGCGATCAGTACCGCCGGATCAGGCCGACCAGCTTGCCCTGAATGCGCACGCGATCCGCACCGTAGAGCCGCGTCTCATAGGCTGGGTTTGCCGCTTCCAGCGCGATCGAGTCGCCCCGGCGACGCAGACGCTTGAGCGTCGCTTCCTGATTGTCGACGAGGGCGACGACGATCTCGCCCGTGTTGGCGACATCGGCCTCCTGGATGATGACGGTGTCGCCGTCGAGAATTCCGGCATTGATCATGGAATCGCCCGTGACTTCGAGGGCGTAGTGGTCGCCTCGGCCAATCATCCCGCCCGGGACCGGAACTTCGCCGACCTTGTTCTGGAGCGCTTCAATCGGCGTGCCCGCCGCGATGCGGCCGACCAAGGGCACGTTGACGGCGGACTCTCCGTCGCCGACCGCGCGGCGCGGGCTGCCCGCAGCGCGCGCGTCGGAGGAAATCCGGCTTTCGCCGCGCGCGTGCCGCACGCTCGGCCGCTGTGCCTGACTGCGCGTGGTCGCGGGCCGGAGCGTTTCAGCCACGTTGTCGGGCAGCTTCATGATTTCGAGCGCCCGGGCGCGCTTTTCCATGCGGCGCAGGAACCCGCGTTCCTCGAGCGCCGTGATGAGACGGTGGATGCCCGACTTGGATTTCAGGTCCAGCGCGTCCTTCATCTCGTCGAAGGAGGGCGGAATGCCGGTCTCCCGCACGCGTTCGTGGATGAACATGAGAAGTTCGTATTGCTTGCGGGTCAGCATGGGGTCCATGTCTTTCCAAAGGGGCCGCCCAAATCAGGGCGAACAAAGCCGAAACATGGAGAATCGTTCTACTTTAGTTCTTTCTAAGCGTCAACGCGCAATATCCTGCGAATCGGCCATGATTTCCGGGTGGTGCGCCAGTGGGACGGCCGCAAGTTGGGCCCGGCCGCTCCGGCGCTAATCCAGGAGCATGATCGTGACGCCCGTACCGGCGGACGCAGCCGGCGCATGCGGCGGACGCACGATGAGCGCATCGGCGCGCGCGAGGCTGCTCAGCATGGAGGAGTCCTGCACGCCGAACGGTTCGACGAAGCGGTCGCCGTTTCGGACGACCAGCCGGGCGCGGATATAGTCCTGGCGTCCGTCATTCGCCTTCAGGTCCGTTGCGAGCCTGGCGGCGACGGTTTCGACGGTATCGCCGGCTCCGAGCATCGCAGCGATCGCGGGTCTCAGGAAAAGCATCGCGCAGACGAGAGTCGATACCGGATTGCCGGGAAGCCCGAGCAGAGGTATCCCTCCAAGCCGGCCGAAGATCAACGGCTTGCCCGGACGCATCGCGATCTTCCAGAAGTCGAGCTCAAAGCCGCGGGGCCCGAGCGCCTTCTGCACGAGATCGTGCTCACCGACGGAGGCGCCACCGAGAGTCACGATCAGGTCGGCCCGGTGCGCATGATCCGCGATGCTGGCGACGGCTTCCTGCGTGTCGGGCAGGATGCCGAGATCGATGGCTTCGCCGCCCCAGCGTCCGATCATCGCGCAGAGCGCGTAGCCCGAGGAAGCAACGATGCCGCCCGGTTTTCGCGGCGCGCCCGGCAGCGAAAGCTCGTCGCCCGTCGCGGCCACGGCGATCCTTGGCCGCCGGCGGACGCTCACTTCGGCAATGTCGCCCGCAGCGATCAGCGACAGGTCGCGCGCGGTGAGGCGATGCCCGCTCTTGGCCAGCGCTTCGCCCGCCTTGAAATCGAGGCCCGCGGCGCGGATATGACGGCCGGGCGATGCGGCGATGTTTAGGGTGACACGCGATCCGGATACGGAGGTGTCTTCCTGGATGACGATCGTATCTGTGCCATCGGGAACGACGCCGCCGGTGAAGATCCGCACCGCCTGGCCGGCGCCGACCGTGCCCTGGAACGGGTGTCCGGCGGGCGACGAGCCGATGACGTTCAGCCCGGTACCGACCTCAGCCGCATCGACTGCCCGCAGGGCGTAACCGTCCATCGACGAAACAGGAAAGGGCGGTTGACTAAGCCTGGCGATTGCATCCTGCGCCAAGACCCGGCCTGAGGCGTCGCCGATCGCGACGGTTTCCGGCTCCAGCGGTGCGAATGCTGCCGTTATGCGGGCGACGGCTTCGTCGACGGAAATCATCTGAACATATCTTCGACGCGTGTCCGTGCCGCGCGCGCGAGCTGGGCAGCGATGTCGGAGGGAATAGCGCGCGCCTTGCCGGTGAGGAATGCGTAGATGTGTGCCGCCGGGACGCCGGCTTCCTTCGCCCATTGCGTGGCGCGCAAGTGGCGCGAAGTCATGAAGGCGCGAAACGCCTCGCGTTGAGCCCCCGCATCGCGGTTGGCCTCGCTCTTCGTCGGCGGCGGGGCCGATACCGCTCCGATCAGCGTCGTCGGGCGGGCGCGCGAACGAAGGCCGGACGAACGATAGGCCTGCTTTTCGGCGGTCGGCGCGACAAAATCGCCGCTCTTGCCGCCCGACTTGGAAACCAGGCGCACGCCGGCGATGACAGCCGCCTTATCGACCGCCTTGACCATGTCGTAGATCGTGAGCGCCGCAATGCTCGCCGCCGTCAGCGCTTCCATCTCCACTCCGGTCTGGCCGGTCGTCTTGGCGGTCGCGACGATGCGGATGGCGTTTCGCTCGGCGTCGGGCTCGAAATCGACATTGGCTTTCGTCAGCGCGATGGGATGGCACAAGGGGATGAGTTCGCTCGTTTTCTTGGCGGCCATAATGCCGGCAATGCGCGCGGTGGCGAGGACGTCGCCTTTCTTGGCCGTTCCGGACATCACGGCCGCGAATGCGTCCGCAGAAAGCGTAATCGTCGCTTCGGCGACCGCTTCGCGCTCCGATGCCGCCTTGTCCGAGACATCGACCATGCGGGCCGCGCCGCTGTCGTCGAGGTGGGTCAACTTGCTCATGTCGCGAGATTAACGCCAATCAGACGGGCTGTCGCCGCCGCCACGTCGGCCTCTCGCATCAGGCTTTCGCCGACGAGGAACGTGGTCACGCCGGCGTCGGACAGGAGCTTGAGGTCATGAGGCGTGCCGATGCCGCTCTCGGCCACGATGTGAACGCCTTTGGGGATCTTGGGCGCCAGCCGCCGCGTGACGTCCAGATCGGTCACGAAGGTCTTCAGGTCGCGATTGTTGATGCCGACCAGCCGGGCGCCGAGCGCGAGCGCACGATTCAATTCGGCCTCGTCATGGACTTCCACGAGCGCGTCCATGTTCCATGCGCGCGCAGCGGCAAGCAGTGCACGTGAGGCGGCGTCGTCCACCATCGCCATGATGACGAGAATGCAATCCGCGCCCCAGGCGCGCGCCTCGGCGACCTGGTAGGGCTCGAGCATGAAATCCTTGCGCAGGACCGGAAGCTTTGTCGCGTTGCGCGCCTGATTGAGATATTCGGGCGCGCCCTGGAAAGACGGCGAATCCGTGAGCACCGAGAGACACGCCGCGCCGCCGCGCTCGTAGGCGCGCGCCAGAAACGGAGGATCGAAATCGGCGCGGATGAGCCCTTTCGACGGGCTCGCCTTCTTGATCTCTGCGATCAGCCCGAAGCGACGCTCGGCGCACGCTTTGTCGAGCGCGGCAAGGAAGCCGCGGGGCGCTTCCGTCGCATGCGCGCGCTGTTCCAGCTGGGACAGCGGCACGCGCTTCTTGGCCTCCGCGACCTCGACGCGCTTATAGGCCGCGATGTCGTCGAGGATGGTCATGTCGCCGCTCGCGAGACTGCGACGAGGAGATCCAGCTTCGCTCTGGCTTCGCCCTTGTCGATGGCCGCGGCGGCAAGCGCTGCGCCTTGCTTCAGATCCTGCGCCTTGCCGGCGACGATGAGGGCCGCGGCGG
>Ga0335070_10002652_pt1 | contig 20780 bp, 21 predicted proteins | sample Lox_Sample_13_FD_206722 | JGI IMG/M metagenome (GOLD analysis project Ga0335070, IMG submission 206722) | Soil microbial communities from Loxahatchee National Wildlife Refuge, Florida, United States - Lox_Sample_1.3 | ecosystem: Environmental > Terrestrial > Soil > Wetlands | place: USA...
TTCAGCCATAACCAGCAGCGAGTCTCGCCGGAGCTGAGTGCAGCATACCGCGCTTTCGCTGCTGCCAGGCGAAGTGGAACTTAGGATGTCAACAGATCCAGACGGGTTCTGAACAACCCGTGTCCATTTCGGCTGCCGCAGGCGATAGCGCCCTAGCCGCATACCCAATACGGCCTGTAGATTCTCGTACTCTCTGAGGAAATCCGACTGCCACCGAAGTCAGGGATTCACCCACCCAACGACGCCCGATGGCCGACGCGCTTACGGTAGCGTCGGCTCCTCCACCGTAGCATTCGCCTCGACCTTCGCCTGTTCCGACATCCGTACAGACACGGCATCCAAAGCCTGCCGCAAATCGGCGATCAAATCCTCCACATCCTCAATGCCCACAGAATAGCGCACCAGGCCGTCGCTGAAGCCGGCCGCAATCCTGTCTTCAGGCTTCATGCCGGCATGTGTCATCGACGCCGGATGTTCGATCAGCGTCTCTACGCCCCCCAGCGACACCGCCAGAGTCGCCAGCCGAACGTTGTCCATCAGTACGCGCCCGGCTTCCATCCCATCTTTCAGTTCGAAGCTGATCATCGAACCAAAGCCCTTCATCTGGCGCGCTGCCAGTTCGTGCTGGGGATGCGACTCGAGGCCGATGTAACGCACCCGGCTGATCTCCGGCTGGCGTTCCAGCCAGCGGGCAATTTCCATGGCGCTCTTCTGTGCGCGCTCGATGCGGACCCCAAGTGTCTTCAGGCCACGCAGCACCAGAAACGCCTGGTGTGGGTCCATGTTGCACCCCGAGTTGATCATGGTCTTGCGCAGGCGCTGGTGAATCTCCCTGTCCTTGGCCACCAACACTCCACCCACCACGTCGGCGTGGCCGTTGATGAACTTTGTGATCGAATGCAGCACCACGTCCGCCCCGAGGTCCACCGGGCGCTGCAGATACGGGCTCGCAAACGTGTTGTCCACGACAACCAGGCAGCCATGGGCATGGGCGATCCTCGCTGCCTCCGCAATGTCGGTGACGATCATTGTCGGATTGGCCGGCGTCTCGATGTACACCAGCTTCGTATTGGGACACAATGCACTTTTGATCTGCGTCAGCTCCGAGGTGTCCACATAGGTGGAGTGCACCCCAAAGCGCGAGAAGTCTTTCTCCATCAGCCCGCGGCTGGGGCCATACACTGAAGCCGTGCTAACCACGTGCGCTCCGGCTTCCAGCAGCGCCAAATACACCGTGCACACCGCGCCCATACCCGAGCTTGTCGCGACCCCGCCGTATCCGTTTTCCAATTCCGCTACGGCATCTTCGAGGGCGCGAATGGTGGGATTGCCGATGCGCGTGTAGATGTAGCCATCTTCGGAGCCCGCAAACAGCGCAGCGCCATGCTCGGCGTTGCGGAAGGCAAACGTAGAGGTCTGGTAGATCGGCACATTCACCGAGCCGGTGTCGTCGGGCTTGTAACCTGCGTGTACCAGCTTGCTGTTTGTGCCTAAGCGTTTTGTGTTCATTGGGATTTCCTCGCGACCATGGGATGATGCGGCATCAACGATAGAGGGCAGTTGCCCCGCTCCACGGATATTTACCAGTATCTGCCTCGTTATCTCATTGGGCTGTGACTGCTGGCACACGCTCCGGTGACCGCTTCGTCGGGTCCTTCTCTCGACTGTATCGCGCAACACTATGCGAGCGCCATATCTCTTCAGCTTGGCTGCTCGGCGTTTGCTACCTGTGTGGGGGATGATCAAAGCTACACAGCTTCGTCCAGCATGGCCCGAATCTCCCGCTCAATCTCGGTGGCCAGGTCATCGACGCCGCTCAGCCCCGTGGCCCGCATCAGGTCCGTCGGCCTCACGGTAGCGAGTATGGTCTTGTCGCCGTCCGAGAAAACCGAGATACGGCACGGCAACACCACCGACGCACTGATGTCGTGCGTAAGCGCCGTCGAGGCCGCCTGCGGATTGCATACATCATAAATCCGGCACTCCCGCCCGAGCTCAAAGCCCTTGTTGCTGAGCGTCTGCCGGATGTCCAGCACATTCAACACGCCAAATTTGTGCCTCTGCGCCGCCTCGCGCAGCGCCTGGTCAATTTCGCTCAACGACTTCGACGAATGAACCGTGTAGATCACGTTGTACTCCTCAACTGTCCTCACGACGAACTCGACATCGCAAACCCGCAGCCCGACCGGCCGCTCATCACACCCCTCAACGAAAACGGCTCGATCCCGAGCCGCAGCCTCCCGTCGCGAACGTTGACAGCATCCGCTCAATTCGCTCCGAGCCGCATTCCGGACACCGCACTTCGCGGTCGTCATCGTTCATGCGGCGCAACTTCTCGAAAGTGTTGCCGCATTCGTAACATACATAGTCGTACAAGGGCATTTCGATTGATCTCCGTAGACTTTGAAGTGCCGGGGTTACGAACACCCCTTCCCCAGCTTGAGTTTCTTCTGTTGTTCCGGCTTGGCTCCGGGCTGGTTCTCGGGCGGCACGATGGGCGTACTCACTGCGGGCGTCGTCGTTCCCTTCGCCGCAGCACCTGCTCCGCCAAAAAAACACTCGCGCAATTGTTTGGCCTGCTGATAGCCGGCCGGGTCGGCTGTCTCCGACCGCAGGCTGGTCGGCGTGATCACTTGGTCCCACCACGCCGAGATGCCCTCGCGCAGCGAGTAGGCGTTGTATCCCTTCATCTGCAACAGCAGTTGCGTCTCCGCCGCGTGTCCCGCGCCGAGCCCATACACCACGATCTTCTTGCTGCGGTCGAGCTGCTTCAGATTGCTTTCCTCGAAGAACCGCCCCAGCGGCACATTAGCGGCAGTCGGGATGTGGTAATCGTCATACTGCCACGGTTGCCGCAGGTCGATGAGCTGATAATCCTGCCGCTTCTCGATGATCCAGCGCGCCAGCTCCGTCGGTGTCACATGGTCCTTTTCCTCAATGATCGACTGCACAATAGCCGCGCTGTCCACCGGTCCAGCGCCCCCGCCGCGCGCCATCGTTCCCGCCAATGCCAGCACGATAGCCACAAACACCAGCGCCAACGCCGCGATCATCTTGCCCGTCAAGACCACATTAATCTTCATCGACCTGCGCTCCCTCCGCCGCGTTGCCAAATCTACCGCAAACAGCCGACACCTGTCCTCGCGTTTCTACTTGCGATTCCTTGCCATAGGTTCGTCCAAACAGCCGCCACTTGCCCTCGCATTTCTCCGCCGCCCAGAAGGCGCCCAGGGCAATCATTGCGACCGCGAAGGCCACCACGCCCGCATTTACGTTTAGCCACTGCGGAATGGTAAGCGGCCCCAGCGCTCCCGACAAATAGAACTTCTGGAAGTGAGAAACCGCCCCACCAAATCCGAAGATCCCGATGAGGATCCCTACGATAAAGAGCAGCCCATCGATCTTGCCGATGGCCGCCGCCACTACCGACGTCCCTGGGCAGTAGCCCCCGACAATAAACCCGGCTCCCAGCAGAATTCCGCCGACCAGTTGTGGCCAGACGAACGTCTCCGGCACGTACACCTGCCCGAAATTTAACCAGCCTAGCAAGGAAAAGTAGGTGATCCCCAGCATCGCGACGATGATGGCGGTAAACATCACCTTCAGCACCGAAAAGTCCTTGAAGTAGAACTGGTCAGTCAGCTTGCGCGCGCTCGAAAAGCCCGCCCGCTCCAGAAAGAACCCGAAGAAGAATCCGAGTATCACTCCAGCCACGACGTAGCTAACGGTGGTAAGCGTTTCCACATAGGGAGCACTCATAACCAGTTCCTCCTCATGAAGTAGGCCCCAACAAATCCGGCGGCGAAGACGCTCAGCATGAAAACAAACGCTCCTACCGAGAGCACCGCGCCTCCTGAGAGCGCCAATCCGCTGGTGCAGCCCCGCGCCAGACGCGCCCCGAAGCCGGTCAGGATTCCTCCGCCCAGCGCCAGCGCGTACCGCTTGCCGTTCGAAATGCGCGGGCCCTTATCCACCGTGATCTTCAGCCGGCCCGACAACCACCCGGAAACGAAGCCCCCAATCGCCGCTCCCACCACTTCGAAAACGATGAAGTCGTAAAGCACCGATTGGCCCGGCTGCAGATAGCGACTCCAGTAATAGCTGTCAGCCGCGTACACTGGGCTGGCCTTCTCCACCATCCAGGCCACCATGCGCGTGAAAGCACTGGAGGCCCCCAGGCCCTGTCCCATGACGACGAACGTCGCCAGCAGCGTCAACCCCAGCCCGAATCCCGCGGCGTAGGGCGGCCAGTAATCATGCTGGCGCAGCGCGCGCGCCAACCAGTTGCCTTCGGAGTGCTCCCCCGATGCCGGCTGCGGCTCAAGCGTCTCCGGCTCCACCACTCCGGAAGCCATTTCGCGTTCAAAGGCGGCACGTTCCATGGCCACCTCCTTCCACCATTTGTGGTGATGCCGGTATGCAAAAAGCTCGTTGACCGTGCCCGTGATCATCGAGAAAAACGCGGGCTTCTCTTCCGGGAACACCGCGCCCATATATACGTGGATCATCAATCCGGAAACCACCATCCCCACCGCGAAGAAGTGAATCATCACCGCCCACGCCACCACCGTAGTGCTGATCAGGTGGAAGCCCATGATGACGCCCGTGATCATCACCAGCGGAATCATCATGTACACCATAATCGCGAACAGCTTCTGCCCCGCGTTGTAGACGCCCTGCGGCGGTAAAGCTTTCATTGTGCCGCGAAGTATGTTGCCAACCCGCACCAACAGCCAGCGAATATCGTCCCGGTCCAGCGCGATCTCCCGCTGCAAGACCTCCTTGTGCAGGTAGGTCTTGAACCCGAATGTTCCGTACACCAGAAAGATAGCCGTCCATGTCAACCCGACTGCGATGTGGAAGCGCAGCATGTTGGCGCGCGTTCCGGACACGTCCTGCACCATCTGGATGTACCACCTCGGCGCGAAGCGGAAGTACGGTGAGCTGATCAGCGCCACCCCTGTCGCCAGCTCCAGCAGCCAGACAATCGCGTTGAACCAGTGCAGCAGGATGATGGCCACGTGGTGCTTCTTGATCTGGCGCTGTGACATCGCCTCGATCTCGGCCACACTCAACTGCGCCGAAACTTCCGACATCGCTCGAGTGTTCATCATGCCCGCCTACTCCTCAAAGTCTTTCTCGCCGGTCTTGAGCTGGTAGAAGAACGCAATGGCCTGGCCCACGAACGTCGCCCCCACCGCCGCCAGCACGAACGGTTTCACCAGCCGCTTCCACACGTCACCCGGACGCAGCAATTTCGGTGCGCGCGGCCCAAACGTCGCCAGCACCAGATCGACGTGCTCCGGCTTTCCCAGGTAGTAGACATTCGGACCCGGTGCGGCCAGCGAGTTCTCCATCCGCCGTGCGTGCTTCTCATACACGGCGGTAAAGACGTAATTCTGTGGGTCTTCGAGGTCCCCGAAAAACTTGGCATGCGCCGTGCACGTGTTCACGCAAGCCGGCTGGTCTCCGCGCTCCACCCGTGCCGAGCAGAAGTCGCACTTGTCCACTTTGTTGGTCCGTGGATTCATGTAGCGCGCGTCATACGGGCAAGCTTCCACGCAGAACCCGCATCCGATGCACAGGCTCTGGTTCACCTTCACAATGCCGTTGTCAGCCTGGTAGGTTGCGCCCGTGGGGCAGGGAAGCACGCACGGCGGATGGTCACAGTGGTTGCACTGCGCCACGTGAAACGTCGAAGTCAGGTGCGGAAATTTGCCCACGATCCCCGTGTTACGCACATGCGTACGCGCCTGTCCGATGGGGACTTCCCACTCTTCGCTGCACGCCACCGAACACGCCTGGCAGCCCACGCATTTGGCCAGATCGATCACCATCGCGTAGCGCGCCATCACGCACCTTCCCTCAGGATGCGCACAAAGATTACCCGCATCCCCGTACCGCCCATGATGGGATCGACCTGCACCTTGGTCATCAGTTCCGTGTCCGACGCCCCGCGATGATACGCCCGCTGCAGCTTGGGCGATTCATGCCCGAAGCCGTGCACCATGTACGCGCAATCCGGCCGGATGCCCTCGGTGATCCGCATCAACACCGGCAGGCTCTTCACCCCCTCGGAATTCTCCAGCACCACCCGCTGCGCCTCGCGGAACCCCAGGCTCATCGCTGCGTCGGTGTTGATCCACACCTCGTTTTCCGATACCAGCGAGTCCAGCCGCGCATTATTCTGCGTGCGCGTGAAGGAATGGACCGGCGTCCGTCCGTAAATCAACCGAAAGTAGCCGACCGGAGGATTCTCAACCGGCGCAAATCGCGGTAACGGATCAATCCCCAACTCCTTCAGCATCGGCGAATACAGCTCGATCTTGCCGCTCTCCGTCGGGAACAGCGGGCCGTCTTCCGGCAGGCGATCTTCGATATACGGACGCCCCTCGAACGCCACCGCCCCGCGCACCCGCAGCACCGCCGGATCCACCCCCAGCGGTTTGACCACCGTCGCCAGATACTGCTCCGGCGTGTCCCAGGGGAAGTAGGCGTCCAAGCCCATGCGCTTCGCCATCTGCTTGGCGATCCACCAGCCCGGCTTGGTGTCGTACATCGGCTCGACCGCCGGCTGGCGAACGGATATAAACGGCTTCTTCGCCGACGCAATCACCGCTGGCATGTCGAAGCGCTCCAGGTACGTCGCCTCCGGCAGCACCACATCGGCGTAGTTGGTGTAGTTCATCGGCATCACGTCCACCGCCGCGATGAACTCCAGCTCCTCCATGGCCTTCAGCGTCTTTTGCTGCTGCGGAATACTCTCCAGCACGTTCTGCCCGTACACCACCCAGGCCTTGATGGGATACGGTTTGCCGGTCAGAGTCGCGTCAATCAGGCCGTTGGTCACGCCCTGTTCTTCCGACGCCAGCGGGAAGCGCGTGCCGGCGCCGTCCGCTCGTCCTCGCTCGCTCTTAGGAAACGGCGGCAGCGCAAACTTGCCCGTCTTGATTGGCGTCGGCAGGAAGATCCCGCCCTTGCGTCCCCAACTTCCCGTCAGAGCCGTCAGGATCGCCATCGCCCGCGCGCGTTGCGTGTCGTTGCCGTACCACGTGACATGCCGTCCCGGATGCAGCGCCACCGCCGGCTTGGCCTCGCCCATGGCGCGGGCCGTTTCGCGAATCACCTTGGCGGAGATCTCGGTGATCGGCTCCGCCCATTCCGGCGTGAACTCGCGTACGTGCGCCGCCAGCTCGCCAAATCCGCTCGCATACTTCTCGATGTATTCGCGGTCGTACAGCCCCTCGCCGATCAGCACATTCATCCACGCCAGCAGCAGGGCGGTGTCGGTGCCCGGCCGGATCGGCAGCCAGTAGTCGGCCTTCGCCGCAGCCGTGGAGAAGCGCGGATCAACCACAATCAACTTCGCCCCGCGCGACAGCCCTTCCGCAAAAGCGGTTACTTGCGAAGTGAAGACGTTCTCGCCAATATGCGAGCCGATGAGGACGATCAGCTTCGCCTCTTCCAGGTCCACCGGCTCCGGCGAGTTCAACCCCTGCCCGAACGTCAGCGCGTATCCCACCTCGCGCGGCCCGCGGCACTGCGCAAACGCCGGCTCGGCGCTGTTGGGTGTGCCGTACGCTTTCAGAAAGATGCTGAAGAATCCTGACGCCACGCCGTGCGGAAAGAACGCCACGCTCTCCGGGCCGTATTTCTGTTTCAATTCCGTGAGGCGCTGCGCGAAGAGGTCAAGCGCCTGCTCCCAGCTCACCCGCTGAAACTTTCCCTCGCCCCGCGGCCCCATGCGCACCATCGGGTACTTCAGCCGGTCGTTATCGTAGAGAAGCTCGGTTCCCGCGTTGCCGCGAGCGCACAGGCGTCCCTGGGTGAGCGGGTGGTCAGGATTCCCCGTAATCCGAACCACTTTGCCGTCGCTAACTTCGGCCTCCGCCCCGCAACGCCAGAAGCACATCTCGCAGTTGGTGGCGATTCGTTCAACCCGCTCGTGGCCGCGCCAGCCCGGCGGATTCGGAGCCGGCTGCGCCGCGCCCGGGAGTGCCCCCAGCGCGGCTCCGGCCACTCCGGTCAGCTTCACAAAGTCGCGTCTGGTCAGTCTCTTGTTCATGCCTGAAGCGCTACTTTGCCCCCGCAGGCCCTCGGCCTCGCCGGAGTTGCACGCCACCAAGAAAAAATGCGGCTACACCGCGCCCACTTACAGCTTTCTTCGTTAAATTCGGCAAACAGTCCCAAGACCGGAACAACCCTTTGGTCACCACCCAGGTCGAAGCGTAAGCCATTCAGCGGGCTCAGGTTGCCCCTGCGTCAGGCGTCAGCGTAAATTCCCATCCGCAGTACTTCCCCTCGGGCGAGTCGGGTGGGCAGTGGAGGCAGGTAGTTTTGATCCGCGGATCCATGGTGCGGGCGAAGGCTTCGAACTCCACCGCGCCCACACTCTGGCAGGGGAAATCAGGAAGCCCCTTGCGCCGGCGCGTTTCCTGCACGCGGCATACATCCATGAATAAGCGCAGCGTCTTGCCGTCCTCCCACCACTCCACTCGCTGCTGGTTGATCAGGCTGTACATCCGCAGGCCCAGGGCCTTCTCCAGCGCTGCCAGGCCTCCTGCCGGAGGAATGCCGAACGTCGCCATGATTCGGTTCGCCTCGGATACGGCAAACCGCTGCCAGGCCAGCGCATCCAGGTAGATGGCGGTATCCATCCCCAGTTTTTCTTCCGCCGCCAGAAACCAGCAGCCGTCATGCGCCAGCCAGTTCTTGGCGAACATCTCCAGCGCCCGCAGCAAATCCTCGCGGGTCATGGAGTGAAATGCAGTGGCACCGGCTTGCGCCGGTTTCGAGGTTGAAGCTGGCATGGGGCGGTCCTCCTGCATCATTCCGCAGCTGCGCCTACGGCCTGTATCGCTCGTACCACGAGCGCAGGCTGGAGTTCGATCTGGCTTTTGACGGAACGGGAAATCAGGCAGGCGCGCTCGGCTTTCTCCATCAGCCGGAGCGCCCGTTCCTGGTCAGCTCCGGCGCCAATCTCCAGAGACGGCTTCACCAGTGCCCTGGTGAAGCTATAGCCGCCCGGCTCTTTCTCCAGGATGGCTTCCACCTCGACGTGCAGCGAGAAGAAGTCGAACTTCGAGAATTCGGCAATGGCCTTAAACGTGGTCACGAAGCACGAGGCCAGCGCGGCGGCGAAAATGTGTTCCGGGGTCCACGTGCCTGCCTCTCCCATGAACTCGGGTGGGGCGCTGAATCTTATGGTCTGCGGTACTCCCTCGGCGGAGACGTCCCCCTTGCGTCCTTCCGTCCAATCGGCGGTCGTGTAATAGCGATGATCAGACATTTCGGGCTCCTCGAAAAATTGCCTCCTGCATGTACAAATGCAGCCACTGCGCGATTCGTTACGGCTGCCTTTAGCCTATGCGCGCAACGAACACGTTGCCGTGACACGGGTCACAGAACAGCAGTGCGTCTTGCGGGCATGGTGGTTAGTAAGGATTTGAGCCGATGAACTACCCATACTGGCAAATTGGAATCCCCGGCGGCCTGCTGATCGGGTGCGTCGCGGTGCTGCACGTTTTCATCTCGCATTTCGCGGTGGGCGGCGGAGCGTATCTCGTCCTGCTGGAGCGCAAGGCCAATCGAGAACACGACGAAGGCTTGCGCGCCTACGTGCAGAAGCACTCGGTCTTCTTCGCCCTGCTCACGCTGGTTTTGGGCGCGGTGACGGGCGTGGGAATCTGGTTCACCATCGGTCTGGTCAGCCCCGAAGCAACGTCTTCGCTGATCCATACCTTTGTCTGGGGCTGGGCCATCGAGTGGGTCTTCTTCTTCGTCGAGATCGCCGCCGCGCTGATTTACGCCTACGGCTGGAATCGCATGGACCGCGCCGCGCATATGGCGGTGGGATGGGTGTACTTCGTCGCCGCCTGGGCGAGCCTGGTCATCATCAACGGGATCATCACCTACATGCTGACCCCCGGACGATGGCTGCAAACGCGCGCGTTCTGGGACGGCTTCTTCAATCCCACCTACTGGCCGTCGCTGGTGCTGCGGACCGGTATGGCGGTGGTGCTGGCGGGGATGTTCGGACTCATCACGGGGTTGCGCGTCGCCTCTCCGGTGCGAGAACGGGTGGTGCGCTACGCCGGTATGTGGGTCTTGCTGGGCACGCTCTTCCTGGTGCTGCCCGCGCGCTGGTACTTCGCCGATTTTCCTCCGGAAGCCAAAGCCTACTTCGCCACGGTACTGCCAGCGATGCGGCACGTGATAGATGCCGGAATGCTCGCCGCCGCCGTGAGCTTCGTGCTGGCGCTGGTGTTCGCCGTCGCCAAGCCCGCATGGCTGCGCGCGCCGCTGGTCGCCGTCATCCTGCTCTGCGGGTTCGTGGTCATAGGTTCCGGCGAGTATGGCCGCGAAGTCGCGCGCAAACCCTACGTCATCGCCAACTACATTTATTCCAACGACCTTCGCCTTGCCGGCTTCGCCAATTTTGGTACATCCGGATTCGCCGCCAACGCCAAGTGGATCGACCGCTCCGGCGTGAGCCAACAAGCCCAAGGCCACGAGATCTTCCTGATGCAGTGCGGCGCCTGCCATAGCGCGCATGGATATCGGGCGATGGCGCCTCGGGTGCAAGGCTGGGACGCACCCTTCGCCTCCGAAATGCTGCTGCACTTGCCCGTGATGCGTGGCACTATGCCGCCATTCGCCGGGAACCAGCAAGACCGGGCTGCGGTCGCGGCCTATCTCGCATCCTTATCGCCGCCTGAGCAGCGGGGAACCGCCGCCGCGGATCTGGGCCGCCTGGTCTTCGCTCATCGTTGTTCCATGTGCCACACCGTGGGAGACAAGTTCCGGCCGCTGGCCATGGCCGGCACCGACGCGGATACGATCGACGGCATGCTGAGCCAGTTGGACATTCTCAATCCCGAGATGCCCGCATTCCACGGCAATGACGCCGAGCGTAAAGCCCTGGCGAGTTTTCTGGCGAGCGGCGCAGCTTTTGCGGGCACGCGTTAAGCGAACAGGACAAACATCATGAGTAACTTCATTCCGCTTCCGACTCCCGATCCCATGCCGCTGCCGGCTCCGCTGTGGCTGCTCCTCACCCTGCTGCTGGTTACGTTTCTGCTGCACCTGCTGGCGATGAATTTCACTGTGGGCGGAGTGTTCATTACCTCGCTGTGCTCGCTGCGCCGCAAGCGTGACGCAATGGCCGGACAACTGGCCTCCGACTTGCTTCGGATCCTGCCCACCTCGCTGGCGTTCACCATCACGCTGGGCGTGGCTGCGCTCCTGTTTGTGCAAGTGCTGTACGGCAACCTGCTCTACGCCAGCTCCATCCTCATAGGCGCGTTTTGGATGGCCGTCATCCCCGTGCTGATCGTGGCCGACTACACGCTTTACTACAGCAAGTCGCATCCCAACCGCACCGGCCCGCTGTGGTTTTCGCTGCTGCTGCTTCTGGCCATTGGCTTCGTTTACGTCAACAACTTCACCCTGATGCTCACACCGCAGCGTTGGCTGGAGATGTATCGTCACAGCGCGTCGGGCCTGAACCTGAACTGGAGCGAGCCCAGCCTGGTGCCGCGCTACCTGCACTTCATGCTGGGCGCTTTCGCCATCGCCGGACTGGTGGTGTTCGTCGTGGGCGTTTGGAAGCGCTCCACCGATTATGGCCGCTGGATGCTCCGCCACGGCTCGCACTGGTTCGTCGCGCCGACCGTCTTGAACTTTGTAGTTGGCATGTGGTTTCTGCTGGCCCTGCCCCGGCCGGTGCTGTTGGACTTGTTTACCGGCGGTCCGCTTGCAGCCTCGCTCATCGGCATTGGCATGCTCCTGCCTCTCGCCGCCATCGTCCATGTCGTGCTCGCAGCGCGAACCGAGAAGACCCTCTTGCACGCAAGGCTCGCTGTTGCAACTGCCTTGCTAACCCTCGTCGTCATGGTCGCGATACGGCAGGTGGTCCGCTCAGCGTACGTCGGCTCGTTCCTGCGCATCCACGACCTTTCGGCCAAGCCGCAATGGAGCGTCATCGCCCTGTTTCTGCTGCTGTTTGTCGCAGGGTTGGCGACCGTGTACGCGATGCTCACGAGCTACTTTGGCAAGTCCGGCGGCGAGCTCCCGGCCAACTGAACTGCTCCGGCAAGATGATGGCGAGGGGTTCGCTGCTCGAGTGCAGCACAGCCGTTACCGAAATACACTGCGGTGAGGTGGCTTGGTCTACTCGATCTGCACCAATTGCCCCTGATCGACGGGAGTGGGCGGCACCTGCAGGGTCTGCGGCGCGCGCCAGTGATCGATATAGGAAACCTGGTGCACGCACGACACCGTGCAGTGCGGCGCGCAGCTCTTCTCGGTGAGAAACTCCCGGCGAATGTCCTCCACCGAATACCGCTCCAGCGGAACGCCCGGGTAGCCGCGCCGCTGCGAGCAGTAATGCACCAACCCGTCCTCGCAGATGTACAGATAACGCGCTCCAGCCCGGCAGCGCCAGTCGTTCGGCTTGCCGTGGGCGATATTGTTCTGGAACCAGTTGAAGCGGGAGTAGTTCTTCTTTTCCAGCTTCTTCATCTTGAGAAACACTTCGCGCTCTTCGTCGCCCAGCGGACGAAGTTGCCCTTCGCCGTCGTGAATGATCCCAATGGTCGAAGTGAACCCCAGTTGCACTGCCCGCCTCCCCACAACCAGCGCATCATGCGGATTGCGCGTGCCTCCGCCCACCACCGAATTGATGTTCACATGGAAGTCGGCGTGCTCCGCCAGCAATTGCAGCTTGGCGTCCAGCACCTTCAGCGACTTCTTCGAGACATCGTCGGGCATGACGTTGTCGATGCTGATTTGCAGGTGATCGAGTCCAGCGCGATTCAGCCGCTTGATACGCTCAGCCACCAGCAGGTAGCCGTTCGTGATCATCCCCACGATGATCGGATAGGTGCGCATATGGGCGATGATTTCGTCGAGCTGAGGATGCAACAGCGGCTCGCCGCCGCTCAGCGTGACGATGCTCGTGCCGAGCCGCGCCAGGTGGTCAATGCGGCTCTTCATCACTTCCAGGGGAATCGGCTTGGAGAAATCGTCGAACTCGTTGCAGTACTTACACGCCAAGTTGCAGCGGCGAATCGGAATAATGTGCGCCATTACGGGATGGTCGGTCGATGCCAGTCCCTTGCCGATCATCTTGATTTCGCGAACGCGGCGTTTCGCGGCGAGCACCCGTCCGCGCACCCCTGGAGACAATTTCGACATACGTATCTTCTGCAATTACAACACACTAGCGGCGCTCCGAGGGAAGTACGCAGCCTTGTTCGGGGAATAATCGCACCCGAGTGGCACCGCACGGCTGTCCGGTGGCGTGCAGCGCCGCTCGGGTACGCCCCGCTTCTTGAACCCTCTGGCGATGCAGCCGGCAGAGCTGCCTGCTCGTCTATAATGAAAAGATTCTGTTTTTCAACTCTGGAGTGCAGTGCAAGCATGATTAGATTTTTGCAAACCCCTGGCCCGGCCAAGAAAATCATCCTGGGCGGCTTACTTCTGGTTGTGTGCGTGATGATGGTCGTCACGCTCGTTCCCGGTGGCATGTTTGGTGACTATTTCGGCCGCGACATCAGCACCGCGGGCGTGGTAGCCAAAGTCGGCTCTGACGACATCACGCTGCAGCAAGTCGCGCAGCGCGCCCGCATGATCGGTCGCCAGCAGTTCCGTGGTAACGTCCCTCCCACCTTGATGCCGTTTTTGATGCAGCGGGCTGCCGACGGCATGATCACCCAGGGGTCCCTCGCCTACGAAGCCGACCGCATGGGTCTAGGCGTCAGCGACAAGGAACTGGTCGATTACCTGCACCAAGGACAATTCGGCCAATTGTTCTTCCCGGGCGGCAACTTCATCGGGCAGCAGCAGTATGAGGACTTCATTCAGAACCAGTTCGGTCTGAGCGTGGCGATGTTCGAGAAGGAACTCAAGGACCAGATTGCGCAGCAAAAGCTGCTTGCCGCAGTTAGCGCCGCCGCCACCGTGAGCGACAAGGAAGTCGAAGAACAGGTCAAGAAACAGGACACCAAGGTCAAGTTCGACTACGCCGTACTGACCCTGGACGACATCAAGAAGCAGGTCAAAGTCACCGACGTCGAATTGAAGGCCTTCTATGACCAGAACAAGCAACAGTACGTGAACTCGATCCCCGAGAAGCGCAAGGCGCGCTACATCCTGATCGATACCACCAAGCTGGCCAATTCGATTCCCATAACGCAGGCTGATTTGCAGGCCTATTACAACCAGCATCAGGACGAGTTCCGCATTCCCGAGACTGTTACCGCCCGCCACATCCTCATCAAGACCCCGACTCCCGGTCCGGATGGCAAGGTCGATCCCAAGGGCGTGGAAGCCGCCAAGGCCAAAGCCGAAGATATCCAGAAGCAGTTGAAGGCCGGCGCAGACTTTGCCGATCTGGCGAAGAAGTATTCCGAAGATCCCGGCAGCGCGCAGGAGGGCGGACTGTTGCCTCCCCTCACCCGCGGGCGCACCGTACCCGAGTTCGAGCAGGCCGCGTTCAACACCCCCAAAGGCCAGACCACCGGTATCATTCGTACCAGCTACGGATTCCACATCATTCGTGTGGAAGACAAGCAGAGCGCGCGGGTCAAGCCGCTCGACGAAGTGAAGGCGCAGATCGAGCCCGCCATCCGGCAACAGAAGGCAGCCGTGGCCGCGCAGAGCCTGGCGAATTCCGTGCGGAGCATTGCCCGCTCTGGCGGTCTCGACAAGGCCGCCGCGGACAAGGGCCTCACCGTTACCACCACCGACCTTCTGGCGCAGAGTGACGCACTTCCTGGTCTGGGATCAGCTCAGGAATTGTCGAACGCCCTGTTCTCAGCCAAGAAGGGCGAGCCTCCCGCCTTGTCGCAAACGCCGCAAGGCTATGCCATCTACCAGGTGACGGAGATCCAACCCCCGCAGACTCCGACGTTTGAGCAGATCAAGCAGCAGGTGGAAGACCAGTTCCGAGCGCAACGGGCGCAGGCGCTGCTGGCGCAGAAGACGCAGGAACTCTCGGACCGTGCCCGCGCCGAACACGACTTGAAGAAGGCCGCCAAGGAATTGGGAGCCACGGTGAAAACCAGTGATCTGGTCACCGCCGCCGCGCAAGTGCCCGATATCGGGGCCATGAGTGGCCAGGCCAATGTTGCCTTCAGCCTTGGAGTCGGCGAGATCAGCGGTCCGGTGCGGGGCGACATGGGCAGTGGCATCGTTCTCGCGGTAGTCGAAAAGCAGGAACCGTCGCCGCAAGACGTCAAGTTGGCCTGGGACCGCGCCAAGGAAACCTTGCTCGATCAGAAGCGCCAGGTCCTGGAAGGACTCTACGTACAAAACCTGCGCGACAAGTTAGAAAAGGAAGGCAAGATCAAGATCAACAAGAAGGAAATGGAGCGCATGAGCCGTTTGGGTGAGGGCTCTTAGTGCCGCTTCACCGTTCCGTATGCGGCCAGCGGTTAGAATCGCTGGCCTGCTTTGTTCCTGAACAAGTCAATTTGTGTGAGTGGGTCCACTACCGGCGTTCCTTATCAATCGAAGCTAAGCCGAATCGAAAGCCATGCTCAACAAGCGGTCCTCTGGCATCCTGATGCATCCCACATCCCTGCCCTCCGCGGGCGGGATTGGCGATCTTGGTCCTGCCGCCTACGCCTTCGTCGATTGGCTGGCTGCTGCCAAGCAGACCTTGTGGCAGGTGCTCCCCCTGGGACCTGTGGGCTACGGAAATTCACCCTACTCCTGCACCTCGGCGTTCGCCGGCAACATTCTGATGATTAGCCTGGAGCGCTTGGCAGAACGTGGTTTTCTCAATCCGTCCCGGCTGGCGCAGCTCCCCGGCCCGCAGAGCGCCGTCGATTTTGAGGCGGTCCGCGCCCACAAGCTGCCGCTACTGCGTGAGGCGGCCCGCAACTTCCTGCATTCCGCGCAGGGAAGCGCGCGCACGCGGTTCAATGCCTTCTGCGCGGCCAACGATTGGTGGCTGGAGGACTATACGCTCTTCAGCGTGCTGCGTGAACACTTCGGCGATACCCCTTGGAACTCATGGCCGAAGGACATTGCCCATCGCAAACCCGAAGCTCTCGCCCAGTTGCGCAATGAACTCAAAGACCTGGTCGGAGTCGAGCGTTTCCTCCAGTTTGCCTTCTTCGAACAATGGAAGGCGCTGCGTGCCTATTGCGCTGAGCGAGGCATCCGCATCATCGGGGACGTGGCGATTTTCGTCAGCTACGACAGTGCGGCTGTGTGGACCCATCCCGACATCTTCCGCCTCAACGCCGACCTTGCGCCGGAGGTGGTGGCCGGCGTTCCTCCCGATGCCTTCAGCGAAACCGGTCAGCGCTGGGGCAACCCCTTATACGACTGGGATGCGCTGAAAGCGCGGGGCTACGACTGGTGGGTCCAGCGCATGCACTGGGCGGTGGAAACCTGCGACATCATCCGTCTGGATCACTTCCGCGGCTTCGAGTCGTGCTGGGAGATCCCTGCCGACGAGCCTACAGCCGTCAATGGGCACTGGACGCCGGGGCCCAATCTTGAATTGTTTCGTGCCCTGAAGAGCGATCTGGGGGAGTTGCCCTTTATTGCCGAAGACCTCGGCCTCATTACCCCGGAAGTCCGCGAATTACGCAAGAAGTTGGATATGCCGGGCATGAAAGTCATGCAATTTGGCTTTGGCGACAAAGGTGCTCACATCTATCTGCCCCACCGCTTCACGCCGGACTACGTCGTCTATACTGGCACCCACGACAACGACACCACCGTGGGCTGGTGGAACAACAGCGCCAGCGAGCAGGAAAAGGCCTGGGCAGCCGAGTACCTGGGCCGCGTGGAAGACGGAATTCACTGGGCCTTCATCCGCGCTGCCTTTTCCTCCGTGGCCACGCTGGCGGTGATCCCCGTGCAGGATGTCCTCGGCCTCGACAGCGACGCCCGCATGAACATTCCTAGCAAGCCCGGCGGCAACTGGACCTGGCGCCTCAGTGGCGGAGCCCTGACACCCGAACTCGCCGACAAGCTGGCGTTGCTTACCGTCGTCACCGACCGCGATGTTAGCGTGAAAGACCCACGCAGCTCTGGAGGCCAGCACGCGACGCCCTCGGATTACGCTGTCTAGAGCCTTACCGGAGTTGGTGCACCAGCCCCGCAGGGGCGGAATAATCGTAACGTGGGAAATTCACCCGAGTCGCGCAGGGACGACAGACATCCGCGCGCACACATTTCAGTAGTGCCCATAGGACCTGCCTTTCTGAACTGGATGCGCGGGCCTTAATCCCCGCCGCTCTACCCTCGGCAAGGTGAATTAAACCTTGTCTCAAGGCGTCTTTACTTAATTCCCTGCGACAGCGAGAATACCAAGTTGGCTGCCGGTGCACGGCGACGCGTCATGGGCCCGCGCTCATTGCGCCTCACCGGCTCCGCGGATCCGGCAACGGTTTGCTCTTATTTCGGAAAGGGACCCCTATGCCTGCCAGTGGCGAACTCATTCGCTTGATGAATTACGTGGACGATATTGCGGCGACGCTCCGCCGCATTACAACCGGTGTGAACCTGCTCTCAGGGGATGAGAAGAAACGGCTGGCTGAGTACATGCGCCAGTCGGATCCGAACTACGTCACCATCGTCGGGCAGCTGGAGCAGGGGACGTAACCGAATGGCCGAGGTTCGCACCATCGCCGTCATCGGCGCTGGCATCATGGGACGCGGCATTGCCCACGCCGCCGCGGTCGGCGGATACCGCACCATCCTCGAAGATATTCTGCCAACAGCGTTGCACAAAGCCGAGGCCGAGATCCGCACCAACCTCGACAAAGCCGTCGAGTTGGACAAGGTGACGCAGGCAGATGCCGACGCGGCGTTCGGGCGACTGGAGTATGCGTCTTCGGTCGAGCAGGCCGCGCGTGAAGCGGATCTGGTGATCGAGGCCGTTCCCGAAGAGATGGAGTCGAAGCTGGAAATCTTCACCCTGCTCGACAAGGTTTGCCGGCCGCCGACCATGCTCGCATCGAATACCTCTTCGCTCAGCGTCACCGAAATTTCCTCCGTTACCTATCGCGCTCCCAAGTGCGTCGGCATGCACTTCTTCAATCCCGTGCACAAGATGAAGCTGCTCGAAATCGTGCGCGCCCTCGAAACCGACGACGAAACTCTCGCCGCCGCGGTCGAAGTCGGTAAGCGCATGAAAAAAGAAGTGGTGGTAATCAAGGAGTCGCCCGGCTTGATCACCAGCCGCATCAACGCGCTCATCGGCAACGAGGCGTTTTATATGCTGCAGGAAGGCATCGCTTCACCCGAGGACATCGACAAGGCAGTGAAGCTCGGCCTCAACCATCCCATGGGTCCGTTCGAGATGGTCGATCTCGTCGGCCTCGACACGCGGTTGCACATTCTCGAGTATCTGCACAAAACGCTCGGCGAAAAATTCCGCCCCGCGCCGCTCATGGTCCAGTACGTCAAAGCCGGACGCCTCGGCCGCAAATCCGGCCGCGGCGTGTACACCTATCCCGGGCAGGAACCTGGTCGCCCGGCTGTCACCGGCGACCAGAAGTAGGTCGTCGGCACTATGAACGGCGCGGCTTCAGCCGCGCCCGTCTATTTTTGCCCGGCCGCTTTTGACGCCCTCGCGGCTGCGGCCTGGGCCCGCAGCTTTTCTGCCCACGCGGTAAATGCCGCCAACACCGCTTCCCGCAGGGTCATTCCCTGGCCTGCAGCCATCATTTTGATGTTCCGCTTTTCGTTCACGGAGAGGCGTACCTGCAGCAGATTCCTCTCGGTTTTTGGCGCTCTGGCTCCAGTTTGCTTCATTCTCGTATGTGTCCTCGTTTAGAATCAGTCAGTTAGCGCGAAAATCTGCGTAACACATTGAAATCAGGCGACTTATACGTATCCATATGACGGACATGGACTTAGGTGGCATTTTGGGCCATTTGTGCCTCCTGAAGTGTCATGCAACACATACAAGTCATACAGTAAATTGTCATACTATACATACAAGTATGGCGAGATTTTGTCATACATTACATACTTATATGACAGACGTCAACCGGGCGACGGCAGCGTACGCCGGAATGTCAAAAAGCCCTTCGAAGTTCGCGATCTGGGTGCGGACTGAACAGGCACACAAATCCCCTTCCTCACGAACATAATTTTACGATGCGGTGAGCGGATGGGGAAGGGCGTCGGTCACGGAAGGTTGTGATAAGGGAGGGTTGTCAGCGGTCAGTTGCCGCTTTCCGGGTGGAAGCACCACGCTTTAGCGTGGTGAAACAGACGCTGGCTGAATCACGGCTCTAGCCATGGCGGGGTCGGATCGGCCGGCCAGTTTTTTGATGCGAAACTGTAAGGACAGCTCTCGACGGAATCGGCCAACTGTGCACGCCCCGGATTCTCGCGGATATACGCCACATGGCGTTGGTAATCGTTAGCCTCTTTCACCCGGTGTTCGGTGTATCCCGCGCCCCAGATCTCCATGCTGGAACCCAGATCTTTCTTCACGCGGAATGAGAATCCACCTTGATGAGTTGGACGGCCTTCTCCAAAGGAACGTCGGGCGCAGGCGTGAGGAGCAGATGGATGTGGTCAGGCATGAGGACGAATTCGTGGAATTGGAATTTGTGTTGTGCGCGGTAGCGTTGCAGCGTGTCGAGGAAAAGGTGCGCCATCGGTTCGGCGCGAAAGATAGCGCGGCGTCCCCAGGTGGCTGCGGTCACAAAGAAGGTACGGATTTCTTGCGGGGCGTGGGACATTGCATTGCGCCAGGGCTAAAGCCCGAGTTTTTATGCCCATATTTCACCACGCTAAAGCGTGGTGCTTCCACCCTGAGAGGGGGAATCCCACATTTTCCAAAAGCAGGGGGAATGTGGGCCACCGTCCCGGAATGACAAAAGCGCCGGGGCGGGGGACCTCGGCGCTCTTCCAGTGAACGGAGTGGAGAGTTATTTGCCGTTAACTGTCACAGGAACAAAGTCCAGGTTCGGAGTCGGCTTCGAGTCCGCGATAACGCGGTGGGTCACCGAGTACTTCTCCGGCACCTTGAACCAGAACGCGGTCTTGAGTTCGGAAATGTAAACGGCGTTCACCATAGCTCTGTCGGCGGTATGCACGATGACCAACTGGCTCTTAGCCGGTGAATGCAGGGCCTCCGAGAAGCCGAACTTGAGGTAGCGGCTCCGCAGCCCGGGGTGAATCACGACTGGGTTGGCTCCGGTCGTATCGAGGCTAAAGGTGTAGTGGCCTGCCGGCAGCAGGATGTCTCCCCAATAGGCATCGAAGGGGAGAGTGAAGCTGCCTTTAACCTGCTCAGCATTCAGCACGCTGGACGCGAACAGTGTCAGCAAGCTGACGAAGAGCATCCGACGGATCATGGAAGCGATTGAGGGTTTCATGGCGAGCCTCCTTGCAACTGGGAATTGACCGTGTTGCAAGCCGAGTGTCCGTCGGTGCGTCAGGGACTTCAATTCGCGCGGGCGCTTCTATTTGTCTCCAAGAAGTCTCCAAGAGTCCGGAGCGAAGTATTCCCAATTTGGGCATAGCGGGAAAACAAATTGACCGCAGCGGAAGACTTTGCAGCTCCTGGACATAGACTCGACTTGATGGCGCGGGGGCGACGAGGATGCCGAGCGTCATTGATCACCCGCGGAAATTGATACGGTTCGCTGACTTCGTGCTGGATCCCGTGAGCGGCGAACTGCGGCACGGGGAAAATACTGTCCGCCTGCAGCCCCAACCGCTCAAATTGCTGCTGGCCCTGTTGCAGCGTCCGGGCGAACTGGTCACCCGGGACGAGCTGAAGCAGGAGCTGATGC
>Ga0335070_10002655_pt1 | contig 20776 bp, 22 predicted proteins | sample Lox_Sample_13_FD_206722 | JGI IMG/M metagenome (GOLD analysis project Ga0335070, IMG submission 206722) | Soil microbial communities from Loxahatchee National Wildlife Refuge, Florida, United States - Lox_Sample_1.3 | ecosystem: Environmental > Terrestrial > Soil > Wetlands | place: USA...
CGCCGAACGGCGACCTCTACGTCGCCGACTCGGGCGTGTGTAGTAGCGGGTCGTGCAGCGGCGGCAGGATCGTGCGCGTCGATCCCGTGAGCGGCGCCGCGACGCTGGTGTCGAGCGGGGGACTGATCGCCGGAGAGCTCGACGTGGTCGCGCTGCCGGAGCCCGGAGAGGTGTCGATGCTGCTGGCCGGCATCGCGGCGCTCGGAGCGCTGCACCGGCTGCGGAGCGCGCGCCGCGGGCGATGAGCCGCGCGCTGCTCCGCCTGATCGGCTCGAGTCTGCTGCTCGTCGGCGGATTCGTGCTCTATCTCACCCTGGTCTACACCTGGAAGCGTCCGGCGGATCCCGAGGCAGCGCTGAAGCTGCGCCAGTCGCTGGAGGTCTACGGCAGGCTGCTGGCCGTGCGGGGGCTCCTGCCGCAGCTCTGGATCGCGCTGCCTCTGGCCGCCCTGCTGAGGCGCCTGTTCCCGGGGCGCGCGAGCACGCGGGCGGGGTTCGCCGGGCTGCTCGCGGTCGCCGCGGGCCTCGCGGGTGCGCTCGTGGTGGGGCTGCTCCTGCCCGCGAATCTTCCGGGCGCGCCGCGGGTCGTGTACACGGGTCCGCTCAACGTCGCGCTGACCTGGCTCGAGATGACCGCTGCGGTCCTCGCCGCCGCCCTGCTGCCGCGGCTGCTGTGGCCGGTGCTGCGCTAGGAGGCAAGCGGGGCCACTCGGGCCGATGCGCGAGATGGCAGGCGTCACGCCCGGCGCCGGACCGCTCGCTCGTCGGCGCGTGGCTCCAGCCCGGAGAGCCGCGTGACGATGCGCTCGCACGCGGGAAAGAAGTCGACTGCCGACAGCCAGCGATTGCACCAGCCGGTCGCGATGCAGTAGTTCGTCACGTGCGGCTCCTGGTGGTGCCGGGCGTGCGCCTCCCTGCTCAGGATGATTCCGCGCTGCTGCATCCAGCGGACGAGCGCGGGCGGCGCGGGCATGTGGGCCCACTGGTGCACCTGGTTCGTCGGCAGCGAGACGACGGCGAACGCCGTCAGGGCCAGCGATGCGACGGCTCCCCACTGCGTGGCCACCGGTACGAGTAGAGCCGCCGCGAGGATCGGGACGTTCAGCATCGCGACGTCGCCGTTGCAGTCGATGACGTCGCGGCGCAGGAAGTCGTGCGGGTCGACGTGGTGGACCCGGAACGGACGGAGGAACCGGCGGCCCAGGACCGGCATCGTCTCGCTGAACCACGTGTCCGCGGTCCAGTGCACGAGGCCGGATGCAAAGTCGGCGCCGAGGGCTGCTGCGGCGATCACGATCGGCGCCCACCCATGCCGGATCAGCCCGGCATCGAGCGCGCGAACGACACCCGCGACGAGGAGCATCAGGGCAACGCCGAGGGAGCAGGCCTCCACGGTGCGCGTCAGTCCACCCGCGGCGCCGTGTTCTTCCGGGCCCGACGGACCTGCATGCGACGCCGTCACGGAGAGCTTCACGAGCCGTGAGGTAGCGAGGATGAGTCTCCTCCGCACGGCTGTCGGAGGCGACGACCCGGGGCGGTCGTCGAGGCGAGCCCGGCTAGGCGGCCGGCCTCCAGAACGGCACCGCGAGCCCGTCGCCGCAATCGACGGCGTACGCCTCGACGCGCATGCCGATGCGCACGCTCTCGACGGGGCAGCCGGTCACGTTGCCCATCATTCGCACGCCTTCGTCGAGCTCGATCATCGCGACGGGGTAGGGCAGCTCGTCCTTGAACGGCGGCAGGCCGTTCTGCCGGACGATCGTGAAGGTGTGGACGACGCCGCGGCCGGATGCGGTCTCCCAGGCCACTTCTCCGCCGCACGCCGTGCAGAGCAGGCGCGGGTAGAACTGGCGATGGCCGCACGCGGCGCAGCGCTGGATCCGCAGCTCGCCGCGCGCCGCGGCCTCGAAGAATTCACGGTCCAGCGCGCCCGGCGCGAGCCCGACGCGATTCCACGCCTTGCCGCGGACGACCTCCATCGCCTCAGCCCCTGCCCAGCACGACGGCGCCGATGCACGAGAGCCAGCCGCCCGAGCCCACCGCGAGCGCGAGCTTCGCGTCCGGAACCTGCGCGGCGCCGGCCTCGCCGCGCAGCTGGCGCACGGCCTCGACGAGCAGGAACAGGCCGCGCATGCCCGAGTGGAGCGCCGAGAGCCCGCCGCCGTCGGTGTTGAGCGGGTGCCTGCCGCCGCGCCGCAGGTGCCCCTGCGAGACGAACGCGCCGCCTTCGCCCTTCTTGCAGAAGCCGGCGTCCTCGAGCAGCACGAGCACGGTGATCGTGAAGCTGTCGTAGAACTGGAGCGTGTCGATCTCGCTCGGGCGCACCCCGGCGCGTGCGAACGCCTCGGGGATGCACTTCGCGCCGGCCGACGTCGTGAAGTCCGGCATCTGCGAGATGTTCCAGTGCGTCTGCCCGCCCGCGGCGCCGAGCACGCGCACGGCGGGCTTCGCGAGGTCGCGCGCGCGCTCGGCGGTGGTCATCAGGAAGGCGCCGCCGCCGTCGGTCACCACGCAGCAGTCGAGCAGGTGGAGCGGGTCCGCGATCACGCGGCTGCCGAGGACGTCCGCCACGCCGATCGGGTCGCGATACATCGCGCGCGGATTGAGCCCCGCGAACTCGCGTACGCCCACCGCGATCTCGGCGAGCTGCTCGGAGGTCGTGCCGAACTCGTGCATGTGCCGCTGTGCCACCAGCGCGTAGCCGCCGACGATCGGCAGGCCGTAGGGCGCCGTGTACAGGTCGGCGCCCGACACCTTGCCGAAGCCGCGGAAGCCGCCGGTGCCGAGCGTGCGCCCGCGGCGCGAGAGATAGTCCGAGCCGTAGCTCACCAGCACGGTGTCGCAGAGGCCGTCGCGGATCGCGGCCGCCGCGTGCTGGACGTGGAACTCGAAGGAGGAGCCGCCGGTCATCGTGCCGTCGACGTAGCGGTGATCGATGCCGAGGTACTCCGCCATCGCAACCGCTTCCGTCGTACCCCCCTCCATGCCGGCGCAGAGGTAGCCGTCGATCGCGCGCTTCGGGAGCCCCGCATCGGCGAGCGCTCGCTGGATGGCCTGCACGTGGTGGCCGACCCCGTCGAGATGCGGCGCGCGCGGCGCGTCCGAGAGTCCGATGCCGACGATGACGGGGTCGCGAGCGGCCAGGCTGCCTCCGGGTCGCGGCGAGCATAGTCTCGGCGAGCGCCACTTTCGACCGCGCCGGCCGCGGGCGCCTGCCCTGGCGCGGCGCGCGGGACCCGCCGACCCTCGAGCGCAGGAGGCTCACCGCCATGCTGCTGCTGTACGACCATCCCCTGTCGCCGTATGCGCAGAAGTGCCGGATCGCGCTGCGCGAGAAGGGGATCCCGTTCGACGCGCGGCTGCCGGCCGGGATCGGCAGCGGCGCGGGCGCCGAGGCCGCCTTCCTCGAGGCGAGCCCGCGCGCCGAGGTGCCGGCACTCGTCGACGGCGAGGTCCGCGTCTTCGACTCGACCATCATCCTCGACTACCTCGAGGAGAAGTGGCCGACGCCGCGCCTGCTGCCCACGGCGCCCGCCGAGCGCGCGCGCGTGCGCATGCTCGAGGAGGCGATGGACGCGCACTACGAGCCGATCAACTGGGCGCTCGGCGAGATCCACTTCTTCCGCCGCGCGACTGGCGAGCTGGCGAAGGCGCTCGCGGATCGGGCGGCGGCCCAGGCCGCGAAGTGGAGGCGCTGGCTCGAGGCGCAGCTCGGAGAGCGTCCCTGGTTCGACGGCGACGCCTTCGGCCGCGGCGACCTCTCGGTGGCGCCGTATCTCGAGGGCTCGCGCGGCTTCGGGATCGAGCCCGAGCGCGGCAGCCGGCTCGCGGAGTGGCTCGCGCGCGCCACCGCGCGCCCCAGCGTGGCTGCCACGCTGGGCGAGGCGGCGGCCTTCGTGCGAGGCGCCTCCGGCGGCATGGGTCAGGTCGCGGAGCTCGTCGCGAAGGGACTCTTCAAGCGCGAGTACCGCGATCACCGCCTCGAGTGGATGGTGAAGAGCGGCGGGATCTCCGTCGTCCAGGAGGGCCTCGCGCGCGGGAACATCCGCTTCACGAGCGAGTTCGAGGCTTGAGCTCCCTCGCCCGGGGTCGCGTCAGCGCGGCGCCGCGCAGCGCAGTGTCGCGTGGTACGTGAAGAGCCGCATGGCGAGCGGCGGCGACAGGCGCAGCAGGGCGGCCTTCACCAGGTAGCGCAGTGCGCCGCTCGCGCGACCGTGGAACTCGTAGAGCGCACGCGACGGGTGGGTGACGAACTCGGTCTCCACCGCGAGGCCCGTGCTCTGCACGAAGCGGCGCAGGCTCCTGGCGGTGAAGAAGTTGATGTGGCCGACGGACCCGAGCGTGAAGTCGCGGGGCAGCCGCCAGGTGTCCTCGAGCGGGACCTCGACGACCACGCTGCGCGCGACGCGCGCGGCCTCCGAGAGCAGTCTGCGCGGGTGCTCGACGTGCTCGAGCACGTGAGAGAGGATCGCGAGGTCGAAGCGGCGGTCCGGATGCGGGAGCGTGTAGCCGTCGAAGATCTCGCAGCTCACGAGGCCCACGAGGCGGCGGCTGCGAGTCGCCTCGACCGCGGACGGCGAGATGTCGACGCCGTGCAGCTCCTTCGCGAAGCCGAGCTCGCAGAGCCGCGCGAGCAGCGCTCCTTCTCCCATGCCGATCTCGAGCACGCTCGCGTGCGGCTCGGCGCCGCAGGCTCGGACCACGTTGGCGGCCTTGTCGCGCGCGCCGAGCTCGCGCCAGGCAGAGGTCCCCGCGTAGCATCCTGCGTAGAGGCGCTGGAGTCGTCCCGAGACTTCGAAGGATGCCGACATGCCCGCTCGCCCCTGGGATGGAGATTCCATCGGCGGATCCCACGCCCGGCATTACGATTCGGGGTCGCGTCAGGGTCCGAGGCCGGGGCTACGGAGAGCCCGCGACGCTCTTCACCTCCACGATGAAGTACTGCGTGTCGCCGAAGCATCGCGTCGGCAGGCCGACGTGCTGTTCGTACACGAGGGTGACGCGGCTCCCGAGGCTCTTCTGGATGGCTTCGGCGACGGCGTCATCGCGCACCGAGAACTCGAACTTCTCGGCGACCGTCCCCGGCATCGAGACCAGCGCGACCTCGCCCTCCCACGTCTTGCAGAAGACGCCCTTCCTGGAGATCTTCTGCACGTAGCCCGCGCGCTCGCCGGTCGAGTAGCTCCAGTGCAGCATCACCCAGGTGTAGGCGGCGAGGAGCAGCACGAGACCGAGGACGCTGCCGACCAGCCACTTCATGCGCACCCCTCCGGGCCGAAGGACCCGGGCGCATGCTAGCGGGGGCACGAGGCGGGCGCGTCCCGGAAGAGGCGCGACGTGGCGGTACGCTCCACCGCCATGGAGCACGTGCTCTTTGCGGTGACGCCCCCGGGCCTCGAGGACATCGCCGCCGCCGAGCTGCGCGCGTTGGGCGTCGCCAGGACCGAGGTCGCGCCGGGCGGAGTCGAGTTCCGGGGAACCCCGTCGGACCTCTACCGCGCGAACCTCGAGCTGCGCACGGCGGGTCGCATCCTGCTGCGGCTCGGCTCGTTCGGCGCGAAGCGCTTCGAGACGCTTCGCCGGCGCGCAGCGGCGCTGCCGTGGGAGCGCTTCTTCGCGCGCGGCGACGCGCTCGCGCTGCGCGTCACGTGTCGCAAGTCGCGCCTGTATCACTCGGGCGCCGTCGCCGAGCGGCTCGCCGAGGCGATCGCCCTGCGCCTCGGCTGGAGCCCGGCCCGGGTGCGGGTCGCGGGCGATGCGCAGGATCCCGAGCTCGAGGTCGCGGCGCAGCCGGCGGGCGCGCGCGTCCAGCTCGTGCTCGCGCGGATCGAGCGCGATCTCTGCGCCCTCAGCGTGGATGCGTCGGGGGAGCCGCTGCACCGGCGCGGCTATCGCCAGGCGACGGGCAAGGCGCCTCTGCGCGAGACGCTCGCGGCGGCGCTGCTCCTCGCCTCCGGCTGGGACGCTGCGAGCCCGCTCGTCGACCCGTTCTGCGGCTCGGGCAGCATCGCCATCGAGGCCGCGCTGCTCGCTCGCCTGCGCGCGCCCGGTCGCGCGCGGCGTTTCGCCTTCGAGGCGTGGCGGGACTTCGAAGCCGCGCTCTGGGCCCGCCTGCTCGCCGCCTCGGACGCGCGCAGCGCGGCGGCCCCGCCGCCCCCGGCGATCGCGGCGTCGGACCGCGACGCGGGCGCCGTGGCGGCGACGCGCGCCAATGCGGCGCGCGCCGGCGTGGCAGGGGACCTCGACATCTCGCAGCGCGCGCTCTCGGCGCTCGTGTCACCGCCTGGTGTGGGGTGGGTCGTCACGAACCCGCCGCACGGCGTGCGCCTGTCGCGCGGCCGCGACCTGCGCGACCTCTACGCTCGATTGGGGCAGGTGCTGCGCACTCGATTCGGGGGCTGGCACGTCGCGCTGCTCTCGTCGGAGCCGCGCCTGCTCGCCGCCGCCGGGCTGCCGCTCGAGCCGGTGCTGCGGCTGCGCCACGGCGGACTGCGGCTCCAGCTCGTGCGCGGGCGCGTGCCGGAGCGCACATGAGCGCCGGACCCTCGGCTCCCGCGCCGCCGCGCACGCTGCGCGTGCTCGGCCTGCGCCTCCCCCTCGGCGAGCCCGAGAGCGCGCTGCGCGCCCGCGCCCTCGACGCCGCGGGGCTCGATGCCGGCGCGCTGCGCGGCTTCCGCATCGCGCGCAAGTCCCTCGACGCCCGCAAGCAAGGCGGCGTCCGCCGCCTCGAGTTCGTGGTCCACGCGGACCTCGTGGTCGATGCGGGGCTGCGCAGCGCGGCGCTCGATCGCGCGCTGCGCGCCGGGCGCGTGGTGCCGGCGCCGGAGCCGGGCCGCCTGGAGGTCCGGGATCGGCATGCGTCGCTGGCGAAGGCGCGGGTCGCCGTCGTGGGCACGGGGCCGGCAGGCCTCTTCGCCGCGCTGGTGCTCGGCCGCAACGGCGTGCCGGTGGATGTCGTCGAGCGCGGCCCTGCGCTGCGCGAGCGCGGCCTCGCGCTGGCGCGCTTCGACCGCAGCCGCGAGCTCGATCCCGAGCGCAACCTGCTCTTCGGGGAGGGCGGGGCGGGCACCTATTCCGATGGCAAGCTCTACACGCGTGTGGATCACCCGCTCGAGGTGCCTCTGCTCGAGGAGCTGGTTGCCTGCGGGGCCCCGCCCGAGATCCTCTACGACGCGCGCGCGCACGTGGGCACGGACCGCCTGCACCGCATCCTGCCCGTGTTGCGGGCGCGCCTCGAGGCGCTGGGTGCGCGCTTCCACTTCGAGACGCGCGTCGAAGGCCTCGACGTGCGCGGGGACTCGCCCGCCCGCGTCGCGGCCCTGCACACGCCGCGCGGGGAGATCGGCTGCGACGCGCTGATCCTCGCGGTGGGTCACAGCGCGCGCGACACCTGGCAGCGGCTCGCGGAGCAGGGCGTCGCCCTCGAAGCCAAGCCCTTCCAGCTCGGCGTCCGCGTCGAGCACCCGCAGGCGCTGATCGACGCGGGTCGCCACGGGACCGGTCCCGAGGCGGCGGCGCTCGGACCCGCGTACTACGGGCTGGTCTGCAAGGCGGGCGAAGGGCTCGCGGCGATCCACAGCTTCTGCATGTGTCCGGGCGGTCAGATCGTGGCGAGCGTGAACCACCCCGGGCTCCTGTGCACGAACGGCATGAGCAACTCGCGCCACTCCTCGCCGTTCGCGAACGCCGCGCTCGTCGCGACCGTCGGGCCGCGCGAATTCGGTCCGGGCGCATTCGACGGCGTGGCGCTCCAGCAGCGGCTCGAGCGGGCGGCCTTCGAGGCGGGCGGCGGCGACTACACCGCGCCCGCGCAGCGTGCTCCGGACTTCCTGGCCGGACGCGCCAGCCGCGAGCTCTCGCGCGTCAGCTACCGCTTCGGAATCCGGCCGGGCCGCATCGACCGGCTGCTCCCGCCGGACGTCCGCGCGGCGCTCGCGCGGGGACTCGGGCGCTTCGAGCGCCAGATCCCCGGCTTCAGCGGACCCGACGCGATCCTGGTCGGTGTCGAGACCCGCAGCTCCGGACCCGTGCGCATGCCGCGCGATCGCGAGACGCTGCGCGCCCGCGGCTTCGCGAACCTCTACCCCTGCGGCGAGGGCGCGGGCAGCGCCGGCGGCATCATGAGCGCGGCCATCGACGGCGCCCGCGCGGCGCAGGCGCTGCTCGTCCACGGCCTCGCCGAAGAGACCTAGCGAGGCTTCTCCGGCCCGGCGGGCAGATAGCCGAGCGCCCGCAGCTCGCGGACCGCCTCGGGATCGAGCGGGCCCTCGCTCGGGGCCGAGAAGGACGCGCGCAGGGACGCCGCGTCCGCGAGCAGCGACGAGAGCCGCGCCCCGAGCTCCGCGGCGCGCTGCGGCTCGCGCGCGAGCAGATCGGTCCGCTCGCCCGGGTCCTCCGTCACGTGGAAGAGCTGATCGCCCCTTCTGCCGCGGATCAGCTTCCAGTCGCCGACGCGCAGCGCGGCCGCGCCGCCGCGCCGGACCTGGCTCCATACGACGGGCGTCTCGGTCGGTGCACCGCGCAGCACCGGCAGCAGCGAGCGGCCCTCGGCGCGCGCGAGCGGCGGCAGCTCCGCGGCTTCGAGGACGGTCGGCATCACGTCGAGCAGCCGCACCACCGCGCCGATGCGGCGCGGCTGCAGCGCCGGATCGTCGCCGGGAAAGCGCATCACGAGCGGAACGTGGAGCGTCTCGCGATGGAGCGTCGTGTGCCGGAAGGCCCCGTGCTCGCCGAACTCCTCGCCGTGATCCGCGAGCAGCACGAGCAGCGTGCGAGGCCACAGGCTGCGCGCCTCGAGCCACTCGAGGAAGTCCCCGAGACGCGCATCCGTGTAGTGGATGCCCGCGTCGTAGAGGTCCTCGAGGTGCCGCACGTCCTCCGGGCTCGACGTGTCGACGCGCTTCCAGAAGAAGTGGTTGCGCTCGGGGAAGGACGCGAGGCGCGCGAGCTCCGCCGGCGACGACACGATGCGGCCCGCGTAGCCGGGGCGGGCGAAGAGGCGCTCGTGCTCGGGCGGAGGCGCATACGGCGAGTGGACCTGATAGGTGTGGAGGAACAGGAAGAGCGGCGCCCCGTCTGGGGCGGCCGCCTCGTGCCGCTCGATGACCTGGCGCGCGAGGAGCAGCCACTGCTCGAGGTCGCGCTCCTCGACGTAGCTCTCGAATCCGCGCGCGAAGCCGTACGCGGGGCGCACGTTGCCCCCGCCGTGGATGGCGTGGGTGCGATAGCCGGCCTCTCGCAGGCGCTCGGCCAGCGTCGGGACGTCGCGCGACAGGCGCGTCTGCCGGCGGTCCGGGCCCGGATTGCCCACGCCGTGGACCTCGGGATGCAGGCTCGTCATCAGCGTCATGTGCGACGCCGCGGTCTTGGGCGACTGGCTGTAGGCCTCCTCGAACACGATCGCCCGGCGCGCGAAGGCGGCGGTGCGCGGCGAGGTCTCGCGCGCATAGCCGTAGGGCGTGAGGTGATCCGCGCGCAGCGTGTCGATCGAGATCAGGATCACGTTCGGGCGCGCCGGCGACGGCGGCGACGCAGCCGCCGCCGTCGCCGCGACCCACCCGAGGCAGGCGAGCGCCCGGAGCGCCTTCTGCAGCGGCATCGGCGCGTCAGCGCGCCGCGGCGAGGTCCACCGGCGGCGGCTCTTCGATCACGCGGTTCTCGATCGCCCCGATGCGCTCGATCTCCACGCGCACGACGTCGCCGGGGCGCAGGAAGCGCGGCGGCTTCATCGAGCCTCCGACGCCGGACGGCGTACCCGTCGCGATCACGTCGCCGGGCTCGAGCGTGAACGCCGTCGACAGGTGCTCGACGATCGCGAAGCAGTCGAAGATCAGCTCCTTGGTGTTGGAGTCCTGGCGCAGCTCGCCGTTCACCCAGGTGCGGATGCGCAGCGCGTGGGGATCGCCGAGCTCGTCCTCGCTCGCGATCCAGGGTCCGATCGGGCCGTGGGTGTCGAACGACTTGCCCATCGTCCACGTCGGCACGCGCAGCTGCCAGTCGCGCACCGAGACGTCGTTCACGACGAGGTAGCCCGCGATCACCTCGCGCGCGCGCTCGCGCGGCACGTGGCGGCAGCGGCGTCCGATGACGAAGCCGAGCTCGCCCTCGTAGTCGAGCGCCGTCGAGACGCGGGGCGCGTGGATCGGGTCGTGAGGTCCCGTCACGCAGGTGGACTGCTTGTTGAAGATCGTCGGGAACTTCGGCGTCTCGCGCTTCGTCTCGGCGATGTGGTCGGCGTAGTTGAGGCCGACAGCCAGGAACTTGGGCGGGCGCAGGATCGGGGCGGCGAGCGCGGCGGGGTCGAGGGGCTGGCGTCCGCGCGACCCGGCGGCGGCCCCCGCCGCGCGGCGCAGCGCCGCGTCGCCCGCTGCGAGGAGCTGCGTCATCTCGCGCGGCAGCTCGGGCGCCGCCTCGGAGAGGTCGACGAGGTCGTCGCCGTCGACGACGCCGACGCGCGGCGCGCCGGCCTGGCGGAAGGTGCAGAGTCGCATGCGGTCTCCTCCATCGTCGGCGCGCGGGCCACTCGCCGCCGCGCATTGTAGTGTGCCGGCCGACCCGGAGGAGACCCGCGTGGAGACCGCCCGCAACAAGGAGATCGTGCGCCGCTTCTTCGATGCCATGCGCCGGGGCGACCCGGCGCTGCCGGACCTGCTCACGGAGGACGTCAGCTGGTGGGTGCCGCCCGGCGCGAATCTCGGCGGACTCTACGAGGGCAAGGCCGGCGTGCTCGGGCTGATGGCCCAGGGCGTCGATCTCTACGACCGCTCGGCGCCGATGCGCGTCGAGATCGAGGCCCTCGTCGCGGAGGGCGACCAGGTCTGCGTCCAGCTCGTCATCGAGGCGCGCACCGCGCGCGGCGAGGACTACCGGAACCACTACCACTTCGCCTTCCGCCTCCGCGACGGCCGCATCGCCGGCGTGAAGGAGTACGTCGACACCCTCTACGCCGATCGCAAGCTCTTCCGGGCCTGAGAGCGGGCGGCGAGGGTCACGCGCGAGGCGGCGGTGCGGTCGCTCCGGGCGCGACGGACGGGCGCGCGCCCTCGGGCGGGCGAGGCGCGGCGGGCTTCTCGGCGGTCCGCTCGTAGGGGCTCTTCGCGGCCGCGGGCTTCTGCGGCTCGCCCTGCTCCCCGCCGATCATGATGCGGCCCTCGAGCTGCGCGCCTTCCTGGATCACGATGCCGGGCGTGCAGAGATCGCCCGTGACGCGCGCCGTCTTCTCCAGCGTGATCTTGCGGCGCGCGGTGATGTCGCCCTCGACCTCGCCCCCGATCACCACGATGTCGCCCTCGATGTTCGCCCGCACGCGTCCCGTCTCGCCGACGGCGACCAGGTGGTCGCAGTGGATCTCGCCTTCGACGCGGCCGTCGATGCGCAGCGACTCGCTGCAGCGCAGCTTCCCGGCGAGCGAGATCGTCGGGCCGAGGTAGCTGGTCGGCGCGGGGCTCTGCGGCGCCGCGACGGGCGGCGGCGCGGCGACGGGCTGCGGCTCCGGCCGCGGCGCCTCGGGGCTCTTCTCGAAGCTCTGGGTCCCCCTCGTCATCAGATCCTTCAGCGCCATGGGTCCGCTCTCCCTGATTCGAGCGGCCGTGCGGCGCGGAGCCTCTCTCCGGGCGGCGCGGTCGCGAGCCGAGCCCCGGGATCGAATCGAACCCCGGCGCGCATTTCCGTGAGCCCCGTCACGCTCGGAGGAGCCCGGCAGCGAGAGCTCAGGGGAACTGGAACGCGGCGCGGAGCGTGTCGACCCGGAGCGTCCGCTCGATCACGCGGCCATCCGGGAACTCGACCCGGAAGCGGTGCAAGCCCGGCGCGAGCTCGAGGTCCGCCATCGGCGTCACGCCGACGTCCTCTCCGTCGACGTGGACGCGCGCCCAGGGGTCCGCGTTGATGCTCACCTGCACCTTCGGCGCGTCGGGCGCCTGCGCGACCTCGTCGGTCGCTCGGATCTCGGCGGGCACCTCGGCAGGCTGCGCGATCTCTTCGGTCGCCGCGCCCTCGCCCGGCACCGGCTGCGGGGATCGGGCCCCGAGGAGCGGATCGTCGATCGGGCGATCCTCGGTGGGCTGCGGGGCCGGAGAAGCCGGAGGGCTCGCGTCGTGGTCGTGGACGGCCGCCGGCAGCTCCGCGGGCTCTTCCAGGGCGGCCGTCGGTTGCGCCGGGACCTCTGCGAGCGGTGCCGCGACCTCCGCGGGCTCCGGCGGGATCTCCGCGGCCTGCGAAGACGGGATCTCGGTGGGCTCCGGTCGGATGTCTGCCGTCTGCGAAGGGACCTCGGCCGCCTCGGCCGGCGGCGTCGGCCGCTGCGCCTTCGGTCGCGGCGCCGGGCGAACGGGAGGCGGGACAGCGGCCTGCTCGGGGACGGTCGGCGCGGGGGCGGCGGGCTTCTCCGTCGGGACCGGCCGGCTGTGCGCTGGCCGTGAGGCGTGCGTCGTCTTCGGCACGACGCGCGCCGCGGGCTCGTAGAGCAGGCGTATGGCCAGCAGCGAGAGCGCCAGCGCGAGTCCCTGCGCCGCGCGCCACGACGTCCGCGAGCGCCCGCCGACCTCCCGTACCGCGTCCGGCGCGCGACGCAGTGCGGGCGGCGGCGGAACAGGCGGCGTGCGGGGTACGGGGGCCGCAACGCGGCGCAGGGGCGCGCTCGCCGCGAGGCCGGCGCCACCGGGCTGCAGCCGCTCGTCGAGGACCACCTTCACGGCGCCGATTCCGAGCGCGGACATCAGCGGGGCGATCTCGCCTTGCTGCGGCCCCGATGCGGCGCGGGCGACCAGCGCGAGGCGCAGGCCGGGCTTCGAGAGCGCAACCAGCCGGCCCATTCGCCGCAGTTCGGGCTGGGTCCACGCGCCGACGTCGCCGATCAGGAGCGCCAGCGCAGAGCCGCGGCTGGCGAGCTGCCGCGCGACACCGGTCAGGGACGCCTCGGGGTCGGATCCCGGCGGCTCACCGAGCTCCTCCAGGATGCGCGCGCACAGGTCGTCCTCGGTGGAGGGCGGCGTGGACAGCCGCACCACCCGGAGCGAGCTGGCGAGGCGCTCTGCGAGCGCGTCGACGAGGCGCGTCGTCGCCGCGCCCGCGGGAGCGCTGACGACGACGTGGCAGCGGTCGCGACACAGCGCGCGCTCGAGGTCGTCGAGAGCCGACTCGATCGCGCCGCTGCGCACGGCCTCGCGCGGCTCGGACGTCCCGGTCAAGCGTGCACTCCCGGATGCAGGTTTCCCTCGCGCGGCATCGGCAGGCGGTCCGCAAACCTTTGGGATGAGGGTCACAGGCCCGCACGGCGGCGTACCGCCCTGCGTTTCGAGACGAAGCCGGGCGGGCCGCGGGCTAGTCTGGGGGCATGGAGGCGCAGTCCCCGGCCAGCGTCCGGCAGGCCCTGCCGGTCTTCTTGCGCCATGCGAGCCCCCGCGTCCTGATCGCGGCGCTCGCCGCGGCGCTCCTGGCGCGTCTCGCCGCGGGCGGCTTCCGGCTCCTGGACCTTCTCCCCGTGGCGGGGCTCCTCGCCGTCTGGCCGCTGCAGGAGTGGCTGATCCACGTCGTCGTCCTGCACTGGAAGCCGCGCCGCGTGCTGGGCCGCACCCTGGACTTCCCCGTGCCGCGCAAGCACCGCGCGCACCATCGGGACCCGACGGACCTGCGGCTCGTCTTCATCCCGCTCCATTCCTACCTGTACACGCTTCCCCTCGTGGCCGGGCTGTGGCTCCTCCTCGCCCGGGACCCGGCGCTGGCGCTGACGGGCATCTCGGCGCACCTCGCGCTGGCGCTCCACTACGAGTGGGTCCACTTCCTGGTGCACACGCGCTGGCGCCCGCGCTGGCGCCCCTATCGGGTGCTGTGGCAGAACCATCTGCTGCACCACTACCGGAACGAGCACTACTGGTTCGGCGTCACCCGGCTCGGCGCGGATCGCTGGCTCGGCACCCATCCGGAGCGCGACGCCGTTCCCGTCTCGCCTTCCTGTCGCACGCTAGGCGTCGCGGAGCCGTAGCGGGCCGGCTCAGGCCTCGGCGCGCGCGCGGCGCCCGCGCAGGTACTCGACCGCGAGCGGCGCGAGCGAGAGCGCGACGATCGCCAGGATCACGGTCTCGAAGTTCTCCTTGACGACCGGGATGCCGCCGAAGGCGTAGCCGGCCAGCGTCAGCGAGCCGACCCACGCGATGCCGCCGGTTGCGTTCCAGGCCGCGAACATCGGGTAGCTCATGCGGCCGATGCCCGCGACGAAGGGCGCGAAGGTGCGCACGATCGGCACGAAGCGGGCCAGGAAGATCGTCTTGCGGCCGTGGCGTGCATAGAAATCGTGGGTGCGCTGGAGGTGCTTCGGGTCGAGCAGTCGCGAGCGGTCGCTCGTGAAGACGGCCGGCCCGAGGTAGTGGCCGATCGCGTAGTTCGCGGCGTCGCCGAGGACCGCGGCGGCGATCAGCACCGCGCACATCAGCGGGAGCGAGATCGGTGAGCCGTCGATCGAGGCCAGCGCGCCGATCGCGAACAGCAGCGAGTCGCCCGGCAGGAACGGCGTGACGACGAGGCCCGTCTCGCAGAAGACCACGAGGAACAGCACCAGGTAGAGCCAGGGGCCGAGCGTCACTGCCCAGTCGTTCAGGTGGACGTCGAGGTGCAGGAACACGTCGAGGGCGTGGCCGAGCAGATCCATGGAGGGCGCAGGCTAGCGCGTGGCGCTGCGTGCGTTCAGGCCGGACCGGGCCGCTGCGCCAGCTCGATGGGGAAGGACTTCTGCGTGCGCAGGCGGCGGCGCAGCGTCGTGAAGTCGCGCGGCAGCGCGTTGCAATAGCCGATGAAGCCCGGCAGCGTGGCGAAGGTCCGCTCGGCCGCCGCGAAGAGCGGGTCGTCGCGCAGGGTCTGGGCCTGCCGCACCGGCGGCGGCGTGGCGGGGTCGCGCCGGTAGCGGCGCACGTAGTCGAGCAGGCGCGCGTGGTAGCCGGGCTCCTCGACGATCGCCCCGATCGTGCGCGCGCGCGGGTGCGTCCCCGCCACCATCTGCTCGAGCTGGCGCTCGAACTCCTCGAGGCCGTCCGGGAACATCTGCAGCAGCTGCAGGTCGTAGATCGGGTTCAGGTGCACCACCTGCATGACGTGACCCATGATGGTGTCGCGGTCCGAGAAGAAGCCGGTGGGGTCCAGCAGCGAGCAGGGGTCGTCGAGCCAGCGCAGCACCTGGTGCAGGCCGAAGTCGATGCCGCGCTGCCGGTAGTAGTCGCGCGAGGCGGGCTCGATCACGAAGCGCAGCATGTCGAGGCTGCCGAAGACGAGCTGGAGCCGCGTCGGGCGCCGGGCGACGTAGCCGCGCTGCTCGAGCGCGCGCAGCCGCGCGTCGATCTCGCCCGGGTGCAGCCAGATCCGCAGCGTCCGCCCGATGCGGCGCAGCTTGCCCTGGATCTCGCGTGGACCGCCGAGCGCCGTGCGCAGCAGCCTGGCGCGAGACGCGGAGAGGCGCAGGGGCCGAGCGGATCCGTCGGCGTCCATGCGCCGAGGGTACACCCGCGCGCGCCGGGCGCAGCGCGGGTCAGCGGCCGGCGGGGCGCAGCAGCGACCGGGCGCGCGCCTCGGTCAGGTCCGCGAGGCGGTGGCACGCGGGCAGCAACCCCGGGCGGAGGCCCCGGTCGCGCTGCAGGGTCACGCCCCGCAACATCACCAGCAGGTTGCCTTGCAAGGAGAAGCGCCAGCGTTCGCGCTCCATGCCCGCCCGCGCGCGCCGCGCCTCTTCGGCGCTCCCGAAGCTCCAGATCTCGACGCTGCACACCTCGGCGCCGCCGGGGATCGCGTGCGTGTAGTGCAGGCTCCGGGCCGCACGCACGCCCGCCTCGCGCAGGTCCGGATCCTCCTGCGGATCGACGGGCGACTCGCCGAGGGTCTCCCAGCCGTCGCCGAGGGACCGGGCGGGCACGAACAGCGCCTCGAGATCGCCCCGATAGGTACACGCGGCGCAGGGGGCCTCGTCGGCGCGCGCGGCCAGCGGCGCGAGCAGCGCGACGAGTGCGAACGCGCGCGCGGCCTCGCGCCTCACAGGGCCGCGCCGCCTGGGTCGTCGATCGGCAGCCGCACGCGGAAGCGGGTCCCCGAGCCGGGCGAGGATTCGACGTCGATGCGGCCCCCGTGCCTGCGCACGATGTGCCAGGCGATGGCGAGGCCGAGGCCCGTGCCCTCGCCCACGCGCTTGGTGGTGAAGAAGGGATCGAAGATGCGCTCGAGGGTCTCCGGCGACATGCCGCACCCGTCGTCGCTCACCTCGGTGACGACCGCGTCGCCCTCGCGGCGGGTCGCGACGACGACGCGCCCGCGCTCGCCCACCGCGTCGAGCGCGTTCACCAGCAGGTTCAGGAAGACCTGGCGCAGCTCTTGCGGCGCGCAGCGGACGGGCGGGATCGCTCCGCCGTGCAGCTCGATGACGAGGTCGGGCGGGTGCAGGCGCGGGCGGAGGATCGAGATGGCGTCCTCGAGCAGCTCGTTCAGGTCCGCGGCTTCGCGCGCGGAAGGACCCGCGTGCGTGAAGTGGCGCACGCCGCGCACTGTCTCGGCGGCGCGGTCCACTCCGACGAGGCTCTCTTCGATCAGCTCGCGGCCTTCCTCGGCGATCGCCTCGCGTTCCTCGGGCGGCAGCGCGCCCGGGTCGGCGAGCGCCTTCCAGTGGCGTTCGAGCTGGGCCAGGTTGGAGCGCACGAAGGCGAGCGGGTTGTTGATCTCGTGGGCGAGCCCCGCGGCGAGCTCGCCGACGGCCGCGAGGCGCGCCTGGATCAGCATGTGGCGCCGCAGCTCCTCGATCTCGCGCAGGTCGCGCACGACGACGACCAGCCCCATCGCATTGCCGCGCTGGTCGCAGAGGGGCGCCGCCGACACCGACACCGGAATGGTGCGGCCGTCGGCATCGGTCAGCTCGGCGTGCTCCTCCTCCACCGCACCCGGCGGGGGCGGCGGATCCCAGCGCAGTACGGCGCGCAGCTCGAGGCCGACGAGCGCCTCGCGCTCGCGGCCGCACAGGCGCGCGAGTCCGCGGTTGGCGCGGCGGACGAACCCGCGCGGCGTGATCATCGCGACGCCTTCGTGGAGCGTGTCGAGGATCTCCTCCGAGAACTGCCGGGGCGTGAAGAAGGAGATGCCGAAGTGCAGCCCGGTCCCGACGGCGATGAGGCCGAAGAGCGCGTAGGCGGTGCTGCCGAGCCGGGGGAACTCGATGCCGGCCGCCGGCAGGATGATGTCCGTGAGCGGCGTCAGGACCATGGGCGTCAGGATCCCGGCGCGGATCGAGATGCGGTGCGCGCGCGTGGCGACCGTCAGCGGCGAGTGGAGGTTCCCGAGCATCGCCGTCGCAGCGAGCACGATCGGCGCGGTGATCAGGGCCATGAAGGCGAGCTGCGCCGGCCCGGGCGTGTAGCTCCAGCCCCAGGGCGTGGCGTAGACCTCGCCGTGCACCGTCCGCGAGAGCCAGTCCAGAGGCAGCAGCGCGATCCCCACCGCGTATCCGAATCCCGCGGCGCGGAGCAGACGCCGGCGCCGGCCGGGCGCCGCCGGGGCGGGATACACGTCGAAGTAGCGGGCCATCAGGTGGGGGACGAGGCCGCCGAGGAAGATCCAGCCCGGATCGGAGAGGCGCATCCAATGGAGCGCCTCGGCGGCGCCGGACGCCGAGTTCCAGTGCGCCTCGCACAGCGCCCACCAGGACGCGCTGGCGGCGAGCAGCGCCGCGAGCTGGGTCGCTCGCTGCCGCGGAGACTGGGCCAGGATGTAGCCGGCGCACACCGCTCCCACGAACGAGGAGAGGCTCAGGAGCGCGATATACCCGCCCACGCACCGGGGAATCGGCTCGGCTGCGAGCCCGCTTGACCGCTCGCAGCGCGGCCGCGGGGGCTCGCAGGGCTCATCCGCCCCCGGCGCGCGCGGCTGCCGCGAACCGGCTCATCGCCAGGGTCTCGCTTCGCACGGCCGGGCGCTGCGCCATGCGCGAGAGCCACGCACCGAGCTGGGTCAGCGCGGCCGCCGGCGGAGCCCCGAGAGTCGCCGGGCTGAGCGGTCCGGAGTAGAGCTTCACGGCATTCCTCTCGTGGGCGCGCGTGGGGAATGCCGTCAGGCTGCGGGACGAAGTGGATCCCGCAAAGATCCACTTCGCAGCAATCGATCAGGGCCACTGCCCCGCCGCGGCGACGAGGGCCGCCACGGCGAGCAGAGCCGCCGCGGCAGCGCCGAGGGCGACCCAGACGAGCCGGCGGCGCAGCGGCGCCGTCTGCTCGCGGGCCTCGCGCGAGGCGATCTCCTGGAGCGACGCGCTGAGCTCGTCCTCGAGCAGGGCGAGGCGCTTCTCCAGCAGGTGCAGCGTGCGGCCCTCGGCCTCCTCGAGCCGCTTCACGGTGAGCTCTTCGTGCGCGGCGAGGCGCGTTGCGAGCGCATCGACCCGCTCCTGGAGCGCCGGCGACGCGGGCGGCGGCGCGGGCACCAGCCCCGTCACGCGCTGGATCCAGCGCAGGAAGCGCCCGGGGCGCGGACCCGCGGCCGGGACGAGCGCCGAAGCGGTCTCGCTCCGCGCGGGCAGCACCTGGGGCTGCAGGGCCTGGCGAGGGGCGGGCGCCGGGGCCCGGGGCGACGCAGGCGTCGGGGCGGGGGCGGCGCCGGACGGGGGCGCGGCGGGTGCGGGCGTCGGCGCGCTCGCCGCGCCCGGACGCGTCTCGCGCGCGAGCAGGGCCTCGTCCAGGGCGTCACGGTCGCGTGTCATCGCGTCTCCTTCCCGGATGCGGGTGCCTCTCGATCCTGCATCTCCAGCAGCTCGATCAGCACGCCGTCGCGGCTCGCGTGCTCGCAGTAGGCGAACTTCGCGAAGCCCATGTCGTGGTACCAGATCGGGGTGAAGCCCTCGTCCCGCAGCGCCGCCAGCGTCGCGTCGCAGTCGGCGACGCGGTAGCGGATGTGGTGGATGCCCTCGCGCCCCGCGGCCAGGAACTCGCTGTGCGGCGAGGCGCCGCTCTTCACCGCGATGAACTCGATCTCGACGTTCCCGACGCTGCCGAAGGCGAGCTCGAGATGGACGTCCGCGGGCCGGCCCCGATACAGCACGCCCTTCAGCGGGGAGTCCATGCGCGTGAAGGGGCCGAAGAGGTTCTCGTAGCGGGCCAGCGTGGCGTCGAGATCGCGCACCACGTACCCCACCTGGTCGATCGGCGGCAGCTCCACGCGCCCGATGCGCCGCGGACCCTGCATGCTCACGCCTCCACGCGCACGTCGAAGCGCTCGAAGTAGAAGTCGAAGCGCCGCCGGACGTCCGCCGGGTCGATGCCGAAGTCTCCCTTCAGGTCGTACACCACCTGACCGTGCTTCCCGCGCGGATTCTCCGCCACGAAGGCCTCGAGCGCCGCGCGCGCCTCGCGGGTCATCGCGAGCCCCGCCCGCTCGTAGATGCGCGCCACCATGCCGACGTCGTCGGCCATGAACTCGTCGAACGGAACGTCGATGCACTGCGCGTCGGGGATGCGGTCCCGGTCGCGCACGCAGGCGCCGAGCAGGCGCTCTACGCGGTCGATCCAGTACGCGGCGAGCCCGGCGGGATCGACGCGCCGGCGCCGCATGCGGTCTCCGTAGGCCAGCATCGTGATGGCGGAGCGGATCACCGACACCGGATCGCGATGGGTGATCGCGATGGTGGCGTCGGGGAAGGTCTCGAGGAGCGGCACGAGCTGCTCGAGATGCTGCGGAGACTTGAGCACCCAGCGCTGCGGACCGCGCAGCCAGGTGAGCGCCTGCAGCGCCTTCTTCAGGTACGCGTAGTGAGGGCGCATGTCGAGGGCGAGGTAGTGGTCGCGCCAGCGCGGCGGACGGCACAGCCACTCGAGCAGGTAGGTCGAGAAGTCGAGCTCCATCAGCTCGATCTCCTCGTGGATGTGCTCGGGCGGCATGTCGTGCATGGCCGGGATGAGCGGCATCTGCGCCACCATCTGCTCGTAGGCGCGCTGACAGCGCCACCAGCGCGGGTCGCGCCCGTCGCGGCCCGGGCCTTCGTGGGGCGCGGGCACGGGCTCGAGACTCTCCCAGTAGGGCAGCGAGCGCTGGCGCGCGTCCGAGGCGAGCAGGTTCAGCAGGTGCGTGGTGCCCGAGCGCGGCATCCCGACCACGATGATCGGGCGGGGGAGCGGGATCTCGCGGATCTCGGGGTGGCGGCGCAGCAGGTCCTCGAGGCGGAGCCGGTTGCAGAGATAGCGGAGCAGGTTGCTCCACACGCCGAGGCGCCCGAGCGCGTTCAGGTCCGCGTCCTCCTCGATGGACCGGAGCTGCACGCGCAGGCGCGGCAGGAAGTCCTCGGCGCCGAAATCCCGCAGTCCGGTCTTCTGGCGCGCGGCAGCGAGCAGGACGCTCTCGTCGAAGGCGACCGGGTTCTGCTCGGCATAGGCCTGCGCGGCGCGCTGCTCCGCGCTGAGCACGGGGTCCGCCAGGTCGTCGATGCGGATCGGGCTGCGCCGCGCGCTCACGCCGATTCCCCCAGTGCGCTCTCGAGCCTGCGGATCTCGTGCTCGAGCCAGCGCGTCTCCCAGAAGTTCCCGCTGCGCGGCAGCAGCGCGCGGTGCGCGGCCAGGCTCGCGCGCAGGGCGCCGCGGTGCTTCGGGTCCGCTGCGAGCGCCGCTTCGGCGAGGTGCAGCGCCTCGACGGGCGCGGCCTCGGCGCGGCGCTGGGCGGCGGCCGCGACCGCGTCGGGCCCGCCGGCCAGCGCCACCAGCTCCGGGTGCACCGACCAGTAGGGGACCGGGTAGAGCTCGGTCGTCGAGCGGCCGTGGAACCAGCCTTGATAGGTC
>Ga0335070_10002656_pt1 | contig 20776 bp, 16 predicted proteins | sample Lox_Sample_13_FD_206722 | JGI IMG/M metagenome (GOLD analysis project Ga0335070, IMG submission 206722) | Soil microbial communities from Loxahatchee National Wildlife Refuge, Florida, United States - Lox_Sample_1.3 | ecosystem: Environmental > Terrestrial > Soil > Wetlands | place: USA...
CTGCGGACGCGCTTGTGGAAGGCCAGCTCGTAGGCGTCCAGGCGATTCCATTCGCCGCCGGCGCTGCGCTTGCGCTTCAGGCCGGCCTCGGAGGGAATATCCAGCAGGAGGGTCAGGTCGGGCCACAGGCCGCCGGTGGCAAAGTTGAGTAGCTGGCGCAGCATGGCCCGGTCATAGCCGTGGCCATAGCCCTGGTAGGCCAGGGTGGCGTCGGCGTAACGGTCGGAGAGCACGATCTCGCCCTGCCTCAGGCGGGGCCGGATCACCTCCTCAACCAGTTGGGCCCGGGCGGCGCAGAACAGCAGGATCTCGGTGCGCGGGTCCATGCCGGTGTTTTTGAGATTGGTCAGGACGGACCGCACCTGCTCGCCGATCTCGGTCCCGCCGGGCTCGCGGGTGGTGAACACCGCCTGTCCCTGTTGGCGCAAAAATTCCGCCAGGGGAGGCAACTGGGAGGTTTTGCCACTGCCTTCGGGACCTTCGAGCGTGATGAACATACCTTATTCGCGGAATATTCTGACCCGGCGGTTGGGTTCTTTGCCGTAGGAATGCGAAACGAGCTGGGCCTGGCGAGCCAGGTCATGCTGGACGCGGCGGATGGAAGCGGATGCCGGCGGCAGATCCACCCAGCGCTGCCCGTTCAGGACGGCGTCGATGGCGTTCTGGGTCTGGCTGGTGACCTGCTCCCAGCCGGCATTATCGGGCGTTTCGGATGGCAGGTTGAACATGTCCACCAGCGACTGCTCGATCTGGCTGACCGTATTGGAGCGCAGGGCATAGATCGGCAGGCCGCGCTGCTCGGCTTCCATGATGGATTGCTCGCGGTTGCGGTAATAGGTTCGCAGAGTGATCAGGGCGTCGGCTTCTGCAAGCTCGCGCACCACCACCGCCGGCACACCCAGGCGCTTGGCGGCCTGGGTCAGGCGGTTGCGGGCCACGCCGTAAGCGTACACGTGCACCGGGCGCATGGCAGCCGGCTCAACGGTCTCAGTTTCCAGGCCTTCCTCGTCCACCAACGGGCGCGGGAGAGGCGCCGGGCGACGCTCGCCAGGTTTGCGGACCGTGTAGGGGTCCACTTCGTCCACGTTACCGCTCAGGCTGCGGCGCAGGCCCTGGGCCAGGGAGCGGTTAGCAGGCAGGGGCGCGGGCTTCTGGAAGTGGATCTCGCCAGCCCCGTCGCGATAGCGGATTTCAGGCTGGGGCGGGGCGCCGCGCACCAGGGTATCGACCGCGGCCGCCACATCGGGGTGGACCGAAAGCCGGTCGCGGTCCTGGATCTCGATCAGCACGTCGAAAGTCGGCGGGGAACGGCGCTCGAGCACGGTTTTTTGGGTGCCGCGCCGGCGGGCTTCTTCATCTGAAAGTGTGACCGATTCAATCCCGCCCACCAGGTCAGACAGGGTGGGGTTGAGCAGCAGGTTCTCAAGGGTGCGCCCGTGGGCAGTGCCGATAAGCTGAACGCCGCGCTCAGCGATGGTGCGGGCGGCGGCGGCTTCAAGCTCGCGCCCGATCTCGTCAATCACGATCACTTCGGGGTTGTGGTTCTCTACTGCCTCGATCATGACCTCGTGCTGAAGAGAGGGCTGCGAGACCTGCATGCGGCGGGCGCTGCCCACGGCCGGGTGGGGCACGTCGCCATCTCCGCCGATCTCGTTGGAGGTGTCGACGATGATGACGCGCTTCTTTTCAGCCAGGATGCGGGCGGCCTCTCGCAGCATGGTGGTCTTGCCGATGCCCGGCTTGCCCAGGATGAGCAGGCTCTTGCCGGATTCGATCAGGTCCTGGATGATGTCGATCGTGCCGTAAACGGCCCGGCCCACGCGGCAGGTGAGGCCGACAATGTGGCCGCGCCGGTTGCGGATGGCCGAAATGCGGTGCAGGGTTCGCTCGAGGCCGGCCCGGTTATCGCTGTCGAATTCGCCGATGCGCGAGACCACAAAATCGATCTCGGTGCGGGTCACTTCGTCAGAGCACAGGGTAACTTCATTGTCCACGAAGCGGGCGGTCGGGCTGCGTCCCAGGTCGAGAATGATCTCGAGCAGGTTGTCGCTGTTGTTGACCTTGATAACCGCCTCGGTGATGTGCGGCGGCAGCACCCCTAAAAGGGCATGTAAATCGTCAGTTATTCTTCGCTGGGTCATAGATAAGCTTGCACTTTAGAGTTTATAGTTTACAGTTTACAGTTTACAGTTCATAGTTCTTTGTCTAAAGTATACAGTTGGTTTTTTCCCTTAGAAGTGAACTGTCAATACTGTAAACTGTAAACTGTTGAATGTCCACTTTAAAATATTCACTGTGAACTGTGAATTGAATTTTGGGCTACCGTTTTGGCCGGCTCAATCTGGCGTCCTTCGATTTGCACCAGGCGGGCGCTGAGGGGCACGCGTTGGGCCTGGGTCATATGCTTGACCATCAAGGCCTGGCGCGGCGTACTCCTGGCCCCCAATTCGGTCAGGGTCGTTTCCATCCAGGCCTGGTAAGAACGCACCGCCATGTAAACCGGGCGGCCCAGCAGCGGGGCCAGGGAGGGAGGTAGCGCACTGATGAGGCTTCCCACGTCCTCGATGTCGGGATGGATCAAAGGATACAGATAAATGCCGCGCGGTCCGAAGACCCCCTCCACGTATGCCATAATTTCACTTCCCTGGCGATAAATCAGGCCCCGCTGGCGCCGCACCGACAGGGGTTCGGCGCTCTGGGCCAGGGGAGGGACCAGGTTCTGGAACAGGTTGCGCACCGCCCAGTCGTCTTCTTCGCGCACCGGCTGCCAGACCGCCTCGTGTGGACTGCCGCCATCGCTGCCCGGCCTGTATGGGGCAGGCAGGCGCGGCTGCCCGTTGGTTTTGCTGCTGGCGGCCTGAAACGGCAACTGCCAGACCCGCTGCCAGGCGTAGACAGAGAAGCCGGCCCGGCGCATGCTATCGAAGGCCGGGCAAATCTCTTCCAGCTCGCCCAGCACGTGGAACGCGCCCCATTCGCCGGCGTGCCAGGCCAGGCCTTCCAGCAGGCCGGGTAAATCCGGCGAATCGCAAATGGCATTGGGCGCAATGAAGGACAGGCGGGCCGAGCGGTTGCCCAGGCGGTAAATAACCTGGCCGATCAGCGGAGGATTGTCCTTGCTGCCTGTGGTCACACCGGTATAAAAGCCACGAGCCGGGTGCAGCCGTCCGAGGTTAGCGGTGAAGCCAGCCGGATTGCCGCGCGTTAAGAGCAGGGCGCTATCCATGCTGAGAACATCTTTGCGATAGCGCAGCAGCTTATAAACGTCGTACCAGGCAAACGGTCGGATTCCTATTGTGCCAGCTCCATAAAATAGCGGTGGAAACGTGCATCACCGGTCAATTCAGGATGAAAAGAAGTCGCCAGCAGTCGCCCCTGGCGGGCGGCAACGATCCGCCCGTCGGGCAGGCAGGCCAGCGAAACCGCCTCGCCATAAACCTGCTCGATCAAGGGAGCCCGGATAAATACGGCGTGGAATGGGGCTGACTGGGAATCGCCATTCACTTTATCCAGCGCCGGCACATCGAGGTCGATTTCAAAGCTGTCCACCTGGCGGCCAAAGGCATTTCGTTCGACCACGATATCCATCAATCCCAGCACCGGCTGGGAGCGGTGGATATCCTTCGAAAGAAAGATAGCTCCGGCGCAGGTACCCCAGATGGCATGCCAGCGGCCAAAATCGCGCAGGGGCTCCATCAGTCCGTAGGCCACCGCCAGCTTGGCGATGGTGGTCGATTCGCCGCCGGGAATGACCAGGCCGTTCAAACCATCCAGGTGTTCAGCCAGGCGCACCTGAACGACCTGCGCGCCCAGCCCCTCCAGCTTAACCTGGTGCTCAGCAAAGTCGCCTTGAAGTGCCAGGACTCCGATCTTCATAGAAAACGCTCAATTTGGCAAACCTGGGACCGGCGCAGCCCGCTGCGTGCCTGCCAAACAGGCCTACCAGCCTCGCCCTGCAATTAATTCACCCTCCGGGATGGCCGAAACCTGGCGCCCGACCATGGGCTCGCCCAGGTTACGGCTGACTTCCGCCAGGATCTTGGGATCGTTGAAGTGGGTGGTGGCCTTGACGATGGCGGCAGCGCGCCGGGCCGGATCGCCAGATTTGAAAATGCCCGAGCCGACGAACACGCCGTCGACGCCGAGCTGCATCATCAAGGCTGCATCGGCCGGGGTGGCAATGCCGCCGGCGGCAAAGTTGACCACCGGCAGGCGGCCCAACTTGCGGGTTTCCAGCACCAGCTCGTAGGGAGCGCCGATCTCTTTGGAGAAGGCCATCAGCTCTTCCTCGGGCATATTTTGCAGGTGGCGAATCTCGCCCAGCACGGCCCGGGCGTGGCGCACGGCTTCGACCACGTCGCCGGTGCCAGCCTCACCCTTGGTGCGGATCATGGCGGCGCCTTCTCCGATGCGGCGCAGGGCTTCGCCCAAATTGCGGCAGCCGCACACGAATGGCACCTTGAAGTTGTGCTTCAAGATGTGGTGGGCTTCGTCGGCCGGGGTCAGCACCTCGGATTCGTCGATATAATCGACGCCGATGGCTTCCAGGATCTGGGCTTCGACGAAATGGCCGATGCGGCACTTGGCCATGACCGGGATGGTCACCGAGTCCATGATCTTGAGGATCAGCTCCGGGTCGCTCATGCGAGCCACCCCGCCCTGGGCGCGGATGTCAGCCGGGACGCGTTCCAGCGCCATCACGGCGCAAGCGCCGGCGTCCTCAGCGATCCTGGCATGCTCGGGGGTAACCACGTCCATAATCACGCCGCCCTTGAGCATCTGAGCCAATCCCTTTTTGACAGCAAACGTACCTACTTGCTGTTCCATTCAATAACCTCCGTTGTGGGGAAAGGGTTGCGCCTGAATTGCGTTTCTCCGCACAGCTTAACCCGATCTTCCCCAATATGATTCCTTTTTGATTTTACCACGCACACGGGAGGGGAACAAATAGGATTAAAATGAGAGGATATTAAGGATTAGGCAAGGAAAAAAATATCTTTTCGCGTATTTGCCCTAGAATGTGGCATCTAGAGGACACCTACGTTAATTTAAAAATTCATCTAAATCAATATTGCCCGAATTTGACTCGACCAACTTAACCCAATTAATCGAGCCTGTTAGGGGATTACAATATTCGTCACAAAATTGCATTACAAGCAAATTTGAGATATTTGCTCTCGCTTTATTAAATTCATCATTGTGTTCTTTTGCACGAAACCCTAACGGTTCAATAATATCCGTGTAAAGAGTTTTAGACCCTGAGATCAAATACCAAAAATTTTGGCCAACAACTTTCATATACCCCCGGACAAAACTTGTTTTGGTTTTTCCATAACAAATACCTAAAACTGGTTTTGGATTAATATCGAGATGTGATTGCATCAATCGGGCTACTGCAGTTTGCAATGATTTTGCTAATTGTGTGTGTTGATCAGAATTACCCAATTTTGGGCCCGACTTGATAGACACCAAATAATGATTTCTTTCTCGAATAAATTCCAAATCAACTCCACTGGCTGTACTTTTGTGTCCACCACTCGTCTTTTCAGCGATAAAAATTGCCAGGTCCTCTAAGAAATTACCGAATTGCTTTTCTTCGCTGCTCGAAAGAAATGCTTCCAATACCAATTCGACAAATTGAGAGGCAGTATTAACATTTTTGGCACGAAATAAATACGGATTCTTAGCAACCAGAGCGTTTAATTTAAGACCACGTAATGATTCTATTCGTTTGTTGTGAAAAGCATCGATATTGGAATTGACGTATTCTTTTACTTCATCAAGATTGATCGGATTTATCATTTTTACTTATCTTTTTCCCGTTGCTAGTTCCGTTTTTATCTTTAGCCAATCTATCAAGCGCTAAATTACAGAATTGCTCATTGATATCAATTCCTAAATAATTTCTGTCTAATCTCTGTGCAGCAACACATGTTGTTCCAGAACCATTAAATGGATCCAATATTACATCGCCGGGTCTCGTAAAAAGTTTTATGAACCATTCGGGTAATGCCACAGGAAATACTGCGGAATGCTGCCGGTTATAACATTCAGTGGCCATATGCAAGACATTACTCGGGTAAACATTTTCACGCCCTACCCAATTTGAAATCTTTTTGCCAAAACCGCTTCCAACTTTAGAATTATCTCTACGTTTGTCCGTTTCAGAGAGATTCTTTAACCTCTCTTGAGCCCAATCTCCCACAGGGACCATTACTTCATCCTGGAACATTTGGAAATGGCGAGATTTTGTAAAATGGAGCAATCGCTCCCAATTATCTCTGAATCGATTTGGCCATTTTCCAGGATGACTGTTTTTCTTATGCCACATATATTCCTCTGTCCAAAACCATCCTCGCTTGCGCATTTCCAAAATTAATTCGATGACATACGTATGTCGTTCGCCATCAACAACGCGTTCTTTAATATTTAAAATAAATGATCCAGACGGTTTCAAAATGCGGAAGAATTGATCCGCTTTTGGAAGGAACCATTGGACATATTGGTCCGGTTTAATGCCCCCATAAGTCGAATTCCTTTGATCTGCATAAGGCGGTGATGTAAAAATTAGATCGATACAATCGTCTGGCAATGATTTTAATACTTGTTCGCAATCGCCGCATATTATTTTATTGAGAAAATCTGGAGTTGTCGATGGAGCTAGTACCTGGTTGTAGACAAAAGGCAAAGGCATTGAATATAAATCAATGCCTTTGCCTGGCGCATTGATTGAACCAGAAAGTTCGTCCTCAGGTGTATATTCCGAGTCTATCTTATCTTTCTGATTATTCTTTTCCATATTTTCATTTTAACATATTCGTGGCTTCTGTTAATCTCCAAACCTCTGGACATACCAGGTCTTGACGATCTGGGTCAGCACGATGTAGGCCACGAGCATGCCCAGCAGGAAGAGCCAGTAGAGCGTCGGCAGGGGCACGAAGCCCAGGGCGCCCGCCAGGGGGCTGATGGGCAGGAACGCGCCGACCGCTAAGACTGCCAGCGAGGTCAGCATGAGTGGGCGGCTGGCCCGGCTCTGGATAAAGGGAATCTTGTTGGTGCGGATGACGTGGATGATGAGGGTCTGGGTGAACAGGCTCTCGACGAACCAGCCGGTATGGAAGAGCGCTTCGTTGGTCCAGCAATTGAAGACGTACAGCATGATGTAGAAGGTCAGGTAATCGAAGATGGAGCTGATCGGGCCGATTAAGAGGATATAGCGCCGCAGTCCGCCGATGGCCCACTTGCGGGGGACAGCGAGCCACTCCGGATCCACGTCGTCGGTGGGGATGGCGGTCTGCGAGATGTCGTACAGCAGGTTGTTGGTCAGCACCTGGATGGGCAGCATGGGAATGAACGGCAGGAGGATGCTGGCGCCCAGCATGCTGAACATGTTGCCAAAGTTGGAGCTGGCGGCCATCCTGATGTACTTGATGATGTTGCCGAACACCTTGCGGCCCTCGAGAACGCCTTGCTGGAGCACCAGCAGGCTGTTCTCGAGCAGGATGATGTCGGAGGATTCCTTGGCGATGTCCACGGCCGAATCGACCGAGATGCCCACGTCGGCGGACTTGAGGGCGGGGGCGTCGTTGATGCCGTCGCCCATGAAGCCCACCACGTGGTCCTTCTTCTGCAGGGCATGGATAATGCGCTCCTTGTGGGAAGGCGAAAGCTTGGCAAAAAGGGTGGCTTTTTCGGCGGCTTCCTGGAGCCGGGTGTCGTCCATCTCTTCGATGGCGGGGCCAAGCAGCACGTTTTCCACCGACAGGCCGACCTTGCTGCACACTGTGCGGGATATCAGGTCATTGTCTCCGGTCAAAATCTTGACGCCCACTTGCAACTTCGCCAGCTCCTGGATGGCAGCGGGGGCGGTGTCCTTGGGAGGGTCAAGGAAGGCCAGGAAACCAAGCAGGACCAGGCCGCTTTCGTCCTTGATCGAGTAGACCGGGGCGTGCTCGTCGGACGGCAGGGTTTTGTAGGCGATGGCAATGACCCGGAAGCCCTGCCTGTTGAGGTCGTCCACCATCTTGCGCCGCTTGGCGTCGTGTTCCGGCAGAACGTGAAGCACCAGGCCCTCATAATCGACCTGGCTGCAAAGGGACATCACCTCTTCAACCGCCCCCTTGCAGATCAGGATGTGCTGGTCGTTGCTGCCATCTTCCACCACCACCGACATGCGGCGGCGCTTGAAATCGAACGGGATCTCGTCGAGCTTCCTAAAATTACCTTTTTCAATCAACTGGTCTTTTAGATGGACGTGGTCGAGCACGGCCATATCGAGCATATTCTTGAGGCCGGTCTGGAAGTGGCTGTTGAGGTAGCCGTACTGGAGCACCTTCTCGTTCTCGTTGCCGCGCACGTCCAGGTAGCGCTCCAGCACGATGCGGCCCTCGGTGAGGGTGCCGGTCTTGTCGGTGCACAGGATATCAATGGCGCCTAAATTCTGGATGGAGTTCAAGCGCTTGACAATGACCTTCTTTTTGGACATGGAAATGGCGCCCCTGGACAGGTTGACGGTCACGATCATGGGCATCATTTCGGGCGTGAGGCCCACCGCTACCGCCAGGGCGAACTCGAAAGCCTGGACCCAATTGCCCTTGGTGAGGCCATTGATCAGGAACACCAGCGGCGCCAGAACTGCCATAAAACTGATCATCAGCCACGTGAACTGGTTGATGCCCTTGTCGAAGCTGGTGAGCTCGCGCTCGCCGACGATGCTGGAAGCCAGCGAGCCGAAATAGGTCTCGCCGCCGGTCAGGACGACCAGGGCCATGCCGCTGCCCGATTCCACGTTGGAGCCGAGCAGGCACAGGCTGGCTGTTTCCATCGGGCTGCCCACAGGACCCTCTACAGCCGCGGGGAACTTTTCAACCGGCATGCTCTCGCCGGTGAGGGCGGACTGGTTGAGGAACAGGTCCTTGGCGCTCAACAGGCGGCAGTCGGCGGGCACCATGTCGCCAGCCGAAAGAGTCACCACGTCGCCCGGGACAATCTGGCGCAGGGGGATCTCCTGCTGCTGCCCGGAGCGCACCACCGTGGCGGTAGTGCTGACCATGGCTTTGAGCTTTGCGGCGGCGTCGTCGGCGCGCGCTTCCTGGACGTAGCGCATCACCACACCCAGGACGACCATGAAGGCGATCACGATGGCGCCGCTCAGGTCGCCTGTTAAATAGGAGATCAGGGACAGGGTTGCCAGCAAGACCACCAGGGGATTCTTGACGTTGTTCCACAGGCGGGTCAGGAAGGTAGTGCGTTTCTCGCGGGCCACTTCGTTCGGGCCATACTTTGCCAGGCGGGCATCTGCCTCCGCCGGGCTCAGCCCGTCGAGAGATGAGTCCATCTGCTGCAGCGCCACGGAGGGGTCGACCGTGGCGCTGTCGACCAGTTTTTTAGAAATTTTGGGGGAAAGCATGCTGCACGATCCCTGAATGGGACGGAATGCGGACAATGGAGCCAAAGAAACCCACCTTACACCTCCAACCAATGTATTTTATTCTTTGAAAAACGCGGTAAGTCGCATTTTTGAGAAAAAACACAATCAAATAACCTGGCTACATGCAGGTTATCTTATGCCTTCATGAATTAAAAGTCAATATGGTAAAAAAAGTAGAATTCAAAATTGAACCTCAAAGAAAACGAAGGACGCGAAGATTTATTTTTTAGTAATTCTTCGCGTCCTTTGCGTTCTTAGCGGTTCAATTTAATGGCAGGCAAAAATTGAAACAGGCACCTCCGGGCGTATTCTCGGCTGAAACCCGCCCACCGTGGGCTTCGGCGATGGCCTTGACGATGGCCAGGCCCAGACCGCTGCCGGGATAGGCGGCGGCATTGCGGGCCCGGTGGAAGCGCTCGAACAGGTCCGGCAGGTCCTCGGGAGGGATGCCGATGCCGGTGTCGGCCACCCGCAGGCAGGCCCAGACATCCTCGCGGGCCACCGAAAGGGTCACCACCCCGCCGGGCGGGGTGAACTTGATAGCGTTATCCAACAGGTTGCCCAGGGCGTGCTGGAGCTGCGTTTCGTCGGCTGCAACGGTCACCGGCTGCTCCGGGAACTGGACCGCCAGCTCGATCCCGCCCTGCTCGGCCCGGGCGGCGAAGGGCTCGCTGGCCTGGCGGGCGAAAGCAACCAGGTCGAGCGAGGCCATTTGGCGGCCTACGACGCCGGTCTCCAGGCGCGATAGATCCAGCAGGTCTCGCACCAGGTGGTTCAGGCGGTCTACCTGGACCTGGGCACCTTCCAGGTAGGCTACTCGGCCGGCTGGATCATGCTCGCCGGAGGCCAGCTCAAGGTTGGTGCGCAAGGCGGTCAGGGGGGTCTGGAGCTCGTGGGCGGCGTCGGCTACAAAACGGCGCAGGGCGGCTACGGTCTCTTCGACCTGCCCGGCCATCGAGTTGAAAGATGCGGCCAGGGCACCGAATTCGTCGCGGTCGCGGATGGCGGCGCGCGCCGAAAGGTCGCCGGAAGCCATGCGCCGGGTGCTGTCCGTCAGCACCAGGATGGGGGCGTTGATGCGCCGGCTGATCCACCAGCCGGCCAGGATAGCGATAAAGATACCGGCCAGGCTGGCGATCAGCCAGCCGCTGGCAACCTTCATGACAATATCCATCCCATAGGCCGGGCCGTCGGAAAGCTGGACGCTGCCCAACGGGGTGCCATCCGCCGATATGATGGCCTGGCGGTAGACCTGGTTGGAGCGCGCCGCAGGCGCCGAGACGCCGCCTTGCAGGTCCACGCCATACATGGTGTTAGCCAACGGGATTTGCGACAGGATCACTTTACCGTTTTTTACGGCGGTTGAAACGCCGCCTGGAATCATGATGATCTTGAGGGCGCCGGAGCTTCCACCAGTGGGGGCTGCGCTGACGCTGCCCGAGGCGCTGTCCGCGCCGGAGCTCCCGGCAGTTTGGGTTACGGTGACGCTGCCCGTGGTGCTTTCCGCGCCGGAGCTCCCGGCAGAGGGGGCTGCGACGATGCTGCCCGTCGTGCTATCCACGCTGGCGGCGCTATTTGTCTGGAAGACCTGGATGCCGATCATACCTGAACCGCTGTCATTCCCAGCAATGGTGACCGGGCCTGACACGTCGCCAGAAGCATTTAAGCCATCGAGCTGGCCCACCGGCTGTGGGCTTGCATGTTCATTCGGTGCCGGAAGGGAAACGGCTGAGAGGACCGCCCTGGGATTCTGCTCGCCGATGAAACTGAACGAATCGATTTCCTTGCCCTGCGGGTCGAAAAGGCTGATTTTGGTCTGAGAGAGCAAAGCAAGCAGCGAGAGATGGCTTTTCAGGTCGTCCGCGACCGAAGCAGCCTGGTCATTGGTGAAGAACGGCTCGACCGCCGAGCTGATGGCGATGGCATTCTTCCTCAGGTAATTCAGCTCCTGGTCCTGGTAATAACGGCGCACGATCAGCAGCAGCGTACCGCCCAGCACCAGGGCGGTGATCAGGGCAATCCCGGCATAGGTCAGGGGCAATTTCCAACGGATCGATTTTAGATTCATACGCACCTTCACCTGCATTTTATCACTACAATATTTCACCACAGTGGGGGTTGTGGATCAGGCCCTCCTGTATTAATTGCCAGGTCCGCCCTAATGGATAATCTCTGTGCCCTGCACCAGGATTGTCTCTGCGATCAGGCGGTCGCCGCGCAGCGGGCCCCACACCTGCACCATGCTGTCGGTGGAGATAGATGAAAGTTCGGCCGGCTCGACGACCTGTTGGGCACCGATGCTGGTGGTGGTGCCGGCTTGCGGCGTGGGGACGCTGTCCAACGTCGTATCGCGGTAGATGAGCGTTTTCTGCGAGACCACCACCTCGGTGGCCGGGCCGTTAGGGGTTTGGATTTCACCGGCCGTAGTAGAAACATTAGACGCCTGGACAACAAAGACGCTGTTACCCTGGATGCTGTTGACCACGCCAGTGAGGTCGGGGTGAGTGACCGGCAGTTCCGGGGCTGGCGTCAACCTGAGCATTTGAGCGACATGACTATTACCGCCGCCCGGGCCGCCCAGGCCGGCCAAAAGCGAGCCAGGCCCGCCGCCATTCGCATTGGTGTTCAACAGGCGCACTGCCATGAAGGCTGCTCCGGCCAGCAAGGCAATAGCTAATACAGCTCCAATTCCAATGAATATCTTCTTTTTCACCAGAATCACCTTTATTTTTAGACCTTTGCGCATTACTTACCGCCGCTGCTCACCGAGATCACGGCCATGCCCATCACCACGATGGTATCCGCGATCAGGCGGTCGCCGCGCTTCTGGCCCCACACCTGCACCAGGTTATCCTGGGCAATGGAGCTGACGTCCGTCAACTCGACGGTCTGCTGGACGGTCATATTGGTGCTGCTGCCGGGCTGCGGCCTGGGGACGCTGTTCATGGTCGTATCGCGATAGATGACCGTGCTCTGAGAAACCACCACCTCAGTGACCGGGCCGCTGGGGGTTGGGGCTGCCTGTTCCGTCGAAGGGCCGCTGTCATTGGACGACCCACCGCTGCCAGAGATGTCCTTCCCGACGATGACCATATTCCCGCCGCCAGAGGCCTTGGACATTTCGGAGACAAAGATGCTGTTATCCTGGATGCTGGTGACCTGACCGATGAGATCGGCGCGGGCGGTTGGCAATTCCGGGGCAGGCGTCATCTGGATCTGGATCGAGGTTTTGCCGCTGCCACCCGGTCCACCCAGGCCGGCCAAAGGCAGGCCAGGCCCGCCGCTATTTGCATTGGTGTTCAGCAGGCGGGCCGCCATGAAGGCCGCCCCGGCGAGCAGCGCCACGACCAATACCGCGCCAAATCCAATAAAAACTTTTTTCTTCATAATTATCTCCTTCTTAAATTCATCAAAAATAACCACCTTCCTGCGCGCAGACCTCACCTCCCGGCCCCCTCTCCACTCCGTGGAGAGGGGGAGATTATTCTTGACCGGCGAGAAACCTGCTCCCAAAGCCTCCGCGATCCTTTTATCCTTGCTAAGCTCACGGCGCGCTCCCCTCTCCACTCCGTGGAGAGGGGCCGGGGGTGAGATCTGCGCGCGGCGAACGATGCAATTCGGCATTGCCCCAACCGCTCGCCGCGAGGACGCAACTGGGAGCATTTGCGCACCAAAAACAAAAATACATCCATCATTCATACCTCAGGGCCTCTATGGGATTCAGGCGGGAGGCGCGGGCAGCAGGGTAGAGGCCGAAAATGATGCCTGTCAGCAGCGCCACGCCGAATGCCAGCGGGATGCTGCTGGGCGCCAGCAGGGCGATGCCGCTGTTCAGGCTGGCCGCCACCGGAATGGTAACCACGCCCACTGCGATCCCGAATAGTCCGCCCAGGGCGCTGATCAGCACCGCTTCGAGCAGGAACTGCAGCACGATGTCGGACTGCTGGGCGCCCACCGCCAGGCGGATGCCAATCTCACGCGTTCGCTCGGTGACACTGACCAGCATCACGTTCATGATGCCAATCCCGCCCACCACCAGCGAGACCACCGCCATGGCTGCCAGCAGCAGCGAGAACGTGCTGGCGGCGCTCTGCTGGGCGCCCAGGATGTCGTTGCGGGTGGTCATGTTGAAGTCATCGGTGAATTTACCGTTCGTGTCGGCCTGGATGGCGTGCTGCTGGCGCAGGTAGGTGGCGATCTGGTACTTGACGTCGTTGATCTTGTTTACATCCTTCACGTGGGCGGTGATCTGCACGGACGGCTCGGTAGCAAAAAGCTGCTGGATGGCGGTGCTGACCGGCAGGACGAAGGTAATGTTCGGATCGGTCTGGTAGCGCTGTTGCGGGTCGGTTGGTTCCAGCTCGGCCAGCACGCCGATGATCACGAACGAGCGGTGGTTGAGCCAGACGGTCTGGCCAAGGGGATCGTCGCCGCCGAAGAGGTCCTGCGCAGTCTGTGAGCCGATGACGCACACCGACTCGCCCCCGGCTACCTCCGCGGGGGTGAAGAACCGCCCTTCGGCCAGGAAATCATTCAGCGTCAAAAGCTTGCCCTCTGGCCAATTGACCGGCTGGACCTGGCCGCTGGCGGCGAAACTCTGCAGCCCGCTGGCCGTCACGCCGGTGAAATTGAGGGCTTCGACGTCGCGCTTGTAGCGCGCCTTGCCGGAGCCGTTCACCGTCATGTCTACCTCGCTCACATCCGGCACGGCATCCAGGATGCCCAGGCCATCCTCGTAGGAGAGGATTTTCCCCTGGGGCACCATCTGGCCGTTCTTGATCACCTGGGTTTCGGAGATGATGATCTCGTCCGAGCCGAGCGAGCGGAAATTGGCCGCCACCGCCGCCTGGGCGCCGTTGCCGAGCGCCAGCATGACGATCACCGAAGCCACGCCGATGACTATGCCGAGGGTGGTCAGCACGGCCCGCAGCTTGTTGGAGGACATCCCGACCAGGGCAGCGCGTAACGTGTTAATGAAGGTCATGGTTGTGTTCCTCGACCAGGATGCGGCCATCGCGCATGTGGATGATACGCTGGGCGTAGGCCGCCACCTGGGAATCGTGGGTCACCAATAAAATAGAGACGCCGTTCTTCCATTGGTCGACCAGCATGGACATCATCTCGGCGCCGGTAGTGCTGTCCAGGTTGCCAGTGGGCTCATCCGCCAGCAGGATAGCGGGCTGGTTGACCAGGGCTCGGGCGATAGCCACGCGCTGGCGCTCGCCACCGGACAGCTCCATAGGGCGATGGTGGGCGCGGTCGGCCAGCCCCAGCATTTCAAGCACCTGCGCCGCCCGCTGGCGAGCCTGGCGGGCGTCGCGCTGGTACATCAGTGGTAGGGCTACGTTTTCGAGCGAATTCAGGTTGGGCAGCAGGAAGAAGTTCTGGAAGACGAATCCGATGCGCCGCCCGCGCAGCATGGCGCGCTGGCGCGGCGACAATTTGCTCACCTCCTGCCCTTCCAGGAAATAGCTGCCGGTCGTCGGCACGTCCAGGCAGCCCAACAGGTGCAGCAGGGTCGATTTGCCGCAGCCGGACGGCCCCATCAGCGCCACGAACTCACCCTGGCGGATAGAGAGATCGACGCCGCGCAGGGCATGGATGGTAGAGGCGCCCATCTTGTATTCGCGGGTCAGGGATTGAGCCTCGATGACCGGTGTGGGGGGCAGGCCGGCTGCGACGGGAGCGAGGGCGTTCATTGCGCAACCACCAGGTCGCCCTCATTCAAGCCGCTGAGGACCTCGGTGAAGGAGTCGCCTTTGAGGCCGACGGTGATTTCGCGCTTGACGATGGAAACGCCGTTCCACACGCTCACCTGGGCGGTGCCGTCCGAGCGGGCTCGCACCACCGAGCGCGGCAGGCGCAGCACGCCAGAACGCTGGTCGATCACGATCGAGGCGTCCGCGCTCATGCCGTCAACCAGGTGATCGGCGATACTGTCCAGGCTGATGGCGATCATATAGTTGGCCTGGGCCCCCGAAAGGCGCTTGGGGACGATGCGCGCCACCTTGCCGGTGAGGGTGGCTTCGGGCAGGGCGTCAAAATAAACCGTGACGGACTGGCCGACCGCCACCAGGGGAAAGTCCTGCTCTACCACGGTGGCGTCGACTTCGAGAGCCTTTGGATCGGTGAGGGTCAGCACCGTGGCACCATCGCTGACGGTCTGTCCGTCCGAGCCAGTCACATCCGTGACCACCCCGTCGAAGGGGGCCTTCAGTTCGACCTTTTGCAGGTCGCTTTGAGCCTTAGCGAGGGCGGTTTGAGCGGTGGAAAGAGAGGCCTGGTCCTCAGCCAGCAGGTCGGGGTCGGGACCGTTTTTAACCTGGTCCCATTTCTGCTGGGCGACAGCCTGCCCGGCTTTGGCCAGGGCCAGGTTCGCATCGGCCTGGGCGATGTCGTTGCTCGAGGGACCGGAGGTGTACCAGTCAACGATGGCCTTTTTCTGCTGGAGGAGCTGCTGCGCCGCCACCAATTCGGTCTGGGCGCTGGCGCGGGCCGGGTCGGTGGGACTGAGGTTCAAGAGCTTGTTGAAGCGGTCGAGGACACGGTTGTAGTCATCCTGGGCCAGGTAATATTCAGCCCAGGCCGCATCGGCGTTGCCGTTCAGGCCGCGGGCGTAATCCAGCAGGTCGCGGGCGTGCTGGGCGTCAGCGACGGCTTTATCGGCCTGGGCCAGGGCCAATTGAGCCTGGGCAGTAGCCTGGGGAGCAGCCGCGACCAGATCGTCCAGGGCCTTCTGAGCCTGGGCTACCTGGAGCTGCGCGCTCGCAACAACGGCCTGAAAGGAGGCGGGATCGCTCATACGGGCAAGAACCTGGCCTGTCTTGACGGCATCGCCGGGGCGCACCAGCACCTGCCCGAGCTGCCCGCTGACCCCCATGGACAGCCCCACCTGGCGGGTGTTGACGGCCGAGCCGGGGGCAGTGACCGAGAGAGTCACGTCGCCGCGGCTGACCGGCACGGTGGGCGGCGCCTGGACGGCGTTATTGGTGCTCTTAGGGCTGGAAGCAAAGCCAAGGTAACCGGCTCCGGCGACCACTACAATCACCAGCAAGGCCACCGGCAGGATCATCCAACGTTTCATAAGCAAACCTCCGCAAGTTTCTCCTCAGTATACAGAAGCGAGGTTTCGCGGAGGTTGTGATCGGATTACAATTTCGTAACCTGGAAAAATTTAATGGGGATGACGCCTGCGGGGCCCGCCTGGGGCTGAAGCCACCAGGCTACAAAGACTCAAGCCTGCTCAAGCAGGCTAAATCGCCTACTAATAACAATGCGCCAGCCAATTCTGAATTAATGGCTCGACGGAGGCCAGGGCACCAGGCGGTAGCCGATGCCGGGCACGGTCAGGATCATGGCAGGGCGGCTGGGGTCGAGCTCGACCTTTTCGCGCAGGCGACGCACGTGGACGTTGATGGTGCGCTCGCTTTCCAGGTCGGAGGCGTAGCCCCATAGATCGTCGATGATCTGGGCGCGGGTCACCACCTGGCCCGGGCGGCGCGCCAGGTAGACCAACAGGCGGAACTCGGTCGGGGTGAGGGCGATCGACTGGCCGCCGCGCTGCACCAGGGCGCGGGACTGGTCGATCACCAGGTCGCCGGCATAGAGCAGGTCGGAGTCGGCGGTGGAGAATTCACCGTAGGCCCGCCGAAGCAGGGCCCGCAGGCGCGAGACCAGCTCGCGCAGGCTGAAGGGCTTGGTGACGTAATCGTCGGCGCCCATTTCGAGCCCGAGCACTTTATCGACCTCGTCGCCCTGCACGGTCAGGATCAGGACGGGCATGTGCAGCCCGAGCTGGCGCAGCTGGCGGCAGAAATCGAAGCCCGAGCCGTCCGGCAGGCGCACGTCCAGCACCACCAGGTGGGGTTTCTGGCTGGCGGCGAACTGGACTCCCTCCTCGCCGCTGGCCTTCCAGGTAACGTGGAAGCCGCTGCGCTCGAGCCCGTCCTTCAGGCTGCGGGCAACGGCCGAGTCATCCTCGATGACCAGGAGATTGTAGGACCCTTCCACGGTTTCGATTGTAGCATAAAGCTAAGGGAGATGGGATTTTACAGAAAAATGCTGAGCCTGCCCCGTATTTTTTGAAAAAACCATTCTAATCAAGCAGAATACAGGCGGTCGAATTCTGCTTCGAGGGCAGGGTTGGCGCCACGCAGGCCGGCGACCACCTGGCGAGCCCAGCCGAGGTAATCCTGGCAGCGCTCGGCCGACCAATCGGCCGGAGGATTTTGAAGGACGTCGCGCACGTTGCAGATCTTATCAGCCAGCTTGATCTGCTTGGCCAGCAGCGACTTTTGGGCGGCATGCTCCACCTGGAGCTGCTTGCGCAGCACCTTGGGCAGGCTCTTGTCGTCGGTCACCTCCAGCACCAAGTCGAGCACCTCCTGCCCGAACAAGGCTCGAATCTCGTCCGGGCTGGTATGGGTATCCTCAATGCTGTCGTGCAGCACGGCCGCGATCAACGCCCGCTGGTCGCGTACCCCGCCCACCCGCCACAACACCTCGACCACGTCGATCAGGTGGTTGATGTAAGGCGAATGCTCCGGGTCCTTGCGCCGGTGGTCGCGATGCTTGTGAGCAGCAAAGCTAAGTGCCTTCAATAGTATGCCAGGATCGAGATCATCCATTCAGTCGCCGAGGTTGGTGCCGACCATGCGGGCGCCGGTGATCCAGGGATGGTCGAGGGCAACGGTCTTGGGTTTGCCGGCGACGCGCTCCAGAGGCACAGGCTCAATCTGGCCGGCGCCGTGCACAGCCAGCATGACCCCAAACTGCCCGGCCTCCAGTGCTGCGGCGCAGGCCGTGCCAAGCTGGGTCGCCAGGACCCGGTCGGCGGCCGAGGGCGTGCCACCGCGCTGCAGGTATCCCAGGATGGTGATGCGCGCCTCCATGCCGGCCATCTTCTCGAGCTGGTTGGCCAGATGGATGGTATTACCGGCCGACTGGCGCTCGATCTTCTCCAACTGACCGGCGACCCTGGTCTGGTCCTGACCCTGGCGCAGGCGCAGGTTAACCTTTTTAGCTTGCTCGAAGAACAGGACCGCTTCCTTCGACATGGCTCCTTCGGAGACAGCCACGATGCTGAAGCGCTTGCCGGCCTGGTTGCGATCCTGGATAGCCCGCACCACACTGGCCTCTTCGTAGGGCAGCTCGGGGATCAAGATCACGTCGGCCCCGCCGGCCACGCCGGCTCCCAGCGTCAGCCAGCCGGTCTGTTTACCCATCACCTCCACGATGATGATGCGGTGGTGGCTGGAGGCGGTGGTGTGCAGGCGGTCGATGGCCTCGGTCGCGATCCCCAGGGCCGTATCGAACCCGACCGAGGTGTCGGTCTCGACCAGGTCGTTGTCGATCGTCACCGGCAGGGTGATCACGTTCAGGCCATTCTGGGCCAGCAGGAAGGCGCTCTCCTGGGCATCCGATCCGCCCAGGCACACCAGAGCGTCCAGAGCCAGGTCGCGGTATGCCTGCACCACCTCGGCCGTTTTATCCATTTTCTGCCCGCCCACCAGCACCCGGTCGGGCCGGTCGCGGCTGGTGCCCAACAGGGTGCCGCCGGCGGTCAGGATGTTAGAGAGAATGTTGCCCTCCAGCTCAAGCGTGCGCCGCTCGATCATGCCGGCGAACCCATCCTGGAATCCGAGCACGTCCATGCCGTACATGGCATGGGCGGCCTTGCCGACGCCGCGCAGAGCCGCATTCAGGCCGGGGCTGTCGCCGCCGGCGGTCAATATTCCAATCCGTTTGCTCATAGAATTCCTCTAGTCACCTGATTGCTATAAGATTTTATAGAATTGAAAGCCGTGATTCGACCTCACCCCATCCCCCACCCCTTCCCCTCTCCACGGCGTGGAGAGGGGAAGGGGCCAGGGGTTGGGGGTGAGGTCGAAGTATTGAATATAGCGATAAAGACCACTATTTATCCTAACAAATTCTAGCATACTTCAACCTGCAGGGTCTACCGCAGTCGAAGGTTCCGGACGCGATTTCGGGTAAAAAACAACGAACAGGATCGCCACGAGCACCGTCGAAGCCAGCAGAGCATAGCCGAACTGAGGCAGAAAGCCAGTTGCCCACAGGAGATAGGGCAGCAGGCAGGCCAGCGCCAGGAGGAGCATCTGGGGCAGGGCAGCGGCAAAAATGCGAAAAAATTCGCCCTTCAGGCGGAAGACGGCGGTCAGCAGGGCGATCAAGGTGGCGGCAGCCATAAAAAGCAGGGCCAAAAACACGCCCACCGCCAGATAGCTGGAGGTAACAACCTCAGGGGAAAGCAGCAGCGAAAGCAGCGCCAGGGCCACCCAGCCCAGGACGACCCAGACGGTGGTCCGGCCGGGCATGCGCCGGGCCGCCCGGGTGTACAACCAGCCGAAGGCTACCAGGAACGCCAGCCCAATCTGATACTGCACCAGAAACAGGATTCCGCCCAGGCCAGCCTGGCGGAGCGCTTCGTGCCGGTAAGGGCCAACTGTCACCCAGGTCCACTGGCCGGCGCTGCGCCGCACCAGAACGCCGTCCTGCCCCATCGCCATGACCAGGTTGCCGGAAGCCGGATCGAGAATGGCGGCGTAGGGAGTTGATCCGAAGGAGATGTTGCCTGAGCGGGTCATCAGGACATAGGTTTTTTCGGGCTCGCTGGCGGTCGTAAAGGAATAATCAGAAATCCAGGTAGCTCCGCCATCACTGGAACGTTTCACACCAACGCCGGGCTTAACCTGGTAAACGGTCTCAGTCGCCGGATCTTTCAGGGTAATCTCGCTGCCTATGTCCGGGCGGCATTCAGGCCGGCTGCCAGACGTATCCGCCTGCCAGGTCAGCCCGCTGTCGGAGCTCAGGTAGCTGCCGGACAGGTAGCCAGAGGTGGCAACGATCTGCGAGTTGCTGACCGTCAGGCAGGCGATGCCGTAATCGGGGGCGGCCGCGTCGGCCAGGGTGACCAGGGCAGCCAGGGGCAGGGCCAGCAGGCGCCAGTCCCAATGCAAGGCCGGCGGGGCTGGCAGCGGCCGGGCAGGCTGTTTACGCCACAGCCAGGCTGCCGGCAGTAGGCTGAGCAGCGCCAGCAGGTCGGTCGGGTCGAGGCGGGCCTGGAGCGGCAGGCCGGCTACCGTTCGCCCGAGTACGATCAGCAGGCTGTTGAAGGCCGGGTCGATTTTAAGCAAGGTGAAGCCGACCCCAACCAGACCGAAGGCCAGCCAGCCCACCCGGCGGGGATTCTGCGACAAAGGCGAAAGCAAGACCGCCAGCAGGAACGGCAGGAAGAACAAGCCGGCGAAATCGCTCAGCTTGCCGGTCCACCAGGAAGGCCAAAGGGATTTGAGAATGAAATCATTGGCCAGCATAAGGCCAATA
>Ga0335070_10002657_pt1 | contig 20771 bp, 22 predicted proteins | sample Lox_Sample_13_FD_206722 | JGI IMG/M metagenome (GOLD analysis project Ga0335070, IMG submission 206722) | Soil microbial communities from Loxahatchee National Wildlife Refuge, Florida, United States - Lox_Sample_1.3 | ecosystem: Environmental > Terrestrial > Soil > Wetlands | place: USA...
GATGCTCAAGGCGATGCGCGTGCTCAGCCCGGACTTCATCAGGCAGGCCGCCAAAATGAAGGCGCCGAGGATGAAGAACACCGCCTCGTTGCCAAACAGCGCGTACGCCTGGTTGCTCTGCATCACGCCGGTCAGCGGCAGCATGATGATCGCCAGCAAACTCGTGACCATGAGCGGCAGGGCATTGAGCACCCAGTAGAAGACACACAGCGCGAAGGCGCCCAGCGCCTTTTGCCCCTGCGGCGTCAAGTCGCCGGGGAGGCGCAGCGAAACGATCAGCCAGTAGAGCAGCGCCCCGGCGATGACGGTCGCCGTCTGCTGACTGCGTCCCAGCAAGATGAGCCATAGGGGCCGCCGGTCGATGACGACTTCGTGCTCGAGTGCCATGGGAAGGAGCGATCAGCTCTCAGCTGGGCCGTTCAGACCGGCGTCTTGCGCACCTGGGCTCATGTCTGCAACTGGTTTCCGGCTGATAGCTGATCGCTGACAGCTGAACGCTAGGACCTATAGATGCGACGAGTCGAATGAGTCGCTGACGGTACGCACGCGCAAGCGGCGCCGCAGGCGGGCGAGATTGCGCGCGGCGGCCGAACCGATCTTCGAGCGGTAGAACTGCTGCATGGCCACGGTCAGCCGGGCTTCGTCGCCGGCAAAAAAGCGGGCTTCGAGCGGCGTGATCGCAAAGCTCAGGTCACGGATCCAACCCATGTTGATGCGTGCGGCGCGCACCGCTCGGAACAGGTGCGCGCAGACCGGGGCCACGGCTTCCGGCGCCGGTGGCTGCACCCCGGCGACTGCCAGGTCCGACGACGGTCCGATAACGGACAGCACCGGTAGGACCCCCGCGGCCGTGAGCCAATCGATCGCCCGCGTCGTTGACTCAGCCGGCTCCAACCCAACCACCAGGTCACTCCACACTGTCCCGCTCGGGAAGACCGTCGCCGCGTACCCGAGTGCATCGTAGTAGCGCTGGCGGCCGATGTAGCGGACGCGGCCGGCGCAGTGCCGCGCCAACAGTCCGGGGTCGTGGATCTCGATCGCGTAGCTCACCGCATCGACCCCCATGGCGTACGTGCGGTCCACCCAACGGTCGGTCTTCGGCGGATGCACTTGTACGGCAACCAGCGTGTTGAACTGCCGCTTGACCGCCCGGATGTACGGCTCCAGGAAGGCGATGCCCGCATCCTCGCCGCCGCCGTAGGCGAGGTTGAAGTACACGAAGTCGGCGACCCCTTCGGAGAAGGCCGCACGGACGACCTCAGCAACATCTTGCACCGACATCGGAAAGCCGTCCCCGAGACTGACGCCACTGCCAGTCCGGCAGAAGCGGCAGGGGGCACCGTGCAAGCTGTAGCCGCACGCAAAACTGGGATTGACGGCAATGAAGCTGCCATACACTCGCCCCACCTGGTGCATTGGCAGGCCACTACTCACATGGTCGCGATAGAAGTCGGGCTCCGGCACGAGGTGGACGTCCACTGACGAGCCATTCTTCAGCAACGTGAATCGGTCGCCCTGTGCGGACAGCAGGTAGGGCGAGTCGCCGGCGACGCTCGGCGCCACGGGCGCGGGCGCTACCGGCGCATTTACCGAGACACCCTCCGGCAGCGCGAGCTCGACGGCACCACGCGACGCATCATTCGCAGCTCGCCGCAGAGCGGCCGTCGCCTGCACCGCCGCATCGATGCGCAAACCCCGAGCGGTCAGCTCCAACTTCAGATAGCCGGGGTTAGCGCTAGGTTCATGGGGGCTCATCCGGGGCGCGCTCCACAGGTTGGGCAGCGTGGGTCTCTGTCTACGCTCATCACGTCGGCCGTTCCAGCGGCGGCGTCGTACGTCAAGAGCCGCGCCATTGGCGGGGTGCTCAGACCGGCCAGGATCTTGATGGTCTCGGTGGCTTGCAAGGTGCCGATCAGCGCCGCCGTGGTGTCGGCGAACGCATGTGATGATCCGCCCGCCAGCAAGCGCCCCAGCAGTGGCGCAACGCACGTATAACAGGGCGACTCGAGGTGCGGACCCGCGAGCACGCTGATCAGGCCACGGGCGCCTGCCGTGTCGGCCCACACCAGGGGAATATGCTGCGCAACGCACGCGGCATTGAGCAGGGCGCACACCTCCGGCGCAGCGCCACAAGCGAGCACGGCGTCGCAGTGGCGGGCGGCCTCCAGGGCGCTCACCTCAGTGAGCGGCGCGGGCAGGGTGGTGGTTTGGCAGTCGGGGTTCAGTCCCTCGATGTCCGCCAGTTGCGGTGCAGCAACGAGCAGCCGGCGAACGCCGGCGGCGGCGAGGTACGTGAGTGCCATCGTGCCCAGCATTCCGCCGCCGACGACAGCGACCCTGGCAGACAGCAGCGCTTCCTGTCCGCGGCCGCCCAACTCAGGCAGGATGATCTGGCGGCTATAGCGCTCGATTTGTTGTTCGCTGAGCATGCCTTCGAATCGGCTTTATCGTGCAGCGCTGCGTGCCGGGGCGGCGCCGGCGGCCGCACGCTCGCGCCATTCGCGCCATCCGATCCACAAGTTGGTGCTGAGATAGCGATCCCCGAAGTCGCAGAAGATGAGCACGATGACGCCCGCGTCGATCTCTTTGCCGACGTGTAGAGCACCCACCATTGCCGCGCCGGAGGACTGGCCAACGACCAGCCCTTCCTCCGCGCCGAGCCGGTAGACCATTTCATACGCCGCATCCGTACCGACGCTGATTTTCCGGTCCAGCCGTTCCTCGTGGTAGATGCCTGGGACAATCGAACTGGCCATGTGCTTCAAGCCTTCGAGCCCATGCCACGCGTCGTCCGGCTCCGCGGCAATGACCTGGATCCCCGGGTTGCGCTCTTTGAGGTAGCGGCCGGTGCCCATGATGGTGCCGCCCGTGCCGATGCCGGCGACGAAGTGCGTGACCGTGCCGTGAGTCGCTTCCCAGATCTCCGGACCGGTACTTTCGTAGTGGGACAATGGATTGACTTCGTTGAAGTACTGATCCGGTTTGAAGTAGCGTTCCGCGTCTGCCTCGATGATCTTACGGCAGAGGCGGATGGCGCCGTCGGAACCTTCGAGCGGGTCGCTGTAGATCACCCTGGCACCATAGGCCTGTACGATCTTCTTGCGCTCTTCGCTGACGTTCTTGGGCATCACCAACTCGACGGGGTAGCCTAGGGCTGCGCCGCACATCGCGAGCGCAATGCCGGTGTTGCCGGATGTTGAGTCGATGATCGTCTTGCCCGGCCGCAGTTTGCCGGTGCGCAGCCCGTCGCGCACCATCCAGACCGCCGGCCGGTCCTTCACGGAGCCGCCCGGGTTGAAGCCTTCGAGCTTGGCGTAGATGCGCACGCGCGGCGACAGCTCGCGCCGCAACTGGCGGATCTCGACAAGTGGCGTGTGGCCGACCAGGTCGAGAATCGACTCGACTCTTTGCGGGCGTTCTTCCGAGGGTGCGTCGCTCTGCGGCTGGGAGGCCGCCACCATGCGTTCCTCACCCCCCTGCTATGGCCGGGACGATCGCTACTTCGTCACCGTCCTTGACCTCGGTGTCCAGGCTGCTCAGGAAGCGGATGTCGTCGCCGTTGACGTAGATGTTGACGAACCGCCGCACGCGTCCCTGCTCGTCGCACAGACGTTCCTTGATGCCGGGAAAGTTGCGCTCCAAGTCCTCGACCACGGTGCGGATGGTGCTGCCGCTGACGCCAACCTCTTCGGCACCAGCGGTATAGCGTCGCAGCGGGGTGGGAATACGCACTTGCACGCTCATGTCTGTCGTTCCTCCTGTCACGTCCTTCACACAAACACGCAGCGGTCGACTACAGCAGGTGATCGAGACATCGTCCCCCGGAAAAGCCGCTGCAGGCCGTGAGGTCTGAGTGTTCCCTTTTCTTAGCCAGATGTCAGCCGTAACGAAAGCCCAACCGCAGTCATTCGCAGGCCCGGCGTTCGGCGGCCAGCGGCGCGCGGATCGTCGGGTGTGCCCCACACAGCGGGCAGTCGGCGTGTCGTGCGAGCACAATGGTCCGCCAGCGTACCGCAAGCGCATCGTAGGTGAGCAGGCGGTTGCCGAGGTGGCGGCCCTCCCCCAGGAGGAACTTGAGAGCTTCGGTAGCTTGCAGTGTACCGACGGTGCCCGCGACCGAGCCCAGAATCCCCGCTTCCTGACACGTCGGCAGCTCGTCCGGTTCCGGCGGGAACGGAAAGACGCAGCGCAGGCAGGCACTGTGGTGCGGGACAACGGTCATCAGCTGTCCTTGGAATCCCAGGACCCCGGCATGAGAGAACGGTACACCGCACAGCACGGCCGCGTCATTGACGAGGTACTTGGAATCACTGCCGTCGGTGGCATCGATCACGAAGTCAAACCCAGCGAAGATGGTCGCGACATTGTCGGGCGTGAGTCGCTGGGCAAGCGGCTCGATCTTGACGCTCGGGCACAGCGTCTGCAGACGTGTGGCGGCCGCGGCCACCTTGGATCGCCCGATGTCGGTTGTACGATAGATGATCTGACGGTGCAGATTCGAGAGCTCGACGGCGTCACCGTCGATCAGGCCGAGCGTTCCTACGCCCGCCACCGCGAGACGCAGCGCTGCCGGCGCGCCCAGACCGCCAACGCCCACGATGAGGACCCGGCGCTGCGCCAGCCGCCTGAGAGGCGCAGCGGCTTCGTTTGCTTCACGCAACATCTTCTAGCCACCGGCGACCGTTTCCACGACGCCACGGGCCGCTGGGAACTGTCTCACCTCGACGGTGACCGGTCAATACGGCCGGCCGGTCAAGCCGCCACCACGGCGCCCGAATGGATCGGCGGGTGGTCCGAGCGCCGGCACCCCCGAGGGCCCCCGAGCGGTACGGGTATTGTCGAGGCCGGGCACCTGGACGGTTTCAGTGCTCCCTTCAGTGCGGCGGCGGCCGTTGGCTGCGAGCAGGATGTCGACCGGGTCACCTGCCGGGTCAACGTCGGCATTCAGCTTTGCAAGTGCCGCGCGTGCCGTGACGGCGTACGGGCTGGTGGGGTGTGACTTGGTAATTGCTTGATAGGCCAGGATCGCTTGCTCGCTGTCGTTGTCCTCGCGGCAGATGGCAGCGAGGCGCAGCAAGCCATCGGCCGAGGCGTCGGTCTCTTCATAGCGGGAGGCGAGCGTCAACAGCCGTACCTTGGCCGCGGGGCGGTTCCCCCGCTTGCTGTAGAAGTTGGCAACGTACAGCTCATGCTCTCCCAGACGCTGGCGGCAACGTTCCAACTCGATGCGTGCCAGCTCGGAGAACGGACTGTCCGGGTACTGCTGTGACACCGTGAGGAAGTAGTTCGACGCGCTGCGCGCGGCGGTCTGATCGCGGTCCGCCGTGCCCATCTGTCGCACGTAGCACATGCCGAGCAAGTATCCGACGAAGGGCAGCTCCGCGCTGGTGGGGTGGCGGCGCTGGAAGTCCGTCAACGCCACGATCGCCTCAGCGTAGTTGCCTTCGAGGTAGTGGGCGTGCGCAATCTTCAGCTCGGCCTCTTCGTTGTATTCACTGAACGGATACTGGTCGAGCAGCTCGTGATAGTTGTCGATCGCCACCGTCAGGGCACCGGTGCGATAGCGCTCGGTGGCTTCTTTGAAATACTCATCGGCGCTGAGATGCTTCTTGGCTTCACAGCCGGCGAGGACGGCGACCACGAAGATCCAGGTGAGCGAACGCAGCTTCATATGGCTGGAATATGTCGAATAGCGGGCATCAGCAAAAGCCGAGCGATTCAGAGCACCATAGCCCACACGCGCCCGGATTCCCAGATGCGCTGCTGCACTTCCGGCCAGGTCTCGAACAGGTCTGCGCCGAGAAGCGTGCGTGGGCGTTCCAGGCAGTAGAAGACGAAGAGCCCGCAGTCGTAGCGCCAGCTGCGTGAGGGATCGCCACCCGTCGCTGCGTACATGGCGACTTGGTAGATGCCGCGCTCCAGCTCCTTCTTGCTTCCTCCGTATGCCGTGTCACCGGCCGCGCCAAAAGGCAGCGGGTGTTGCAGCCGGAAGGCCGGGGCAATGGCCGTGCTGGGGGCTTTCACGACCGCGCTGCCGTAGTTGGTGAGCTCCGGGACCGCAGTAGCGAGTCGTTCGAAGGCACGGCTGACCAACGGCAGGGACGGTCCAATGGCGGTGTCGTGCTGCGTCGGCCCGCGCTCGGCACCCGCGTAGCGGAACACGTTGTACGGGTCGGTGCGAATCTCGCGCTTGTGGCACCACGTTGCGATGGCGTCATCGATCTTCGTGTAGAGCAGTTTGTGCCGGAAGACCTCCTCTGGGTCGAAGCGCTTGCGTGAGCGCGCCGCCTGCTCGGTCTGCGCCCTTTCGATGATGCGGCGAACGCACTGCTTGTCGGCGAGCGTCTCGTCCGCGGCGAGCTCGCGTTCGAGGAATTCAAAGAAGGCGCGTGCCGCCTCGCGGCGGGCATCAACATGCGTCGGCATCGTCGTGCTGCGGGACGTTGGGGCGCACCGTGGGCAACGGGCGCGCGCGGCCTGCGGCGCGGCGCATCATTCGCGGCGGCGCACGCGGGCCAGCCCTGCCGCCGGGGGGCGGGCGGGTTTTGCCGCGAGCGCCGCTTCGATGCGTTCGGAGATCAGTTTGAAGGCGGGTTCACCCTGCAGCACCAGGTCGTCGTACAGGTCCTCCAGATCAGCCTGCTCCAGCGCCACCGCGACGGCCAGGGCTTCGTCGACGCTGCGCGCCGTCTCCACGCGATTTTCGAGCTGGCAGAGTTCCCTGTCGAGTCGCGTCAATCGTTCAGCGTAGTCCGGCATGAACGACCCGCTCTCGTCTTCTTCCTGAAACGACTGCAGTTCGCGACGCAGCACATCGGCGTGCGTTTCTTCCTCGAGCGCCAGTTCGCGCCACAGGCTGACGCGCTCTCCATCCCCATGGAAGCGCTCTGCCAACCGACGGTACGCACGCGCCGTGCGCGCGGCCAATTCACTGCACTTCTCCAAGATCTCAGCGACGTACACTCTTGCCTCCAAATGGAAGGATGGGCCTCTTGTCTAGTTGAGAGTGGCCCACTTTCCTGCCGGCTTCAAGCCGTCATCCACCCAGTCCGGTACGTTTGCGGCCATATGTAGAGAGGGCCCTGAGCGTTCAGGGCCCTCGCGAAAGCGGGTGACCGGGGTCGAACCGGCGACCTTATGCTTGGCAAGCATACGCTCTAGCCAACTGAGCTACACCCGCATACGGGCGCGAACTCTAGCGAAGTCAAAGAGCGGAGTCAAAACAGAACCGCCGTGCCTGCCGGTGCAGGCGCTTCGAATACAGCAACGGCCAAACGCGTCTATCGTTCATGGACAGAGTAAAGAAGCATCTCCTACCGAAGCGGCGCATCGCTGAGCGTGTGCGTCGCGCCGGATATCGTGTGCAATCCGTGTCAGCGACCCAGGGGTACGATCTGCTGATCAACAGCCGCGCGCGCGTCGCGTTGCGCGTAGCGTTTCCCCGTGTCCGCAAGCATCACGTCACCGTTCGTGGCCGACATTACACGTACAACTACCGTTCGTGGCACTTCAACTTTCACCATCACGGAAAATTCGGGAAGCGCTATGCCGATGTGTTTGTGTGTATCGCAATGGAACCACGGCATCCGTCGCGTGAGGAAGTCTTCATCATCCCGTGGGAAGCCCTGTCGGGCAAGACCTTCTCCCTGCACGCGGCGCGTCAGCGGTACAACGGGCAATACGCGCAGTACGTCAACCGCTGGAGCGTGATCGCACAGGCACTCGAAACACCGCCGCGCTTGCGCAAGGTGGCGTAGACGGCCGGGTAAACTCCGCCGCTCGATCGTCCGGCATGCTTTGGGATCAGGAGATGCAGCTCACTGCGTCTCCTGATCCGCATCGGGCGTATCCACCTGAATCTCGACCTCTTCGCGGCCCGTTTGCCCCTGCGAGTTGGTGACCACACAGGTGGCGGTGTATTCGCCCGCTAGCCGGTAGGTGTGCGTGGTCGGATTGGTGACGTCACGCCCGCCGTCGCCGAAGTCCCACTGGTAGTAGAAGGGGCCCGGCAAGTCTTCGTCCAGCACCGCCGAGAAGTGCACCGTCAGCGGCACCTTGCCGATGTCGGGGTCGGCATCGATGCTGACGTCGAAGCCTTCTTCGGATACCTGGATGGTGACCTCGTCGGAATCCTCGGCATCAGTTCCTGTGACGCTGAGCGTGGCGGTGTAGTCACCCGCCTCGCGGTAGGTGTGCTGGACATTGAGCTGATACGCCGGTGGACTGTTGTCGCCGAAGTCCCAGCGGTAGCGCAGATCCGGCCCCCCGCCTTGTATCTCGCCGGTGAAGCTGACGGTTAGCGGCACGCCGCCCGTGTCGGGATCGCCGCTGGCACTCACCCAGAGGCGGTCGGATTCCTGCGCCGCTTGCGCACCCAATCCCGGGGTTACTTGTACTCCCCGCAGCGGCGTCAGGCGCCCCCCGGCCTGCTCAATCAGTTGATGTGAGCGCGGCGCTAGCGCCGTGGGCGTTCCGGCCTTAGCCCCGCTGCTGGCCGCACCGGCCGATGGCGACGACGACGCTTCTTCCGGTCGATTGCAACCCGAACTGCATGCCGTTACGCCGCCGACGAGCCAGAGCAGGAGCGGCAGGAGAACACCGTAGGTCCGCAGCATGATGGTACCGCTATTACTTGGAGATTCTGGAAGGGTCAACGCGGATGGGCAGCGTTGTGGCGCATCCGTGGAGCACAATTCGCTGGCGAATTTGCACCCGCGCGGCTATGTGCTACTGAGAGAACTCCGCGGCGGCGTACCCAAGTGGTTAAGGGAGAGGTCTGCAAAACCTCGATGCAGCGGTTCGAATCCGCTCGCCGCCTTTCCCACGCGGACGTCCTGAGTGCTGGGTCCTGAGTCGTGAGACGAGAGGCGGTCGTTGCCCTCCACATTCAAGACCCAGCACTCAGGGCTGGTCTCAGAGCTTGGAGAGCACGGCCTCGGCACTGGAAACCGTGAGCCCCGGCCCGGGCTCCACCAGCAACTGCTCCACCTTGCCGTCCGTCACGATCATGGCGTAGCGCTGCGAACGGGTGCCCATGCCGAAGCCGCTGGCGTCCAGGCTCAGGCCGACCGCTTTGGTGAAGTCACCGTTGCCGTCGGCGAGCATGCGTACCTTGCCTTTGGCGTTGTTGGCGTTGCCCCAGGCGCCCATGACGAAGGCGTCGTTGACCGACAGGCAGACAATCTCATCGATACCCTTCGCCTTGATCGCGGTGGCTTGTTCGAGGAAGCCCGGGAGGTGCTTCATGGAGCAGGTGGGCGTGAACGCGCCGGGCACGGCGAACAGCACCACCTTCTTCCCCTTGAAGATCTCGCCGACGCTGACATCCTTCGGCCCGCCTTCACCCATTTCCTTGAGCTTGAGATCCGTGGGCAAGCTATCACCAACCTTGATTGCCATAGCATCTCCTCCTTTGCGTGTGCTTTGAGACGGCGTCCTGCGCGCCGCTTGTTCTCTGTTTACCTGGGGCCGGCGGGACGATCAACAACCCGTTGGCGTGGCCGTCGGCGCGTGCTTGCAAGCAGATCGAAGTATGGTGGTAGTGCAACACATGATGTTGAAAAGGTGGTAGGGATTCTGTACAGAGTCGAAATGTTCGACGAAAAATCGTTCCCTCCCGAGAGGACTGCCATGGGTCTTTGGGGAGTTACGGTCGTGCTGGCTTGTGCGCTTGCCGGCTGTGGTGGCGACGCTACAACGGCGACGACACCTACGACCACTGCCGCCCCGACGTTCGAACGCATCCAGAAGCAGGTGTTCGACGTCAGTTGTACCTCCAGCTCATGCCACAGCAGTGTTGGGCAAGCTGGGAACATGGTGCTCGAGGACGGCAAATCGTACGACAACTTGGTGAACCAGACGCCGGCTAATCCTGTCGCAAAGGCGGACGGGATGATGCGTGTCATGCCCCGGCGGTCGGACATGAGCCTGTTGTACGCCAAGCTCACCAGCAACCTACAGTCGGGGATGGGTACCTCGATGCCGTACAGCGCGGCACCACTCTCGCCCTCGACCACCGATATCATCAAAGCATGGATCGATGCGGGCGCGCCGCAGGACGGCGTCGTCGCGGGCGATGACGGCCGTGATCTGAGCTCCGGGGGCGACAACGGTACCGAGTTGACGCTGCCGCCGCCGGTGCGCGGCGTGCAGCTCAAGGTCACTTCCCCGCCAGTTCCGAGGGGCAAGGAAGAGACCGGCTGTCACTATCTGAAGCTGCCGTCCGATGTCGACTTCGACGTCAACCGCATACAAGTTGCCGTGACCGGCGGCAGCCACCATATTCACCTCTATCGCGCTTACGACAAGACGCTCGATGTGCCGGATCACTACGAAGTCTGCAACATGACTGTCGACTTCGACACCTGGGAGCTGGTGGTTCCCGTGCAGCTGCGGGAAGTCGACTGGGAGCTTCCGCCGGGCGTGGCGTTCCACTTCCGCGCCGGTGAGCAGCTACTGATTCAGACACACTTCGTCAACGTCGGTTCGCTGGAGACGGCGGGCGAGGGACATGCGATCATGAACTTGCAGGCGGCCGAGCCCGGTACGGTCACGGACCACGCTGGCACCATCTTCGGGCAGGACAAGGACGTATTCGTTCCGGCGCATTCGCAGACGACGCAGGCGGCGAACTGCATTTTTCCCAAGGCCCTCAATCTGATCAGCGAAACCGGCCACTATCACTTCCGCGGCCGCGAGTTCAGCACGTTCCTCTGGGACAACGGCATGCGCGGCGACCAGATTTACGATTACGTGGGATACAACGACCCGCCGTTCAAGCTCCACGATCCGCCGCTCGTCTTCGCCCCTGGGCAGGGGATTCAGTGGCAGTGCTACTGGGAGAACAACACGGACAACGACTACAAGTTCGGCCCGTTTACCGACACCAATGAACACTGCAACTGGTTCGCGTCGTACTACCCAACGGACTCGTTGGACGAATCGATCACGTGCGTGACTGAGGATAACGTGCTGACGATGACGGTGCGCGAGCCCAAGTAGCCCCGCACAGTCTTATCGTGCCGGCTCTTCCGACTTGAAGCCGATCTTTTCGTGCGTGCCGTCGCAGAACGGCTTGTTCGCCGAGTGTCCGCAGCGGCAGAGGTAGATCGGGTCCTCGGTCAGCGTGAACTCCGCGCGCTTCGCATCGACCAGCTGGACGGGGCCCTTCACTTCGTAGGGGCCGTTCTTCAACGTCTTGATCCGTACGTCTGCCATCGTGCCTCCTCGTTCCGTCAAAGGTGGCCTCACTTCTAGTGTGGAGGGCTTGCTGAGGCAACCGGCGCTCTCATCCGTCAGTCGCACCGCCCAGCGCTGCCTCCAGTCGGTCGAGGAACTCGCGCTGCGCGGGAATCATCAGCGCGCGGGCCTTGTCGATATTGTAGAAGCGGCTGACATCGTTCTCCGCATCCGGCGTCCGACAGCGGCCCTGGCCGTCGATGGCGGAGGCGCTTTCCGGAGCCACCGTGGCCCAGAAGGCGTGCACGACCTTGCCCGATTTCTGGCGGACGCTGCCCAGCGCGCCGCGGACGCGCACGCGCAGGCCGGTCTCCTCGAATGTTTCGCGTTGTGCCGCAGCTTCGATTGTCTCGCCCTCCTCGACCAATCCTTTCGGAATGCCGAACAGCGGCCGGCGAAACGTGGCGCGCCGCGGATGGACCAGCAGCACCTCGGGGCCGTGAGGACCGTTGCGGGTGACGAGGCAGCCGGCGGAGATGGCAGGCATGGCGTCCGCCTAGGAGCGCGTGAGCACGTGATCAGTCATCGAGCGTGGTGAGCGAGAAAAGAACGGAACGGGAAGAAAAGCAACCGCGCCGATGCACATCGGGAAGGGCGCCGGGTCCGCTGTTCTCTGTTCCGCCTCGCCGTGCTAGACAACCGCGCATGCCAGAGACCCGGCCGATCGGCATGCTCGCGGCGCCCGAGTTGCGCGACCTGGTGCAGCGCGGCGACATCGACACGGTGCTCACCGTGTTCCCCGATCTCTACGGCCGCCTCGTCGGCAAGCGCATCAGCGGCCGCTTCTTCTGCGACGAGATCCTCGGGCACGGAATGCACGCGTGCGATTACCTGCTGGCGTGCGACATGGAGATGGATCCGGTGCCCGGTTACCGCTTTGCATCGTGGGCCGATGGCTACGGCGACGTCCACTGCGTGCCCGACCTGACCACGTTGCGTCTGGCGCCGTGGCTCGAACGAACCGCCCTGGTCATCTGTGACGTGTACGATGCGGAGCACGAAACGCTGGTCGAGGTGGCGCCACGTACGATCTTGAAGCGCCAGCTCGAACGTGCCGCCGCGGCGGGCGTCCGGCCGATGGGGGCCTCCGAACTGGAGTTCTTCGTGCTGCGCGAGACCTACGAGTCGGCGCATCACAAAGGCTTCGACAACCTCGAACCGTTCGGCTGGTACGTCGAGGATTACCACACGCTCCAAGGATTCAAGGAGGAACCGTTGATCGGTGCGATCCGCCGGCATCTCGACGGGTCGGGGATCCCCGTGGAGTTCTCGAAAGGCGAGTGGGGGCCGGGGCAGCACGAGATCAATGTGCGCTACGCCGACTTCCTCGAGATGGCCGACCGCCACGTCATCTACAAGCAACTGGCCAAGGAAGTTGCGATCCAGCAGGGGCTCGCGGTGACCTTCATGGCGAAGTTCGATGAACGCTACGCTGGCAGCTCGATGCATCTGCATTCGAGCTTGTGGTCCACCGAGAACGGCCAGCCACTGTTCGCGGGCGGCGATGCGTCCACCGGTGACCTGGCGCGACTCCCCGACCACTTTCGATGGTGGCTCGGTGGGCTCATGCGGCATGCGCGGGCATGCACGCTGCTGTTCGCGCCGTACGTGAACTCGTACAAGCGCTTCCGCGCCGGCTCGTTTGCTCCCACGGGGATCGCCTGGTCGTACGACAACCGCACCGCCGGTTTCCGCATCGTCGGGCGCGGACCGTCGCTGCGCGTCGAATGCCGCGTTCCCGGTGCCGATGCCAATCCCTACCTCGCGTTCGCCGCGACGCTCGCTGCCGGCCTCGACGGCCTCGCGCGGCACATCGAGCCGCCGCCCATGTTTCGTGGCGACGTCTATGCGGCCGAGGGTCTCGAACGCGTGCCGACATCGCTGGCGGAGGCCATCGCCGAGTTCGAGGCGTCCGTACTGTTTCGGGCCGCATTCGGTGAGGCCGTGGTCGAGCACTTGCTGCACTTCGCACGCACCGAGCAGCGTAAGTTCGACGAGGTCGTCACCACCTGGGAGCGCCGCCGCTTTCTGGAACGGGCCTGAGCCGTGACACGTCGTGTGGTGATCGGCATCTCGTCGTACGCGCGCGACGGCCAGCCGCCGGCGTTCAGTCTGCCCTGCGGTTACGTCGATGGCGTGCGTGCCGCCGGGGCCACGCCGCTGGTGCTGCCGCCGGGTGAAGCGCAGCCGGAAGGTCTCCTCGATCTGGTCGATGCGCTGATTTTGGCGGGCGGCGGCGACATCGCTCCGGCGGCATACGGCGGCGAGCCCCACGAGACCATCTACTCGGTGTCCGAGGAGCGCGACGAGTTCGAGTTCGCCCTGGCGCGTGCGGCGCTGGCGCGCCGCGACATTCCACTGCTCTGCATCTGCCGCGGCATGCAGGTGCTGAACGTCGTCTGCGGCGGCACCTTGCACCCGCATGTCCCGGAGCGCTTCGGCGACCGCGTCCCGCACCGCTTGCCACCGCGGCAGACTTCGCGGCACCCCGTGCGCATCGAACCGCAGAGCCGCTTGGCGAGCATTCTCGGCACCGCGGAGGTTGAGGCGTGCTCATGGCATCACCAGGCGATCGATCGGATCGGCGAGGGGCTACGCCCTCTGGCCTGGGCCGAAGACGGGGTGATCGAGGCCGTCGAGCACAGCGCCCATCCGTGGTGCATCGGTGTGCAGTGGCATCCGGAGATGCAACTCGACGAGCCGGCGCAGCGCGCGTTGTTCGCCGCCTTGGTTGCCGGCGCCGTGGGGCAGGTCAAAAGGCAAAGCGCAAAATGCAAAAGTCAAAGGTGAGGTGGGAGAATTTCTACTGTTGCCTTTTGCGTTTTGCCTTTTGACTTTGTTGATGTCTGTGGAGGAACCAATGTCCGATCGCTTGAGTGGCAAAGTCGCCTTGATCACCGGTGCCGGCGGCGGTATCGGGCGCGCGTCAGCACGGGCGTTCAGCCGTGAGGGCGCGCGCGTTGTCGTCGTCGATGCCGTGGAGGCCGCAGGCCGTGCGACAGTCGACGCAATCACTGTCGCCGGCGGAAGCGCGGCCTTCTTCCGTGCCGACGTCACGTGCGCCGCCGACGTGCAAGCCATGATCACCTTCGCGGAGACGCAGTTCGGTGCTTTGCACGTGCTCTTCAACAACGCCGGGATCTTCCCCGACGAAGACGGCTCGGTGGTGGACACCGACGAAGCCGTGTTCGACCGGGTCGTCGCCGTCAACCTGAAGGGTGTCTTCCTCGGGTGCAAGTACGGCATCCCGGCGCTGCTGCGGGCCGGCGGCGGCTCGATTATCAACACGGCTTCGTTCGTTGCCGTGATGGGTGCGGCGACCTCGCAGAGCGCCTACACCGCGTCAAAAGGCGGCGTCCTCGCACTGACACGCGAGATCGCCATCGAGTTTGCGCGCCGCGGGATTCGCGCCAACGCGCTGTGTCCAGGACCGGTCAACACGCCGCTGCTGCAGTCGCTGCTCGCCGATCCGGCACGCCGGGCGCGCCGCATGGTCCACCTGCCGATGGGCCGCTTGGCCGAGGCCGATGAGATTGCCGGGGCGGCGCTCTACCTGGCCTCCGACGCATCCTCCTACGTGAATGGCACGACGTTCTTGGTCGATGGCGGAACGACGGCGGCGTACGTGACCCCCGAGTGACCCTAACAGCCCGTTGAAAAACTGGTCGCCATCGTCACCCCCGCGGAAGCGGGGGTCCAGAAGCAGGCGGAAGATCTGGATTCCCGCGTTCGCGGGAATGACGGTCCAGGGCATCGGCGGACTTTTTCAACAGGCTGCTAAGCCGGTGCGACGCTTGACTCTCCTGGGACCGGGCGGAGCGCGTGGACGGTGGCGCGCCGCTTCGCGCGCCGCGTCTGCCGGTGCTTCTCCAGCCATTGGAGAACGATCGGATAGACGTCCGTCGGGGCATGCAATCCGAGAATCAAATCAGCATGGCTGTAGTCGCGCGCATCGCCGAAGCTCTTGCCGATGATGCGGAACACCTTGTCGCGCGAGCCGACGCGTTTGTAGACGTGTTCGAGGTCGCGCGGCGGGGTGAGGCCGTCCTTGCTGCCGGCGATGATGAGGATCGGCGCGGTGATCCGCTCGAGGTGCTCGGTGAAGTCGAACATGGCGTAGCGGTCGCTCATCGCCTTGGTTTCGTACCAGCGCGCGAACTCGCGCAGCAGCGAGGCCGGGAGATCATCGACCGCCGTCAGCATGAGCGCGCGGAGCAGGCGCAGGTCGGCGTTGCCCTCGTGCCAGCCCAGTTCGGAGATGCTCGTGCTGAGCACATATGACAGCAGCGGTGCGAAGGGCGCCCCGAGTCGCGCCAGCGTACCGAGCAGCACGCGGGGCGGCAGCAGGCGCAGCAGGCCGCGGTATGGAAGGCCGAAATCGAGTGCCGGGTGCCCGACGTCGCTCATCGTCGGTGAGCCGAGGGTGACGGCGCTGGCGATCTTGTTGTGTATTGGCGTCATCAGCAGCGCGTAGGCGATCATGCCGCCCATCGAGTGGCCAACCCAATGCACCTGGCTCGCCCCCGTTTCCTGCAACACCTTACGCAGTGCCGCCGGCGCGTCGTGTTGCACGTAATCTTCGAACCGCCAGTCGTAGCGCTTGCCGTTCCACCACGTCGGACGCGTCGAGCGGCCAGCGCCGCGCAGCTCGACGACCCAGACATCGTACCCGTGCCGCAGCAGATAGCGCGCCAGCGAGATGTCGCCAGGGCCGTCCATGTCCCAGCGGTTGGACGACATGCCGTGGCACAGCAGCACCGGCGTGGGGTGACTGCGGCGTGCCGGCAGGTAGCGGTAAAGGGCGAGGTACCAGCCGTCGTGCGTGCGCGCGGAGTAGCGCCGCGGCCGCGGCTGGCGGCCGAGTTCGAACCAGGTATCGATCAAGCGTCGCATCCACATTCACTTACACGGCTCAGGGCTGCGTTACCACGGGGCGGACCGTCTACCGAGCGCTGTCCTCGTGCGGAGGCGGTACGGCTGCGGGAGTTTCGGCGCGTGGCCGGCGACGGCCACGGCCGCCACGTCGGCGTGGGCGGCGCGGCGGCGCGCTGGCGCGGCCAGCGGGTTCGGCTGGCGGTGCCGCGAGCGCCTCCGGGAGCGCTTCCGCCAGCAGCTCGGCGCGCGGCGCCGCGGGCAACTCGGCGCCGCTGCCCACCAAGCGCACCATGCCGTTTGCGGATACCTCGACGTCCTTCATGCGGCGCAAGCGCGTTACCAGACGCGGTGAACCTGGTGGACGGGTGAACCCTTCGGTCTTCAAGGCGTTCGCCAGCGCGTCCAAGTTGATCCAACGAGACGTTCCGCCGGCCAGCCGTGCGAGCGTGGCGCTGATCTGCTCGTGCGACGCGCCGTGCGCCTCTTCGTCGGAGACCGCCGCTGCCGGCGCCGTGATGGGAGTGGACGTCGCTGCTAGCGGAGCTTCAGGTGCTGCCGGGTGCTGGACAAGAGGGGCGCGGCGTCCGCGTCCGCCGCGCCGCCGGCGGCGTGGCCGTGCTTCGGTCGTCGCGGACGCTGCTGGGGCCGGTGCGGCTCCCGAAATGGCGCGATACGAGGTGCGGCGAAACAGGACGCCAGCGGCGGCGGCGGCGTCGCCCACCGCATCGAAGGCGCGATCGTCCGAGACGATGTCGAGGAGATCGCCCGGCGCCGCGGTGGCAAGCCAGCGGCCCGCGGCCACCGCGATCCACAAGTCGCTCCAGTCGCGCACGCCGACCGCCGGTGCGCTGTGGATCAATTGCGCGCCGTGACCGGCGAGCATCCGCGCGACGCGCGCCCCGACCGACTTCCAGTTGCCCAGGGCGTAGAGTTCAGTGGGCTGCGCTTTCCGATCAATTTGGAGATGATCGATGACCTTGAGCAGATCCGACTCGCCGCTGGTGTTCTCGACATCGATGAAAACGGCGCGCCGCGCTGGCGGCGGTGACGCAGGGGCGGCCGGCTGCTTGGCGGGGCGCGTGCTCTTCTTGGCGGCCTGGCGCCGTACCGGCTTCACCGTCGACTTGGTCGCGGCTGTGCCTTTCCTTGCGGTGGCGGACTTCGGGGGGGATGATTTCTGTGCCATATGGTGATGTATGGCGTGAATCGCGGCTGCTGTCTAATGTCGCGAGGTCACCGGACGGTTGGGAAGCTAGCTGTGATGCGATCCGCTCTCGTGGTGATGGCGCGCCACCACCGAATGGGAGAGGTCAAGACGCGCTTGGCGCATGACATCGGTGCCGCAAGCGCCTACCGCTTGTACCGTGCCTTTCTGCAGGACATCGACGCCCGCTTCGCCGGCGGGCAGCGCACCCTGGTGTGGGCCTTCCACCCGCCCGATGCCGACTTCGTGGGGCAGGTCTGCACGGCGGCCCGGTGCATGCCGCAACGCGGCGCCCAGCTCGGCGAACGGATGTGGAACGTCTTTCAGGTGCTGTGCGCAGAAGGCTTCGATCGCGTCGTCATGATCGGCGCTGATGTGCCGCACGTGCGCGACGAGTGGCTCGACGAGGCAGAGGTGCAGCTCGGCGCCGCCGACGTCGTGCTCGGTCCGAGCGACGACGGTGGATACTATTTGGTGGCGATGCGCGCAGCGCACGACATTTTTGCGGGCATTGCGATGAGCACCGAGCGGGTACTGGACGAGACCCTACGCAAGGCGGCGGCCGGTGGGCTGCGTGTGCACTTGCTGCCGCGCTGCTTCGACGTCGATGGCAGTCGCGACCTCGTGCGCCTGCGCGAGGTCTTGCGGCATGCGGAAGCGGGCGTGCAGCTGGCGTGCACGGCCGCGGTACTCGCGGAAATAGAGACTCAATAGGGAGGTGGTTGCGTATGCACCGACTGCTGATTGCCGATCGCCGCCCGGCGGGCGCGAGCGTCATGGCCATCACCGAGCCCGCACGCGGCGTCCCTTTCGACGAGGTTGCGGCGGCCGGTCCAGCCGACCTCGATGCTGCAGTCGCTGCGGCCAGGGCTGCCTTCACCGATTGGGCGCGGCTGACGGCAGTGGCGCGTGCAGACATCCTGTTCCGCTTCGCCGACCTGGTGCGCGCGCAGGCCGAGGAGTTGGCGATTCTGGAAGCCCGCAACGTCGGTAAGCCGATCGTGGATGCGCGCTGGGAGGCGGGCCATGTCGCCGATACGCTGCGCTACTACGCTGGCGCCGCAGACAAATTCTGTGGCCAAACCATCGCCGTCAAGAAGGGGGGACTCGACGTCACCGTGCACGACCCGCTCGGTGTCGTCGCTCTGATCGTGCCGTGGAACTTCCCGATGGTGATTGCGACGTGGAAGCTGGCGCCCGCGCTGGCGTGCGGCAACACGGTGGTGCTCAAGCCGGCGAGCCTGACGCCGCTGACCGCCCTGCGCCTCGGCGAGCTGGGGCTCGAGGCCGGGCTCCCCCCGGGCGTGCTCAATATCGTGCCGGGACCGGGGGCGTCGATCGGTGCGGCGCTGGCGGCGCATCCGGATGTTGCCAAGATAGGTTTCACCGGTGAAACGGCCACCGGGCGAGCCATCATGGCGGCGGCAGCAGCGACCATCAAACGCGTCGGGCTCGAGCTGGGTGGCAAGTCGCCGAACATCATCTTCGCCGACGTCGACATCGAACTGGTGGCGCGCGAGGCGGTGGCGTCGGTATTCGCCAACGCCGGACAGGACTGCTGTGCGCGCTCGCGCGTGATTGTCGAGCGGCGGATTGCAGCGCAGTTTGTGGATGCCATGGTGGCTACGGCGCAGGCGCTGAGCATCGGCGACCCGTTGGATGGTGCAACGCAGATGGGGCCGCTGGTGTCGGCACATCAGCGCGAGCGCACCGAGGCCTATATCGCTGCGGGTCAGGCTGACGGTGCGCGCCTGATGTGCGGCGGTGAGCGGCTGGCGCGCGAGGGCTACTTTCTGCGTCCGGCGGTGTTTGCCGAGGCGCGGCCGCGCATGCGTATCGTGGACGAGGAGATCTTTGGGCCGGTGGCCGTGATCCTCACGTTTGAAAGCGAGGACGAAGCGATCGCGCTTGCCAACGATACCATCTACGGGCTCTCGGGGTCGCTGTGGACAAATGATTTGAAGCGCGGCCTGCGGGTGGCGCGTGCCGTCCGCACCGGTGTGCTGTCGGTGAACTCGTCGTCGAGCGTGCACTTGCAGGCGCCGTTTGGCGGCTACAAGCAGTCCGGCCTCGGCCGCGAATTGGGCATGCAGGCGATGGAACACTACAGCGAAGTGAAGAACATCTATTTCGAGACGGAGTAGCGCCGCGCCGGGATGGCGGGCTAATACACAATGTGGTCGGTTAACAGCCCGTTGAAAAACTGGTCGCCATCGTCACCCCCGCGAAAGCGGGGGTCCAGAAGCAGGCGGAAGATCTGGATTCCCGCGTTCGCGGGAATGACGGTCCAGGGCATCGGCGGACTTCTTCAACAGGCTGTTAAGAGCATCCTGCCTAGATCGCGCCCTTCGATACGGCCGCTGAGAAGATGCGGCCTACTTGGGTGAACGGTTCTATTATTCTTCGAAGAAGAAGATCTTTTTCTCCGTTCACCCTGAGAGTAGGCGCCGTCTTCTCAGGCGCCGTATCGAAGGGTGCCCGCTTGGCACGAGAGCGCTTGACTGACTGGCACTGCGGATCAGTACCCACGCAGGCGATCGAACTGGTTCTCCAGGGGCATCCCGCGAGCGAAGCGGCGGACGTTCTCGGCGAACTGGGCGATGGCCTTCGCCAGATAGCCTTCGACGTTGGCGGCCACGTGCGGCGTCAGCACCACCTGAGGTAGCAGCCACAGCGGGCTGTCGGCCGGCAGCGGCTCCCGTGCGAAGACGTCGAGGCCGGCGCCGGCGATGCGCTTGGCCTGCAGTGCCGCGATGAGTGCCGCTTCATCGATCACCGTGCCGCGGGCAACGTTGATGAGCACCGCCTGCGGCTGCAGCGCCGCCAGCTCCGGTGCCCCGATCAAGTGGCGCGTCTCCGGGGTGTCGGCGACTGCAACCACCACATAGTCGGATTGCGTGAGCAGCGCCGGCAGCTCCGTGCGAGCGAGCAACTGGTCGACACCGGCGATCACGCGCCCCTGCGGGGCGGAGCGGCCAATGCCGACGACACGCATGCCGAACGCCTGCGCCAGCCGCGCCACCTGCGCACCGATGTTCCCGACGCCAACGAGGCCGACGGTACGATTGGCGAGCGACTGGACGCGGCTCATCTGCCAGACCCGCTCGCGCTGTTGCGGCTCGAAGATGTGCAAGCGCTTCGCGAAGTGCAACATCAGGGCGAGCACGTGTTCGGCGATCACCGGCGCAAAGAGTCCGCCCACCGTCGTCACCATGATGTCCGACTCGAACACGCCGGTGCCACGCAGGTGGTCGATGCCGGTTGCCGGCGTGTGCAGCCAGCGCAAGCGCGGGGCGAGCTGCGGCAGGTGGCTGGGAACCAGGAAGCTGAAGACCACGTCGGCGCGCGCCAACGCCGCGCGCAAGTCGTCGGGGAGGTCCTGCTCGATCACCGCGCCGCTGCGGCGGCGTGCCGAGACATTCGCCCAATCAGTGCGAAAGGGCGCGTGCACCAC
>Ga0335070_10002658_pt1 | contig 20769 bp, 17 predicted proteins | sample Lox_Sample_13_FD_206722 | JGI IMG/M metagenome (GOLD analysis project Ga0335070, IMG submission 206722) | Soil microbial communities from Loxahatchee National Wildlife Refuge, Florida, United States - Lox_Sample_1.3 | ecosystem: Environmental > Terrestrial > Soil > Wetlands | place: USA...
TAACATTCCCAGTAGGTTGGTCCGTTCCAGGCATTTCGTTGTGAAATTCTGTCCATGAATCTCCGCTCATTGTTCAGCCTGTTTTCCTCGGATCTTGCCATCGATCTGGGTACCGCCAATACGCTGGTATTCGCTAAAGGGAAGGGCATCGTCGTCAACGAGCCCTCTATCGTCGCGCTCAACAAAAACACGGGAGAAGTGGAAGCCGTGGGGAAAGAGGCGAAGGAGATGCTGGGCCGGACACCCGGCAACATCGTCGCGATCAAGCCCATGAAGGACGGCGTCATCGCCGACTTCAAGGTCACCGAGCGCATGCTGAATTACTTCATCCAGAAGGCGCACAACCGCAAGATGCTGGTGCACCCGAGGATTGTGATCGGCGTGCCATCGGAAATCACGCAGGTGGAAAAGCGCGCGGTGATGGACTCGGCGTACCGCGCCAAAGCCAGTGAAGTCCACCTGGTGGAGCAGGCCATGGTGGCGGCGATCGGCGCGGGACTGCCGATTACGGAACCCTCAGGCAACATGGTGGTGGACATCGGCGGCGGCACCACCGACGTGGCCGTGATTTCGCTTTCCGGGATCGTCTATTCGCGTTCCGTCCGAGTGGCGGGCAACGAGATGGACGACGCCATCATGCAGTACCTCAAGCGCAAGTACAACCTGTTGATCGGCGAGCGGACGGCGGAAGCCATCAAGATCGAGATCGGCTCCGCCTATCCGCTTGACAAGCCGTTAACCATGGAGATCAAGGGCCGCAATCTGATCGAGGGCGTGCCCAAGACCATCACCATCGACGACAGCGAAATTCGGGAAGCGCTTTCCGAGTGCGTGGCCACTATCTTGAACGCGGTGCGCGTGGCGCTGGAACGGACGCCGCCCGAGCTTTCCGCCGATATTAGTGATCGAGGGATAGTGTTGACGGGGGGCGGCGCGCTGCTAAAGAATTTAGATAAGAGGATTCGCGAAGAAACCGGGTTGCCGGTATCGATCGCCGACGACCCGCTAGCCTCAGTGGTTCTCGGAACAGGCAGGATGTTGAGCGACTTCAGGCTGCTGCGCAAGATTTCGATCGACTGATCACAGGAGGAGGAAGTCAGAAGGCAGAATGGAAGCGCCAGAGAGTGAGTTCTGGCTTATGGCTTCTGAATTCTCGGGGTTATGGAGACCCTGCTCAGCCGCTACCGCAATATCACGGTTCTTCTGCTGGTCCTTTTCGCCCAGCTCATCCTGCTGGCCTACCAGGTAAAAAACGACAGCGATGTGCGGATGATCCGCGTGTGGGCGGTTACCGCGGTAACGCCGCTGGCGCGGACGATTGAAGGAGCGCGCGGCGGCACGTCAGGATTTCTTCAGAACTACATCGTTTTGCGCGATACCCGCGCCGAGAACGAGAAAATGCGGACGGAACTGGGCCGGTTGAAGCTGGAAAACCAGTTCCTGAAGACGGAGCTGGAAACCGCCGACCGGGCCAAGGCGCTGGAGGCGTTCCAGGCCAAGACGCCTTCGAAAATGGTGGGGGCGCGGGTGATCGCGACCGCAGCCGGCGGTTCCAACACCGCGGTGTTTGTGGACCGGGGATCCGCCTCGGGCGTGGAGAAGGGCATGGCGGTGGTGACGCCGGACGGCATCGTGGGCAAGGTGCTGGCCGCCTACCCGACGGCTTCGCAGGTGCTGCTGGTGACCGACCCCAGCTTCGCGGCGGGCGTAGTCTCGCAGAAGAATCATGTGCGGGGAATCCTCAAGGGGATGGGCCACGGCAATTGCCGCGTGGATTACGTCCAGAATGAGGAGAAGGTCGAAACCGGGGAGTGGTTTTACACTTCCGGCGACGACCGCATTTTCCCCAAGGGGATGCCCGCCGGACAGGTGACCGCGACGAGAGCCGGCAGCTCGTTCCAGGACATCACGCTCGAACCTAGCGGCATAGCGAACGGCATCGAAGAGGTGCTGATTATCCTCGAGGGCGTCCACCAGGAGATTCCGGAGTTCAAAGCCGCGGCCGCTCCCATTTACCTGGCGCCCCCGCCGGCGCCGGCCGCGGGAGATAAGACGGCGGCGACCCCGCCGGGCGGGCCGAACAACACGCCGGCGCTGGCCACCGACGCCGACCGGTTGCGCGAACAGTACAAGGAAATTGGCGATGCGCAAGGGCACAAGTTCGGTGACAATCCGCCAGGGACGAAGGCGGTGGATTTCAATGCCAAGCCGGGGGAAAAACCGGCGGGTGCGGTGAAGCCCAAGGCAGAGGGGGAGGCGGGGGGAGGGGCTGCGGCTGCTCCGAGCCCGTCCGGGTCAAACGGCCCGTCGAAAGGTTCAGCAGACGGGGGAACGCCCAAGCCTCCGGGCTCCAACGCGCAAGCGAAACGGTCCCCACCTCAACCCGAAAGCCCGACTCCGCCGCAATGAGGTATTCGGACGACCACATTATCCTGCACAACCAGCGGGAGACGCAGATTTCCCGTTTCAAAGCGTGGGTTCTGTTTCTGGTGCCGCTGGCGGCCATTCTTTTTCAGGTCTACGTCCCTCTGTTTTTCCAGTTCCTTGCGTACCTGGAACTGCCGCTCATTGTTACGATTTATTTCGCATTGATGCGGCGCAGCCCGATCGGCGGTCTGTTCGTGGGCGCGCTGGTGGGGCTGGCGCAAGACTCGCTCTCCAAGAACCCCTTGGGAATGTTCGGGATCACGAAGACGATTATCGGGTACGTGGCGGCTTCGGTCGGGTTGCGGCTGGATGTGGACCATCCGCTGATCCGCCTGATTCTAGGCTTCTTTTTCTTTGTCTTCCACCACTTCATCTTTTGGGCGCTGTCGCGGGGTCTGCTGGGCCAGCAAATGAACTTCGAAACGCAACGCACGCTGGTGCTCGGCCTGCTGAACGCCATCGTGGCCGTATCGCTGTTTCATTTCCTGGATAAATTGAAAGAGCGCACGTAACTTAAGTATCCTTGCGAACTTCGGCTTTTCCGATACACTGGTATAAGAAGGCGTTGTCGCAGGCCTGCCGTGAAGCTCCTTTCACTTGAATCAGATACCCGCTACACAAAAACGGGACTGCGGGACGACCCCAAGTTCGCCACGGCGCGGATTGCGATCTTCCAGTACGTTACGGTGGGGATTTTTCTGTTTTTGATCTCGGGCTTCTGGGATCTGCAGGTTCGCAACCCCGAGTTGTACCAGGAGCTGGCGGAGCGAAATCGCATCAAATCCGTGCCCGTGATTGCGGCGCGCGGCAAAATTCTGGATCGAGACGGGCGGGTGATCGTGGACAACCACCTCTCGTGGAGCCTGCTGCTGTCGCGGGAGACGGTGAAACCCGAGCATCTGAAGGCCATTGCGGACGGCTTGCAGCTCGATTACGACGATTTATTGCAGCAGCTCAAACACTACAAGGGACGGCCGAAGTACGAGCCGGTGATCATCAAGCAGGAGCTGACGCCGGCCGACATTGCTTTCGTCGAATCGCACAGCGATCCCGAGTTCTTCCCGGAACTGGAACTGATTCACGCCGAGCGGCGCCTGTACCCGCAGAACGGATTCGCGGCTCACGTGATCGGGTACACGGGTGAGATCAGCGAGTCGGAACTGGATGAGCCGGAATACGCCAAGTACGAAACCGGAGCGATCATTGGGAAATTCGGCATCGAAAAGCAGTACAACGACACGCTGATGGGCGTGGACGGGCAGCGCGAGGTGGTGGTGGACAACCGCGGCCGCGAGCGGCAGGTGCTGGGAATCAAGGAACCTGTCAAGGGCAAGGATCTGCAGCTCACGCTGGATCTGGATTTGCAGACGGTGGCGGAACTGTCACTCGAGGGCCGCAAGGGCGCGATGGTGGCGCTCGACCCGCGCAGCGGCGAAGTGCTGGCCATGGCCAGCCGGCCGACGTTCGACCCGAACAAATTCTCGGTGCGCATCAAGTCTTCGGACTGGAAAGAACTGCTGGACAATCCGGATCATCCGCTGCTGAATCGCGCCATTCAGGCGCAGTTCGCGCCGGGGTCGACGTACAAACCCCTCGTGGCGCTGGCGGGCCTGGAGACCGGCGCGATCGACGATCAGTTCTCGGTGCACTGCTCGGGCGGCGCGACGTTTTACGGCCATTACCACAAGTGCTGGTGGAAGCCGGGACATGGGACGGTCAATCTCCACCCCGGGATCGTGCACTCATGCGACGTTTATTTCTATAACGTGGGCAACCGGCTTGGCATCGACAACATTGCGGCTTACGCCACGCAGGCAGGGCTGGGACAACCGACGGGCATCGATCTTCCGCACGAAGCGTCGGGGATTGTTCCTTCCTCGGAATGGAAGATCCGCAATTTCCGGCAGAAATGGTACCCGGGTGAGACCATCTCAGTGGCCATCGGGCAGGGCGCCACAACAGTGACCCCGATTCAGCTCGCGCGCGCCATCGGCGGAATCGCCATGGGAGGCATCTGGTACAAACCCCACTTGCTGAAGTCCGCAAAGCCGGAGCCGCCGCACCAGTATCCCCTGAATCCGGACAACGTCGCCAAAGTGATCTCCGGCATGTGCGGTGTGGTGAATGAAAATGGAACAGGCCTCCGCGCGAGACTGCCCGGCATTGAAGTCTGCGGGAAGACAGGGTCCGCGCAGCTCACCTCGAACGAATTCATTAAGAAAGGCGGCAAGGCCCCCAAGGATAATGCCTGGTTCGTGGGTTTCCTCCCGCGCGAGCATCCGGAGATTGTGGCTGTCGGACTCTGGGAAGGCGGCGAACACGGCCAGTTCGCGGCGGGGCTGGTGCGTGACATTCTCAAAGCGTACGTGGACAAGAAGACGCGGCTGGGGCAGAGCCTTTTGGCGGCAGCGCCGAGACGGGGAGACGGGGAGACGGGGGGAGGGGGAGACAAGCCCACTTCGCCGACGGGATCTGTCTCTCCAGTCCCCCAGTCTCCCAAGTCTCCCCCTCAGCCAACGCCGGCAGCCGAACCTGTGGCACAATCCATCGCTCCGGGAGCGCGACCATGAGCGGTTACCTGAACGTCCGCGACATCGATTGGGGGATGCTGATCATTTCGCTGGTGATCTGCGCGCTGGGGGTGGTGCAGATTTTCAGCGCGGCGCGCGGGACGGCCTGGCAGGATGCGTGGTGGAAGCAGATCATCTGGACGGGAGCGGGTCTGCTGCTAATGTGGATCGCCATGTCCATCGATTACCACGCGCTGATGCAGCACGTGACTGTGCTGTATCTCTTGTCGGTCGGGTTGCTGGTGACGGTTTTACTGATCGGCAAACAGGCGTTCGGTTCCACGCGCTGGATTCCGCTGGCCCCGGGGGTTCATCTTCAGGTATCGGAATTCGTAAAGCTGGTGATAATATTGTTGGTAGCTCGCTTCATGACGGAGCTGCATAGCGACACCCTGGAGACGCGGGATCTGCTGAAGGTTCTGGCGCTTATCGGGATCCCGATGCTGCTGATCATCAAGGAACCGGATCTGGGAACGGCCCTGACGTACCTCCCGATTCTGGCGGTAGGGGCTTTTCTGGCGGGCTTAAACTGGCGGTATCTGGCGGCGGTCGGAGTGCTCGTGGTCTTGGTTTTGCCTATCGGTTTTCATTTCCTTCAGCCGTATCAGAAAGCTCGTCTGGTGAGTTTCCTGGACCCGGATCGCGATCCGCGGGGCACGGGATACCAGGTGATCCAGTCCAAGATTGCCGTGGGTGCGGGCGGCATGTGGGGCAAAGGGGTGGCGCAAGGCACGCAGACGCAGCTTCGGTTTCTCCCGGTGCCACACACCGATTTCATCTTCTCTGCGTTTGCGGAAGAACACGGGTTTGTGGGCGTGGTTGTGGTGTTGGCGCTGTACTTCATGCTCATGATGCAGATTGTGAAGAACGCGCAGACGGCGCCGGATCGCGCCGGAATGTACATTTGTATGGGCGTGGCAGCGCTGTTGCTGTTTCATGTCCTGGTGAACGTGGGAATGGTGGTGGGGCGCATGCCTGTCACGGGAATCCCATTGCCGTTGATGAGCGCTGGCGGCTCCAGCATGTTGTCGATGTTCCTGATGCTGGGGTTGGTCAATAACGTTCGTGTGCGGCGGTTTGTGAATTAGGGTTCGCCGGTTTCGCGGGTGCAGTAAGTCCGCCGCCGGCTGGTGCAGTTAATCGAAATGCAATGGGGCGGCATGGGGCCGCCCGGAAAATTTTGTTGGGGGCCTAACCGGACTCTCGGATCGGCGGGCGCTTGTTGAAAGAGCGCGCATCCGAATGAGGAGCGGGTTCCCCGCCGGCGGCGGCTGTAGAGATGGTTCTCCACCACGCCGGTCAGCGTGAGCTTCTGAATTATGGATGGTGGCCGGTGCAGTCTACCGACGCCGCCCACATCGCGAAACCCACGCGGGGTGTCCACGTTCCTCCCGGTTCCGACGAGATCCTGGAACCCGACGGAGGAAGTTCATGTCCAAAGAGTTAGTAGTATCCTCGAGTCGCCACGAAACGCGCGTGGCCCTGCTTGAGGACGATCAGGTTGTCGAAATTTATTATCAGCGCGAGAAAGAATACTCGCTGGCCGGAAGTATTCACAAAGGCCGGGTGACGCGCGTGCTTCCCGGAATGCAGTCGGCGTTCGTGGATATTGGGCTCGATCGCGACGCATTTCTGTACGTTTCCGACTTTTTCGAGGACAACGAAGAGTACGACAAGGTCGTAACGGACGCTGAAGAGAAAGTCCTGCGGCTGGAAAAAGGGAGCGGCGCGACGGCAACGGCCGTGACCGCTCCGCCGGCGCCGGTGATCGCGACGCCCGCGGCGGAAGAAGCAACGGCGGCAGCGCAGGCGGCGCCCGACGGGCAGCGGGCCCCTTCCGTTCCGGAGGCGCGGCCCGATCAGCGCGAATTCCGCGACCGTGACCGCCGGGGACACCGTTCGCGCCGGCGCCGGTCCAAGGGCGGCAGGGGAATTCCCGAATCGAAGTACTTTTCGCCCGATGCTCGGGCGAGACAGGATGCGCCGGCGCCGGAAGCGGCGAGCGCTGAAGAAAGCGATGAGGATTTTGCCGTTTTGCCCGGAGAGTCGCTGGCTAAATACGGGAGTTCGGAACCTGCGGTGGAGCTGGCCGATTCCGTGGCGCCGGCCGAAGAAGTGGCGGAAGAATCGGAAGGGCCAGTGGCTGAGGTGAGTCCGGTAGTGGCGGAGGAGCGACTGGCTGATGAGGAGACGGAGCGAGGGGGAGACGGGGGGCCACAGGATCCGGCCGAGGAAGAACCCTTCCTAGAGGCGCGCCTGAGCGTTGTCGAAGAAGTTTTGCCTGCGGTTGATCTGGCGGAGGTCGCCGAGGAATCAAGCGCGCCGGCCGAAGAGATTGGCGAAAATTCGCCGGCAGAAAACGCTGGCGAGCCGGTGGAACGCCCGGAAGCAACTTCGGCGGAAGGCGCCGAGCCAGCGCGGATTCCCACCAGCCTGACGGCGACGCTTCGCGAACAAGGGCCGCGCTACCTGCATCGCATGTCGCGCCGGATGCGCCGCAAAATGCGCGCGACCGGAACCGCTCCGGGCGCGGTGGAACGGCCGGCGGAGACGGTGCGTGAAGTCCCGGCGCCCGAGGTTCGCAGTGAAGCAAGGCCGGAGCCCCAACGCGCACCGGCGGCGCGTCCAGAAAAGTCCGGGCAGCCGTCCATCAGCGACCTGCTGCGGGAAGGCCAGGAAATTATCGTCCAGATCGCCAAGGAGCCGCTGGGCCAAAAAGGCGCGCGCATTACGTCGCACATCGCGCTGCCGGGCCGCTTCCTGGTATACATGCCGACGGTCGACCATATCGGGGTTTCCCGGAAGATTCCCAGCGATGACGAACGCACACGTTTGAAGCGCGTCCTGCAATCCAACCGCAGCGGCATACCTGGCGGCTTTATCGTGCGCACGGCGGGCGACGGACGCACGGAAGAGGAACTGCGCGCCGACATGCTGTTCCTCTACAACATGTGGCTGGATATCCGGCAGAAGGCCGAAAAGAAATCGGCTCCGGCGCTGATCCATCACGATCTCGACGTGGTGCAGCGGATTCTGCGCGACCAGCTCACGGCTGCTTTCAAAACGATCTGGGTCGATAACGAAGAGGAATACGAAAATGTCGTGAGCTTCGTGCAACGGTTTCAGCCGGCGCTGGTGAACCGCGTGAAGCTGTACACGCGCTCGACGCCCATCTTCGACGAATTCAGCGTCACGCAGGAACTGGAGAAGGCGCTGCGGCCCAAGGTGTGGCTGAAATCGGGCGGCTACATCGTCATCAACCAGACCGAAGCGCTGGTGGCGATTGACATCAACACCGGCAAGTACGTGGGCAAGTCGAATCGCCTCGAAGACACCATCGTCAAGACCAACACCGACGCGGTGAAGGAGATAGTGCGGCAGGTCCGCCTGCGCGATCTGGGCGGCATCATCGTGGTGGACTTCATCGACATGGATGAGCGCAAGAACCGGCAGAAGGTGATGCAGGCGCTCGAAGATGCGATGCGCGCCGACCGCGCGCCGTACAAAATTCTCCAGTTCAACGATTTCGGACTGGTGGCGATTACGCGCAAGCGGGTGAAGCAAAGCCTGGAGCGCACGCTATGCGCGCCGTGTCCGTACTGCGAAGGCGCGGGATACGTCAAGAGCGTTCAGACGGTGGTGGGTGAGATTCTGCAAGAGGCGCAGAAGGTGGCGCCGATGCTCGAACGCGGCGACGTGACGCTGCGCGTGAATCCCGAAGTCGCCAAGGTTCTGAAGTCGAACAAGAACGATTATCTGCAGGAACTGGAGCAGATCCTGGGCCGCACGGTGCTGGTGAAGAGCGACGAGCTCATGCACCAGGAGAAGTTCGATCTGGCGTAGTGGAATTCGTCAGTTGGGATGTCCGGGAAAAGACCGGTGCGGACATCTAATTCGACAGCGAGCGCCAGGTTCACTCGAACCGGCGCCTCGCCATGTCCATCAACGTCTCATGAGTTCCGACCGCTTCTGGCCCGCCGGTGGCCCCGTCGGGCCGCAACTGAGAGTACGTTCCATCTGCGTTGAGCGCCCAAGCCTGGCGGCGGTCCCGCAGGCAGATGTCCAAGATCTCCCACAACCTCTCTTTGACGTCCTGAGCGAGAATCGGCGTCACAACCTCGATGCGTCTGGACAGGTTGCGATACATCCAGTCAGCCGATCCGATGAAGAACTCGCCTTGGGCCGGATTCTCACACCCCGCCGCGAAATGAAAAATGCGGGAATGTTCCAAAAACCGTCCAATGATGGAGCGCACCCGTATTCCTTCGGTGCGCCCTGGAACTCCGGGCTTCAGGCAGCAAAACCCGCGAACGATCAAATCGACCGGAACTCCGGTTGACGCGGCCTCGCATATCGCTTCGATCAATTCCGGATCTTCCAGCTGGTTCATCTTCGCGATAATTCGTGCGGCGCGACCCGCCCGCTTGTTCGCGATTTCCCGGTAAATGAGCTCGAGGAAGCGCGGGCGCATGCTGGTGGGCGCGGCCAGCAGTGTCGTGCAGACCGGCGTTTGTGAATGTCCGGTGAGATAGTGGAATAAAGCCACCACGTCGCGGGTGATCAGCGGGTTGCACGTCAAGATCCCGATGTCAGTGTAAAGGCGTGCCGTGCGTACGTGATAGTTCCCGGTGCCGACGTGTACGTAGCTCCGCAGCCCAGAGGCTTCCTGGCGAACCACCAGCGCCAGCTTTGCATGCGTCTTGAGGCCCTGCACACCGAACGTCACGTGAGCGCCGGCCCGTTCCAGTTCGGCGGCCCAATGCAGGTTCCGCTCTTCGTCAAACCGCGCCTTGATCTCGATCACGCAGGCCACCTGCTTGCCGCCCTCCGCGGCCTTGATCAGCGATTTCACAAAGGGAGTATCGTCACCAATCCGGTATGCGGTCATCTTCACAGCGACCGTCTCCGGGTCAACCGCTGCAGCGGCGATGAAATGTTCGACACTACTCTCGAAACTGTCATACGGGTGATGGACCACGAGGTCACCGGCGCGTATGGCCGAAAACATGTCGTGCTGATTCTGGAGGCACGGCGGAGAAAGCGGATTCCATGCGGGATCCCTCAGCGCCGCGATCGGCAGGGCGGCAATCTGGAACAGGGATGTGTAGTCCAACTGGCCGGGAACATCATAGATGTCCGCCGCAGACAGATTGAACTTTAGCCGAAGCATCTCGCGAATCGAGGGATCAGCGCCAGGCGCAAACTCCAACCTGACAACGGGCTCATAACGGCGTTGCCGGACCTGCTCCTGAACCACATCGCGCAAAGCTTCGTCCGAGTCCTCGTCGATCTCTACTTCGGCGTCACGCGTCAGCCGGAACAACGTTGTCCCAGTGAGTTTCATTCCGCTGTAGAGCTTGTGAGCGTTGCCGCGGATGACTTCGTGAAGCGGCACGAAGACCTGCTGCCCCGCGGGCGCCGTGGTTTCGAGCGCAACCCACTGCTTCAGAACCGCCGGAACCTTCACGCGGGCGTATGACGATGTTTCTTTGTGCGGATCGTAAAGGAGAAAGGCCAGCGAAGTCGACAGGTGCGAGAGGAACGGAAATGGATGAGCCGGATCAAAAACCAAAGGAGTGAGAGCCGGTGAAATCTCGAGATCAAAATAGCGGCCCGCCTCATCCTGTTGCGCGGATGTCAGGTCGTCCCAGTTCAGAAGATGGACTCCGTGCTTTGCCATCTCCGGGACAATACGGTTGCGGAAGCACTCGGCTTGGCGCTCCAGACTTTGGAGCAGGCGTTTGCGCACTTGTGCAAACAGCTTCAGCCGTTTCGGTGTTGATCCGCACCGCAATACCGCGACTCTTTTCATGAAGAATTCGTCCAGGTTCGACGTGAAGATCGCCAGGAACTTGGCGCGTTCCAGAAGTGGCGTCCGGTCGTCCCAGGCCTCGGCGAGCACACGGTCGTTGAAATCCAACCAACCCAGATCCCGATCGATCCAAATCTCCGAAATCGGCGCGGATACCTCTCGATTGAGAACGCCATCGTCGCCGATCGACACCATAGCAGGTGCAGCGCTCATGCGTTGTCTCCCGGAACAGTGTCAAGTTTCGCTTCTGTTCGGAGTGGCGCCCATCCCGGCGGAGCTACTGCATAATTTTTCTTCGGCACCACGCTGATATCTCCGCTGTTCTCCAGAATGGCGGAGTGCACTTCGTCGATGCAGGAACACCCGCCGCGACGCAGCGCCGAATTCAACTCATGGTGGGTCAAGTGGGCCTTTGCAACCACGTCCTCAAAAAGTGTTCCGTTGTGAATCAGAATCTGCGGTCTGCCTTCGATGAGACTCTCCAACTTCTTGTTGCGATATGTGGCAAGGCCGACAACAAAGTTCAATAAGACCAGGGTGGCCGCCGAAATGAGCCCGCCGATCAACGAGTTGTCCCCCGCGTTCATGGAGTTCTGCACGGCGTTGGAAAGAACCAGCAGCAGCACCAGATCGAATGGCGCCAATTGGCCCACCTGGCGCTTACCTGTGATTCTCAGAAGCGCGAGGAGAAAGATGTATACTACGGCCCCGCGAATCACAAGCTCCCACCAGCTCACGGCCATGTTGAACATAACGAATCTCCATTTTAGAGATTCTAGGGTAGGGATCGCGAAAAAAGCACATGAATGTTTCGCCGCAACACAAGAGTTACGTAAATGACATGCGTCCGTAACAATTTCGGTGTGCACGCACGCGGAGTTGATCTTCTACGGTAGCGCCTCAACGAGCAAGTCGTGCACGATTACTTGGCACTCGCGTTGGGGGCCGCAGTCCCCGACGCTGAATCCAACCAGGCCGTATTCGACACGGGTGTCCTGGACGCTTCCAGCTTCGTGCGCGCACTGGCCCCGCCAGTTGACATTCCGCCTCGCTTTCAGACACAATCGCAGCCGTTCGCATGACTGGTCTGGCTCGCAAGCTGCGGCTGATCGACTATTTTGCGCTGGGGTTCGGCGTGACGGTGGGCACGGCGTGGCTGGTCACGATGGACGACCTACTGGCGCGCGGCGGGTCGGTTGGCGCGATCCTGGGTTTTCGCCGCCGGCGGCATCATGCTGCTGCCCATCGGCTATGTGTATGGCCAGTTGGTCCGCGCGATTCCCGATGCGGCCGGCGAAGCAGCGTACACCGCCAGGTTCTTGTCGCCGCGCGTCAGCTTTGCGACCGGTTGGATGATGTTTCTGAGCTACTTTCTGACTTCCCGTTCGAAGCGCTGGCCGCGGGACGAATCGCCGGTTACCTCTTCCCTTCCCTGAACTCTTTCGAGCTGTACCGGCTGGGCGGCCGCCCCGTTTATCTGCCGCAAATGGCGCTCGGGCTCGTCATCACGGTGCTGCTCACCTGGCTGAACTGGAGAGGCATCGAGGCCAGCGCGCGGTTTCTGAAGGGAACCACCTTTTTGTTCCTTGGTTTCGTTTTGGTGTTCGCTTTGGCCGGGGCGAAGCACGGCGCGCTATCGAACCTTTCGCCGTTATTCAGCCGCGCGCCACTCATATCGATTTTCCTGGTCTGGCAGGGAACGCGACTATTCGGTGGCCATCACGCTCACGATCGTCGTATCCGCGGCATTCTATTGCTTCGTCATTGCGGCGGTTGCGTACGTGGCGCCCTGGCAAACGCTCAACCACAATGATCCATTCCCGACGGCCCTGGCTTTCGAACGGGCGGTGCGCGCGCGCTGGATTGTCGACCTGATCATGGCGTCGGCGCTGGTGGCCGTGCTGAAGACGTTCAACGGGAACATGTCCCTTCTTCAGGCCGGTGAGGACCATGCCGCCATTGCGTGAACTGGCCCCCCAGCCGAAAGTCTCGGCTTCGAGCACGGCCACCTTCGCGCCGCGCGGCGCGAGCGCCAGCGCCGCCGAGAGGCCCGTGAAGCCTCCGCCGATCACCGCGACGTCGACGACTTCCGGCAAAGGAACGGATGCGTCGGCCGTGGGAATCGACACCGTATCCATCCAATACGGCTTCTCTTTGAGCGGCATTGCAGAATGTATGATAGATGCACGGCGAGAGAAAAGTCATGTCAAGGTGACTGCGGTCGACCTGGGGAAGTTGCAGCGGATGCCTGAGGCCGTAAGCGTTCGTGCGGTCTTAGGCCACCGTTTCGACCGGGAGCATGCCGACCTTTGTGGTTGGCTCTGGAATCGGGGCACCGTCCTCGCGCATGCCTTCCAAGTGGAAGGCGATCGCTTCCCGCATGTTGTCTTCAGCCTCTTTCAACGTGCGGCCTGTGCTCACGCAGCCAGGAAGATCCGGCACGTAAGCCCCGTAGCCGGTTCCGGTCTTCTCGTAAACGACCGCGTACTCCGTTTCCTTCGCCATCACTTTAGGCCAGCTTGTTTCATGATACTCCTCTGCATGCCTGGCGAAAGATCGTCCCCCGGCTTGCCCGGTACCGTCACGCGGCCTGGCTTTGCTGGATGCTTGAATTGACGGTGACTCCCGCGCTGGCTATGGAAGCGCCAGCCATCCTCTTCGATCACTTTGATGATGTCACGGATTTTCATAAATGCGCTTTCCCCAGATAGAACCCGTCGCTGCCGGAGTTCAGAGAGGCTACATAGAACAGCCACATCGGCAGCCCGGCACGGCAATCGTTGGCTGCCGGAAAACTCGTGCCATCGCTCTTATAGATGTTCTTGCTCCCCAGATTGTTAATGTTAAGAGTAGTCGTTCCCCCGGCGCACGAGGTATTCGGCGTGAAAATGATCGGCTGTTTGTGCGTGTAGGCTATAAGGAGGCAGGCTCATCAAGCGTCACTGGCGGTTCCACCTCTCTTGGTCGCAAGTGATTAGGGCAACGCATTTTGGAAAATAACAGATGCGGGCAGGCGCATCGCTCCCAACTTCATTTGTGCCCCCGACGCAACCGTTCGGCTTTACCCAAGCAACCAAGTGCTTCACAGCTCCGGGGCCGTCGTTCGAAAGCGCCAGTGGGTGCGAGAATCCGGCCGCGCGGACTGCAATCGTGACGCTACGATTTCCGGCCGAGCTTGCGTAACTGCTTTTGGGCGAGCCGGCTCCATCGCGCGGTGTAGCGTCTGCGATATTGCGGCGCCGTTCGCGCGGACTCAATGGAACGCGCATACGCCTCACGCGCTTCATCGGTGCGATTCAGGTTTTCGAGCGCATGGCCGTAGTAGTAGAGGCCTTCGGCGTCGTAAGGGCGCCGCTCGATGTATTCAGCGAGTTCCCTGCGTGCGTCTTCGTACTGGCGCGCGGCCAGGTACGTTGCGCCGATTTCGCGCAGAATTTCGCTTAGGTTGTGCTTTTCGTCCTGATCGAGCACGGTCTGAAAGTGCGTGAGAGCGTCCTTCAGGCGGCCCTGTTCCCGCGCAATGCGGCCCAACTGAAAGTGGGCGTCAGTTTCCGCCTGGTTGATGGCGGCCGCATTCTTGAAGCGCTGAATGGCTTCGGGATACTGGCGGCGTTGCTGGTAGACGAGCCCGAGCTGATATTGCGCCTCGGCATCGTGCGGATTCACCGCGGAGGTCTCCAGCATGCGGTGAAAACTCTGCCGGCTGCGCAGTCCTGAGCCGATATTGGTAAATTCACCGCGTAAATAGTAGAACGCATAGAACAGAAAGAAAGGCGAGGCCAGGTAGCTGAGGATCAAACGAAGCGGCGCCCAGAAGAAGACGGAGGCGGCCAGCGGAATCACGGACAAGCCGATTGCGGCGGCTGTGACGCCATTCTCGGTTCCGAGGACTGTTCGCACCGCGAAGAACATGAGCACGGCGAAGTAGAGATACGCGAGCGCGGCGACCGCCGCGAGCACGGGAGGCGGAACCACCATGGCGATGAGCGCGAGCGGGAGGTTGACCGCCGCCCATGCCATCGAGGTGCAGGTGAGCAGGGAGGAATAATCACGCTGGAAAACGACGCCGAATCCTCCCAGGCGGCCTATGAGCCTGGTTACGAGCAGCGTACCAGGTACGTACACGACAGCCAGAACAAGCAGCGGGCTGTAGAACGCGAATGACCAGCGCGGCCGCACGGGCACCACGGGGATGTTGGGTTCACCCTGGACCGCCTCGGGGGACGGTGTGTGCTCGATGGCTACCGGGGCCTGTTGGATTACCTGCCTCAGACTGGATTGCAGGAACAGAGACGCGGCCAGCACTGCGAGGCTGGCAAAAAGCAGGCTGCCCTGGTCGAGGATTTGGCTCATGGCGCTTGCCGGACGCCAGAGAAGCCGTAATAGCAGTTTGAAGTTTTCGAGAAACATGAAGGGTGGCCGTTGAGTCGGACGGACCAGAGGAGTATCTTATCTCCTAACGCGGGTGAGTCTGATGCACCCAGATGAGTTGTCATCCCGGGAGTACCAACGGCAGAGGGATTCTGATCTGGCGCATCGATCGGTGTCCGGGGGATTTGTTTACCTGGGGTTCCTGGCCGCGCTGTGGGCCACGACGGACTACTTTTCAAGCCACACGGCCCTGCTGGCGGCAATTACCGGCATCTCTGCGGCATGTGGCGCCGCTCGTTTTCTGCTGGCTTATCATTTCGATCGCGTCTATGCATGGAACCCGGGTGCCTGGCGGGTGGCTTATTTTATTGTCATCAACCTGAATGCTCTGGCCTGGGGCCTGTTCCTTATGTGCACCTTCCTGTTGTATGGGTATCGCGAGTGGAAGACTCTGCTGCTGCTGGTCTGTCTGGCGGGCACGGCCCCGATTGGCCTGGCAGCACAAACGCCCAATCCGCTGGTGATTCGCACCTTTCTCGTCTCGCTGACGGCGCCGATGATCGCCGCCAACCTGTACCTGGGCGGCAGCGTGAACTACACCATGGCTCTGGTTTTCTTTTGGTACCTTGTGTTCGCGCTGGGGCATGCCCGCATTCTTCACAGGCAATATGTGGACTATACGCTCGAGAAATTTGCGCTGGCGGCGGCCAAGAAATCGGCCGAAGACGCTAACCGCGCCAAATCGGCTTTTCTGGCCAATATGGGTCACGAGCTGCGGACGCCGATGAATGCCATTCTGGGCATGACACACTTGGCATTGAACAGCCCTGCCGATGCCGAGCGCCGCCAGTACCTGCTGATGGTCAAGAGCGCCGGCGAAAGCTTGCTGGCGATGCTAAACCGCCTGCTGGATTTCTCCAAGATCGAGGCGGGAAAGGTGGAGCTTGAGGCCGTGCCGTTCTCGGTTCGACATGTGGCGGATGAAACGATGCAATCCTTCATAGCGGAAGCGCGATCAAAGGGGATCCAATTGCGCTCTCATGTGGATGCCGCTGTGCCGCTGCGGCTGCAAGGGGATCCGTTACGCCTGCGCCAGGTAATGGTCAATGTGGTGGGAAACGCGCTGAAGTTCACCGACCGGGGAGAGATCGAATCGCGGATCTCGCGGATCCCGGATTCTTCCGCCGGCGTGTTGCTGCAATTTACGGTTCGGGATACCGGAATCGGCATCGCTCCGGAGAAACAGCTTTCCATTTTCGAAGCATTCGAACAGGCGGATTCGTCCACGACGCGGAAATTCGGCGGCACAGGGCTTGGCCTCGCCATATCGTCGCGCATCGTGGAGCTGATGGGTGGACGCATGTGGGTCGAAAGCCAACCCGGTCTAGGCAGCTCGTTTTACTGGACGGCTCGCTTTGCCACCGTTTCGGAGAAGGCCGCCGGAGGCGTACGGGAGGCGGCGCAAGCAGTGATCCCCGCTGCCGCGACTCCCAACCTGAAGATTCTGGTTGCAGAAGACCATGACATGAGCCGCCAGCTTCTGAAGCGGCTGCTCGAAATGCGCGGCTACATTGTCGTTGCGGTGGCAAACGGCCGTGAAGCGCTACGCGAAATGGAGCAGCAGGTTTTCGATCTCGTACTGATGGACATTCATATGCCCGAACTGGACGGCATTGGAACCGCGGCGGAGATTCGCCGCAGGGAGCAAGAGGGAAAAGCCGTGCCTATCATCGCCATGACCGCTGAGTCCGCCGAGAGCCTGGGCGAGCGCTATGCGACGTCGGGCATTACCGAGTATTTCGCGAAGCCCATCAAGCCGGATAGACTCTTCGAGCTGATCGAAAAGGTATACCGGACTGTCAACGCCACTGGAATGAGCGGGACAGCTTGACAATGCTCTATTTCCCGATATAGTTAATGTGGATTGGGGGTCTATATGGCAGATTACGCGCATCCCGAGGCTTTGGTATCGACGGACTGGGTGGCTCAGCATGCCTCCGATCCGAATGTTCGCCTTGTTGAAGTTGACGTGGACACTAAGGCTTACGACGAAGGCCACGTGCCGGGCGCCCTGGGCTGGGCCTGGAACTCACAACTGTGCGACACCGTGCGCCGGGATATTCTCTCGAAGACGCAAATGGAAGAACTGATGGCATCTTCGGGGATCTCAAACGACACCACGGTGGTGATTTACGGGGACAACAACAACTGGTTTGCGGCATGGGCCCTATGGCAGATGAAGATTTACGGCCACAAAGACGTCAGGCTCATGAACGGCGGGCGGAAAAAATGGCTGTCCGAGGGACGCGAGCTTGCGACTGAAAAGCCACAGGTGAAGCGTACGACCTACACGGCCGGCAACCCGGACAATTCCCTGCGGGCGTTTCTGCCGCAGGTGCAGGCGGCGCTGGCCACGCACAACTGGGCTCTGGTGGACGTGCGCAGCCCGCAGGAGTTCACCGGCGAAATTCTGGCGCCCCCCGGACTTCCGGAAACCTGCCAGCGCGGCGGGCACATTCCGGGAGCGCGCAGCATTCCGTGGGGCAAGGCCTGCAACGACGACGGAACTTTCAAATCGGCGGACGACCTACGGTCGCTTTATGCCGGCGAGGGTGTTGACGGCAGCAGACCGGTGATTGCGTACTGCCGCATCGGGGAACGCTCCAGCCATACGTGGTTTGTGCTGAAGTACCTGCTGGGCTTGGACAAGGTCGTGAACTACGATGGTTCCTGGACGGAGTGGGGTAACCTGGTAGGCGCGGCGGTGGAGAGAGGAGCCGCGGCGACGGCGAAAGCGTGATCGGATGAAAGTCGAAGAATTTCAGGAGCGCAGAGTCGAAGTGGGAGGCTGGCAGGTGAACCTGACGAGCTACCGGCTGGGTGAGGTTTTCCACTGCAAGGCGGATAACGTGTCGCCCGGTGCAGCGCTGGCCCGCGCGACCGGCGCAACTCGAGAAGAAGCTGAGAAGAAGGCGCTAGAGCGCGCCGAGCAGTTGCTGGCGCGCACGCGAGTTCAAAGCGTTTAGAGGAGACGTTCGCTAACCGCCGCGCGAATCCTGTTCACCGGTTCCGGCTAATTCCTCCACTTTCGATCCGCGGCTGTCGATGCGCTGGGGAACAGCGCCGCGCATGTTCATCTGATCTTCGGTCGCGCCCAAGCCCGATTCCGCGTGGCCGCCCACTGCCTGCGTGAGTGGTCGCGCAGCCTGATCCAGAATATCGCTCAGCATCCCCTCGGCGGAAGCCGCCAGCGCCTGAAGATCCGAGCGCTCAAAGCCGCTGGCAAAGCGAACGGGTGACAGGGTGGCCAGTTTGACTCCATCCCCTGCCGGGTAGGCTGCAATCCGGCATGGCAACAAGGCTGCAAACCGGGGATCGGCGGACAGGAGCATTCCATATAAATCCGGCTGAAGGATGGTAAAAACGGTTGCGGAGCCCGCCGGTTCGACCGACACCAGGCTGGCTCTCCGGCGCCGTACGGCGCGGCGCATGGCCGCCTCCACATCGATCAACCTCAGGGGAGATACTCGCTCGAGTAGCATGGCAAACCTCTGACCGGATGATACCAGAAGCTTCGCCCAGCGTGAAGCAGATCGAGGGCTATTACGCTATCCGATCAGTGGGCAAGCCCGTAATGGGAGTACCAATTACGCAGTTTCAATGCTGGCGGCGCGGCTGAGGCCGCGGGCCTCGATTTCGTGCTCGCGGATGCGGAACTTCTGGATTTTTCCCGATACGGTCATGGGGAATGACTCTACGAAGCGGATGTACTGCGGGACCTTGAAGTGGGCGATGCGGCCGCGGCAGAAGTCGCGGATCTCGTCTTCGGTGGAGTTGGCACCCTCCTTCAGCTTGATCCAGGCGAGCACGGCTTCGCCCAGGCGCTCGTCGGGAAGGCCGACCACGTAAGCGTCGGCGATTTTGGGATGGCCGTGCAGGAATTCCTCGATCTCGCGCGGATAGATGTTCTCTCCGCCACGGATGATCATCTCCTTCAGGCGGCCGGCGATGTGGAAGCAACTGTCCAGGCGCATGGTGGCCAGGTCGCCGGTGTGCAGCCAGCCTTCGGAATCGATGGCGCGCGCGGTGGCGTCGGGGTCCCGGTCGTAGCCTTTCATGACCAGGTAACCGCGCGTGCACAATTCCCCACACTCGCCGACTGGGAGAGTGGCGTTATTATCCCGCGCCACGATTTTGACCTCGGTTTCGGGCATGGCGCGGCCGACGGTTGACACGCGCATGGCGAGATCGTCATCAGTGGCGGACATGGTGATGACCGGCGAGCTTTCGGTTTGGCCGTAGGCGATGGTCATTTCGGAGCAATGCATTTCTGTAACGACGCGGCGCATGACTTCGACCGGACAGGGCGAGCCGGCCATGATGCCGGTGCGCAGCGAAGTGAGATCGAACTCGCGGAAGCGCGGATGCTCCAACTCGGCGATGAACATGGTGGGCACGCCGTAGAGGGCGGTGCAGCGCTCGGCTTCGACGCCTTCGAGCGCGGCCAGGGCGTCGAACTGAGGGGACGGCAGCACGAGCGTCGCGCGGTGCACGAGGCACATCAGCGAAGCCATGACGCAGCCAAAGCAGTGATACATAGGAACCGGCGCGCATACGCGGTCCTCGGAAGTAGCGCGGAGATTGCGGCCAACCAGGTAGCCGTTATTCACCAGGTTACGATGCGTGAGCAGCACGCCCTTGGGGAAGCCCGTGGTGCCGGAGGTGTACTGGATGTTTACGACGTCATGGACCGTCGCGGAATGCGGTGCAGGTTCGACGCCCGCTGCCAGCATGTTGGCCCAGGCATCGGTGCCCAGGACAATCGTATGGGCCAGCGGGATCTCCTGATCGCGACGGGCCTCTTCGAGAATCTCAACATAGTTGGCGCGAGAGTCTCGCTCGTGGAGGAAGAGTGCCTTCATGCCGGAATGGCGCAGCACGAAACGCAGCTCGTGGGAGCGGTAGGCTGGATTGACGTTCACCAGCACGGCGCCGATGCGGGCGGTGGCCACTTGCAGGTAGATCCACTCGGCGCAGTTGGCGGCCCACATGCCGACGCGATCGCCGGGACCGATGCCGAGACCAGCGAGGGCGCGGGCGGTCCGGTTTACCTGATTGTTCAGGTCGAGGTACGAGAGGCGGAGTCCCTGATGGCGAGAGATGAGCGCGTCGCCGGACGGGTTGTGCTCGGCAGCGTCTTCCAGGAGCTGGCCGATAGTTCGCTCCAGAAGCGGAAGGTTGGGCCCGCGCGCGTAGCTCAACATGTCGGCAGAATTATACTATGGGCGGGCGTGGGAAGCGGTCTCGACCAGTGCAGGGCGGTCAGTCATTTTCCGATGATGCCGTGTATGGGCCGAACGATGAAGATTAAGTCGACTTTCCGAAAGCGTCCAGCGCCCATTCGGGATTTCGAATGTCGCCCGGTCCAGCAGTTGTCACCGAAACGGCGAGCTGGCGTTTAGCCGGTTGTCTCAGCCCCAGGGGTTCATCCCAGATTCCGGGACCATTTGTTATGAATATCGGCCACATCACATCTAAAAACACTATTGAACCCGGCTAAAAATAGGTGTAAGTGAAAGACACGATATT
>Ga0335070_10002660_pt1 | contig 20748 bp, 18 predicted proteins | sample Lox_Sample_13_FD_206722 | JGI IMG/M metagenome (GOLD analysis project Ga0335070, IMG submission 206722) | Soil microbial communities from Loxahatchee National Wildlife Refuge, Florida, United States - Lox_Sample_1.3 | ecosystem: Environmental > Terrestrial > Soil > Wetlands | place: USA...
GAAGGTAAAGAAAGCGATACAGAAGCAACTCGAGATCGGGACGATATTCTCCTTACCGAATCCTCTGGAGATTACAGCAGCCGAAACTCTGATTGATATCATCCCCTGCGCGGAGATGGTGCGATTTTTGAAGACAGGGTCGGAGGCGACCCAGGCAGCGGTTCGAATCGCTAGGGCGTACACCGGTCGAGAAAAAGTCATCAAGGGACATTATCATGGTTGGCACGAGTGGTGTCTTGCGGATACCTCTAAAAACGGTGGGATTCCCCGTGTATATAAAGACACCGTGTTCGAGGTCAAATACAACGACATCGACACGGTAAAAAGATTGTTCGAGCAGCATAAGAATGAGATTGCGTGTGTCATCATCGAGCCGATTGAGACTGAGCTTCCGAAGGATAATTATCTGCAGAAACTCAGAGACATCACCACCCAGAATGGGGCCTTATTGATCTACGATGAGGTCGTCACTGGATTCCGCTTCGCACTGGGCGGCGCACAAGAATATTTCAATGTCATCCCTGACCTTGCGGTCTTCGGCAAAGCCATGGGCGGCGGGCTGCCCCTGTCCGCGATCGTCGGTAAAAAAGAGATCATGCAGAAGGCGAAAAGCAAGATCTTTGTCTCCTCAACGTTCGGCGGGGAGATGCTGTCGCTTGCTGCGTTCCTTGCCGTGGTCGACGTGCTCAAGACCGAGCCGGTGCATGAACGGATCTTCAAGATTGGTAACAAGATTCGAGATGATTTCAACACGCTTGCAAAGAAACACGGCAGCAAAATCGAATGCATCGGACTGGGCCCCCGACTTGATTTCAAGTACCGGAACCTCAAGGGCGACAACGACCTGCAGGTGAAAACGCTTTTCATGCAGGAAGTCGTGAAGCGGGGTGTCTTCTTCGTGTGGAACATGCTGCCCTCCTACAAGCTCAGCGATAAGGATGTCGAATACACCTTGAAGGTCTTCGATGAAGCATTGAAGATCACGACAGACGCCGAGAAAAAAGGCACGGTCGCCCAGCTCCTCGAAGGAGAACCACCGATCACCGTGATCTAACCCGATTTGTGGTTTCATTAAAAGGAAGAAACGCTCCTATGAAGATCGCATTTCGCGTTGATGCCTCACCTGACATCGGCATCGGACATCTCATGCGATGTCTCGCACTGTCGGAAGAGCTCCGACATCGAGGGCACGAATGTAGTTTTCTTCTGAAAGTAGTACATCCAGAGGTTCTCGAGCGAATCAAAAAATTCGGGTGCGCCTCGTATCTTCTCCCTCGGACAGCGTCCCTTCAGCAAGACCTTGATTCCGTGATTGAATATGCCTTTGATAACACGGTCGACTGGTTGATTACGGATCATTACAACATCGATGCATCGTACGTGAAGGAGATAAAGCATCAAGGGTTTCACGTCCTCTCGATAGACGACACCGCCCAGATGCATTACTTCTCCGATATCGTGGTGAACCAGAACATCGGGGCTGAGAAGCTCGCCTTTTCCGCTGAGCCTTACACCACACTGCTCCTTGGCCCGTCGTACGTCATGCTCCGAGATGAACTCTTACGGCGAGACCAAAAAAAGTATAATGCCATTGTGAAAAAGATACTGGTCTCCCTGGGCGGGACCGATGCCGATAACTTCCTTCTGTTTCTGCTCCGAGCTTTGGAAGATATCACAAAAGACATCGACGTCCTTGCCGTTGTAGGGCCGTTCAATCCCCACGAGACTGCCCTTCAGGCATTTCGGGAAACGACAAAAATGGGTCTCACGCTCATTCGGTCTCCCCCAAACATGGCCGAATATTACCTACAAGCTGATCTAGCAATTGGTGCCGCTGGTAGCTCTTGTTATGAACTGGCGTACTTCGGCATCCCAAACCTCATGATCACCATCGCGGACAACCAGCTCTCCATAGCTCATGAGATGGAAAAACAGCGTATCGGAATCTATCTTGGGGAGAAACATGATCTTCAACCGGACCTTCTCAGGGAGAAGGTCAACGAATTCTTAGTAAATCGATCTCTGCGGAACAACATGAGCGCAAATGGGCAACGACTCATAGATGGGCACGGAAAAAAAAGAATTGTTGATTGTATCGAAAAACAATAGGAATGCAGAGTTTTATCCTGCTCTGAACATTTACAGAAATCCATAGACTATTGAGACACATCGCTCTATTATAAATCAATAAAATCAACGAAAAGTGCAAAGAGAAAATATTAAAAGAAAGTTGAATTATTGGACTTCCATGGATGATAATTTAATTTTTCGAATCGCCACTCCACAAGAAGATGAAAAAATTTTAAAATTGTACAAACAATCATTCAATCGCGAATTAAAAATGGACTGGTGGAAATGGTACAGCTACCAATGCCCGACCGGTGTAAATCGGACGTACGTCATCGAAGACACCAAGGACGGGAGTTTCGCGGGGAGTTATAGTCTGTTACCCATCAAATTATTCTTTAACGGCAAGATAACGAACGCATCACTCTGTACGAATGTGAACACTCGGCCGGAGTACCAAGGGAAAGGATTATTTGTCAAAATAGGCCATTTTTCTCTCGACCATGAAATAGATTTTTCTACCCCGATCACCGTAGGTATGCCAAACCAAAAAGCTTATCCCGGCCACATGAAAGTCGGCTGGGACATCATGTGCAAGCTACCTTTTTTAGTGAAAAAACATTGCAAGACCCAGAAACACGGCTGTCACGAGATCACCAAATTCGATGAGAGCTTCGACCCTTTTTATGAAAAAATCTCGAAGAAATTTTCGTTCATCATATTAAAAAATCATGACTTCATGAATTGGCGAGTGGTCGAAAGACCATACATGCAGTACATCAAAATTGTATATGACAAAGGGGACGATCTTCAAGGATACATGATCTTAAAGCATTTCGACGATCAAGGATACAAGAAAACACATATCCTTGATATCCATGCGGAAAACGACGACGTCCTTCATGAGCTGCTGGCCGCAGCGGAATCCTATGCATCCAAAAGTGATGAACTTAATATGTGGACAAACATCCATAATCCCTATCAACAATATTTTTTGGAACAAGGGTTTGTCGAACGAGAAGGAACCGATCTATTGATCATCCATTACAATTACGGCGAAAAGACACCAGCTCAACCCGGCAACTGGTGGTTCTGCCTCGCTGATAATGATGTCTACTGAGGTGAAATGACATGAGTGATAAATTTCCGTCATTCAAAATCGGCGATAGTGCGGCGCAAAGCAAAACGGTCACCGAAAAGGATATCGAACAATTCGCGGCCCTCATCGGGGATTACAATCCAATCCACATGGACGAAAAATTCGCAAAAAAAACCAGGTTTAAGGGAAGAATAGCCCACGGCGTCCTCGCAGTCGGCTTGATATCCTCGGTGCTCGGGAATCAGTTACCTGGCCCTGGGACGATCTACCTGTCCCAGACAGTCAAATTCTTACGCCCGGTCCGCCCGGGTGATACCATTAAGGCACGCGCCACTATCCTAGAAATTGAATCAAGTAAACGGATGATAACCCTTAAAACGGATTGCTTTAATCAAAGAGAAGAATGTATCCTGGAAGGAGAAGCCAGGGTATTGTATGATAACATAATGGGATGATCTGTGGGAAATCGTATGAATTTCAAAATCGGTCATAGAATCATTGGAGATAATGCTCGCACCTTTATCGTGGCAGAAATTTCATCGAATCACGGCCACAACTACAACCGAGCAGTCGCCTTGATAAAAAAAGCCAAGGAATGCGGCGCTGACGCAGTGAAGCTACAGACGAGTCACCCTGATAATCTGACCTTGAACATCGATAATAAATATTTCAAAATCAACGATAAACACAGCCTCTGGAATAAAAAAACATTGTATGAGCTCTACACAGAGACGTACACCCCGGTGGAATGGCAGCCGAAATTAAAAAAACTTGCAGAAAACATAGGGCTCCTCTGTTTTTCCACGCCTTTCGACAAAACAGCTGTCGACTTCCTTGAACAAATGAAGACTCCAGCCTATAAAATCGGATCTTTTGAAATAACCGACATTCCGCTAATCGAATACGTCGCCTCGAAAAAAAAACCCGTTATCATCTCTACTGGGGTCGCCACAATCGAAGATATCAAGGAGGCGATTCAAGCCTGCAAAAGAAAGGGGAACAGCACCATCGCGCTCTTGAAATGCGTCTCAACCTATCCAACCAGATTACCTGAGGTTAACCTTGCCTCACTGTACGACCTCAAAAGACGTTTCCACACGATTGTGGGCATATCGGATCATTCGCTGAGTGTTTCTGTCCCAGTTGCCTCGGTTGCCATCGGAGCAAAAATAATTGAAAAACATCTCATTTTAGACAGGAAAAAATACCCGAATTTTCCAGACTCGGGGTTTTCGTTAGAACCCCAAGAATTCAAGCAGATGGTGACCTGCGTACGGGAAGCTGAAATCGCGATGGGAGACAAGACCTACCGACTGACGGCCAACCAGAAGAAGATGCGGGATAATTTTTCTCGTTCTCTCTTTGTGGTCCAGGATGTGGCAAAAGGAGAGGTATTCACGGAAGAAAACATAAAATCAATCAGACCTGGCTGGGGACTGCACCCCAGATATCTCAACAATATCGCAGGGAAAAGAACGGCCAAAAAAGATATCCGAAAAGGGACGCCGCTCTCCTGGGAATTACTAAAATAAAAAAAGGTAAGGACATGTCAAAGAAAAAAATCATGATCGTCGCAGCGCATCCGGATGATGAGGTCCTTGGTTGCGGGGGTACCATTGCACGACTCGTCGAGGAAGGGTACGAAGCGTACACGCTCATCCTGGGGAAAGGAGTCGCAGCGCGGTATCCAACAGCGGGGGGAACGACAGAAAAAAACAAACACATCGCTATGTTACAACATGAAACGCAAAAAGCAAACAAGGCGCTCGGCATCAAAAAAGTCTACTCATTTAACGTACCGGACAACAAATTCGATTCAGTCCCGTTACTGGACATCGTCAAAAAAATAGAACAAGTGAAAAAAAACGTTCGACCTGACATCATTTTTACCCACTACAAAAAAGATTTGAACATCGACCATAAAATAACCTACGAGGCGGTGATCACCGCATCAAGACCCTTAGAGAATGAAAGTGTCAAAACCATTTATTCCTTCGAAGTCCTCTCCTCCACCGAATGGAACTACCCCCTGAGTTTTAGTCCCGCTGTCTTTTTTGATATTTCATCAAGCTTACAGAAAAAAATTCAGGCGATGAGTTGCTATGCATCGGAGATCCGTGAATTTCCTCATCCACGATCCTTAAAGGCCATCGAAATCAATGCAAAAACCTGGGGTATAAAAGTCGGATTGTCAACTGCAGAGGCTTTTGAACTTGTTCGATCAATCATCTAAGGGTAAAAAATATGGACATTACTTTTGACAACATACTCGACGTCGGAGGAACACTTGAAGAGTTGGTGAGAACCTGGAGAAACTCTTCGACCGTAAATCAATTTATGATCACGAATCATCACATTTCAAAAAAAGAACATCATCAGTGGCTCACCAATCTGAAAACAAAAAAGAACGCAAAGGTGTGGATAATAAAATATCGCGATACCCCCATTGGTCTTGCCTATCTCACCCACATCGATTACGAGAAAAAATCGACTGGATGGGGTTTCTACATCGCGGATGAATCGGTCCGCGGGAAAGGCGTCGGCTCAACGACACTTTGCAGATTAATGGAATACGTGTTTGAGACGCTTCGATTTCAAACGATGCACACACAGGTCTTGGAGAACAACACGATTGCTATGCACCTGTATGAAAAATTTGGTTTCACAAAGGATGAAACGAAAACAGAGAGCCTAGAGCGAAATGGGGTGCGGCTTGGTATTTTTTATATGGTGATTTCCAAGGAAACATGGATGAGTATTCACAACACATTGAAACCCACTGATTCGGGAAGCCTTCTATAACACGAAGGATTTTTTCTCTGTAATTTATCGGATAATTCCTAGGGGGTAGATTTTTATTGAAGCCCTCAGTTGTTAAATATGGAGGATTTGCTTGAGAATGCTACAGTGGAAAAAAAATGTTGCTCTTCTCAGTATCAGCTTTTGTCTTGTGGGGGAGCGTATCATTAAAATTCTTCATTTCTGGAGGAAAAGGAAATCAACCCACCGCACAGCCGGTGCCAATCTAACGACCTGTGTTTCTTGGTGAGAAGCATCATGTCACTACTCTTGACTCGCATCATTCAGATTTTACGACGAAGAGTTCGAAAAAATTTGCCATATTTAATAAAATATTTGTTTCTGTGATTAGAATACCACAATGTATTAATATTTGAAGGTCTTTCAATAACTATTAAGGGGAAAAGAACCATGAGAGGAAATTCGTTAAAAATGGAACTCATTATAAGCATTGTCGTCCTTTTGATATCGACAAGCTTTACTCCGGTATTTTCAGCTAGTAACAGTCAACCAATGAAAGACCAGAATGTCGAAAAGACACCACGTCTCTCGCCAGAACAAACCACGACCTTGACCTTCTACGTATTTGAAAAAACCAAGGTCTCCAAACAAACAAGCATCGTGTCGACGCAGGATGCAGCACAGATCAATGCACTACTGCAAGACCTCAAAAAAGAGCTCGAAAATCACCCCTATAACGAACAAATGAAGCCAATAATACAGCACCTTATCACTCTTCTCACCGAGAACCACGCGCTCCCCGCTGGAATATCACCACAAGACCTCAACATCCTGCTTGAACCGCCAAAGGCATTCACTAATCGCTTCGACAATGGGATTCTCCCCTTCCAGACCACTTCCTCGCAGTGGTTCTGTAACTTCGCGACCACGGGAACCGGCTCTGCTTTCCCGATCATCATCCTGCCTCGACTGATACCCATCATCCTCACACCGATTCCCCGTATTTTCGTGAAATGGTCAACCCAAGACGGTCTTACCTCGGTCGGTGGGCTCAGATCAGGGAAAGGTTTTATCGCGTATGGTAATCAAAAGGGTTTTGCGCTTGGCTTCTGGGGGATAGGTTTTAGCGTTTTTCTACCACCCATCTCCCAGTATGGGATTATCGGGTACGCGCTTTATGCCAAGGTCAGCGCCGACTACATGGAGTTCTGGCCGCTGAACAACCCGCCAGAGATCACCGAGACAGACCCTGTCAACGACCAGACGATGGTACCGGTCACTCTTAATGAGTTACGGTTCAGCATCGCTGATAAGGACAAGGACCTCATGAGCTACACCGTGACCACCAACCCTGACGTCGGGTCAGGAAGCGGAGGCCTGAAGCCCGACGGCGTGTATTCCATCCCGATCAGCGGACTAGAGAGCCTCACCACCTACACCTGGCAAATCTCAGTCAACGACGGTAAAGACACCACAGAACAGACACTGACATTTACCACGACTCCGACCGCCCCAGTTGTCTCAAATCCAATCCCAGGAGTTAATGAACGAGACGTTTCACCTGATCTCTCCCGGCTCCAGTTCCAATTGAAGGATTACCAAGGCGATGCCCTCGAGTACACAGTGCAGACGCAGCCGAACATCGGCTCGGACCATAAAACAGGGGTTTACAATGGCACCTATTCTGTGACCGTCAGCGGTGTTGCCCCAGGAACCGCGTATCGATGGTTCGTGAACGCCACCGATGGAAACGAATGGACACGCAAGGTCTACAGATTCATGACTGGGTATCCGTCTCCGTTCGATCCGTTCGCGTACGGGTGGCATTACCGGAAACAAATCATCATCAATCACACGCAGGTCGCTGATGACCTTCAGGACTTCACCGTTCTGCTGAGCACCACGGACCCTGACCTGATGAAAGCGCAGGCTTCTGGGAACGACCTTCTCTTCATGAACGATGTTGGTTCCGCGGTGAAGCTGCATCATGAGATCGAAAGCTTTGATGGGTCCACCGGGGCTCTCGTCGCCTGGGTGAATATCCCCCTGCTTTCCTCAACCCAGGACACTATATTCTATGTCTATTACGGGAATCCGGATGCGGTCGACCAATCGTATCCACAGAAGACGTGGAATTCGCACTACCAGGGGGTCTGGCACCTCAACAACGACCCCACGGGGAAAATTCTTGACAGTACTATCAATGACAATTATGGTACGAATCACGGCGGCATGATCCAATCTGATTTGGTGGACGGGAAAATCGGCAAATGCTTGAATTTCGACGGATCCGATGATTTTATTTCCCTGTCTTCCTCCCTGAAGGGGCAATCAGGGACCATCGAAGCATGGATTTATCTCAACACGCCGAGTGATTATCAATGCATCGTGACAAAAGGACAGTCAGATTCAAATAGCGCGTATTTCATGTTCTGTTGCCCAGGTGATGCCGCAGGTTTTTATAGCCGTGCGGTTGGCTCCGGTGCTGCGAATGTCGTGGGTGGTGATACAAAAATACTCTCAGCGTGGCACCATGTGGTCGGCATCTCAGACGGAAACATCTGGTCCGTGTACGTTGACGGCCATTTGGAATCCCTCACGGTCATCGGCGGCTCGAACAACGGCGAATGGTTTGACGATTTCACAGGGGACACCTACACCATTGGCGGCCTGAATCGTCCGAGCTACTGGGGCCCCTTCGACGGGTACATCGATGAGGTTCGCGTGTCAAACGCGCTGGAAAACCAGGATTGGGTTACCGCGCTGTTCCGTAATCAAAACGATCCCTCGAGTTTCTCGACGTTCGGACCAGAAGTGCCAGGCTCCTAATGCACAGGCAACTTCACACAATGTCGAATCCGTGACGTTCATTGAGGAACCACAAGTGTTCTATTCAACGAAAGATGATACTTAAAAGCAGGACTACCGTTTCTCATCCGAAGATTGCTCTTCTTTTACCTCGGTTTTTATGTACTGTAACATTTTCTTGGGGTGCAACAACTCGAGGAAGAAATCGAAATCGCTTTTTGTGAATTCTCGCAGAAGGTAAAGCACCGCCAGATACACGAGCAGACCGATTCCCACGAACAGGAGCAGGTGATACCAGTGGATGAGCGGGAATAACCCGGTGCGGAATGCGATGACGTAGAGCACAAGCCCCATAGCCGCCCCGGCGATGATGTGGCGCGGGGTGTGGATCTGCAGGAGCTGGATCCCTGTCAGCTTCTTCGCCGCGAGCCGTATCCATACAAACCCGACGAGGTTCGACAGTACCAAGGCCACCGCAGCGCCGGTCGGACCGTTGATCCCCACCGGGGTGAGAAGCCCCCATTTCGGGATGAGCAAAAAGTTCAATGCGATGTTGATAAGACTAATCCCCAAACCAATTTTGGCGAATAAACCTGGTTTGTTCATACCAACTAATAAGGAATAAAATGGTGCCAAGAAGCTTGCAAGCACCGCATAGATTGACAGGATGACAAAGGTTGATGCCGCGGGTAAGAACGCGCTTGTGAGCATGATGCTGATGACCGCGTTCACAAAGACGATGATGATGACGATCGGGGGGATCACGATCATGGAAATGTAGCGCTCCACTACCTTGGTGGTGCTGTTGATTTTCTGAATGTCCTTCTTGGAATGGTACCCCGAGTAGACCGGGAAGAGGACCGTGTTAAACGCGACCGAGATGATGAGGATGATCTGCAGGATTTGCTGCAGAGAAAAGTAATACCCGACCTCCTTATCAGTCCAGAAGAATCCGATCATGAGCTTATCGATGTTCGCCGATACCGTTGAGAGAATCGAGTACAGAAGGATCGGCATCGCAAAGGTGGCATAGCCTTTCCCTAGTTCCACGCTTGGTCGTTTCCATGGGTTCTTCCGTAACAACCAAAAACCGACCACCACCGTCGCAGCTATCCCAAAGACATAGGCCATGGCAAGCGATCCGATCGGATGACCTGCGAGGAACTGTCGCAGTGGTTCCAGTACCGAGGGCCATGCGATGGCCGGGGCAAGGCCGATGAGGCCGACTCCCGCGATTGCGACAAGAATGGACAGGGGCACCTTCAGGATGTTCTCAAAGACAGAGGTGATCTGCATTTTGGCGATTTCACCTTTACCGTTGAACGTGTAGGATGCAATCTGCTGGATGCTCGCAAGCGTATAGTAGAGGAGAAAAACGAGCACGACAGACTGTTTTGTTGCATCTTTGAACCCGAGATGCAGGACGCTGTCAAGAAAAAATATGGTGAACAGCGCTAAAATCACCATGATTGTCGTGAGGATGAGCTTGATCGTGAAAAACGTACTGATGCAGGTCCCGAGGTCGTTCCCTTCTGATATTTTTTTCACGTGCGCCTGGCCGAACCCCAGGTCGGCTATGATGTAGAACACGCCGATGAATGACATCGCCCACCCGATGTCGCCTAACGCGGTAGGTGCGAAACTCCCCCAGAGTTTCGCAATCACGACCAGACCCACGTACCCAAGAGTCCTGGTCAGGAATTGGGAAATCACCACAAGCAGTGATTTTCGTGCAATCATGCGAGTGGTGAATTCCCTCTACCTCTTAAATAGATGATGTATGAGGAAAAAAGGTGAGTTAGTAAATCCTTGTGTAGGGGTGGATCTCTCCTCGCACGTTTGCCCCAAGGCCGATGGCTGCATCGTTGCCGATCATGGTGCCGACGTTAATGACCGCATTGATGCCGGTTTGGACGTTATCCCCCATGATCACACCGAGTTTCCTGCGCTTGGAATCGATTTTCTTCCCGTTCAGCACCACCAGTATGTTGCTTTTATCAAGCCTGAGGTTCGCGACCACAGTCCCAGCCCCAAGGTTGCAGTACTGACCGATGACGGAATCACCTACATAGTTCAGGTGAGGCACGTTGCTGTGATCCATGACGATGGAGTTCTTTACCTCGCAGCCGTTGCCGATATGACAGAAATTTCCTATGGCTGTGGAAGGCCGAAGGTAGCAGTTCGGGCCGATCTTCGAGTTCGACCCGATGATCACAGGTCCTTCGATGTAAGTGCCGGACCGAACGATCGTGTCCTTCCCAATCACCACCGATCCTTTCATCACCACGTTTTTCTCCACGGTCCCCTTGATCTTTGTTGTGAGTTTCTTCAGGAGTTCCTCGTTGGCCTCAAGAAGGTGCCATGGGTACACCACGTCCCTCCATTGCTTGAGAAACACTCCTTCTATGGGTTTCTGGTTTGCGAGCATGTTGATGGAGTCGGTGATCTCGTATTCCCCTCGCGGTGATCTACGAGTCTTATGGATGTAGGTAAAGATCGAATCGGTGAAATGGTAGATGCCCGCGTTAACGATGTTGGTGAAGGGCTTCTCCATTTTCTCATAGATTTTTACGAGATGCTTCCCCTTGAGCTCCACAATGCCGTACTCGGTGGGGTTCTCGAGGTGAATCAACCCGATCTTGACTCCTTTTTTCATGATGTTTTTGATGTCGTTGGTGCCGAAAATTGTGTCACCGCACATGACGATGCAGTCGTGAACGAACGTCTCGGTGATCCCGATCGCATGGGCGGTCCCCATGGCCTTCCCCTGGTTCACATAGGCGATGTTGACGTTCCATTTTTTGCCGTCGCCGAAGTATTCGCGAACCATTTCGCTTTTGTAACTTACGACGAAGATGAAGTCCTTGAGTCCTGCTGCACGGGAGTTCAGGAGGTTCCACTCAAGAATTGGCTTGCCCGCAAGCATTAGCATCACTTTTGGTCGTGTGAAGGTCAGCGGGTGCATCCGTGTTCCTTCGCCAGCCGCTAGAATCACACATTTCATGTCTTGGTTCGCTCCTTATTCAACCGTGACTGATTTCGCAAGGTTCCTTGGTTTATCGATCGGACATTTCCGGAGGTTTGCCACATGATAGGCAAGCAGTTGGAGGACGACGGTGATTGGGATGGACGGCAAGATACCTGCGCCCGTGGGGAATCGAAGGGTGAAGTCAGCGTGTTTCTCGATTTCGGTGTCGGTATCCTCTGCAATCGCGATGACCTTGGAACCTCTTGCTTTGACTTCGCCGATGTTCGCAATCATCTTTTCGTAGGTGGTATCCTGGGTAATGATCGCAACCACCGGGGTGTCTGTGGCGAGGAGCGCAAACGGGCCGTGTTTGAGTTCCCCGGCGGCGAATCCCTCCGCGTGTACGTAGGAGATCTCCTTAAGCTTCAAGGCTCCCTCCAAGGCGAGTGGATAGTTAATCCCCCGACCGATGTAGAACACCGAATGCGCGTCCTTTAAGCGTTTCGCTATGGCAAGAATGTCATCGGTCCGCTCTAACACCTCGCGGACATCCTTCGGGAGTTCCTTGAGGTGAACAATGGAATGGTACAGCTCATCAGACCCTCGACTCTCACGGAGTGAGGCGATTTTTAGCCCGAGGAGGAACAGGACGACGATCTGGGAGGTGAAGGTTTTGGTTGCGGCGACCCCAATCTCAGGGCCGCTCTGCTGCAGGATATATGCATCTGCGATGCGTGACGCGGTACTCCCTATGACGTTGGTGATTACCAGGGTTTTGCATCCAATCTGCTGTGCCTCTCGCAACGCGGCGAGGGTGTCAGCGGTTTCCCCTGATTGGGTGATGGCGATGATCAGGGAGTTTTCGACCCTGGTGCCGAAATACCTGTACTCCGACGCGAGTTCGACGAACACGGGAATGTTCGTGAGCTTTTCGATGAGATATTTTCCGACAAGGCCAGCGTAGAACGACGTGCCGCAGGCGACGATATGGATTGATCGTATCTCGTTGGTCAGGAGGCGTTCCACCTGCTCGGGGAAGGTGACCGACTCCTCGATCTCCGAGATTCTACCTCGGAGCACCTGATGCATGGTATCTGGTTGATCGTAGATTTCCTTGAGCATGAAATGAGGGAACCCTGATTTTTCTGCGTCTTTGATATCCCAGGTGATGAGCTCCTCCTTTTTCGGGATTGATTTTTTATTGATATCAAACACGCTGACAGTATCCTTGGTAAGAACGCACAGCTCCCCTTCGTTGAGGAAGATGACCCGGTTGGTATACTTTAGGAACGCCGGGATATCCGAGGCAAGGAAGTTCTCGCTATCGCCCACACCGATGACAAGTGGGCTTTCCTTACGGACTCCAATGATCTTACCTGGTTCGTCCTCGCAGACCGCGACGATCGCGTACGAGCCCTGGATTTTTTTCACTGCTGAAAGGACAGCATCCTCGAGGTTTCCTCGGTACGCCTCATCGATGAGATGCACGATCACCTCTGAGTCCGTTTGTGAACGGAACGTATGGCCTTTTTTAATGAGGTCTTGTTTGATGCTCAAGTAGTTTTCGATGATGCCGTTATGGATGAGTGCTATTTTCTTATCGCAGCTCACATGCGGATGGGCATTTTCTTTGCTCACGATGCCGTGGGTCGCCCATCGGGTGTGGCCAATTCCTGATGTTCCCTTCAGTGGAGGAATGAGTTTCTCGACCCTGGCGATCTCACCGACTTCTTTGTAGAGCCGTAATTTTTTGTCGATGATTGCGACACCTGCTGAATCGTATCCCCGATAATCAAGCCGTTTCAACGACTCGATGAGCAGGGTTCGTGCATCTCGATATCCAACATAACCAATGATTCCACACACGATTACATCACTTTACTTTCACTTGGAATGTTCTTATAGATGTTCGTTAGAGGACTGATATGGCATTTCCTCCCTATGATTCTCCCTGGTTGGACCACGACATGGCTGTCGATGACGCAGTCCTCTCCAATCATTGCGCCAATTGGTGCATCGAGCTTGTGGAATTCGTTGTCACTCTCAATAATAGTCTTATCTGGTATGGTCGAAAAGTTGTCTCCAAGGATGCAGCCTTTCCCGATGACTGAATGGGAGAGGTGAGAGTTGGAGGAGATATGGACGTCATTCATGATCACACTGCTTCTAATCACACTGAATGGATGGACCACCGAATTATTCCCGATGGTCGTGGAAGGAAAGATGCAGGCGTGTGGCCCGATCTCACAGCCTTCGCCGATCACGGCTGGTCCAACGATATAGCATCCTGCATAGATTGTCGTGTCTTTCCCAATTGTGACCGGACCTTTCAGCGTCACCCCTTTCTCAATGGTGCCGCTCGTGGATTCAGCAGACCCTTGGATCATCGCTTCGTTCACGCTGATGAGGTCCCAGGGGTAGACGATATCCATCCATACACTTGCGAGAACCGTGTCGATGTGCTTCCCCTCATCGACCAGGGTTTGGATGACCGTGGATAAGGCGTGGATACCTTGCGATGAGCATCGCTCAATCACAGCGAACACCGAATGCGGGAGTTTGTAGATACCTGTGGAGATATACTTCCCGATATCCTCTTTCGGTTTTTCCACGATGCGGCTGATTTTTTTGTTTTCCACAAACACCACGCCGTATTTCGAGGGGTAAGGGTGTTCCTTGATGAGAATCGTATATTCTGAAGGGTCTTTCATGAGTCTTTGAATGCTGGATGAGTCGATGATGTTGTCGCCAGCAAGGACGATGAATGGTTCTTTGATGAACCGCTTGGCTTGGAGTAAGGCATGGGCTGTGCCAAGCTGTTTATCCTGATTGATATACGTGATGGTGACACCTTTGTAGTCTTCAAAATACTCCATGATGACTTCTTTTTTATAGCCAACGACGAGGAAAACCTCTTCGATGCCGCTTTTTTTCACGGCATTCAGGACGTACTCGAGGATCGGTTTGTTTGCGACTGGAAGCATGACTTTCGGCATGGTCTCGGTGAACGGTCTGAGGCGTTTGCCTTCGCCAGCCGCTAAAATCACTGCTTTTGTTACCATATGCTTCACGGAACTAGAACGTGAGCTTCTTTATTAGACTTTTTTCCCTGACTCATACGTTTTTTAGGACAAATCTCAGAAAATAACGCTCACCTTCATTGGATAGTAAAAACTATCAATGAATGTGAAAAAAGGTTTCATCGTTTGTTTCAAGACGCTTATCCGATGACTTGCACCACGTGCTCGTTCACAATGAGGAATTCGACGAGCTCCTGGGTTTTTTTCAGCTCTGCGAGGATGTCAGGGCTGAGGGTGTGCTTGAACCGTGACAGTACCCTGCTGCCGCTTGGTCCCCAGCTTCCGATATCCACGTTCTCGGCATCGTACTCCTTGATGCTGCCGAGCACCGTGAAGGACTCGGTGACCATGCGGAATGAGCAAGAGGCGCATTCGACCACCGTGCGATAAGGGGTGTATGCGTTATCGGTATCATAGATCGGCTCAATTTGCACAATGGTAAGCATTCCTTTACATTGAGGGCAGATCATGGTCCCTTGGGTGGTGTCATTCCAGATACTATTAAAAATATGTGCTTTGTTGGTGTTCATCTCTCGGTACTCCAATTCCTTCGTTACTTCTCCAACTCATATTATTATACACGCTTCTTGCATATATAGTTTTGGTAATGAAGGTTCTGTCTTTTTTCGGGTGATTTGACTTCTTGTTTTTAGGTTGTAACAAATCGGGTGATTTATTAGAATTTTTAGAATCTTCAAACCAACAGATAAGATATATTTTTAGATTAACAATTTTTTTACTACAATAACAACAATATCTTGCCCCAGGAAAAACATATTTGTTACAAGAATCACAATGCATTCTTGCCATAATATGTAAATCACAATAATCTCATCGAGCGTTTTCACGGGAGCGAAAAGGAACGGTTTAAAGTCATGCGTGGGTTCGATCAGGATAATAACGGTTGTGCTATGCTTTCAGAGGGTTTCCGTGTGCATTACAACCTTATCCGTGACCATCAGACATTAGGTGTGACACCTGGTGAGGTTACAGGGTTATCGAAGATAGATGGTTTCCGATGACTTGAGATATTAAAGAAAGCCACCTCTTAACTTTTTTTTTATTTTCGTTTTAATATTTATCGTACTAAGAACAGGAAAACAAACAGTTGCTCATTCAACTCTGTTCTTAGTGCAGTAGAAGAAGTTGCACTAATTTCTATTGTTATCGGACCCAAACCAAAAGGAAATAGAGTTGTGAAAATTGATTTATTTACCACCAAGTTATCAACATCAAAAGACTTTGACAGGTTAATATGACCAAAATAACCACCTCTAACAGAAACATTCCCCGTCACGTTGGTTGCATTAAAAACCCCTACATTGGTGATTGATACACCAGCACCGAGACCTGCATGGGTCTCAATTTGTAGGCGCGTTCCTATCCAAATATACACAGGTTCAGCATAAATTTTTGGATAGTCTGATGTTTCAACCATCCATCCAAAAATGCTATATGCGCCAGGCGGAGCATGATGTCCGGAGGAATCACCTTGATTCCAGGTATCATTTAAAAGATATAATCGACCACCACTTGGCAGCGTAAAATTGAATATCGTCTGGATAAAATACTTTCCATAACTCCATGGCGGGCCTTCATTTATACGATAATCACCAAATAGAGACGAATGGAACACGAAACTCACATTTGTAGCCCCGTGATTCTCGACATAAATCGAGATATGAACAGGTTCTCCAACTTGATAATTTAACTTATCGGTTTCTAACACAACAACAAGGTCATTGTCTGTAACTTTCTCGGAATTATTTGAGTTGATATGATATCCAACAACAATATTGAATGATGCAAGAACAAGCAGACCAATAACACAAATACTAATACAAATCAGAGGTATCTTCCCCGTACACTTTTCCTCCTTATATAATGCTAATACATGGCTCATATTTAAATTCTTTCATTGATAATCACCCTACTTGTTACAGCCTTTTAAACCCCGTTGGTATCACCCGATTATGTTACAGAACCGGTAATAAACAATTTTTATTCTTTATAAGGTTCTTATTGTTGTTTTTTTTACCTGGAAAATTCTTGGGAAAATCCACCTAAGTCCAGTGAGGATTTTTTTCTGTCAAAATCCTATAGGCTTATGTAACCGTTTGATGATTCTGTGCCTTGTTCGTTGGAGTTGCTCTGATGCAGCGGATCACGTTGTTGACGGATTTTGGCACGAAAGACGGGTATGTCGCCCAGATGAAAGGGGTAATGGCGAGTATCACGGATGCGCGGTTGATTGACATCACCCATGAGATTGCACCACAGAATGTACGGGAGGGAGCGTTCATCCTGTGGACGACAGCCCCATATTTTCCGGTGGGTACTATCCATGTTGCGGTGGTTGATCCTGGGGTGGGGACCCAGCGGAAAGGATTGGTGATTGCGACGAAGAAGCAGGTGCTCGTGGGTCCCGATAACGGTCTGCTGCTTCCTGCTGCCCATCTTCTTGGTGATTTCACTGTGTACGAGATTACGAACCCGAAGTACATGATTCATCCTCTCTCTCGTACGTTCCATGGTCGTGATATTTTTGCCCCGGTTGCCGCATACATCGCTCGAGGGGTACCGTTCGGGGATATTGGTACGATTACGACGCATTTTGTTGACTTACAGTTCGCTCTCGGCGAGCATCGCGGTGACCTCATCACCGGTAGGATATTGTACGTCGATCGGTTCGGAAACCTGATCACTAACATCCCTGAGGATATTTTACCAAAAGACACGAAGCAGCGACGGATTTCCCTTGTCGCCGGTGAGCATCGGTGGGACCAACTCCGGTTCGTCGAAAGCTATGGGTTTGTGAATCTCGGGGAAATTCTGTTGACGGCCGGCAGCAATCATTTTGTGGAGATCAGCGTCAACCAGGGGAATGCCGCCCATACTCTTGGTTTGAAAGAAGATGATATCGTCGACCTGCTATTGGGTTAGAAGGCTCTCCGTTTGACTGAATCGAGGGTCGTATATGCGTTATCTCCAATATAGTATAACGGATGAATATGATTGGTCCTTAAGAGTTCGTCTTTGAACGCGTCGTCATCGGCCGAGACCCCGACGACTTTGCCGACGAGCAGCTGGTGGTCACCAAGCTGTATGTCCTGCTCAAGGGTGCACTCGAGATGGGCGTATCCCTCTTTGATACGAGGCGTCGCCAGCTTGTCCGACGGTAGAAGCGTCAGGCCGGTCTTACAGACTTTCTCTGCGGATTGCCCGGAGTGCGTCCCGCAGAACTGGGCCGCCTCGACCAATGAGTAAGGAATGAAGTTCACGACGAACTCTTCGGTTTCCTTGATTAACCCATAGGAATATCGTTTTGGTGCGACTGAGATGCCATACAAGGGTGGTTGTCGTGAGATCGGGGTGTGCCACGCGAGGGTGATGATGTTGGTGTTTCCTTTCTTGTCATTGCAGGTGACCAGGACGGTTTGGGTGGGAAACGCATAGTGATAGTAGTGCTCAAGGGTTCCTTCATGTTTCATGGGGCTCCTCTCCTAATCCCTTTGTTTTGAGGACGGCGTCGAGGAGTCCATGGGCGTAGTTCACACAGCCGAACGCGGTGAAATAGTCTTGTTTTCCTTGGTAGTATTTGGTGTCCTCGTAGTATTGTCGTGCGAGTGAGACGATTTTTTCCTCTGTCTCACTGATGGCTTTTTCATGCAGGCAAGCGATGTTTTTTTCGAACATCACGATGTCTTTGTGTACTCGTGTTTTTTCGTCCATGGTCTCAGGTTCTCTGGAGAAGATGAAGGGACATAAATGTTTGCATTATAACCAATTTATCGGCTGTGTTCCGATAATTTATTTTGTCGGATGGCGAACGACAAAAAGAAAAGGTATTTAAACTCCGAAACCAACCTTTTTTATTATAAATATGAAATAAATTGGTGTTATGCATGCGTAGAACGAGATCTTCTCCTGACAGTCGCATGGAGATTGCGGTCCATGAGTTACTTGATTCCAGGGCCGAGTCACGCATCTATGTGTTCCTGCTCAGAAACAAGGGGGCTCGCAGTGATGACATCATCCGTGGCACTCACCTGCACCCGAGCACCGTCCGAGAGTTCCTCTCCAAGATGTACACACGGAAAATTATTTTCCGGAAGAAAATCCGTACCGAGAACATCGGGAAGAACCCGTACCTCTATTACGCGGTCTCCCCTGTCGTTTTGTTGCAACGACGGGTGAAGATCCTTGAGATGCGACTAAACAAAATCGCTCAGTTCACATGCGAACCTCATGAAGTCGCAAGCATCGTTCAAATCACCATAGACCAGAAGGAGGCGGATCAATGAAGCTCACTCGATTGCTTGCCACGGTCTTGGTGGAACGCCCGAGAACGGTCCTTCTCGTCTTCACCGTCATCACGATACTCGTCGGACTGCAAGCCCGCAATGTCTACATGCAATCTGATCTCACCTCCTATTTACCCGCAAGCGACCCGACCTTAAAGCTTTGGAACAAGATCAACCAGGAATTCCAGATTGGGTCCGCGGTCATCATCTACGTGCAGGCTGACGACATACGTGACCCTTACGTGTTACAGGAAATGGACCGCGTGAGCACCCGGATCAATCCGTATGAGCTCGACCAAGGACAACAAGACGGCATCGTCTCCGTGACCAGTATCGCCTCTCTTATCAAGCAAGAGAACGCGAAACCAGAACTCCCCAATGATCTCGGTGGCACAGGGACGGATGAGGTACCGACCGACTCTGCCCTCATTACCACTTATTTGACACGCATCCAATCCGCGGAAGGAACCCTGTTCCTCAACACGTATAAGGATGCAGTCATCGTCATTCAGCTCTCGAAGAACGCAGACCAGGAACACCTCCTTGAGACCATCAAGACCGCGGTCAGCAAGAACGCCCATTATTCAGAGATGACCGTGACCGGGGGCCTCGCGATTCAACAGGCCATGCAGGAACAGACCTTTCAATCCCTGACGATTGTGTTCCTCCTCGCCTTGTTGTTTGTCGCTATCAATATCTATCTCTTCCATAAAAGTTTAAAAAGTTTCGCGATTGCATTCTTACCACTCGGCTACTCCCTAATCCTCACGTTTGGAATCCTAGGAGTAATCCAGCCTCAGTTAACGATTCTCACGATTGCTGCAGTCGCCCTTCTCATCGGACTTGGAGATGACTATTCAGTGTATTACTCGAATCGCTTTGTTGAAGAAGCCTCGACAGAGGACAAAATAGAACGAGTCGAACGCACCCTCAATCGCACTGGAGGCGCGGTGGCCTTGTGTGCCGTTGCCGCAATCATTGGGTTCGGTTCCCTTATGACGTCCAACATGCCGCCGATGATTGCCTTCGGTTTCGTCTGTGTTCTAGGCACCTTCTTTGTTTTTCTCTCGGCGACAATCCTCGTACCTTGCTTGTGTCTCCTTTTAAAGTACGACGCCCATGAGCAGAACCATCAATGGAGGCGATTTGCGCGCTTTGTGGTCGGTCAACGAAAACGGTTGTTTTATATCGGTTGTTTTTTTGTGGTGCTTTCCCTTGTCGTGTTACCACAAGTCAAGACGGACGTGAACTTCCTTGAAATGGCACCGAAGGGGATTCCCGCGGTCGAAAAAATGGTGGAATACTCACAGAAGTTCGGAACAGGGACGAATTTTAACGCGTTGCTCGTCGAGACCGACAGCCAGGGTCTCATCTCCCCTGAGGTTATCAATGCTATCTACTCAATGGAGGTCAAAATCAGAGCGATGGGTGGTACCGCCTACTCGATCGCTGATGAACTCCATAAAATCAACGAGGTATTGAAACAAAACGTCATCGAGGAGAAAATCGCTGCGTTCGTTGGCGTTAACAAAATCATACTAGATAAAGTCGCACAGAAAGGTTTGGTGGACCCGGATTACTCTCGAACCATCGTCCTGGTGTCCTTCCCCGCGGATAGCTCCGTCGAAAAGCTCGAGTCACTCATCAACGGGGTCAATACCC
>Ga0335070_10002661_pt1 | contig 20747 bp, 20 predicted proteins | sample Lox_Sample_13_FD_206722 | JGI IMG/M metagenome (GOLD analysis project Ga0335070, IMG submission 206722) | Soil microbial communities from Loxahatchee National Wildlife Refuge, Florida, United States - Lox_Sample_1.3 | ecosystem: Environmental > Terrestrial > Soil > Wetlands | place: USA...
ACACGCCGAGCGCGTGGCCAAGCGGCACCGCGAGCGCCGCGTTGGCGAGAAAGGAGTTGCCGTATCGGTAGTGCAGGCTGCCCTTCGTGTTGATGCGCTCGAATGCGCTCGCGTAGAGCGACCCCCATTCGAGGCGGTGGCCCGCGGCCAGGCCGAAGCCGTAGTCCCAGGAGCCCGTGCCGGTCTGCAGATGGGGGTCCGTGTCGCCGTCGACCGACTGCTTGCTCGGGCCAGTCGGGGTCTTCAGGAACAGGCGGCCCTCGACCCAGGTCGACGGCAGGATCTCGCGGTTGCGCCAGAGCACCCCGCTCGCCGTGATCGAGACGTCGCCGAGCCCGCTGAGCTGCGTGTGGGTGCTCTGGCCCGCATCGGTTCCGACGATGTGGTTGAAGGCGACCGGCAGGTCGAACGTCAGCGTCAGCCGGTCGATCGGCGTCCAGCTGGCATACACGTCGAGGCGTCGGTTCTCGGCGCGCTCCCTCGGCTGCGCGGGCTTCTCGCCCGGCGCTGCGGGCTCCTCGCCCTCGGACGCCGCCGCGTCGGGGCTCGGCAGCTCGCCGCTCTTCTTCTTGTAGCCGCGCAGCTCGACGTACAGCGAGACCTCCCCGGCCTGCTGGGCCGAGGCGCCGTTGGCCGTGTAGATCGAATCTCCCGCCAGACAGACCGAGCACGCGAGCGCTCCGCGCGCAGGGAGCAGGAGGGCGAACGCGAACGCCGCTGCGAGCGGGAGGACCCGCTTGGCTGTGAGCATGATCTCCTCCGGATCGCGAAGAAGTGAATCGGGCGCGCCGGCGCACGCGCCGGCACGCCGCACACGAGGACTCCGACGCGATGCTCAGAGGGGGATCGGGACGGGATCGGGGAGCTCGCGCGGTGCGCTCGTCGCTGCGAGCGAATGCGCCCAGGCCGGGACGGGGCGAGCGCGCTCGGCGCTCGAGTCCGTTCCAGAGCGCAGCACCGGATCGAGCTGCGAGGCGGGGCTCGGCGCCGCGTGCTCGCCGCAATGACACGGGCAAGGCGCCGAGATCGCGGTGTCGGTGGCGAGGCCGCGCATGGCGCGCCCGCTCGGGCACGGCGCCAGCGTGGCGGCCGCGAACGCAACCGTCACCGCGAGCAAGCCGAGCGCGCGCCTCGCGCACATCGCGCTAGCTCCCCCCGGCTGGCTCGACGATCACGTCGATCACCGCCGGGTTGCCCTGCGTCAGGACGGGCGTACCGGCCGCGCTCTGGAAGCGCAGCTCGCCCCCCGCGACGATGTTCGCCTGCACCGCGTAGGGGTGGCTGGCGTCGACGTCGGCCGTCGCGTAGGTGAGCTGGAACGGGATCGGGACCTGCCGCCCGCCGATCGGCACCGTCTGGTTCGCGACCAGCCTGGCGTCGTCCGGATCGGAGGTGTCCCAGAGCACGACGTGGAGGGCGGCGTCGGCCGGCAGCGCGATGCGCTCCCGATAGCTGACGGTGCCCGTCACGCGGCCCGCCGCGGCGTCGTCGCGCTCGTAGCTGCCGGCAAGGTACTCGGCGTCCGCCGACAGCCGCAGCCGGTCGGCGGTGAGCTCGTCGATGTGCAGCCTGCTCTCGGTCGCCTCGGGGTAGCGCCCGGTGTTGGTGGTGACGACCAGCACGTCGCCTTCCACGTGCCAGGTGAGGCCGTTCATGGTGCGGATGCCGATCAGGCCGAAGCTGCCGTCGGCCGCGAAGCTGACGCCTTCGTGGCCCGCCACGCCGCTGCCGATCGGGCGCATCCAGGTGCCGGAGAGCGGCGCCACGACGGGTGTGGATGCGGGCGGCCGCGGCGCCGGCTTCGGCGGCGCGGCACAGCCCGCCAGCCCCAGCGCCAGCACGAGGCCCTTGCGCCACATCGGTTCAGATCACCTCGGCCGCGCGCAGCGCCGCGACCTCGTCCCAGCCGTAGCCGAGCAGCTCCGTCAGCACCTCCTCGGTGTGCTGGCCGTACTCGGGCGCAGCGCAGCGGATCCCGCCCGGCGTCGCCGACAGCCGCACCGGCATCCCGATCATCGCCGTCTTGCCGAAGCTCGGGTGGTCGAAGTCGACGACGTAGTCGTTGGCGCGCACCTGCGGGTCGTCGGGCAGGTCGTCGACCGAGTTCACGACGGTGAAGATGAAATCGCCCGGGCTGTCGTGCAGCACGCCGATCCACTCGGCGCGCGTTCGCGACGCGAACACCTCGTCGAGGATCGCGACACAGGCGGCGGCGTTCTGGCCGCGCGCGCGCAGGTCGGCGAAGCGCCCGTCGCTCGCCAGCTCGGGACGGCCGATGGCGCGCGCGAACTGCGCCCAGTAGCGGTCTGGCTGCAGCATCGCCAGCGCGAGCCACTTGTCGTCGCGACAGCGGTAATGGTTCCAGAGCGGGTTCCCGGCGCGCGAGCGAGCCAGGCGCGGGATCGCGAAGCCCATCATCAGCTTCGAGGAGACGCTCAGGCCCTGCAGCATCAGCATGCTGCCGAGGTGCGAGGCGTCGACGTCCTGCCCGACGCCGAGCCGTTCGCGCGCCAGCAGCGCGGCGAGCACCCCGTACGCCAGCATGATCGCCCCCATCTGATCGGCGACTCCGCCGGCGATCGCCAGCGGGGGCATGTCGGGCTCACCGGCCGCCAGCATGATCCCCGAGCGCGCCAGCCCGAGGTGGTCGAACGACGGCTCACCGGCGTCCGGGCCCAGCGGCCCGTAGCCGGTCGCGCTCGCGTACACGAGCCGAGGGTTGCGGCGGCGCAGCGCCGCCGCGTCGAGGCCGAGCCGCGCCGCCACGCCCTGGCGGAAGTTCTGCACGAACACGTCCGACACCGCTGCGAGCCGGTAGACCACCTCGCGCGCCTCGGGCTTCTTCAGGTCGAGGGCGATGCTCTTCTTGTTGCGGTTGTTCGCCTCGAAGTAGAAGTTCGGGCGCTTGCCGAGATCGAGGCCGCTCATCTTGAGCAGCCCGCGGCCCGGATCGCCGCCGTCGCGCGACTCGATCTTGATCACCTCGGCGCCCAGGTCGCCGAGCATCGCCGAGCAGACCGGCCCCTGCTGCCAGATCGTCCAGTCGAGCACGCGGATGCCGTCGAGCGGACCGGGCATCGCTCAGGCGGCTCGCGCGCGAGGCGTGAACTCGCAGCGCATGTGCTTGATCCCGTGGATGAAGAAGGAGGCGAGTCGATCGGGCTCGCCGACGATCTGCAGGTCGGGCAGTCGCCGCAGGATCTCGCGGAACATCACCGTGATCTCGCGGCGCGCCAGATGCGCGCCGAGGCAGTAGTGCGGGCCGGGCCCGCCGAATCCGACGTGATCGTTCGGCGCGCGCCGCAGATCGAAGCGGTGCGGCGCCTCGAAGACGTCCTCGTCGCGATTGCCCGAGCAGTACCACATCACCACCTTCTGGCCGGCGAGGATGGGTTGCCCGCGCAGCACCGTGTCGCACGTGGCCGTGCGCCGGAAGTGGATCACCGGCGTCGCCCAGCGCACGATCTCCTCGACCGCGGTCGGCGCGATGCGCTCGAAGTCGGCGGCCCAGATCGCACGCTGCTCGGGGTTGTCGCAGAGCGCCTTCATGCCGTGGCTGATCGCGTTGCGCGTGGTCTCGTTGCCGGCCACGACGAGCAGCACGAAGAACGAGCCGAGCTCCTGTTCGGTCAGCGCCTCGCCCTCCACCTCGGCATGCACGAGGGCGGAGACCAGGTCCTCGCCGGGATGCGCGAGGCGGTGCCGGCGCAGGTCGTGCGCGAGCTGCGCCAGCTCGGCGCCCGCCTGCAGCAGCTGCGGGATGATCTGGCTCACGTCCGGCGTGTACTCGGGATCGCCGGCGCCGAGGATCACGTTGGTGCGGTCGAAAACGAACTGGTACTGGCTGTGCGGGATCCCGGCCATGTCGCAGATGATCTTGAGCGGCAGCGCAGCCGCGATCTCGGTGACGAAGTCGCAGGCGCCCCGCTCGCACACGTCGTCGACGATCTTCGCCGCCGCGCGCTGGACGTCGCTCTCGACGCGGTTGATCACGCGCGGCGTGAAGCCGCGCGACACGATGCGCCGCAATCGCGCGTGGCGCGGGTCGTCCATGTTGATCATCGATCCGAAGAACTCGGCGAACGGCTGCGGCAGGTCGCCGATGTTCGAGCCCTGCCCCGAGCAGAAGCTCTGCGGACTGCGGCTGACTTCGAGGATGTCCGCGTGACGCGTGACCGCCCAGTAGCCCGGGCCCCGCGGCAGCCCGATCGCCGCGGGCGGCTCGGGCTCCTCGTGGAAGGAGACCGGCCGCTCCTGGCGCAACGTGGCGAAGGCGCCCTCGCGCTCCTCGAGCGGTCGCAGCCAGAAGTCCATCTCCGAGAGGCGGATCTCGTCGACCGGCAGGACGCTGTTCGGCTCCACGGCGGGGGTCTCCTCGCTGCCCGGCGCGCGTGCGCCACAGGGTATCGTGTGCGCCCGCGCGCGCGACGGCTACTCGCTCGGCGGCGGCGCGTCCGGCGGATTCGCGAAGCCGAGCACCGGGCACAAGGCCCGATCTCCCACCAGTGCGTACGGCAGGTTCCCGGCGTCGCGGTACTCCATCGACGCCACGCCGCGGTCGATCACGGGTCGGCAGACGGCGTCGTTCGCCACCATCGCGACCAGGTCGTAGCCGGCCGGGATGCCGATGCGCCCGGCGAGCGGGAAGCGGCCCCGCAGCAGCACGAGCTGCTTGCTCTCGAAGAGCGGCGTGAACTGCACCTGCGCCCGCGGCACCACGCGGCCGCGCGGGCGATACGTGCGGTCGCGCCAGGCCTCGAGCGACGCCACGCCGACCGGCGTGCAGGACTCGTCGCCTCGCGTGAAGCGCCCGAAGATGCCGTACTTGGCATAGCTGACGGCCGCTTCGGGCTTGAGCACCCGCGCGCAGGCCTCGCTCGCCGGCGTGAACAGCTCCAGGTCGGCGCCGGGGCCGCGCAGCTCCACCAGCAGGTAGGGGCCGAGCTGCGAGATCGCATTCACCCGCGCTTCGGTCGAGCTGAAGGGATTCAGCTCGCGGGCCGCCTCGCTCCCGGCGTGCTTCGCCGTAGCGCAGCCGAGCAGCGCCGCGGCGGCGAGTAGCCCGCCCGCAAGCCACGCGATCCGCTTCGAGACGATCCGCCGCGACCGATCGGCCATCGCGCTCGACGATCCACCAGCTGCGGCTGCGCCGCAACCAGCGGCGTCAGCGCGATGCCGAACCCGTCGCCGCGCGCACGGTCCCCCAGCTCGCCGCGATCCCGAGCTTCTCCATCTTGGTGTAGAGCGTGCGCCGCCCGATCCCGAGCGCGCGCGCGGCGGCTGAGCGATTGCCTCGACAGTGCCGGAGCGTGTCGAGGATCCGCCACGCCTCCGCGAGGTCGACCCACGCGCGCAGCGTGAGCCGGCGCCCGCCGGTCGATGCACGCCGATCGAATTCACCGAACAACGCCTCGAGATCGGGTTCCAGGACCACCGCGCTGTTGCTCGTCATCGAAGACCCCCGTTCTCCAATCGCGGTGCAAACGCTGTTCCGGCTTGCCGAGCTCCGGCGCCCGAGCGCCGCGCTCGAACGCGCCGCGACTCGCCCGCTGGTTGCCTGCAGCCTGAGCATGTCCGTGCCCAAGCGTTGAGCACTCGGCCCAACGATCACGCCGCCCATGTGCCGAAGCCGCACCACCCGCGCGCTCGAGGCCGTGCCGGAGTTGGCACGCTCATTGCTGGAAGCGGCGCATGTGCCGGCCGGCGCTCCGTCGGCTCGCTCTGGGAGGCAGCCCGATGGGACGCAGCTCGATGTCTTGGAATCGCCGTGAAGCCCGCACCGCCGTGCCCGCTGTCGGGGCCCCGCTCGCAGCTCTGGCCACGCTGGTCCTCTGGGCGGGCTCCGCGTCCGCCGAAGGCCAGCCGGCCCCGACCCTCGACACTGGCAACACCGCCTGGATGCTCACGAGCTCGGCGCTCGTGCTCCTGATGACCATCCCGGGTCTGGCGCTCTTCTATGCCGGCCTCGTGCGATCGAAGAACGCGCTCAGCCTGTTCATGCAATGCCTCGGGGTGGGCGCCGGCCTGGTCGGCGTGCTCTGGATCCTGTTCGGCTACAGCCTGGCCTTCGCGGACGGAAACGACTTCGTGGGCGGCCTCGGCAAGCTCGGGCTCTCGGGCGTGATGCCGGACACGCTGAGCGGGACCATTCCCGAGTACGTCTTCGTCATGTTCCAGGGCATGTTCGCGATCATCACGCCCGCGCTGATGATCGGCGCCTTCGCCGAGCGCATGCGCTTCAGCGTGTGCCTTGCCTTCATCGCGATCTGGCTCGTCGTCGTGTACTGCCCGCTCGCGCACATGGTCTGGGGCAATGGCTGGATCATGAAGATGGGCGCCAAGGACTTCGCCGGCGGAATGGTCGTGCACATGTCGAGCGGCTACTCGGCGCTCGTCGCGGCCATCTTCCTCGGCAAGCGGCGCGGCTTCGGCAAGGAGCCGATGCCGCCGCACAACCTGCCCTTCACCGTGATCGGAGCCTGCCTGCTGTGGGTCGGCTGGTTCGGCTTCAACGCCGGCAGCGAGCTCGCCGCCGACGGCACCGCCGGCCTCGCCTTCCTCACCACGAGCACCGCGACCTCGACGGCGGTGCTGACCTGGATAGCGATCGAGTGGCTGCACCGCGGCAATCCGACCGTGCTCGGTGCGGCGTCCGCGGCCGTGGCTGGCCTGGTCGCGATCACACCCGCGTGCGCCTTCGTGAGCCCGCTCGGCTCGATGGCCGTCGGTGCGGGCGTGTCCGTGCTCTGCTACGCGGCCGTGACCTTCCTCAAGCCCGCGCTCGGCTACGACGACTCGCTCGACGTGTTCGGGGTGCACGGCGTCGGCGGGACCTGGGGCGCCCTCGCGACGGGGCTCTTCATGGCGGACTTCGCGCTGCCCAAGGGCATGACGAACGCGAGTCAGTTCGTGTTGCAGCTCAAGAGCGTGGTCTTCACGGCACTGTTCGCGCCGGCGGCGACGCTGGTGATCCTGCTCGTGCTGCGCGCGATCTTCGGCTCGCTGCGCGTCAGCGACGACGCGGAGTACGCCGGCCTGGATCTGTCCGAGCACAGCGAGACCGCCTACACCTTCGGATCGGCGAGCGGCTCTCCGGCGTCGGCCCTCGAGCCGGCGGCGCACGCGCTCGCGGGGAGCGTCGGCGCCGCTCATCGCCCCGCCTAGTCGCGGCCCCTGCCGCGGCCCTTCGCGAGGCCGTGCGTCCGACCCGGGCGCACGGCCTCGCTGTATGCTGGCGTACCCGTCGAAGGAGGTCCCCGATGCGTTCGAGCGAGCCCCGCGTGCCTCCGCTCCCCGAAGCGGAGTGGGACGACGAGACGCGCACCCTCCTGAAGCCCTCGGGCGGATCGGCGCGAGTGCTCAACATCTTCGCGACGCTGGCGCACCACCCGAAGCTCCTGAAGCGGTGGCTGGTCTTCGGCAACCACGTGCTTGCGAAGTCGACGCTGCCTCCGCGCGAGCGCGAGCTCGTGATCCTGCGCGTCGGCTGGCTGTGCCGCGCGGAGTACGAGTGGGGCCAGCACGCGGCGATCGGGCGGGCGGCTGGCCTCACGGACCCCGAGATCCAGCGCATCACCGCAGGGCCCGATGCGCCGGGTTGGAACGCGCTCGACGCCGCGCTGCTGCGCGCCGTCGACGAGCTCCACGCGGATTCGAGGATCGGTGACGCCACCTGGCGGGCGCTCTCCGCGCAGCTCTCGACGCGGCAGCTGATCGACTTGCTCTTCGCGGTCGGTCAATACCGCCTGGTGTCGATGGCGCTGAACAGCCTCGGAGTCGAGCTCGACCCCGGCGTCGAAGGCTTCCCGCCGCCAGTCCCTTGACAGCCAGAGAGCTTCGAAACAATATATCCGCATGAACGGATGCTCCCCGGAGACCGCCGGGGGCCGCCCCGTGAGGAGGAGCGCGATGCCCGCCCGCAGTGACCGCCTCCCGTTCCGGGTCAAGGACCTCGCGCTCGCTGCGTGGGGTCGCAAGGAGATCCGCCTCGCCGAGCACGAGATGCCGGGCCTGATGGCGCTCCGCGAGCGCTACGAGGGGCGTCGACCGCTCGCCGGAGAGCGCATCATGGGCAGCCTGCACATGACGGTGCAGACCGCCGTGCTGATCGAGACGCTGGTCGAGCTCGGCGCCGACGTGCGCTGGGTGTCGTGCAACATCTTCTCGACGCAGGACCACGCCGCGGCCGCCGTCGCGGTGGGCCGGGAGGGGACGCCGAGCGAGCCGAAGGGCACACCTGTGTACGCCTGGAAGGGCGAGAGCCTCGAGGAGTACTGGTGGTGCACGAAGGAGGCGCTGGTGTGGCCCGACGGCCGGGGCCCCACGTTGCTCGTCGACGACGGCGGCGACGCCACGCTGTTCGTGCACAAGGCGCTCGAGTTCGAGAACGCCGGCAAGGTGCCCGACTTCGATCCGCGCGCCGACTCGGAGGAGTGGGGGATCGTGCTCGAGACGCTGCGCGCGGAGCTCGCCGCGCATCCCGGGCTCTGGTCGGCGATCGCGCGCGGCATCCGCGGCGTCTCCGAGGAGACCACGACCGGCGTGCACCGTCTCTACCAGATGGAGAAGAGCGGCACGCTGCTGTTCCCGGCCATCAACGTCAACGACTCCGTCACCAAGAGCAAGTTCGACAACATCTACGGCTGCCGCCACTCGCTGCCCGACGGCCTGATGCGCGCGTCCGACGTCATGCTCGGCGGCAAGGTCGCCGTCGTGTGCGGCTACGGGGAGGTCGGCAAGGGCTGCGCCCAGGCGCTGCGCGGCCAGGGCTGCCGCGTGATCGTGACGGAGATCGACCCGATCTGCGCGCTGCAGGCGGCGATGGAGGGCTATCAGGTCACCACGCTGGACGAGGTGCTGGAGTCCGCCGACCTCTTCGTCACCGCCACCGGCAACTGTCAGGTGATCGCCGCCGAGGACATGGCGCGCATGAAGGACAAGGCGATCATCGGCAACATCGGCCACTTCGACAACGAGATCGACATGGCGGGCCTGAAGGCGGTGCCCGGGATCCGCAAAGTCGAGATCAAGCCCCAGTACGACGAATGGATCTTCCCCGACGGCCACAGCGTGCTCGTGCTCGCCGAGGGCCGGCTGCTGAATCTCGGCTGTGCCACCGGGCATCCGAGCTTCGTGATGTCGGCGTCGTTCACCAACCAGGTGCTGGCGCAGCTCGAGCTCGCGCAGAACTCGGGGCGCTACGAGAGGAAGGTCTACATGCTGCCGAAGCAGCTCGACGAGGAGGTCGCGCGCCTCCACCTCGCCCATCTCGGCGTCAAGCTGACGGAGCTGACCGCGAAGCAGTCGGAGTACATCGGGATCCCGATTGCCGGGCCGTTCAAGCCGGACCACTATCGCTACTGAGGCGTCGCCGATGCCGCGAACGCTGCTGGTGCTGCTGTGCTGGGCGCCGCTCGCCCTCTGGACGAGCGCGGCGGCCGCCCAGTGCGTCGACACGCCCTACGTGCGCAGCTACTCACAGGCCGCCGCCGGCGTGCCGGCCACCGATGGCCCGTTCATCGGCCACCCGGCCGTGTCGGGGCTGTCGCGCGGGACCGCGCAAACCGGCTACAACGCCAGCGCCGTCTCGAGCCTCAGCATCGACGTCGGCTACTTCCTCGCCATCACCGACGTCGGCGGAGAGATGCAGATCGGCGCGCAGGCCAGCAACGACGCCAGCGCGCGCATCACCGGCGACGTGTACGACTGTCTCGTGATGGGCGGCTACCAGGGCAGTGGACAGCTGCACGTCCCGATCCGCTTGAGCGGCGTCGTGTCCGTGAGCTGGACGATCGGTGGCAACTACCAGCCTTCTCCGGGAGCCAGGTTCGCCGAGGTGGGCTTCACGTTCCTCTGCTTGCCGAGCGTGGGGATCCAGGGAGTCGCGTGCGACGACCCCGCCCTCACGTTCGACGCCGACCAGGGGCCTCGACACGACCGTCGAGCTGGCGTTCCCGTTCACGTTCGGAGCGCCGATCGAGTTCCACTTCGGTCCCCGCATGACGGCCGGCGTCGGCTATGCGGCGAACGGGAGCGAGGGCCAGCTGAGCGGCACGGCGGACGTCCACATGCGGGGCGTCCTCCAGCCCGCCTACGTCACGGATCTCGGGGGCGGCGCGCTGCCCGACGCGACGATCAGCGCGGACTCCGGGTTCGACTATCTGCATCCCGTGCCGGAGCCGGGCGCCGCCGGCGCCGCCGCCGCGGCGTTGGCCGCGCTCGCCGCGCGGCTCGTCACAGCTTCGCGATCATGAGGTCCGCGTAGCGGCGCAAGGCGTCGATCTTCTGCTGCAGGCTCGTCGTGTCCGGCTCGTAGGCGTTCCGGAAGCCGACGATCGCGTCGGTGACGCCCTTGTCCTCGAGTCGGCGGATGCCGTCGAGCGTGTAGCCGTCGAGCGAGATCACGTGGATCTCGAAGGGCTCGCGTTCGCGGCCGTACTCGCGGCGCAGCGCGCGGAGCCGGCGCAGCATGGCGTCGAGCGCCTCGCCGTCGCCGCCCGCGTGCATCCAGCCGTCGCCGAGGCGCGCCGCGCGCCGCAGCGCCGCGTCGGCGTGGCCGCCGATCAGGATCGGGATCGGCTGCGTCGGCACCGGACAGATCTGGATCGACGGGATCTGGTAGTGCTTGCCCTGATAGCCGAAGAAGCCGCCGCGCGTCAGCCCGCGGATGATCTCGATCATCTCGTCCATGCGCGGCCCGCGCGTGCGATAGTCGGTGCCGGTGACCTCGAAGTCCTCGGGCCACGGCGAGAGCCCAACGCCGAAGCCGAAGCGGTTGCCCGTGAGTACGGCGAGCGAGGCCGCCTGCTTCGCGACGAGCACCGGCTGCCGGATCGGGAGCTTCACCACGAAGGTCGTGAAGCGCAGCCGCTCGGTCACCGCGCCGAGCGCCGCGATCAGCGTGAAGGGCTCGATGAAGGGCCGGCCCTGGAGAAAGCGGCGGTCGCCGTCCGGCGTGTAGGGATACCTGCTCTCCGAGTGTTCCGGGTAGCAGATGCTGTCCGGCACCGTGAAGGACGTGAAGCCCGCTCGTTCGGCCTCGATCGCCAGCGGCATGTACTGACTCGGGTCGCACATCGACTCGGCGTAGGTGAAGCGCACGATCCCTCCTCTCCGGCTAGGGTAGCTGGCCGCCGTAGAGCTCGCGGCGCAGCCGCCGCATGCCGCGCAGCCAGCGCTCGGGATCGTCGGCGCGACGGCGGAAGTACTCGGCGACCTGCGCGTGCGGAAGGATCAGGAAGCGCTCGGCGGCGAGGCCCGCGACGACGGCGTCGGCGACCGCGTCCGCCTCGATCAGGTCGGGCACCAGGTGCGCGCCGACGCTGCCGGCCGTGGCCCCCGCCACCATCGGCGTGCGCACGCCCATCGGGCACAGGCACGAGACGCGGATCCCGGCGTCGCCGTACGCGATCGCGAGCCACTCCGCGAACGCCACCGCCGCGTGCTTGGTGACCGAGTACGGAAGCGTGCCGAGGTCGGTGAGCAGACCGGCGGCGGACGCCGTGTTGAGCAGGGTTCCCTCGCCGCGCGCCAGCATCGCGGGCAGCACCGCGCGGGCCGCGTACACGTGCGCCATCACGTTGATCGCCCAGCTCGCGGCCCAGTCGGCGTCCGGCGCGAAGGGACCGGCCTCCAGGCCGCCGACCCCGGCTCCCAGCGCAACGCCCGCGTTCGAGCAGAACAGGTCGATGGCGCCGAAGCGCGCCACCGCGCGCTCGGCGAGCTGGTGCACTGCCGCCTCGACGGCGACGTCGGCCGTCACCGCGAGCCCCCCGATCTCGCGGGCCACCGCGGCGGCGCCGGCTCCGTCGCGATCGGCAACCACGACGCCGCGCGCGCCCTCCGCGGCGAAGCGGCGGCAGAGCGCCGCGCCGATCCCGCTCGCTCCGCCAGTCACGACGGCGACGCGGCCCCGCAGCTCCACGTCCGACTCCTCTCGCCGGCTACATCACCAGGGCCGGCGCGCGCGCCGGACCGCGCCAGCGGATGAAGGCCACCAGCAGCGCGGCGACGCTGGCCAGGCCGATGCACAGCCCCCACCAGACGCCCGCGAGCCCCCAGCCCATGGGCAGGGCGAGCCAGGCCCCGAGCGGGATCCCGACCAGCCAGTAGCTGATCAGGTTGAAGACCGCCGCCGGCCGCGTGCGGCCCATCCCACGCAGCACCCCACAGCCCACGACCTGCGTGCCGTCGAAGATCTGGAACGCGGCCGCGATCGGGAGGATCGAGGCGCACAGCGCGACCACGCCGGCATCGGGCGTGTAGAGGCGCGGCAGCTCGCGGCGGAACACGACGAAGAGCACGGCGGAGGCCGACATCACGCCCGCGCCGAGCGCGAGCGCGACCCATGCCGCGCGCTGGGCGTCTTCGCTGCGCCGCGCGCCGAGCAGGTTGCCGACGCGGGTCACCGCGGCGAGCGAGATGCCGAGGGGAATCATGAAGGCGAGCGCGGCCATGTTCAGCGTGATCGTGTGCGCAGCGAGAGCCGCCGCGCCGAGCCGTCCGGCGATCAGCGTGGCGCCCGAGAACGCCCAGAACTCGAGCGAGATCTGGACGCCCACCGGAAGGCCGAGCGCCAGCACCTGGCGCAGGCCGCGCGGATCGAAGGAGGCGAGCGCCCACGGCACCCACGCACCGCGGTGCAGATCGAGCCCGCGCACCAGCCCGACCAGCGCGGCGAAGCAGAGCACGCGCGTGGCCGCGGTCGCGATCCCAGCGCCGACCAGCCCCAGCGCCGGGAGGCCGAAGTGGCCGAAGATCAGGATCCAGTCGAAGAAGGCGTTCACGAAGTTGGCTGCCAGGATCACCCACATCGCCGGACGCACGATCTCGCGGCCCTGCAGATACTGGCGCAGCGCGCTGTAGCCGAGGAAGAAGGGGATGCTCGGGATCTGCACCGCGATGAAGCGCTGGGCGTCGCGGGCCAGGGTCGGATCCTGGCCGGTCCAGCGCAGGAAGCCATCGCCCACCAGCCAGAGCCCCGCGAGCGGGACGCTCAGGTACAGGGCGAGCGCGAGCCCACGCTGCAACGCCAGCCCGGCGCGCCGACCGTCGCCCGAGCCGTGCGCGTGCGCGACGACCGGATCGAGCCCGAACAAGATCCCGGTCGCGAGCTGCAGCGTCCCGAAGATCCAGACGTTCCCGATCGAGGCGGCGGCCAGCGCCGGCACGCTGGCGCGCCCCACCATGAGCGTGTCGACGACGCCCAGCATCATCGTGCTGACCTGCGTGGCGGCGACCGGCAGCGCGAGAGCGGCCAGCCTCCGCACCTCCGAGCGGATCGGACCCATGACGTTTCCGTGGCGAGATGGAGCGGCGACTCTACCGAGGCCCGGGCGGGGCGGCGACCAACAAGACGCGGCAATCCGCCCGGGGCGCGGCGACGTACCGGAGTTCGGGCGGCATGTGACGGTCCGGTTGCCGACACACCCGTTCCTCAGCCACGAGCCGCCCGGCGCCCCGGCCGTGAAGGCCGGGGCGCTTCTCGTTCGAGGAGGTCAGGCGTCCCCGCGCCGCACGACCACCACCCGACCGGCTAGGTCGGGCTCGGGCGCCACGGCCGGCGTCAGCTCGACGCGCCGGCCGACGCCCTGGACGAGTCGCCACCCGGCCGAGGTCTCGACGAAGCCCTTCGCGCGCAGCGCGCCGAGCGCCTGCAGTCGCGCGACCAGCGCCTCGGGTGCGATGCCTGGCGCGATCGCGATCTCGCGCGTCTCGAATGCCTCGTGGCTGTGCGCCTCGACGCCCAGCGGCGCGTCTCGCTTCCGATCGGGCGGCCGCAGCAGGGCCGGATCGACGCGCGCGAAGCGGGCGCGCACGATCGCGACCTCGGGCTCCAGCTCGCGGAGCCGCTCCTCGAGCCGCGCGAGCTCGGACTCGGCGACCCGATCGATCTGGTTGAGCAGCACCAGGTCCGCTGCCGAGACCTGTTGCGCGAAGGTCTCCCCGAGATCGCGGCCCTCGGCGAGCTGCTCCGCGTTCACGACCACCACGGCCATGTCGTCGCCGACCCACTCGGAGACGGGTGGGCGCCAGAGCGAAAGCTGCGTCTGGTAGGGGAGCGCCACGCCCGACGTCTCGATCACGATGCGGTCCGGCGCCACGTCGCGGCGCAGCGTTTCGAGCGCCTCGACGAGCTCGTCGGAGAGCTCGCAGCAGACGCAGCCGCCCGCCAGCTCGACGGTCTGGACGCGCGCGCCGGAGAGCAGCGCCCGGTCGATGCCGAGCGCGCCGAACTCGTTGGTCACGACAGCGAGCCGCTCGCCCCGGGCGCGCGCCTCGTCGAGCAGCCGGCGCACCAGGGTCGTCTTGCCCGAGCCGAGGAAGCCGGAGACGACGAGCGTCGGGATCGCGTGCGGGGCCTGCATGGAGGTGCGGCGGAACGATACCCTGCGCCGCGCATGCCGCCCGCCCGCCCCGCCCTGCTCGCCGGCACCGTCGTGCTCGATCTGACGCGGGTGCTCGCGGGGCCCTTCTGCACGCTGCTGCTGCTCGACCTCGGCGCGCGGGTGATCAAGATCGAGCACCCCGAGCGCGGCGACGACGCACGGCGCATCGGTCCGTGGCTCGGCGGGAAGTCGGCGTACTTCATGTCGCTGAACCGCGGCAAGGAGAGCCTCGCACTCGACCTGCGCGAGGGCGCCGACCGCGCGCTCTTCGGGCGCCTGCTCGCGCGCGCCGACGTACTCGTCGAGAACTTCCGCCCCGGCGTGCTCGAGCGCCTCGGCTTCGGCTGGGAGACGGTCCACGCGCGCCACCCGCGGCTGATCTACGCCTCCACCTCGGGCTTCGGGCAGACCGGCCCGTGGGCAGCGCGGCCCGCCTACGACCTGGTGGTGCAGGCGCTCGGCGGCATGATGTCGATCACCGGCCAGCCGGGCGGTCCGCCGACGCGGGTCGGCACGTCGGTCGGCGATTTGACGGCGGGCCTGTTCACGGCGCTCGGCATCGCCGCCGCACTGCACCAGCGCGCGAACAGCGGACTCGGCGCGCGCATCGACGTGGCGATGCTCGACTGCCAGGTCGCGATCCTCGAGAACGCGATCGCCCGCTACGCCGCGACCGGCGCCGTGCCCGGCCCGCTCGGCAGCCGGCACCCCTCGATCACGCCGTTCGAGGCCTACCCCACCGCCGACGGACACGTCGTCGTGGCGGCCGGCAACGACGTGCTGTTCCGCGCGCTCGCCGGCGCACTGGGCTGCCCCGATTTCGCGGCCGATCCCCGCTTCGCGACCAACGCGGCGCGCACCGAGCACGCCGACGCGCTGCGCGCGGAGCTCTCGAGGCAACTGCAACGCCAGCCGACCGCGCAGTGGCTCGAGCGGCTCGAGGCCGTCGGCATCCCGTGCGCACCGATCCAGGACGTGGCCGAAGTACTCGCGCACCCGCAGGTGCAGGCGCGCAACATGGTCGTGCACGTCGACGATCCGGATGCGGGCCGCCTCCCGATGGCCGGCAACCCGATCAAGATCGCGGGCGTCCCCGATCCCCCGACCCGCGGCCGCGTCCCGGATCTCGACGCCGACCGCGCGCGCATCCTGGCCTGGCTGGACGAGACGCCGAGCTGACTAGAGCGCACGCTCCATCCACCGCGCGGCGCATCGCCGGATCGGGCATCGCTAGGCCTCGCTGCGGGGGCGGAAGATGCCGAACGCGCTGGTGTAGCCGTGCAGGAAGGTGCGCCGCGCGATCGGGCCGATCTCGCCGTTGCAGAAGAAGCCGCCGAGCGGAAGCGGCCCCAGGTGGCGGCGGAAGACCTCGCTGTCGTGATCCGGGCGCCCGTACAGGGGCGCGCCGCGCCCGAGGCACGAGAACAGCAGCGCACCGCGCGGCGCGCCGCCGGGCCCCGGCCGGTAGCGGGCGAGCCGCTCCTCGAGGTCTTCGGCGGAGGTCTGCGCGTCGCGCAGGTGGAACTGCACGACCTGCCCCTCATGCAGCGCCGCCGCCACCGCCAGCACGCCGCTGTCGGCGTCCGCCCCGAGCAGGTTGCGGATCAGGAAGTCACCGCGGCGATACTCGGAGAGCTCGGGCCGCATCTCGATGCCGAGGAAGAGCGAGCTCTGCATGAGGGCGCGGTCGCGCGGGCTGCCGCGCTCGAACAGCTCGCGCAGGCAGTCGATCGGCTGGCGCCCGTCGAGCTCGATCAGCAGCTGGCCGCGACAGCGCGTGACGAACAGCGGGTGCCCGATCGGGCGGCAGCCCTGCGCGACCACGCCGTCGACCGCGATGTCGCCTTCGAGCGCCACCCCCACCAAGCCATCGCGGTGAACGCGATGTCCCAGGAAGAGCGCGTTGCCGCCCGGCTCCGCTGCGCCGCTCGCGAGCCCGCCGATCTTCGCACTCTCGGGGAAGTCGCCGTCGAGCTGGCGCACCAGCGCTTCGGCGTCGCAGCTGAAGGGATCCGCGAGCAGCACGAAGCCGGGCTCGCGATCGGTCCCGAGCTCGAAGGCATCGCGCCAGGCCTCCAACCCGCGCGGAAAGCCGTCGCCCGCCAGGCGGAGCGGTTTGATCGACACGCCGGGCAGCAGCGCTCCAGTGAGCGAGACCGCCGGGGATCCCTCGACCTCCCGGCCGGCTCCGATCACGCTGCGGCCCGAGCAGCCGATCAGCAACCCACCGCCGAGGCCGGCGCGGACGCGCTCGGCGACGCGGGCGTAGTCGCGTGCGTAAGCGTCGGCGCAGAACAGGAACGCCAGGTCGGGCGGCGCGCCGAGCGCAGCGCAGAGCTGCGCCGCGGCCTGATCGGCCGCAGCCGTGGCGTCCGGTCGCTCGGAGAGCGCGGAGGCCCAGCACATCGACGCGGTGGCAGCGCGCACGGCCCCGAGGCTACCTCGCTTCCCAGCGGTTTGGGCTAGCCTGCGGCCGTGAACCCCGCCCCGGCCGCGGCGCAAGCCGCTCCTGTCCGCTCCTGGCGCCAGAATCCTTGGTGGATCCCGCCTTTCCTCGGGAGCGTGCCCGATCTCGAGCCGCGCCTGCTGCAGGTGTTCGCGCTCGTCGCGCTGGGTCTCTTCTTCGAGCAGTACGACTTCTCCTTGCTGTCGGCGGCCCTCAAGCACATCGCCGTCGACCTGCGGATCGACAACCTCGGCCGCTATCTGAGCGCGGAGCGCTCGGGTGGCTTCCTGGCCTTCGCGCTGCTCCCGCTCGCCGACCGTTTCGGGCGACGCCGCGTCTTCCTGGCGTCGATGGTGGGAATGAGCGTCGGCACGTTGGCGACGGCGTTCAGCCAGACTCCGATCCAGTTCGTGGTGATCCAGATGCTGACGCGCGCCTCGCTGCTCACGTGTTCCTCGGTGGGCGTGGTGATGCTGATCGAGGAGTTCCCCGCCGCGCATCGCGGCTGGGGGCTCGGGATGCTCGGGGCGCTCGCCAACATCGGCAACGGTCTCGGCGCGCTGCTCTTCGCATTCGTCGATCACCTGCCCTTCGGGTGGCGGTCGCTCTACGCGGTGGGATTGGTGCCGGCCCTGCTTCTCCCGCGCTTCCGGCGCACGCTGGCCGAGACCGGCCGCTTCCGACGGCTCCAAGAGCACCGCGGCACCGATGCGAGCGGCTTCGGCGCCTCGCTGCGATCGCTGCTCGCGCTGGCCGAAGCGAGCCCGTGGCGCGCGATCGGCGTCGGTCTCGCGGCTCTCCTGTCCACGCTCGGCGCGATCTCGGTGTTCCAGTTCGCGTCCCTCTTCGTGCAGACCGCGCACGCCTGGGAGCCGTGGCGATACTCCGCGATGCTCTTGACGGCCGGTGGTGTCGGCATCATCGGCAACGTGGTGGCCGGGCGCCTCGGCGATCGCTTGGGGCGCCGCTTCGTGGGCTGCGCCGCGTACACGGTCTATTCCCTGGCCGCCGCTGCCTTCTACCACGGACCCGGCTGGAGCCTGCCGTTCTGCTTCGCGGCGATCGTCTTCACCATCAGCGCAGGCGACGTCGTCGTCCGCGCCTTCTCGACCGAGCTCTTTCCGACCTCGCAACGCGGTGCCTCGCAAGCGTGGCTGCAGTGGATCAGCACGATCGGAGCGATCGCGGGGCTCTGGATCGTGGGCAGCAGCGCCGACCATCCCGACGAGCTCGCCCGCATCGTGAGCTGGCTGGCGGTCGGCGTGGGCGTCGCCGGCCTCTCGCTGCTGCTGCTGCCCGAGACGCGCCAACGCGAGCTCGAGTCGATCAGCACCGAGCCCTGAAGACTCAGCGGCACTCGAGCGAGACGGGCTCGCTGCCCTCGCACTGGATCGCTGCGGTGACGCCGCTCGAGAGCGCCGCGCAGGCGGTGGCGACCGCGGCGCGCTCGGCCTCGGCACGGGCGGCGGCGGCGGCGGTCGCGCAGCGCTCCGCGCCGCCGAAGCGCACGCATGCCCGGCACTGCGAGCCGGTCTCGGCGAGCGTCGCCGCGTAGAGGGCGGCGGCGGCTGCCGCCGCACACGCCAGGGCCAGGAGCCAGCGTTTCACGGGCTGAACAGATCGCGCGCCGGCTGCACCAGGCGCGCATCGTCCTCGCGCACGTCGTTCACGCGCGCGTCGACGGGATGGAGCTCGGTCGACTCCGCCGGCCACGGGCGCAGCAGCGGCGCGAGCTCGGCCGGCTCGCGCAGCGCCGGGTCGAGCCAGCGCGCGTAGTCCGCGGGCGCCACGATCGCCGGCATGCGATCGTGGATGGCGCCGATGCGCGCGTTCGCCTCGGTGGTCACGATGGCGCACGACTCGAGCACCACCCCTTCTCGCGCGAAGCGCTCCCACAGCGCCGCCATCCCGAACAGCGCGCCGCCGGCGATGCGGATCGCGAAGGGCCGCGCGCTGCGGCCGCGGTGCTGCCATTCGTAGAAGCCGTCGGCCGGCACCAGCCCGCGCCGGCGCGCGAACGCCTCGCGGAAGCTCGGCAGCTCGGGGGCCGATTCAGCCCGGGCGTTGATCGGACGCGCGCCGACGCGCGGATCGCGCGCCCAATGCGGCACGAGCCCCCAGTGACGCAGCTCGAGAACGCGTTCCGCGCCGTCGCGCGCGGGTTCGCCGCCTCGCAGCGCGCGCACCACCGGGATCGCCTGCCCGGGCGCGACGTTGAAGCGCGGCGCGAGGGCGGGCGCCGCGCCCAGCCCGAAGTGCCGTGCGATCTCGGCCCCCGACCTCGACAGGAAGAAGCGCCCGCACATGCCGAGGCGACGATACTACCCAGGATGGGAAGCGCGCTTCCCTCGCGCCCTGGCTCAGGAGCCGGCAGGGCGCTCGCAGGGACGCGGCGAGCCGCCGGAGCCGGGTCGGGAATCGGGCGGCGCCGCCGGCGCCGCACGTTTCTTGCACGCCAAGCGCCCGGATCCAACCGATTCGAGGCACACCCATGCTCCTTCGCCGCGCCCCGATCTCCGCAGCGGCCGCCGCTCTGCTCCTGGCGGGCTGCACGGCTCCGATGAGCAACACGCTGCCGAACATGCCGGTGTTCAACACCGGCGCCTCGGCGACGATCATCTCGCCTGGCCAGAACACACCGCCGATGACGGGCTACTACCCGCCGAGCGCCGCCCAGAACCCCTACGCCCCCGGCGCCTATCCGAACGCAGGCCAGCCCGGACCGCAGGGCGCCTATCAGCAGCCGGGCGCATATCCGAATGGCGCGCCGGTGCTGGTGCCGAGCGGAGCCGGATCCGACATGGGGATGCTCGGCGGCGCCACCACGATCGACACCCGCACCCAGCGCCCGGTCTTGGACGGGCTCTGGTCGAACCCGCTGTTCTGGCCGTTCGCGATCGCGGCGTGGCCGTTCGTGAAGATCGACGAGGCGCTGAATCCCACCCCCTCCAGGAGCAGCGGCTCCTACGGCTCGAGCGGCTACCCCGGCGGCGCGCCGGGCATGACCGGCACTCCTGCGGCGAGTGGGATCCCGATCAAGCAGCAGATGCAGGCGGCCCACGAGCAGGCCCAGGTGCAGGCGATGGAGCGCCAGCTCGCCATGCAGCGCGCCGGCGGCGGAGAGGCAGCTGCAGGGGCCGCGCCAGCGAGCGCCGGCGCCGCACCCCCCCCGCTCTCGATCGCAGACGAGCTCGCCGCGCTGCGCAACCGCAACGCGACGGCGCCCGGTGCCGCGCAGCCGGGAGACTCGGCCGCGGGCGTCGCGGCGGCGCCCGGTCCGGGGGGATGGACGACGCTCAAGACCGAGGACCGTGACGGCGACCACCGGCCGGACCGCTGGGTGCAGCAGAACCAGGCGGGCCGCAAACGCGAGCTCCTCGACGACGACCACGATGGCCGCCCCGAGAAGACCGTCTACTTCGAGCCGGGCAGCGACAAGATCGCGCGCATCGAGGAGGACGCCGACGGCGACGGCCAGCCCGACGCCTGGACCCTCTACAAGGACGGCCAGATCGTCGCGCGCCGCGCCGACACCAACCACGACGGCGAGGTCGACAGCTGGACCTTCTACCGCGACGGGCAGGTGGTCCGGCAGGAGCAGGACACCGACGGCGACGGCGTGCGCGACCGCGTCGACTTCTACGAGAACGGCAAGCTGGTGCGCCGCACCGAGGACAAGGACGGCGACGGCCACCCGGAGCGCATCACGCTCTTCGACGCCAAGGGCAATCCGGCGGAGCTCGACGAAGACAAGAACGGCGATGGCAAGATCGACGTGCGCTCCTACTACACCGGCGGCAAGCTGACGCGTCGCGAGCTGCTCGACGAATCGCAGGCGGTCCAGTAGCCATGCCGCAGACACCGGCACAGGCGGCGGCGTTCGTGCTCGGGCTCTGGATTGCGGTCTGGCTGCT
>Ga0335070_10002662_pt1 | contig 20742 bp, 14 predicted proteins | sample Lox_Sample_13_FD_206722 | JGI IMG/M metagenome (GOLD analysis project Ga0335070, IMG submission 206722) | Soil microbial communities from Loxahatchee National Wildlife Refuge, Florida, United States - Lox_Sample_1.3 | ecosystem: Environmental > Terrestrial > Soil > Wetlands | place: USA...
CAGGTGCGCCTATCGGTGAAGGGTCATGGTGCCCCCGGGGATGTAGCTCTTATGCGCGTCCTGAAGTCGAAGCGAGAGCGCCGTGCCCGACAGGGTCCCGCTGACCGTGCTCCCGGCACTGAATCGATACTGGCTGGCGCTGCTCGTGATCGTCCCCTCGAGGCGGGCCCCCGCGAGGACAGCATGGATCACCACGTTCGACGTCCCGCAGCCGTTCGCCGCCGCATCCAGGGTGCCGTCGACCGTCGAGCCTTCTTGCGTGAACGTTGCGTGAGCGGGGACGTTCCTGTCGCAGTCGTAAGGATCGAAGGAATTGAAGGTCCCGACCCAGGCGCCGGCGATGTTCGCGTCCGCCGGCACGGGGGTGGGCTCCCGGACACCCGTGATGGGGTCCGAGTTCCTGCATCCGCCCAGCAGCACGACCAGCACCAAGCCGTGGACCAGGAGGGATCGGTGGCTCGTCATCATTCTTTCTCCTTCGGCTATGTCCGGGACTGTCGAGGCTTTCTCCAGGCTGCGACGGCGGGCAAGTCGCGAAACGTCGACCTGTCCGTTCTATCGATGGAGCGTCATCGTGCCCCCGGGGATGTACTGGTAATGAGAGTCGTGCAGCGTGACCGTTAGGACCGAGCCCGAGAACGTGCCGCGAACCGTGCTTCCAGGACTGAAGTGATACGGAGTACCGCTGCTCACGATGGATCCGTAGAAGCCGATGGCGGTAAGGCGTGCGTGCACGACGACGCGCGAATTCCCGCAGCCGTTGGCCGCGGCTTCGAGAGTCCCGTCGACCGCAAAGTCGTGCTGAGTGAATACTGCTTGCGCCGGGACGTTTTGGTCGCATTCGAGAAAATCGAAAGAATTGAAGGTGCCGGTCCAGGTTCCGGAGATGTCGGCCGGCCTCGGCGAGCCCGTGGGCACGGGCTTCGGCGCGGCGGTTGGTGTGGGCGCCGGCGCGGGTGTCGTGGTCGGTGCGGCTGTCGGCGCGGCCGTCGGTTCGGCGGTCGGCGCGGGCGTTTGCGCGGCTGTCGGCGCGGCCGTCGGTGCGTGCGTCGGCGTGGCCTCCTGGCGAGTGCCCGTAATGGTGTTTGAGTCCTTGCAGCTCAGAAATGCGGCCGTGAGCGCGGCGGCGACGGCCAGCCAGAATCCCGAGCGAATCTCGGGGATTCGGGTGTTCCGTACCTTCATCGAAGGCTCCATTCGATCCTGCGCGGCGAATCCCGTGTATTCACGAAAACGTCCGGCCCGGCAGCGATCCCGTAAGGGCCGCTGAATGCGTTGGGAAGCGCGTACTCGGTGACGACACCGTCCGCCGTGATTCGCCCGATCCGGCCTTGTTCGGTGAACCCTAGGGCGCCGTCCGGGCCGACGGCGATGCCGGCGGGACTGCTGTCGGCCGTCGGGATCGGAAACGCCCTGATCGTTTGCGCCGGCAGCGTCCGGATGAAGCCGAGAGCCGCCAGAGCGACTTCGACGCCATACTGCCTCGTCATTGCAACCCCCTTCGGAAACGCTTCCCGTCGATTCGCTAAGATGTGCCGTCAAAGAGGGCGAAGTCTTCAGCGCGATTTCCGCGTCTTGTGGGGTTTCGCTAATCGATGAGGCTGGGCTTCGGCGAGTACGTTCTGGACCTGGGCACCCGGCAGGTGTTTCGGGCGGCCGAGGAGATATCGCTATCGCCCAAGGCGTTCCAGCTGCTCGAGCTGCTCGTGCAGCGCCGGCCGGACGCCGTTTCCAAGGAGGACATCCAGAGGGTCCTCTGGCCCGACACGTTCGTGGCCGAGACGAACCTCGCCAATCTCGTCAACGAGCTGCGAGCCGCCTTCGGCGACGACGCCCGCCAGTCCCGCGTCATTCGCACGGTCCATCGCTTCGGCTATGCCTTTCAGGCCGACGCGCGCACCCTCTCGCCCGCGGGGGCTCGAACGGAAACGAGACCGGCATGCTGCGTCGTCCTGGGCGAACGGGAGATCGCTCTGGGCGAGGGAGAGAACATGATCGGCCGCGATCCGGCCGCGGCCGTTCACCTCGACGACGTGTCCGTGTCGCGTTACCACGCTCGTATCGTGATCGACGGCGCCGCGGCGCGCATCGAGGATCTCGGAAGCAAGAACGGCACTTACGTGCGCGAGTCGCGGGTCACCGGAACGGTGCCGCTGCGCGATGGAGACGGCGTCCGGCTGGGAGCGGTGGCGTTGGTGTTCCACCGGTCCGAGGCCGGGCCCCCGACGAGGACGGCGACCCGCCAGTGAGCCATCGATGACGCTGTCATCTGGCACCCGCCTCGGTCCCTACGAGATCCTCTCGCAGCTCGGGTCGGGCGGGATGGGGCAGGTCTACCTCGCGAGGGACGACCGTCTCGCGCGGGAGGTCGCGCTGAAAGTTCTGCCCGAGGACGTCGCGAGCGACCCGGCGCGTCTCAAGCGCTTCGAGAACGAGGCACGCGCCGCATCCGCGCTCAATCATCCGAACATCGTCACGATCTACGACGTCGGAACCTCGGCCTCGATCGCCTGGATCGCGATGGAGAGGGTGGACGGGAAGACGCTGCGCGAGCTGATGGCTCGCGACCGCCTCCCGATCCGGAAACTGCTGCCGATCGCCGTTCAGATCGCCCAGGGGCTGGCGCGGGCGCACGAGGCCGGCATCGTCCATCGCGACTTGAAGCCCGAGAACGTGATGGCAACGAAAGAAGGGCTCGTGAAGATCCTGGACTTCGGCGTGGCGAAGCTGGCGCCCGGCGGTCCGGTGGATCCCGGGGGCTCGCAGGCGCCAATCCAAACGGCGACGTATCCGGGTACGGTCGTGGGGACGATCGCCTACATGTCTCCCGAGCAGGCCGCGGGTCAGGCCATCGACTTTCGATCGGACCAATTCTCGTTCGGCGCCGTGCTGTACGAGATGACGACGGGGACCCGGGCCTTTCAGGGAAATAGCGCGGTTGACACCCTGGCGGCCGTTCTGCGCGAGGATCCGCCGCCCATCGAAGCGCTGAGCCCCGAAGCGCCGGCACCCCTGCGCTGGATCATCGAGCGCTGCCTCTCAAAGGAACCCGGCCGCCGCTACGCGTCGACGCATGACCTCGCCCGCGACCTCGAGACGCTGAAGGATCATTCCTCCGAGGCCATCCGCGCCGCACCTGCAGCAGCCGTTGAGCCGCGGCGTCGGAGCGTTGCCGCGCTGCTCGTCGCCGCCGCGATCCTCGCCGGGCTGGCCGGAACCTACACGCTCGGAAGGCGCGCGAACGATCGTTCGCAACCCGAGTTCCAGCGCCTGACTTTTCGACGCGGGGTCGTCTCCTCGGCCCGCTTCGCTCCCGACGATCGAACGGTCGTCTACAGCGCTCAATGGAACTCGGATCCGACCCGCCTCTTCTCCACACGCACCGACGGCCGGGAGTCGACCCGCCTCGCGCTCCCGGACGCCGCGCTCGTCTCGATGTCCTCGCTCGGGGAGATGGCGCTCTCGCTCAATGGGACGCTGGCCCGCGCGCCGCTCGCGGGAGGAGCGCCGAGAGAGCTCTTCGAAGGAGTGACGGAGGCCGACTGGTCTCCCGACGGCAAGAGCCTCGCGATCGTGCGCCAGGTCGGAGACAAGGCGCGGCTGGAATATCCACCGGGAAAGCTTCTCGTCGAGTCGGACGGCCCGATTCGAACTCCTCGTGTGTCTCCCAACGGAACACGAATCGCGTTCTTCTCGGGTGGCGACGCGATCGTGTCGGTCGAGATGGTCGACCTCTCGGGCAGGCGCACCGCGCTGACGCCCGCCTGGAAAAGGGCCAACGGGCTCGCCTGGTCGGCAGACGGCAGCGAGGTCTGGTTCAGCGCCAACGAGAGTGGTTGGCGAACGCCTCTGTATGCCGTTACGCCTGGAGGGAAACGACGAGTGGTCCTGCAGCTGCCCTCCTGGATAGTGCTGCAGGACGTGGCCCGGGACGGTCGCGCTCTCATGTCGCTCTTCTCGATGCATTCGGAGATGCGGGTGCGGGTGGCGGGAGAATCGCGGGAGCGCGACCTGTCGTGGCACGAAGGATCGTTCGCGAAGGCGATGACTCCGGATGGAAAGACGCTTCTCTTCGACGAGGGCGCGGAGGGCAGCTTCCATGCCATCTACGTGCGTCCGACCGACGGATCCCCGGCGAAGCTGCTCGGCGAGGGCCGATCGATGGCGATTTCGCCGGACGGCCGCTGGGTGGCGGCGAACGCCAACGAGCGGGGATCTGACCTCCTCCTGTTGCCGACGGGAGCCGGGGAACCGAAGGTCCTCGACACCGGCGGCCGTCACTTCGACGAGGGCGTCTTCTTCCCCGACTCGCGGCGGCTCCTCCTCTGGGGAGACGCGCCCTGCGTGCTCGACATCGCGACCGGGAAGCGGACGGACATCGCCGACGATCGGTCGTCGTGCACGGCCGTGTCCCCGAACGGCAGGGAGGCGGCGTGCGTGAATGCGCAAGGCGAGGGCAGGATCTACGCCGTCGAGGGCGGCGCCTCCCGTCCGATCCCCGGCTTCGAGAAGGGAGAGGAGGTGCTCCAGTGGAGCGCCGACGGGCGAGCCCTCTTCGTGCGTCCGAACTCGAACATGCCCATGCGGGTCTCCCGGCTCGATCTGGCGACGGGAAAGAGGGAGCTCTGGCGGGAGTTCTCTTCGGAGGACCGGTTCAGTCCCACCAACGAGCTGAACTACTTCACGATGACGCCGGACGCCGGGTCGTACGCGTACTCGTACTTCAACGTGCCGACCGATCTGTATCTGGTGACGGGATTGAGATGATCTCGCGGCGCCGGCGCGGGCCCCTTCAGAAGAGGATCCGCACTCCCCCCCGGAACGTCCGGCTGGAGAGCACCTCGGCCACGGCGTTGAACTGCTCGGGGTCCGTGTCGAAGGCAGGAGACGCCTTCGCGTCGTAGAACCCGACGAGCCCGTCGCGCTGCAGCACCGTGTGGCTGTTGAGCAGATTGAAGCAGTCGAACTGCGGGATCACCGTGACGTGGGGCCCGATGCGAAACGCGCGGGAGAGCTGCAGGTCGACCTCGTAGACGTTGGGAGTTCGATACTGGGTGGCCTGGCCGATTTGGACATCCGGCCGGCTGCCGCTCGGATCGTTCGTGATGACCTCGACGTAGTACGGGATCGGGAAGCCCTGACGGCCGAAGACGTTCATACCGGCGGCGATTTCCCACGGAAGCAGGACCGTACCGCTCACGTTGAACTGCCACGTCGCGTTGATGCCGCTTTCCACGACGGGCCCGTTCGTGTTGGTGCCGGGCGTGATGTTGTTCGGGTCGACGATGGCTCCGGGGCCGATGTGCTGCTGCCAGTCGTTGTAGGCAAAGCTCACGCGGGCCATCCAACCGTGCGAAAACGGCTTGAGCAGCTGGAGCTCGACGCCGCTGTAGGTCTCGCTCGCATCGGGTCGGTTCTGGAGCTCGGATCCGACGGGAGGAGGGTCCGTCGTCAGGCCGTAGTAGGGCACGCTGAAATCCAGAACGAAACCGTTGGAGTTGGCCTCGGCTATCCCGGCTGCGTTCCCTAAGTACTGGTAGCTCGAGCGGGTCGTTCCGATGAGGGGGGAGAATTCGAGGTTGTGGGTGGATCGATGGGTGTACGCGAGGGATGCCGAGACCTTGGAGAAGATCTGCCCTTCGACGCCGACGATGAATTCGTCGGTGGTCGGGGGCTTCAAGCTTCGCGAGATCTGGTTCACCGGAACCGCCGAGCCAGGATCATCCGGATTGACGCTCTGGGGAAACTGAAAGTCGCCGACCTCGTTCGGCTCGACGCGGCCATTCCCGTTCGCGTCGTTCCAGCTGTAGTAGAGACCCGTGGAGCCCGGAAAGGCGTTGATCGTCGCGATCTCGTTGCTCAGCTGGTTCGAAAATCGGGCGTACGAAGCGCGTAGAAGGGTCGTGTGATCGCGTCCCACCGTGTAGGTCGCTCCCACGCGCGGTTGGACCATGCGCCATGTCACCGGGTATCCCGAATCGCCGCCGTATTGAACCGCGGGAAGGCGATCGGGAAAAACGGGATTGGCCGGTACGGACGACGGGAGGTTGCGGCCCTGCTGGTAGTCGAAGCGCACTCCCGCGTTGACGGTGAGGTTGCCGGCCCGGATCGTGTCGCCGAGGTAGGTGTCGTAGTAGTTGAAGAGGAGATGCTGGTTGCTCGCGCGCGTGATCGAGGCCAGGGGACCGTCGCTGTTCGCGTAGCCCACGAGCTCGTCGCCGGGCCAGACCGTCATCGAGTCGAGGGTCGCGTGCCGGTAGCCGAAGCCAAACTTGAGCTCATGCTGAAGCGTTGCCATATCGAAGAACGTCGAGGTGGTGGCGCCGACCTGGTGCTGCGGTAAACCGAAGCGATGAAAGTTGTAGCTGTTGCGCCAGACGCCGTTGACGTCCGAGTCGGCCTGCTCGGCGACGCCGCCCTGGGGCGTGTTGGTCAAACGCGTCTTCAGATAAGAGAAATAGGCGGACGCGAAGAGCGTCGGCGACAAGACCTGCGAATCCTCGACCTTCAACGACTGCGACGGGAACGTCTGGTCCCAGGTCGACGGCTGGGAACGGTCCGGGGCGGCGCCCCGCCCTTCGGCGTCTCGCTCGAAGGACGTGAACGACAGGGTGAGGGTATTGGAAGGGACGGCAGCCGCATTCAGCTTCGCATTCCAGTATTTCTGCGCTTCCTGGCTCCGGGTGGCCTCCCCGTCCGGCAGAATGAACGTCTGCCCCAGGAAAGAATTGCTCGCGCCCGCGGCCCAGAGCCACACGCGGTCCTTCCAGAGCGGTCCGCCGGCCTCGGCGCCGTAATCCCACTTGGCGCCGCCGGTGTACAGCACCCTCGCCGAGCCCAGGAGCTGGTTCGTGCCGCGCTTGGTCACGAGGTTCAGCGTCACGCCGGGCGTCGACAGCGACAGATCGGAGCCGCCCGTCGCCACCTCGATGCTGTCGAGAGAATCGAAGTCGAAGTAGAGCGGCGTCGCGCCGCCGATGGAGACGCCGACGCCGTCGAGGTTGTAGGTGTTCTGATCCGGATGCGTCCCCTTTCCGATGAAGGTCGGCTGCTGAGTGCTCTGCGCGCTGCCGACGTCCATGTTGCCGAGCAGAACGCCGGGCACCTGGCGCAGCATGCCCCAGGGATCTCGCGTCGTGGGGATGGCGTCCAGCTCCGAGCGGGAGAAGCTGGCGCCGGTCTCGGTCGTTCGGGTGTCGACCGCCGGCGACGGACCGCCGATGGTCACTGCCTCCTGGGCGCCGGCGACTGAAAGGGTCGCCGCGATGACGGCGTTCTTCCCGAGCGCGACGGCGACGTCGCGGCGAACGGTTTCGAAACCCGAACGCTCGAGCGTGACCGAGTAGGCCCCCGGGGAGAGATGGAGAAAGTGAAACTCGCCATTGGCGGCGGTGCTCATGATCTGCGCGGCGCCGGGTCCGTGGAGCGTGACGGTGACACCGGCCATCGGGCGCGCCTGCTCGTCGGACACTTGACCGAACAGATTCCCGGTCGGCGATGGAACCTGGCCGCCCGCGGCGGACACGACCGCGAGCGCCAGAAAAAACGCGAGGGACCTGGGCAGGGGGCTCAACTTTCGTCGCTACGGACTGGAGCGAGTCTGTGGAACGGCCGAGGGGAGAGTCAAGGGCTTTTGACCCGACTCCGCACGCCTGATCGAAAACCTGAGAATCGCGTAGGGAACGCTGAAGACTCCTTCGGGTCCTCGATCTAGCGTTGCCGGAAGAGCGATCCGAGAGGGTGGCTCGTCAGGAGGAACTCATGAAAGCGATTTCCCAGGTTCACCGTTCCGATTCCGCGGGGCGAAACATCGGGAGAAGGGAAGGCGCGAGACGTCCTGGAACACCGTCGGGCGCCGTTCTCGTCGCCGCCTGCCTTCTCACGTTAGCGGGTCTCGGTCGTCCCGCTCTTGCCCAGGTTCAGCAGCCCTGCGGAGTCAGCGCACTGTGCCTTGGCGAAGGACGCTACCAGCTCCTGGTCTTCTGGACTGATCCCGAATCGGGCAACCAGAACGTCGCTCATCCGGTCCTGCTGACGCCCGACAGCGGGTATTTCTGGTTTTTCGGTCCGACCAACATCGAGATCACGGCCAAGGCGGTCGACGGCTGCAGCATGAACGGCCATGAGTGGGTGTTCATCTCGGGCATGACGAACGTGTCGACGAGGATCGAGGTCATGGACGTCCAGACCGCGACGCACAAAACCTACACGAACGCTCAGGGGACCGCGTTTGCGCCGATCCAGGACACGGGGACGTTCTCCAGCTGCCCCGGCGCGTCGGGAGGTCCGATCGACGGAGAGTGGACGGGAACGTTCGACTCCGCGGATTTCGTCGACTGCGACTCCGGCACGCCCGCACAGGCGTCGCTGAGTCAGGACGGGGACTCCGTCACGGGAACCCTCAGCGCGTCCCCGAACTTCTGCGGCCCGAACCATGCTCGGCTTGCCGGGACGCTGCACGGAGACACGCTGACCGGCGTCGTCACCGGCGCTGACTACGGAGGAGGTGGCTACAGGGATGCGCACGTGTTCGGCACCCTGACCGGGACGAGTCTCGAGCTCGTCATCGTCAACGGCTTCGGACTCATTCCGGGAGGAACGCTGCACCTGCATCGCTAGAGAGCGAGAGGGGGGCCGGAATACCAATTACGGATCTCCGCGAGCCGTTTGGCGTCCCGGCCGCCCGCCTCGATATCGGTGCTCCTGGTGTCCACGCGGCGATCGTTCAGCTCGCCTTCTTCCCCTCGATCTTCTCGATCGCCCGGGTCGCCGCCCACGACGGCGTCAGGTCGATGATGCCGCCGACGTGCGCCATCTTCCTGGCCGCGATCTCGCGCAGAGCCGGGAGGGCGGCCGCCGCGGCGGGGCCGATCTTGCCGAGCGCGTTCGCCGACTCCCGCAGCACGTCGATGGTCTGCCCCGGCGCGCGGCAGGCCGCGACGAGAGCGGGCACCGCGGCGGCAGCCGACGGGCCGATCGCGCCGATCGCGATCGCGGCCTCCGCTCGGACGATCGGGTCCGTGTCGGTCAGGCGCGCGGTCAGGGCGGAGAGGGCCGGGAGTGCCGCGGGCCCGAGCTTCGCGAGCTCGAGGGCGCAGAGACCGCGCACGACCGGGTCGGGATCCGACAGGGCCGAGGCGAGCGCGGCGACACCCGCGGGGACGCGGGGCGCCTTCACGGAATCGGCCTTCTTCCAGCCGGCCGGTCCGGTCTGCGCGATGATGAGGTTGTCGACGCCGAGCATGTAGCCGGTCGACGCCGCGCTCTTGCCGAGGCAGACGTAGGTCACGGTGTGGCGCCCCTTGGTCAGGCGCGGGAAGCCGATCTGGTAGTCGAGGCCGACGTAGGTCTCGAGCGCGTAGCCGTCGAAGGAGAGCTGCGGCCGCACGTCCGCGCCGGGCTCGTGCTCGAGCACCGGGGCGACGGGCGTCTGGCCGTCGAGGAGCACCTTGTAGATGCCGTAGTCCGAGCCCTGCGCGACCTGGGTCGAGAGCTCGTAGTCGCCGGCCTCGGCGACGTCGAAGGGAATGGTCAGGCTCGAGCCCGGGCCGTCGGCCTGGAACACGACGACGTCCTTGGCCCAGAAGAGGTCTTTCACGACCTCGGCCTTGCCCTGCTCGGCCCTGATCCCGTCCATCGCGGACTCGACTTCGAACTGCACGGCGTTGCCCTGCGGCCACCGCGCCGAGCCGTAGGGGATCGGGGGCAGCCCCGTGGCGATGCCGTCCTGGTACCAGTAGGAGACCGACGACATCAGGTCGTTGCGCACGCCGTACGGCGACTTGATCGAGCCGTCCTGGTTGTACGTCCAGCCGAGGTGCTCGATGTCGAAATGGAGCGACTTCTGAAACGGGATCGGATCCCAGACGTGCCAGCGGTAGCCCGTCATGTGCGTGCCGAGGCCCGTGCCGTCGGCGACCGTGACGCCGGCGTACAGGCCGCTCGTGACGTGGAGGCCCCACGCGTCGGTGAAGTAGTCCTCCGAGCCCGTGCCCTTGAGCGACGGAGTCCGCTCGCCGTCGACGAAGAAGCGGTCGTCGCCTTCGCCGAACCAGCCGGCCTCCGGCTGGAGCACCGAGAGGACCGTGCCGACGTAGAAGCCGCGCCCCTTCACGTCGAGGAAGACGTACGGCCTGCCGTCGTCGGGGGCGGGCAGCTCCTGCCGGTAGCGCGCGTGGAAGTACGCGGTGTCGGGGGGCAGCGAGGCGACTTTCGCCCAGTCCACGTGAAAGTAGAGGTGATCCACGCGGCGGCGCCCCTCGTTGGTCAGCGTCACGCGGCAGGATTTCCGAAACGGCATCGGCCAGTAGCTGTTGCGCGCGCGGCCGTCGGAGCTCGCGCGGATCATCGACGACTCGACCTTGCGTTCGTAGCCGAAACCGACGCCGAAGAAGTCGCCGAGCGGCGCGTCCACGGAGGCCTCGGGGCTGCCGTCGTAGTAGACGCGCAGCCGGAGCAGCCGCGGCCACGCGTACTCGTTGGCGGCGATCGTGATCCAGAGGTGCGTGATCACGCCCGGGCCCTGCAGGTCGGCGAGCACCGCCTCTTCGCCCGGGATCATGTACCAGCGGTCGTTGTTCGAGTCGGGATCGGGGTCCGACGAGGAGGAGCGGCGCGCCGAGTAGTCCTTCAGCTTCGAAAACTCGAGCGGGTCCTGCCGGGCGGAGGCCGCGGCGGCGGCGAACCCGAGCGCGATGGCAAGCGCGGGGGCGAGGCGGCGAATTCTCATGGCGTGCTCCTTCGGTGCGTCAGCGGGCGAGGAGCGCTTCGACGCTCTCGCGAAAGACCTGCGTGTGGAAGTCGACGTCGGCCTCGGTCGTGTCGGGCGCGATCAGGGCCATGTTGTGGAACGGCGTCATCAGGATGCCGCGATTCAACGCCGCCAGGTGCATGTAGCGGTCGAGCGTCGGGTCGATCGAGGCGGCGGCCTCGGCGCCGTTCTTCGGCGGCGTCGCGCGGAACCAGTACTCGGCGCGGCAGCCCAGACGCGTGACGTGCCAGGGGAGGCGGTGCTCGGCGATCACGCTCTCGACCCCTTCGGCGAAACGCCCGGCGAGCGGGATCGTCCTGGCGTAGGCCGCCTCGGTCAGGACGTGCTCGAGCGTCGCCCGCATGGCGGCGAACGACAGGGCGTTGCCCGCGAGCGTCCCGCCGATCCCACCGGTGTCGGCGCCCTCGACCGTCGTCGCGGCGCGGACGCGCTCGGCGACTTCGGCCGAAAGCCCGTACGCCGCCGCCGGGATGCCGCCGGCAAGCGGCTTGCCGATCGTGAGGATGTCGGGGGAGAGGCCGTGCGCCCGCGTGTAGCCGCCCGGTCCCGCCGAGATCGTGTGGGTCTCGTCGAGGACGAGGAGCGCGCCCGCGCGCCGGGTCGCCTCGCGAAGCGCGGCGTGGAAGCCCGGCTCCGGGTGGACGATGCCGATGTTCGTCATCACCGGCTCGGCGAGCACGCACGCCACGTCGCCGGCGGCGAGCGCCCGCTCGAGCGCCGGGACGTCGTTGAACTCGACGACGCGCGTCGTCACCGCCGGGTCGACGGGCGGCCCGAGGTTGCCGTCGCGCGGTCCGACGACCGCGTTTCGCAGCGTCGCGAAGGTCTCGTCGACCGTGCCGTGGTAGCACCAGTTGAAGACGAGGATCCGCGGGCGCCTCGTGACGTGGCGGGCGAGGCGGATCACGAAGCGGTTCGCGTCCGTCGCCGTCAGCGTCGTCTGCCAGAAGGGAAGGCCGAAGCGGCGCGCCAGCTCTTCGCCGACCCACACGGCGTCCTCGGTCGGCAGCATGAAGGTCGCGCCCCGGCGCGCGCGTTCGGCCGTCGCGGCGACGGCGGCGGCCGGCGCGTGGCCGGTCATCGCGCCCGTGTCCCCGAGGCAGAAGTCGAGGTAGCGGTGGCCGTCCACGTCGGTGAAGTGCGCGCCGGACCCCTCGGCGACGAAGACGGGGAAGGCGCCCGCCCACCGGACCATCCAGTTCATCGGCACGCCGCCGAGAAGGCTCCTCTGCGCCCGCTCGAACAGCGCCCGCGAGCGCGGGTGCGCCTCGACGAACCGCGTCTCTTCCGCGGCGAGGCGCTCCTGGAGCCGGGCCCGGTCGATCGGCATGGGTGGCGCGGATCTTAATGCGGCTCGAACTTCCCGCCGAATCGGCCGTATTTACGCCGATGACCGATTTTCGGAGGAGGAGAGGTATGCGAGTTTCCCGCGTCGTGGTCGCCGGGCTTCTGGGATCTTCCCTGGCATTGGCCGGGGATGCTCCGCTGAAGGGCCCCGAAATGGCCGACATGAACCGCAGCGTCGAGGCCTGCACGGATTTCTACGAGTTCTCCAACGGCGCCTGGCGCGCCGTCAACCCGATCCCTCCGGAGCAACAGCGCTGGAGCCGCCGGTGGAAGGCCGGCGAAGAGGCCAAGGACCAGCTCAAGGGCATCCTCGAGGAGGCCGCGGCGGCGAAGAACGCGCCGAAGGGCTCGACCGAGCAGCTCATCGGGGACTTCTTCGGCGCGTGCATGGACGAGGCGGAAATCGACCGACTCGGCGTCAAGCCCATCGAGGGCTGGCGCGCCGACATCCGGGCGATGAAGACGGGGGCCGACCTCGATCGCATGATCACCCGGTTCCAGAGCTACGGCGTCTTCGTCCCGTTCGCGATTTTCGGCGGCTCCGACAACCACAACCCGAACGACGTCATCGCGCAGATCGTCGCCTCCGGCCTGGGGCTGCCGGACCGCGACTACTACGTCAAGACCGAGCCGCGCTTCGTCGAGGCCCGGGAGAAGTACCTCGCCCACGTCGCGAAGACCTTCGAGCTCGCCGGCGCGATGCCGGCCGACGCGAAGACGGCGGCGGCGACGGTGATGCGGATGGAAACCGACCTCGCCAGGGCGTCGCTCGACAACATCGCGCTGCGGGACCCCAAGGCGACGGACCACAAGATGACGATGGCGGAGCTCCAGAAGCTCACGCCAAAGTACGACTGGACGGCGGCGTTCCGCGCGCTCGACGTCAAACCGGGCGACGTCAACGTCGCCGAGCCGAAATTCCTCCGGGAAGTCGAGCGCCAGCTCGGCGCGGTCCCGATCGCGGACTGGAAGACGTACCTCGACTGGCAACTCCTCGACTTCGCGTCGCCCTCGCTGTCGAAGCCGTTCGTCGAGGAGAACTTCGCCTTCAACGGCGCTTACCTCGCGGGCCAGAAGGAGAACAAGCCGCGCTGGAAGCGGTGCGCGGAGCAGGCCGACCGGCTGCTCGGCGAGGCCCTCGGCCGGAAGTACGTCGAGAAGTATTTCCCGCCGGAGGCCAAGGCCCGGATGCAGGAGATGGTCCGGAACATCCTTCTCGCGATGAAGGAGACGATCGACGGCCTCGACTGGATGAGCGCCGAGACGAAGAAGAAGGCTCTCGAGAAGCTGTCGACCTTCAACCCGAAGATCGGCTATCCCGACAGGTGGAAGGACTACAGCCACGTCCCGATCTCGCGGGCGTCGTACTGGAACGACGTGCTCGCGGGCCGGAAGTTCGTGACCGACGACAATTTCGCGACGATCGGCAAGCCCGTCGACCGCGGCCGCTGGGGCATGACGCCGCCGACCTCGAACGCCTACTACAACCCGCTCTTGAACGAGATCGTCTTCCCGGCGGGGATTCTCCAGCCGCCGGCGTTTTCCCTGACGGCCAACGACGCCGTCAATTACGGGGCGATCGGCGTCGTCATCGGGCACGAGATCAGCCACGGCTTCGACGACCAGGGGGCGCAATACGACGCCACCGGGAGGCTCGAGAACTGGTGGTCGCCCACCGACCTGAAGCAGTTCCAGGAGAAGACCGCCTGCGTCGTGAAGCAGTTCGACGCGTACGAGGTCGAGCCGGGCATCCACGAGCAGGGCAAGCTCGTGGCGGGGGAGTCGATCGGCGACCTCGCGGGCGCGCGGATCGCCTACCGCGCCTTCCAGATCGCGCAGAAGGGCAAGCCGCCGCTGCCGACGATCGACGGCTACACGCCGGATCAGCAGTTCTTCATCGCGTGGGGCCAGTTCCGCGGCGACGCGACCCGCCCGGAGACGGCGCGGCTGATGGCGCAGGGCGATCCGCACCCGATCGGCAAGTTCCGCGTCATCGGGCCGCTGTCGAACCTGCCGGAGTTCGCGAAGGCGTTCGGCTGCAAGCCGGGTCAGCCGATGGTGCGGCCCGAGAACGAGCGCTGCGACGTCTGGTGACGCGGATCGGCTGACGGGCCTGCCGGAGGGGCGCGCCGGTTTGACGGGCGCGCCCTTTCCGGTATGATGCGCCGTTCCTTACGCGGGGTCGTAGTTCAGTTGGTTAGAACGCCGGCCTGTCACGCCGGAGGTCGCGGGTTCGAGTCCCGTCGGCCCCGCCACTCCGATGGGAGCACCGTACCGGGCGCAGCGGATCGGCCCTCGCCGGCCGACGCGCGTTCGTCCCCTGTCCCCCGGTGATCGGCTCGTCACGGGGCGAGCGGCCGAGATGGTCCGGGTGTCGACGGACGCGGGGGCCGGGACCTGGAGGCGGCGCTCCGCGCGGATGGCAGGAAATGACCCCTCTCTGGCCTTTCTGCCGTCCCGTCCGGAGGCTAGGATCCCGCCATGGGGGCCAAGAGGCGCTCGAACCACGGGGAAAGGGATACGAAAACGATCGTGTTCCTCGCCGCTCCCCGAACCCAGATTCTGGATGTCGCCGGCCCCTTTCAGGTCTTCGTGAGGGCGGCGGAGATCTTCGTCCGCGACCATCCCGCGCGAAAGCAGCCCTACAGGACTCTCCTCGTCAGCACGACGGGCCGCCGGACCGTGTCGACGAACTGCGGGCTCGTCATCGGTGGAAGCGGCACCTTCCGTTCGCTTCGTGGCCCGATCGACACGCTCCTGGTCGCGGGCGGCTCGGGCGTGGAGGACGCTGCCCGGAGCCGGGAACTCCTGCTCTGGTTGCGCCGCGCGTCGCGCCGGGTGCGCCGGATCGGCTCGATTTGCACCGGCGCCTTCGTCCTGGCCTCGGCGGGGCTGCTCAAGGGAAAGCGGGCGGCGACTCACTGGAAGTGGGCTCCGGAACTGGCAAGGCGATTCAAAGACACGATCGTCGATCCGGAGCCGATCTTCGTCCGGGACGGAAACACGTACACCACCGCGGGTGTGACCGCGGGAATGGACCTCGCCCTGGCCCTCGTCGAAGAGGACCTGGGCTCGGCGATCGCTCTCTCGGTCGCCCGCGAACTGGTCCTCTACCTGCGTCGCGCGGGGGGCCAGTCTCAGTTCAGCCCGGCGCTGACTCTGCAGGCTTCGGATCGCAAGCAGATCGAAGACTTGCGTTCGTGGGTGGTCGACAACCCCGATCGAGACCTCCGGGTCGCCCGGCTCGCGTCCCGAGCCGGAATGAGTCCTCGCAACTTCGCGCGGGTGTTTCTGAGCGACACCGGCCTGACGCCGGCGCGGTTCGTGGAGCGGTCCCGTGTCGAAGCCGCCCGGCGAAGGCTGGAAGAATCCCGGGACAAGCTGGAGAAGATCGCGAGCGACTGCGGGCTCGGATCGGTCCAGGGCCTTCGCCGCTCGTTTCGACGCCTTCTGGGGGTTGCCCCATCCGAATATCGGAGCCGTTTCAGGGACCCGCAGCAGGGCCCGGCGGTCATTCGCCGCCGTGCCCCCGGCCGGGGCGCGCTTCATTCGTGACGCGCCCGTTTCCAGAAAGGAACGTGACCATGTTGGATCGAAGAGATCTTCTGACAAGGGCGACGATCGCAGGGCTTGCGTCCGGAGTGTCTTCGATCGGGGCTCTCGGCGGCTGTTCCCGGTCCACTCAACACCGATCTGAGCCGGCGGCCGCGACGGGCTCTCCGGCACTTCGCGATGCGCCGAAGCCCCTGCCCGTTCCCGCCGAAGGGGGGCTTCCCGCGGCCTTCGTTCTCGGCAAGGACGCGGAGGTCCTCGACTTCTGCGGCCCGCTGGAGGTGTTCGCCGGCGCGTACACGAAAGACGGAAAGGCACTCTTCGCGCCGTACATGGTGGCCGCCACGAAGGAGCCGGTCAAGGTCGGCGGGGGCATGAAGGTCCTGCCTGACTACACCTTCGAGACGGCGCCCGCACCCAGGGTCATCGTCATTCCGGCGATGGACGACAGCGCCGCTCCCCGGCAGATGTACGACTGGATTCGCACGGCGTCCCGGTCCACGGACGTCACCATGTCCGTGTGCAACGGGGCGTTCGTGCTCGCCAGGACCGGGTTGCTCTCCGGAAAACCGGCGACCGCGCACCATGGCGGCTATTTCCGCTTTGCCGGAATGTACCCCGATGTCCACCTCCGGCGCGGTGCGCGGTTCGTCGAGGACGGCAACATCGCCATGGCCGGCGGGATCTCTTCCGGCATCGATCTCGCCCTTCGCGTCGTCGAGCGCTACCTCGGCAAGGAGGCTGCTCTGGAACTCGCCGATGGCATGGAGTACCAGGGGAAGGGCTGGTTGAACCCCGATTCCAACGAGGCCTTTGCCACGATGCCCCGGTTCAACCAGGAACATCCTCTCTGCCCCCTCTGCCTGATGGACGCCGATCGCTCGATCACCGCGACCTACAAGGGGAAGACCTACTACTTCTGCTCCGCCGGCGAGAGGGAGTTCTTCGAAGCGCATACCGACGTCTTCGATCGCTTCCAGGCGGAGGATTCCAGGCGCGGGGGCGGTTCCTCCAGAGACTGAGATGGAATCAATCGAAGTCCTTCCGGCGGAGCCCTTCGGCGCGGTGTGGATCATTGCGTCCGGCGGACCGGAGCCACCGCCTGCAACAGGTCGCGCAGAACCTCCTCGACAATGCATTCGAGGCCGGAGACGGGGAGGTCTCGCTCTCGTTCGAGCGGCTCGGACCGATGCTGCGAATGGCGGTGCGCGATCGGGGTCGGGGAATGGATCCCGGCGAGCTCGCCAGGGCGGGCGAGCCGTTTTTCTCCACCAAGAGCCCGGGAGCGGGGCTCGGGCTGGGACTGTTCATCGCGAGGACGCTGGCAGAGCAGATGGGGGGAAGGCTGCAGGTCGAGTCTCGTCGGGGGGCGGGAACGACCGTGATCGTGGACGTCGCGTCGGCCGAGCCGACCGGGAGTGGGCGCCTTGCCTGACGTCGCGCTGGTTGCCCGCAGCCTCCTGATCGTCGAGGACGACCCCGTCTTTCGACGCCGCTTGAGTCGCGCTTTTCGCGACCGGGGCTTCGAGGTGGCCGAGGCGGCCAATGCCGCGGAAGCCGCGGAATCCGCGCGGCGCGAGCCGCCCGAGTATGCCCTCGTGGACTCCGGCTTTCGGGCGGTTCGGGGCTCGACGTCGTCCGCAAGCTCATGGAGCTCGAACCGAGGACCGTCGTGGTGGTGCTCACGGGATACGGAAGCATCGCGACGGCCCTCGAGGCCGTGCGCCTGGGCGCCGTGCACTACCTGACCAAGCCGGCCGACGTCGACGAGATCCTCGCGAGATTTGCCCGGGGCGACGGCGCTCGCGGCGCCGTGACGGCGTCTCCCACGGATTCGGTGCCCTCGCTCGCCCGGGTCGAGTGGGAGCACATTCAACGCGTCCTTGAGGACTGCGGCGGAAACGTCTCCCAGGCCGCTCGCGTTCTCGGCATCCACCGCCGCTCGCTCCAGCGCAAGCTCGGGAAGGCGCCGACTGCGCGCTAGGCAAATGAAGCAGGTCGGTGAGAAGTTGCGCAGTTATTTTGGATTCGGGCATTCGGGGTCTCGAGACCCTATGAGAGCATTCGGGCAACTCGTTTCACTGCAGGAGGACCAGATGCACCGGATTCCGACGAAGAGGTTCACGGCCCTGGTCGTCTCCCTCGGACCGGGCCTCGCCTTGGCCGGCAGCACCGCGCTGTTTCCGGCGCAAGGCACGTCCGCCCAGTCGAGCGTGCTGGAGGTCCATTCAAAGAACGCCCCGGCGGTCCAAGCGTTGCACAAGACCAAGAGGGCTGCCGCGGGGCCCTCCGCGCCGAAGAATGGAAGGATCGCGTCGAGGCCGAAGCGGACGCACGGCGCGGGCCAGACACCCATCAGCGGCACGACGACCGACGGCTCCGGACACGGGTGGCCTCTTTACGCCCGGATCGTCTTCACCTCCGGCGGCACCGAGCCGCTGACGGTCTTCAGCGATCCGGTGACGGGCCAGTACGAGGCGCTCTTGTTCTCCGGGAAGGAATACACGGCGACGGTGAGCCCGGTCCAGCCCCACTACGGGGCCGCGCGCGCGACGCTTTCGACCGATGGCACGCCGATCGTCCGGGACTTCACGCTCCATGCCGACACGACGTGCCAGTCGCCCGGCTATACGAGCCCCGCCGCGATCGTTCCGGTCCTCGCCGAAGGGTTCGACGCCGGCGTGCTTCCCGACGGCTGGTCGATCGTCAACGACAGCACCGACGGCGGCATGCCCTGGTTCATCTGGGAGGGCGCGGACCCGGCCGACCCTCCCGAGTTCGACGGCAACCGGACCGGCGGTTCCGGACCCTATGCCCTGGTCGACAGCAACCGCGACGGCTTCGTCACGGATGACACGAGCCTCGTGACGCCGCCGCTCGACCTGGGCGCGCTTCCGAACGCCGCGATCCAGTGGGCCAACGACTTCGTCGACCTCTACTCGATCGCCGACGTCGACGTCAGCACGGACGGCGGCGTGTCGTGGACCAACGTCTGGGAAGCGGCCGGCGCCAGTGTCTTCGGTCCCGGCAACCAGGTGGCGGACATGTCGTTCGCGGCCGGTCAGCCCAACGTCCAGGCCCGCTTCCACTATCAGACCTGGTGGGCCTGGTGGTGGCAGGTGGACGACGTGATCGTCGGCTCGGTGCCGTGCGAACCGTCGGCGGGCGGCCTCATCATTGGCAACGTCGTCGACGGCAACACCGGCGACAGCCTCGTCGGAGCCACCGTCTCGAACCTGACGCAGGCCACGTCGACCTCGACCGTCGACCCGGGCGACCCGGACCGCCCGTCCGGCTTCTATTCGATGTTCTCCCCGGCGGGCCCGCAGAGCCTCGAAGCCTCGAAGCTGGCCTACGCGAGCGACGGGCACCCGGCGACGGTCTTCACCAACGACGTGGTGCGTCGCGACTTCACCCTCCAGGCGGGCGAGACTTCGGCCTCGCCGACCGCTCTTTCCGCGGTGATCCCTCCGAACGGCATGTCGGTGCAGACGCTGACGATGTCCAATTCGGGTCAGCCCGCTGCGACGTTCAAGCTCTCCGAGGTCAACGCCCCGTTGCTCACGTCGACCACGTCCGGCTTCGCCTCGCGCGAGGACGTCCAGCGCGCGCTCTCGCGCCTGCCCAGGGATCCGGCGGAGCGGGCTGCCGCGATGGGTTCGACGCAGGGAACCGGCCTTCCGGCGGTTTCGAGCCTGGCTCCTTCCGGCGGCCCCACACTTGCGGCCGGCGAAGTGCTCGGCAGCTTCGCCCTCCAGCAAACCTACGGGTGGGGCGTCGGTTTCGACGGCGACTCGACCTCGACGTGGATCACCGACGTCGGACAGGCGGGCGGCGACGACAAGGCGCATCAGTACGACAAGGCCGGGAATTCGACGGGCCAGACGATCGACCTGTCCGGTGCCATATCGCTCTGGGCGGCCGACGGCGCCTGGAACGCCAATACCGGAATGATGTGGTACGTCGACGTCGTCGGCTTCGGCAGTTCCTGCATCTTCGAGGTCGACCCGGCGACGAAGTCCAGAACGGGCAACACGATCTGCCCCGATACGGGCACGTCGGAGCGCGGCCTCGCCTATGACCCGGTCAGCGATACGTACTACATCGGGTCGTGGCTCGACTCCACGATTTACCACTTCGACTCGGACGGCAACATCCTCGATTCCTCCATGGTCGGGCTCGGGGTTTCCGGGCTCGCGTATTACCCCGACGCCGGACACCTCTTCGTCCAGGTGAGCGGGGCCAGCACCGCGATCACCGTCCTCGACGCGAAGAACAACTACGCGGTCGTCGGCAGCTTCGAGGTCGGAGGCGGAGTGTTCGACGACCACGGCGGCGCCGGCATGGAGGCCGACTGCCTGGGCAACCTCTGGATGGTGAACCAGTTCACGCAGACTCTGTACGAGGTCGCCTCCGGCGACGGCGCGACATGCGCGGTGGACATCCCGTGGCTGACGCTCGATCCGGCGCAAGGGACGGTCGCCGGCGGCGCGGGCACGACGCCGGTCACGGCGACGTTCAACTCGACGGGCCTGCTCCCGGGCCTCCTTCGGGCGCAGGTCCAGGTTTGGACCAACACGCCGTATGCCGTCCCGGCGATCCCGGTGACCCTGACGGTCCTCTTCAACGACGTGCCGGAGGGCAGCTTCGCCTGGAACTACATCTACGGCGTGGCGGGCGCGGGCGTCATGATGGGCGGACCGCCCAACTGCGGGCCGACGGTCTACACCTTCTGCCCGAACGGCGTGGTGACCCGCGCCGACATGGCGGGCTACATCTTCCGGGCGATGCACGGACGCAACACGCCGCCGCCGGTCTACGACGACATCTTCGGCGACGTGACGCTCAACGACTACAACGCCTTCTACATCCAGGGCATCTCCGACGACGGCATCACGGCCGGCTGCGGCGGCGGGAACTACTGCCCGGATGCGCCGAACACCCGCGCCCAGATGTCGGTCTTCATCTGGAAGGGACAGCACGGCGACGCAATGCCTCCGGCCTGCACGGGCGTCTTCACCGACGTTCCCTGCCCGGGCGGGTTCGCGGTCGACTACATCGAGGGTCTCTAC
>Ga0335070_10002663_pt1 | contig 20735 bp, 17 predicted proteins | sample Lox_Sample_13_FD_206722 | JGI IMG/M metagenome (GOLD analysis project Ga0335070, IMG submission 206722) | Soil microbial communities from Loxahatchee National Wildlife Refuge, Florida, United States - Lox_Sample_1.3 | ecosystem: Environmental > Terrestrial > Soil > Wetlands | place: USA...
ATCGAGGACGAGCCCGAGGACGTGGCCCTGGCCCGGCGCAGCCTCGCAGGGCCGGCGGCCCCGCGCTTCTCGATCGAGGACGTCGCGACACTCGAGGCCGGGATCGATCGCCTCGGGCGGGGCGACCTCGACGTCGTGCTCCTCGACCTGCGGCTGCCGGACAGCGGCGGCGTCGACACCATCGTGCGTCTGCGCAAGCGCGACCCGACGATCCCGATCGTGGTGTTCACCGTGAGCGGCGACGACCGGACCGCCGTCGCCGCCCTCGCCGCGGGCGCAGAGGACTACCTCGTGAAGGATGAGATCTCCGGCTCGCTGCTGCGCCGCACGATCCTCCACGCGAGGGCGCGGCGCCGGATCGCTCGAGAGGACCGGCGGGCCCTGCAGAGGCTGCACGAGGTGGAGAAGATCGAGAGTCTCGGCGCCCTGTGCGGCGGCCTGGGGTTCGGCTTCAACACCCTGATCGGGGCGATCTTCGACCGTTGCGACCGCGCCCTCGCCTCGCTCCTCGCCCGCGAGTCCGCCCTTTCCGTGCGCACCGACCTGCTCGAGATCCACCGCGCGGCCTTTCGCGCCGGCGAGATGGTGCAGCGGCTGCGCGACTACGCTGCGCTCGAGCGCTCGGCCGAGGGGGCGGTCGACCTCGCGCACTTCACCCTCGACGCCATGGACTTCCTCTCGACCCTCGTCTCTCACGAGATCGACATCGCGTGCGATGCCTCGATCCGGCCGATCTGGGTGCAGGTGGCGCGCCCCGTGCTCCACCGGCTGCTGCTGAGCCTGGTCGTGAATGCGGCCGAGGCGATCGGCAACCAGCCCGGCTCGATCTCGATCTCGACCGGCCATCTCGAGGTGGACGAAGAGCTCCTCGAGCAGACGCACGGCTGGCCCGATCCTCGGCCCGGCGTCCTCCCCTTCCTGCGCGTCGCGGACGACGGCCGCGGGCTCGACGCGGCATCGCGGGAGCGGATCTTCGATCCCTTCTACACCAAGAAGTCCGCGGGCCGGGGCCTCGGACTGTCGAGCGTCCTCGGGATCCTGCATCGGCACCGGGCCGTGGTCCACATCGACGACCGCCGCCCGGCCGGCGCGGTGTTCACGGTGCTCTTCCCGGGCGACGCTCGACCCTCACCTGCGTCAGCGCGAGCCACGAAGCCGCATTGAGCGCCGCGAACGTCGCGAAGGCGCCCGCGTAGCTGCCCGTCGCATCGTGCACGTAACCCGCGAAGATCGGGCCCAGCGTGCCGCCCGGCAGCAGGGTCAGCATCAGCATGCCGTAGATCTGCGCGGGGGAGCGCACCCCGAAGCAAGTGGGTGACGATCAGCGGGTGTCACTACGTCTCGCGCGGCCGTCGAGAAGCCGAAGCCCGCGACGATGTCGCCCGCCAGCGGACCCACCGCGTAGCCGAAGCCGCGCCCCATCTGACAGACGAGGCAGCCGAACACCACCCGGGCGGCGCGGACCCCGGAGGTCCCCGAACACCGGGGCCGCTACTTCTTCGGCTGCTTCTTCTCGAGCATCTCGAAGACGTTGCCGAACGGGTCGCGGCCGTACACGCAGATCTCGCGGCCGAGGTCGACCGGCGGAGAGTTGAAGCGCACGCCCGCGTCGCGCAGCCGCGCGTACTCGGACTGGATGTCGGTGACGCGGAAGCAGAGATGGATGATCCCGTGGTCGGAGACCGGACGCTGCGGATCCTGCGGCTTGCCGACCGGATTCTCGTACTGGAACACCTCGATCTTCGTGTCGCCGAGTCGCAGCATCGCCACCTTCGACGCGGAGTCGCGCAGCCCCACCAGGTCGTCGAGAGGCTTCGCACCCTTCGGCCAGCCCGCCTTGAACTCGGCCTCGAAGCCGAGCACGCCGCAGTAGAAGTCGAGCGCCTTGTCGAAGTCCGGCACCGAGAGCGCCGTGTGGTCGATTCCGTGGATCATCGCGGTCTCCTGTCGCGGCCGCGCGGGTTTCGCGGCGGCGCACACGATAGCGGCACTCTCCCGATCTACGCTCGGCTGCGCCTCGCCGCCTCCGGCGCTTGCGCTCAGGACTTCGGCGCGAGATCGATCCGCGTTCCCGCGAGGTTTCCGCCGTCGACCAGGAAGTCGGCGCCCGTGCAGGAACCGCTCTCGTCCGAGGCCAGGAACACGATCATGCGCGCGACGTCGTCCATCTTCTCGGTGAGCGAGCGCTTCATCTGCGTCTTCAGGATGCGCTGCTGGAAAGAGGCCGCGACCTCGGGATCGACGCCCGGCGGCAGATAGGGCCGGAACATCTCCGGGCTGCCCGCCTCGGGGCAGACGGCGTTGACGCGCACGCCGTACCGGCCGAGCTCGACGGCCGCCACGCGGGTCATGCCGCGCAGCGCCCACTTGCTGGCCGAGTAGGCCACGAGGCCGCTCTTGGTGGTCATGCCGTCGATCGACGAGACGTTCACGATCGAGCCGCGGCCGGCCTCGCACATCGGCCTCGCCACCGCGCGCATGCCGAGGAAGGGTCCGATCTGATTCACGCGCACGACGCGCTCGTACTCCTCGAGCGTCGTCTGCTCGAGCGGCTTCATCAGCAGCACCGCCGCGTTGTTGACCAGCGCGTCGATGCGCCCTTCGCTGCGCAGCGTGTCCCGGGTCAGCTCGGCCCAGCCGGCCTCGGACGTGACGTCGAGGTGCGCGTAGCGGGCCGCGCTCCCGATCTCCTTCGCGACGGCGCTGCCGAGCGCGTCCTGGACGTCGGCGAGCACCACCCGCGCGCCTTCCGCCGCCAGCCTCCGCGCGGTCCGCTCCCCGGTCCCGCGCGCCGCGCCCGTCACGATCGCGAGCTTGCCATCCATCGTCCCCATCTCAGTCTCCGGGGCCGGGCAGCGGAGGTGCGCCGCCGGGCGCGCACAGCCGCACCCAGGCGCGCAGCTCCTGCGGCGGTGCGCTGTCGTAGTCGGGATCGCCCGGCAGCACCACGCGCCAGGACTCGCCGTCGGACGTCAGGCGCGCGGGCCGATCGGGGGCGTCCTCCAGCGACGCGGCGGCGGCCACGGCGTCGGCGGCGCGCGAGAAGCCGGAGAGGATGCGCAGCATCCCGACCGTCGGCGGGAGCAGCGCCAGCTCGCCCTTCGCGAACTGCACCAGCGCCTCGCCCGGGCGGCGCCACTCCGAGTGCACCGCCTCGCGATCGTCGTGCAGCGGCGTCTGGCCGCGGGGCATCGCCGCGACGAAGAAGCGCGTGTCGTAGCGGCGCGGCGGACCCTGTGGCGTGATCCAGCGCGCCGCGTAGTGGATGCCGTCCACGGCGAGCCGCAGGCCCTCGGCGCGCAGCGCGTCGGCGAGCCGCGCGCGCCCGGCGTCCACCTCGGCGCGCAGCTTCGCGAAGTGCTGCGTCGCGGCGGGCGAAGAGAGGTCCACGAGGTGTCCGCTCGCGGTGTCGACCGCGAGCAGCACGCCCGCCTCCTCGAAGGTCTCGCGCACCGCGGCCACCCAGTAGGCGAGCCCGCCCCGCGCGAGCCCGAGGCGTCGGCTGGCCTCCTCGTCGCCGAGGCCCGCGCAGGCCGCCTCGACCTCGGGCGCTGCGTCCGCCGGGTCCACGCCGCCGCCCGGGAACACCGACATGCCGCCCACGAAGGCCGATCCCGCGCGGCGTCGCAGCAGGAGCACGTGCAGGTCCGGGCGGTCGTCGAGCAGCATGATCGTGGCGGCGGGACGCACGGGCACCGCCGCGCCCGTTCTCGGCGCCTCGCTCACAGGTGCGCCGACTCGAAGCGGCGCAGCACCGTCTCCGCTTCGCGCATGATCCGATCGATCAGCTCCTTGCAGCTCGGCAGGTCGTCGATCAGGCCGGCCACCTGACCGCCGGCCATCACACCCGAGCGCAGGTCGCCCTTCACCATCGAGGCGTGCAGCAGCATCGGCGTGTTGGCCGCCATCAGCGTCTGGCTCCAGGTGAGCTGCTGGCTCTTGCGCATCGCCAGCGCCTCGCGCAGCAGGTCGCGCCAGGGCGTGCCGGACATGCGCTGGAAGCGCACGGCGTTCCGCAGCGCGCGCGGCCAGCGGGTCAGCGGCCCCGTGCGCAGCAGGCGCTCGATGAAGGGCGTGCGCAGCACGCGGTGCGCCCAGCCGTCGACCTCCTTCGTCACCACGGTGTCCGTCACGCCGGCCGCGAGATACAGACGCTTGATGGCGTCGGGCACCGGCGAGTCGCTCGTCAGCAGGAAGCGCGTGCCCATCGCGATGCCCGCGGCGCCATAGGCCAGCGCCGCGACGAGACCGCGTCCGTCGAAGAAGCCGCCCGCCGCGATCACCGGGATGTCCACCGCGTCGACGACCTGCGGCAAGAGGACGGTCGTCGCCACGTCGCCGACGTGGCCGCCCGCCTCGGCGCCCTGCACGATCACCGCGTCGGCGCCCCAGGCGGCCACCTTCTCCGCATGGCGCTTCGCGCCGATCGACGGGATGCAGACGAGCCCGCCGTCCTTCAGGCGCTTCAAGAGCTTCTCCCCCGGCGCCATCGCGAAGGACGCGACGCGGACGCGCTCCTTCACCATCAGCTCGGCGCGCTCCCACACGTCGGGCGCGTCGGAGCGCAGGTTCACGCCGAAGGGGCGCGAGGTGCGGTCCTTCGTCTCCGCGATGGCATCCGCGAGCGCCCGGAAGTCGAGCGTCGCCGACGCGATGATGCCGAGCCCGCCGGCGTTCGAGGTCGCCGAGGCGAGCTTCGCCGCCGCCACGTAGCCCATGCCGGTCTGCACGATGGGAAACTCGATGCCGACCAGATCGCAGAGCGACGTGCGCAGCGCGGGGTGCATGGGGCGAAGCCTCGGGGGCGGGAAGCCGGCAATGCTAGGACCGCGCCGCGAGCGCGGCCAACTTCGAGTGAAACTTCAAGGAAGCCCGCGCTGGAGCAGCTCGCGGTAGAGAATCTGGGAGAGCACATCCGCCCCTGCGCGGTTCGGGTGCAGGCCGTCCACGCTGAGGCCGCGCGGATCGAGGCCCGTCGCGCGGAACGCATCCAGCAGGTCGATCCAGGGCAGCTCGGGGCTCTGCGCCGCGCTCTCGCGCATGCGCGCGTGCAGTCCCTGGTGCGCATAGCGATCGAAGGGCGCGTCGAGCCCGGGCAGGAGGAACACGAGGATGCGAAGCCCGGTCTCGTCGTGGATGCGCGCGAAGGCGGCGAGGCCGTCCGCCAGCGGGTTCCGGGGCGCGGCGGCCGCGCCGCCTGGCCCCTGCGGCGCGCTCGCGGACCCGAGCGCCCGCGCGCGCTGCGTCACCACGAAGGCGAGGCGCGAGACGCGGGTCAGCGCGGCGAGCGGGCCTTCCGTCCCGGCGCCGCCGGCGCGCGCCTGCTCGAGCCGGCGTGCGATGCCGCCGTCTGCGCGGGCGTCGAGGTCGTTCAGGCAGATCAGCACGAGCGCGAGATCCGGCTCGAAGGCGAGGCCGCGCCGCTCGAGCAGACGCGCCTCCTGCACCGGGTGGTAGCCGCCGACGCCGAGGTCGAGCACGCGCACCTCGGGCCGGCCGGCGTCCGCGAAGCGGCGCTCGAGGCGCTTCGGCCAGGTGTTCTCCAGCAGGGGGATGCCGTTGCCCGCGGTGGTCGAGTCGCCGAGCGCGACGATGCGGATCTGGCCCGCGGGCTTGTGCAGCGGCATCTCGACGTCGCGGAAGCCGAAGGAGTTGGTGGCGAAGCCGCGGTGCAGCGCGTCGTACGGCTCGTCCTCGGGACGCAGGTTCGGGCGGTACTCGTAGCCGAGCACCGGATCGTCGGAGATGCGATAGCTCGGAAGGTGCAGTGGCTCCAGCGGATGCGGCGGGACGTCGAGCACGCGCACGGCGATCTCGGCGAGGGCGAGGCCGGTACACAGACCGAGGATCACGAGCCACGCGCGGCGCACGGGCCGGGACGGTAGCTCCGAGCTCCACTTCCCTACGCCCGCGCGGCTCGCGTGCTACTCGTGCCGCCATGACCCGACCGGTCGCCTTCGTCACGGGCGCCTCCCGCGGCATCGGCGCCGCCACCGCCCTCGCGCTGGCGGGCAAGGGCTACGACGTCGCGATCGCCGCGCGCACGCTGCACGACGGCGAGCGGCACGAGCACGGGGACGCGGCGGGCGGTGCGCCGCTGCCGGGCAGCCTCGATGCCACCGCCGCGCGCCTGCGCGACCTCGGCGCGCGCGCCCTGCCCTTGCGCCTCGACCTGCTCGACCCGTCCTCGCTCGACGCGGCGGTCGCCGAGTGCGAGAAGCAGCTCGGGGCCATCGACGCGCTCGTCAACAACGCCATCGTGCAGCTTCCCGGCATGATGGCGCGCGCGCTCGAGATCCCGCTCGATGCGTTCGCGCGGATCCTGCAGGGCAACGTCGTGGCGCAGCTCCAGCTCGTGCAGCGCGTGCTGCCCGGCATGCTCGCGCGCCGGCACGGCGCGATCGTGAATCTGGTATCGGCCTCGGGCGCGATGGATCCGCCCGCGCCGACCGGCGAAGGCGGCTGGGGCTTCGCCTACTCCGCGTCGAAGGCCGCCTTCATGCGGCTCACCGGCGTGCTCGCGGTCGAACACCGCGGCAGCGGCGTGCGCTTCTTCGACGTCGAGCCGGGCTTCGTGCTGACGGAGCTGATGCAGCAGAGCGCGCTGCGCTCGGGCTTCGCAGAGCGCTTCGGCGGCGCGCCGCCCGAGGTCCCCGCCGCGGTCATCGCGTGGCTGCTCACCGACCCCGCCGCCGCGTCCTGGCACGGCCGCATGGTGTCGGCGCAGAAGCTCTGCAAGGAGCTCCGCCTGGTGTCGGGCTGGCCCGTGCCGCGCCCCAGCGGGGACCGAGTTCCCGACGACGGCGGCGCCTGACGCGAACATGACGCCAGGATGAACGCGCGGCTCCCGGGAGCCGAGCCCGACGGGATCGCGGGTGCAAACGTCCGGATTCGCGCTGGTGTCCAAGCCGGCCAAGACGACCCTGGACCCTCCCGAGGACGACTTGAACTGCGCGGATGAAAGCGGCGCGGAGGCAGTGCTGCGTCTGCCGGCTGCACTCGGGCTCGCGCTCGCCCTCGCGGCGCTGCCCGTGGCGGCTCGCGCGGCCGAGTCGATCAGCGCTCCTCCGTCGATTCCCTCGCCGCTGGCGCTGGAGCAGGCGCTCGAGATCTTCCGGGCGCACGGCTTCGACCTCCTGCTCGCCGACGCCGCGGTGAGCAGCGCCGAGGGGGATCTCGCCATCGCGTCGGCGTTTCAGAATCCGGCCGTCGGCGCGTCCAGCGGGCATACGTTCACCTACGACACGAACCACTGCGCGGACCACGGCTGCTCGGACACCCCGTGGACCGCGAGCCTCTCGGATCAGGGACTGGTGACGGACCTGATGATCGGCAAGCGCCGGCTCCGCAGGGATGCCGCGGAGGCTGCGCTGCGTGCGGCGCGACTGCAGCGCGCCGACGCCGCCCGCACGCTCGACGCGCTGCTCGAGCAGCAATGGGTGCAGACGGTGGTCGCCGGGGCCCTGCTGCGCACGGCCCAGCAGGCCGCCGCGGCGTCGGCGCAGACCTCGCAGCTCGTCGACCTGCGCTGGCACGCGGGCGATCTGTCCGAGGCGGACGCCGCGCGCGCAGAGACCGCGAAGCTCGAAGCCGACCAGAGCGTCGACGAGACCCGGCGGCAGCTCGAGGAGGCCAAGTCCCAGCTCGCGTTCCTGCTCGGCGAGCGCTCGGGGCATCCCGAGTTCGAGGTCGCGCCGGAGCTGCCCTCCTGCGTGGCCCCCGCGACGCTCGCGGACGCCACGCCGCAGGATCTCCTCGCGCGCGCCCGCCAGCGCCGCGCCGACGTGGCCGCGGCGCGCGCCCAGCTCGAGGCGGCGGAGCACTCGCTCGCCCTCGCGAAGCGCTCGCGCATCCCCGACATCTCGCTGAACGCGGGCTACCAGCAGGAAGGCCACGGAGACTCGGCGATCCAGCCGCCCACGGCCACGCTCGGCGTCTCGCTGCCCCTGCCCCTCTTCTACCGCGGCCAGGGGGAGATCGAGAAGGCGGAAGCGGGCGTGCGCGCGCAGCGCATCGCGGCCGACAAGCTCGACGCGCAGCTCAGCAGCGAGGTGTCCCAGGCATATGCCGCCTGGCAGTCCGCTCGCAGCCGCGTCGAGCGCATGCAGGGGCGCATGCTGGAGCGCTCACAGCGGGCGCTCGATCTCGTCGACTATCAATACAAGCGCGGCGCCGCCTCTCTGCTGGAGCTGCTCGACGCGCAGCGCACCTGGGTGTCCACCCAGGCCGCGTACCAGCAGAACGTCGGAGACTGCTGGATCGCCCTGTACCAGCTCGAAGCCGCCTCGGGAGAGGGTTCGACCTCATGAGAATCCGTGCCTCGGTCCCTGGTCTGCTGGCCTGCGCCGCGCTCGCGGCCTGCACGAGCCGCGAGGCGCCCGGTCCCGACGCCGGCGCGCAGGTCGACGCCCAGCGCGTCACCCTGCCGACCGACAGTCCGCAGCTCTCGTCGCTCGAGACCTCGCCCGCGCGGACCGCCGCGCCGGCGCCGCTGCGCTTCAACGGCCGGCTGGCCTGGAACGAGAGCGCCACCGTGCGCCTGTACTCGGCGTTCGGCGGGCGCGTGACCCGCGTCGAGGCGGAGGTCGGGCAGCTCGTGCACCGCGGCGACGTGCTCGCCCGCATCGCCTCTCCGGACTACGGCCAGGCCGAGGCGGACGCGCACCGCGCGGCCAGCGAGCTGCGGCTCGCAGAGCGCACCGAGGCGCGCGCGCGCGACCTCTTCGAGCACGGCGCCACCTCGCGCCGCGAGCTCGACGCGGCCGAGGCCGACCTCGAGCGCGCGCGTACGGAGCGCGAGCGGACCGTCGCGCGCCTCGCCGCCTACGGGGGCAGCGACGGCGCGGTGGACGGCAGCTATGCGCTGCGCGCGCCGATCGACGGCGAGATCGTCGAGCGCAACCTGACGCCGGGCCAGGAGGTGCGCCCGGACCAGATGCTCGCCGGGACGCCCGCGCTCACCGCGCCGCTGTTCACGCTGACCGACCCGACGCGGCTGTGGGTGGTCCTCGACGTGAACGAGCACGACGCCTCGCTGGTCCGCGCCGGCCAGACCTGCTCCGTGCGGCCCCACCTGTCCGAAGAGGCTCCCTTCACGGGGACGATCGAGAGCATCAGCCAGTTCCTCGATCCGACGACGCGCACGGTCAAGGCGCGCGCCTCGCTCGCCAACCCGGGCCGACGGCTGCGCGCCGAGATGCTCGTCAGCATCGAGGTCGCTCCGCCCTCGGAGCAGGTCGTGCAGGAGGTGCCCTCGAAGGCGGTCTTCATCGACGGCGAGAAGCACTACGTGTTCGTACAGGCGGGCCCCGGGCAGTTCGAGCGCACGGAGGTGCGGATCGGCTCCGAGCACGACGGACTCCTGCAGATCCAGCAGGGGCTCGACAGCACCCGACCCGTGGTCAGCGATGGCGCGCTGCTGCTGGAGAAGATCTACCGGGATCACCTCGGGTCCTGAGTCTCCATGATCGCGCGTCTCGTCCAGTTCGCGTTGCGACAGCCGCTGTTCACCGTGGTGATGGTCGTGCTGTTCGTGGGCGCCGGCCTGTTCGCGTTCGCGAACCTGCCGATCGAGGCCTTCCCCGACGTCTCCGACACGCAGGTGCAGGTGATCACGCTCTACCCCGGGCGCGCACCCGAGGAAGTCGAGAAGCAGGTCACCATTCCCCTCGAGATCGCGCTCGCCGCGGTGCCGCACGCCGTGCGCGTCTTCTCGCACACGCAGTTCGGCCTGTCGTTCATCGTGCTCACCTTCGACGACAAGGTCGACGACTACTTCGCCCGCGCGCGCGTGCAGGAGCGGCTCTCGCTCGCGGACCTCCCGCCGAACGTCGAGCCGGACCTCGCGCCGCTCGCGACGCCGATCGGCGAGCTCTACCGCTACCGCCTCGTGGGCGACGGCTGGAGCCCCCGCGATCTGCGGGCGCTCGAGGACTGGACCGTCGAGCGCTACCTCAAGCACGCCGACGGCGTGGCCGACGTCGTCAGCCAGGGCGGCTCCATCAAGCAGTACGAGGTGCACCCGGACATGGGGCGCCTCAAGGGCTACGGCATCACCCTCGAGCAGCTCTTCGCGGCGCTCCAGCGCGGCAACGCGAACGCCGGCGGCTCGTACGTCGAGCGCGGCGCGCAGCAGTACCTGATCCGCGGGATCGGCATGCTGCGCAATGCCCAGGACATCGAGCACATCGTCGTCTCCTCGCACACGGGCACTCCCGTGCTGGTGCGCGACGTCGCGGACGTCGAGATCGGCTCGGTGCCGCTCCAGGGGATCGTCGGGCAGGACGACGACGACGACATCGTCAACGGCATCGTCCTGATGCGCAAGGGCGAGAACCCCTCTCGCGTGCTCGACAGCGTGAAGGAGCAGATCGCTCTGCTCAACTCGAAGATCCTGCCGAAGGGCGTGCAGGTCGTCCCCTACTACGATCGCACCTGGCTGATCGACACCACGCTGCACACGGTCTTCCACAATCTCGCGGCCGGCGCGATGCTGGTGACGTTCGTCCTGTACCTCTTCCTCGGCAACCTGCGCGCCGCGGCCATCGTGGCCTGCGTGATTCCCCTGGCCCTGCTCTCGACGTTCCTCGGCCTCACCTGGCGCGGAATCCCGGCCAATCTGCTCTCGCTCGGTGCGATGGACTTCGGAATCATCGTCGACGGCGCGGTGATCGTCGTCGAGAACGTCTTCCGCAAGCTCGCCGAGCGCGGCGAGGGCGCGGATCGCGAGACGGTGCTCCGGCTCGTCCAGAGCGGCGCGGCGGAGGTCGGGCGTCCCACCTTCTTCTCGATGCTGATCATCATCGCGGCGCACCTGCCGATCTTCACGCTGCAGCGCCACGAGGGGCGCATCTTCTCGCCGATGGCGTGGACCGTGACGAGCGCGCTGATCGGCTCGCTGCTCTTCTCGCTCACGCTGGTGCCGCTGCTCTGCGTGTGGCTCCTGCGCCGCGGCGTCCCCCACGAGGAGAACGCCCTCGTGCGAGCCTGCCACCGCATCTACGAGCCGGCGCTCGACTGGGCCCTGGCGCACGGGCGGCAGGTGGTGGCCTTCGCCGCGGCGGCGCTCGCCGTCAGCCTCGGGCTCGCCACGCAGCTCGGCACGGAGTTCCTGCCCGAGCTGAACGAGGGCACGATCTGGGTCAACACGACGCTGCCGCCGGGCGTCTCCATCGACGAGGCGCGGGCGCTCTGCGCCCGCATGCGCCAGATCCTGAGGCGCACGCCGGAGGTGCGCAGCGTGATCTCGAAGGCGGGTCGCCCGGAAGACGGCACGGATCCGAAGCCGCTCAACATGGTCGAGATCTTCGTCGACCTGGTTCCGCAGGAGCAGTGGACGCGTCACCTCTCGAAGGCCGAGGTCCTGCACGAGATGGACCGGAACCTCTCCGTGCTGCCGGGCCTCGAGATCACCTTCTCGCAGCCGATCCGCGACAACGTGCTCGAGAGCATCTCGCAGATCGACGGCCAGGTCGTCGTCAAGGTCTTCGGCGACGACGTGGATCGCCTGCACGCGAACGCGGATGCCATCCTGCACGCGGTGCGCGGCGTGCGCGGGGTCGCGCGGGCCTTCGTGGACCGCGCCGGGGACGTGCCCCAGATCGCCATCTCGATCGACCGCGATCGCGCCGGCCGCTACGGGCTCGACGTCCAGGACATCCAGGACGTGATCGAGAGCGCGCTCGGCGGAAAGGTCGCCACGCAGCTCTGGGAGGGGGAGAAGCACTTCGGCGTCGCGCTGCGCCTGCGCAAGGGCGAGCGCGCCGCCTCGCGCCTGCGCGACGTGCTGCTCGACACGCCCGACGGCGGCCACGTGCCCCTCATCGAGGTCGCGGATTTTCGCGAGACCGAGGGCGCCATGAACATCAGCCGCGAGAACGGGACGCGCGTCGCGGCGATCGGCGTGTTCATCGAGGGTCGCGACATGGGCAGCGTGGTCGCCGACATGCAGGCCCGCGTGCGCGCCCTCGATCTCGGAAAGGGGACGCTGGTCACCTGGAGCGGGGAGTTCGAGAACCAGGAGCGCGCCATGCGGCGGCTGTCGCTGATCGTGCCGGTCAGCGTGTTCCTGATCTTCGTCCTGCTCTTCAACGCCTTCAACTCGGTGCGCTCGGCGCTGCTGATCCTCGGCAACGTGCCCTTCGCCCTGATCGGCGGCATCGTGGCTCTCTGGCTCACCCGGATCCCCTTCAGCGTCTCGTCGGCGATCGGCTTCATCGCGCTCTTCGGACAGGCCGTGCTGAACGGCGTCGTGATGCTCTCCTGCTTCAACGACGAGCGCGCCGCGGGCCGCAGCGCGCGCGACGCGGTGCTCGTCGGCGCGCGCAAGCGCCTGCGCACCGTGCTGATGACGGCGCTGCTGGCGATGCTGGGCCTGCTGCCGATGGCGCTCTCGCACGGCATCGGGAGCGAGACGCAGCGGCCGCTCGCCATCGTGATCATCGGCGGCCTGACCTCGGCCACCCTGCTCACGCTGATCGTGCTCCCGGTCCTGTACCTGCTCACCGCGCGCGAGCCCCGCGCGGCGGGCGCCCTCGACACCGGCCCCCCGCCGATCGGGGTTCCGGACGAGGCGTAGGCGGGGCGCTTCTACCCGACTCTCTCCATCGGAAACGCATCCATCCCGCGGACGACGAGACTCGGGCGCCAGCGCAGCGCGTCGGGCTCGTAGCGGAGTCGCGGCAGGTGGGGCAGCAGCGCGCCGAGCGCGAGCCGGCCCTCGAGGCGGGCGAGGCTGGCGCCGAGGCACGAGTGGCGCCCGCGGCCGAAGGCGAGGCTCTCGCGCAGGTCGCGCGTCACGTCGAGGCGGTCGGGATCCTCGAACACCCGCTCGTCGCGCTGCGCCGAGCCGATGCCGAGCAGCACGAGCGATCCCGCGCGCAGCAGCTCGCCGCGGATCGCGACGTCCTCTCGCGGCACGCGGTTCAGGAACTTCCCCGGGTGCTCGTAGCGCAGCATCTCCTCGACCGCGTTCTCGAGCAGCCCCGGCTCGCGCGCCAGCTTCTCGCGCTCGGCGGGATGATCGATCAGCGCCTTCGCGCCGAGGTCGATCAGGTTCGTCGTCGTCTCGGCGCCCGCCACCAGCAGCACCTGGCAGAGCGAGAGCAGCTCGTCGCGGGTGAGCCGGTCCCCGGATTCTTCGGCGGCGAGCAGGCGCGACAGCAGGTCGCCGCGAGGCGCGCCGCGGCGCGCCTCGATCAGCTCGCCCAGATACGCGTAGAGCTCGTCGATCGCGGCCGCGCTCGACGCGTTCGCCGCGTCGTCCGCCAGCGGATCCGCCGCCAGGATCATGCGGTGCGCCCAGGCCGTGAAGCGGTCCTCGTCGCGTTCCGGCACGCCGATCAGCCGCGCGATCGTGATGACCGGGATGCGCTGCGCGAAGCCTTCGTGCAGGTCGAAGCGCTCCTGCTCGAGCAGCGGCGCGAGCGCACCGTCCACCAGCGCGCGAAGAGAGGGCTCGAGCGCGGCGATCGCGCGCGGCGCGAAGCCCTTGTTGACCAGCTTGCGCAGCCGCGCATGGGCCGCGCCCTCCTGGGTCGCCATGGAGCGCTCCGTCTCGCGGCGGAAGCGCTCGCGCGGATCGTCCGGCCCGAGCGGCTCGCGACCTTCCCAGAGCGTGATGTTCATGGTGAGGCGCTCGTCGGCGAGGAGCGCCGCCACGTCGGCGTGTCGGGTCAGCACGTGGATCGCGTGCGGCACGGGCAGTCGATGGATCGGAGCCTCGTCCCGCAGGCGCCGGTAGCTCGGGTGCGGATCCGCGTGGAAGGCGGGTGAGAAGAGGTCGAAGACCAGCGCTCCGGCGGGCGGCTCGTCACGGATCGAAAGCTGCGTCGTCACCGCGCGCCTCCCGTCTGCGCGCTCGTAGCGCGCGCCTGCGACGCTAGCAGGAAGAGCGCCGACGCCGTCATCTGCTCCGCGATCTCGGCGTGGCCGTAGGCGGTCGGGTGCACGTGGTCCACGAAAAGTTGCCGTGCCACTGCATCGGAAGAGTCGGACCGCATGCGCTCGCGCAGATCGATCCAGGGCGTCTCCTCGCGCGACATCACGCCGAGGAACTCGGCCTCGAGCGGCGTCGTGAGGCGGTGCGTGACCCCGTCGCGGTCGATCGCGGCGCGGAATTCGCTGCGCGCCTCGTCCGCACGCCCGAGCTGCTCGAGCAGCTCGGCGTGCTCGTAGCGCGCCATCGCGTGTTCCGGCGACAGCGCGATCGCGCGCTCGATCTCTGCCAGCGCCCGATCGGGCTTGCCCGCCTCGCGCAGCGCAGCGGCGGCACGCAGGGCCGCGTCGAACTCCTTCTGCTGTGCGAAGCCTTGCGCGTGGAACGAGAGCCCCGGCGGCCAGCGCAGGTTCTCGACCGGCAGTACGAACAGGATCGGCACGCCGGCCGCGCGGCCCGCCGCGACCATGGCCTCCAGGTTCGCGCGGTAGCGCTGCGCGGCGCGCGCCCGGAACGCCGCCGGCGGCGCCACGCGCTGCGACGCGGGCACGGCCTCGGGCACGAAGGTGGGGATCTCCCCGGCCTCGACGGCGGCTGCCTCCTCGCGCACGCGCTCCGTCTCCGTCGCGCGCAGCGCGCGGGTCCAGGCGTGGTCGAGCCAGGCGAAGAGAGCCGAGTGCGCGAGCAGCCCTGCGCGCAGCCGCAGCGCCGGCGAGAGCCCCGCCGCGGGACCCTCGGATCCGCCCAGCATCTCGTTGTGGCCGACGTAGACGACGACGAGATCCGGCCCGAGCGCGAGCGCCGTCGGCAGGAGCGCCAGCACGCGATCCGATGCGAAGCCCGCGCAGCCGAGGTTCAGCGCCTCGACGGAGCGGCCGGTCTGCCGTGCGAGCTCCGAGCCCAGCCGTGCCGGGAACGCGGCGTCGCCGCCGACGTAGAGCCCGTAGGCCGTCGAGTCGCCGAGCGCGACGACGCGCAGCGCACCCTCCGGCTTCTTCCTCGCGATCTCCGCGGGCCGGAAGCCCGGCAGCAGGAACTGGCGCCCCGCGCGCTGCCCGCGGCGACCGCGCAGGCCGACGCCGTCGTTCACCCAGTCCGGGCGGATCGCCAGGCGGCCGGGCGCGACCTCGACGAAGGGATCGACGCGCGGCTCGCGAGTTCTCGCGAAGAAGAGCAGCGGGTCGTCGGGCGGCAGTGCGCCGGCGAGACGCAGGCCCCCGTCGAGAGCCGCCAGCACGGCGAGCCCGATCGCCAGCGCCAGGAGCCCGCGCCCCCAGCCCACGCGGCTATCCGATCTGCAGCGTCGGGGTCGGGCGCTTGCGCAGCAGGTCGGCGTAGAAGTCGTTGCCCTTGTCGTCGGTCACGATGAAGGCGGGAAAGTCCTCGACTTCGATGCGCCAGATCGCTTCCATGCCGAGCTCCGGGTACTCCTGGACCGACACTTTCTTGATGCAGTGCTCGGCGAGGCGCGCCGCGGGACCGCCGATCGAGCCGAGGTAGAAGCCGCCGTGCTTCTTGCATGCGGCGGCTACCTGCGGCGAGCGATTGCCCTTGGCGAGCATCACCATGCTGCCGCCGCGCGCCTGGAAGAGGTCCACGTAGGAGTCCATCCGGCCCGCCGTGGTGGGACCGAAGGAACCGGACGCGTAGCCCTCCGGCGTCTTCGCGGGGCCGGCGTAGTAGATCATGTGATCCTTGAAGTACGCCGGCAGATCGCCGCCCGCATCGAGCTTTTCCTTGAGCTTCGCGTGGGCGATGTCGCGCGCCACGATCATGGGCCCGGAGAGCGAGAGGCGGGTCGCCACCGGGTGCCTCGAGAGCTCGGCCAGGATCTCGCGCATCGGCCGGCGCAGGTCGATGCGCACCACCTTGCCGGCCAGATCCTCGGACGTGACCTCGGGCAGGAAGCGCGCGGGGTTCTCCTCGAGCTGCTCGAGGAACACTCCATCGCGCGTGATCTTCGCCTTCGCCTGGCGGTCGGCCGAGCACGAGACGCCGATGCCGACGGGGCACGACGCGCCGTGCCGCGGCAGGCGGATCACCCGCACGTCGTGGGCGAAGTACTTCCCGCCGAACTGCGCGCCGATGCCGATCTCGTTGCACAGGCGCTGGACCTCGGCCTCGAGCAGCGGGTCGCGGAAGGCGCGGCCGAGCTCGTTGCCGCGCGTCGGCAGGTCGTCGAGGGCGCGCGCGCTGGCGAGCTTCACGGTCTTCAGCGTGAGCTCCGCGGAGAGTCCGCCGATGACGATGGCGAGGTGGTACGGCGGGCACGCCGAGGTCCCGATCGCGCGGACCTTCTCGCCCAGGAAGGCCATCAGCGAGGCGGGGTTGAGCAGCGCCTTCGTCTCCTGGAACAGGAAGGTCTTGTTGGCGGAGCCGCCTCCCTTGGCCAGGAACAGGAAGCGGTACTCGTCGCCCGGCACGGCGTAGAGCTCGAGCTGCGCGGGCAGGTTCGTGCCCGTGTTCTTCTCCGTGTAGAGGTCGAGGGGAGCGAGCTGCGAGTAGCGCAGGTTCTTGCGCTGATAGGTGTCGTAGATGCCTGCCGAGAGCGCCTCGGCATCGTCGATCCCCGTGTAGACGTCCTCGCCCTTGTAGCCGATCGCGATGGCGGTGCCGGTGTCCTGGCAGCCGGGCAGCACGCGCCCCGCGGCGATGTTGGCGTTGATCAGCAGCTCGAGGGCCACGAAGCGATCGTTCGCCGACGCCTCCGGGTCGTCGAGGATCTTGCGGAGCTGGGCCAGATGGCCGGGGCGCAGCAGGTGCGAGATGTCGTCGAGAGCCTGCGCGGCGAGGAGGCGCAGCGCGTCGCGGCCGACCTTCAGGATGCGTCGCCCGCCCTGCGGCTCCACGCGGACGTGGCGCGACGCCTCGTCGAGGCGGCGATAGGGGGTCTCGTCGTGCCCGTGCTCGAAGAGCTCCTGGTAGTGGAAGTCCGGCATGGCGCGGCAGGATATCGCAGCCCGGAGCGCGCGCGGACGCGCCGCCCGCCGTGCTCTCACGCGTTCGACACCTCCTCTACAATGCGGGGCCTGCATGCGAGAGTGCGCGTGAGCGAGACGCCCAGACCTTCCGGGACCGTCGTGGTCGTGCGCGACGCCGAGCCCGGCCTCGAGCTGCTCCTGCTCGAGCGCGTGCCGCGCGAGGGCGAGCCGGGGCCCTGGGTGTTCCCGGGCGGCAAGGTCGACGCCGCGGACCTGCGGCCCGGAGAGGACGAAGTCGCCGCGGCCCGCCGCGCCGCCGCGCGCGAGGCGCGCGAGGAGGCGGGCCTCGCGCTCGCCGTCGACTCGCTCGTGACGATCTCGCGCTGGATCACGCCGGAGATCTCGCCGAAGCGCTTCGACACCTGGTTCTTCCTGGCGCGGCTCTCCGGCGCGGCGGAGGTGCGCGTCGACGGCGCGGAGATCCGCGCACACCGCTGGCTCACGCCCGCCGACGCCCTCGCGCTGCACCACGCGCAGAGCGTGCGCCTCGCCCCGCCGACCTTCGTCACCGTGAGCTGGCTCGCGTCCCACCGGCGCGCCGCGGAGGCCGCGCGCGCGCTCGGCGGCCGCAGCATTCCCACCTTCCGCCCGCGCATCGTCCGCCTCGAGCACGGCGCCGTGATGCTCTATCCGGGCGACGCGGGCTACGAGCCGCTCGACGCGCAGGCCCAGGGGCCGCGCCACCGGCTCTACGCGCTGAGCGAGGGCTGGCGCTACGAGCGCGACCTCGCGGAGGCGCCTTGAGCATGGCCCGAGTTCTCGCGGAGCTGATCGACCCGGCGCATACCGCGCTCGTCACGCAGGAGTGTCAGGAGGGCGTGATCGGGGAGAGCTCCGCCTTGCCGGGCCTCGCGGAGGGCGTCGCGCGGGTCGGCATGGTCGAGAACGCCGCGCGGCTCGCGCGCGCGGCCCGCGCGGTTGGCGCGCGGGTGATCCACTGCACGGCCGAGCGGCGCAGCGACGGCCTCGGCGCGAACCGCAACGCGCGCCTGTTCCAGTACATGGCGAAGGCGAAGACGCCGCTCCTGCCCGGCTCGCCCGCCGCGCGCCTCGTCCGGGAGCTCGGCCCCGAGCCGGGCGATCTCGTGCTGGCGCGGCTCCACGGCCTCTCGCCGTTCCAGGGCACCGAGCTCGACTCCGTGCTGCGCAACGAGGGCGTGCGCACGATCGTCGGCGTCGGCGTGTCGGTCAACGTGGCGATCCAGAACTTCGCCTTCGACGCCGTGAACGCCGCCTACCAGATGGTGATCCCGCGCGACGCCGTGGCGGGCTTTCCGGCCGACTACGTCGAGATGGTCTTCGCGAACACGCTCGGCGCGATCGCGACGCTGACGACGACCGAGGAGATCGCCGCGGTCTGGGAGACTCGTTAGAGAGTCGTCAAGCGGGTGCCAGCCGCAGCGGGAAGTGCTCCAGCGTGCGCAGCGCCGTGGCCGGCGCCCAGGCCGGCGCGGGACCCGCGAGCTCGATCCGGGCGAAGCGGCGCAGCAGCGTCTCGAAGGCCACCTGGCCCTCCATGCGCGCGATGCTCGCGCCGAGACAGAAGTGCATGCCCCAGCCGAAGGTCAGGTGCCGGCTGTTCGCGCGCGTCACGTCGAAGCGGTCGGGGTCCGGGAACTGCGCGGGGTCGCGGTTCGCGGACGACAGGCTCACGTGGATCATCTCGCCCCTCCGCAGCGCCAGACCCGCCAGCGTCAGGTCCTCCCGCACGATGCGCGAGAGGAAGATGATCGGCGGCTCGTAGCGCAGCATCTCCTCGACCGCGCCGGGCAGCAGGCCCGGCTCGCGGCGCAGGCGCGCCAGCTCGCCCGGGTTCGCGAGCAGCGTGAAGAGGCCGTTGCCGATCAGGTTGCGCGTGGTCTCGTGACCGGCGTAGAGGAGCTGCACGACCATCGCGACCAGCTCGTCGCGCGACAGGCGGTCGCCGCCCTGCTCCACCGCGACCAGCTCCGAGAGCAGATCCTCGCCCGGCCGCCGGCGCCGCTCCGCGATCAAGGCGCCGACGTAGTCGTCGAAGCCGCGCATGGCGGCGTCGGCGCCGCGCCGCGCCGCAGGGGTCGGCGTCGCGGTGGCCAGCGACAGCGCCGCCGTCCACTCGCCGACCTGGACGTGGTCGACCCCGGGGATCGCGAGCAGCTCGCAGATCACCTGCAGAGGCAGGCGCTGCGCGTAGGCGTCGTAGAGATCGACCTCGCGAGCGTCCGCGGCGGCGTCCGCCAGGCGCGCCGCGATCGCCTCGGTGATCGGCCGCACGCGCGCGACCTGCCGCGGGCTGAAGGCGCGCGATAGCAGCGCGCGGAGGCGATCGTGATCCGGCGGATCGAGGAACACCACGGTGCGCCGCACCCAGTCGATGTAGGGCCCCTCGGTCCAGCCCTGGTCCTCGTAGTAGCGGACGCCCATGGCGCCGAAGCGGCGGTCGAGCAGCGCGGCGAGCACGTCGGCGTGGCGCAGCAGCATCACCGTTCCGAGCTCGCGCACGCGCGCGGCGCGGGCGCCGGCCGCCACGAGCGGCGCGAGCGTGCCGTGGGGATCGCGGAAGTAGCGCTCGTCGAAGCGCAGCTCGGGCAGCGAAGCGGCGGCGGTCGCCTCCAGGGCCTCGGCCATCGGGACCTCCGGGCGACCTACGGAGTCGCGCGCTCCCGCATCACCTCGCCGGCGAGCCGCATCGCCTGCACCATGCGCGGCACGCCGAGGTACGGGATCAGGTGGATGAACAGCTCGACGACGTCGTCGGGCGCGTGCCCCAGATCGAGCGCCGCACGCACGTGGAGCTTCAGCTCCTCGGTGCTGCCCAGCGAGGCGAGCGCCGTCAGCGTGATCAGGCTGCGGGTCGGCAGGTCGAGGCGGCCCTCGCGGCCCCAGGCGTCGGCATAGCAATGCTCGACGCACAGCCGCGCGAAGTCGCGCCCAGCCTCGGAGGGCCACGCCACCCCGCCCCCGTGCTGCCGCCAGGCGGGCGTGAAGATGCGGTCGAGCAACGCCTCGGCGCGCGCGTTGCGGTCTTCGTCGGCCATGGACTCCCTCGCTCTCGCCGCCCCGCGCCAGTCTACTTCAGCAGCTCCGTGCAGCGGGAGAGCCGATCCGCGCGCAGGCGCCGCGTGCGGCGCAGCCCCCTCGCCCTCACCTCAGCTTCGCGATCACCTCGTCTGCGAAGCGCTTCACGGAATCCTGCTTGGCCTGCAGCGAGCGCGGGTCCGCGCCGTGGATCAGCCACGGGATCATCCACAGGTGCGTGACGCCCGCGTCCTCCATGCGTCGGAAGTGGTCGACGTCGAAGCCCTCCTTCGGCGCGCCGATCACCTCGAGCGGCGCGGCGGCGCGGCCGAGGCGGCGTCGCTCGGCCTCGATGGTCGCGATGCCGGCCTTCAGCTCGGCGATCGAGAGGATGTCGGGGATCCAGCCGTCGCCGAGGCGCGCGACGCGGCGCAGCGCCGCGGGCGTGCGGCCGCCCACGAACACCGGGATGTGACGGCGCACGCCGGGGCTCATCTGCACGCGCGGGAAGTCGTAGAAGCGGCCGTGGTGCTCGACCATCTCCCCGGTCCAGAGCTTGCGCAACACCTCCAGCAGCTCTCCGGCGCGCCGGGCACGGTGATCGAAATCCGCGCCGATCAGCTCGAACTCCTCGCGCATCCAGCCGAGCCCCATGCCCAGCGAGACGCGGTCGCCGGAGAGCAGCGCCGCCGTGCCGATCGCCTTGGCGAGCGTGAAGGGGTCGCGCAGCGGCAGGATGTAGACGCCCTGGTAGAAGCGCACGCGCTCCGTCACCGCCGCCATCGCGCCGATCGAGACCCACACGTCCGGGTATGGGTCCG
>Ga0335070_10002664_pt1 | contig 20735 bp, 13 predicted proteins | sample Lox_Sample_13_FD_206722 | JGI IMG/M metagenome (GOLD analysis project Ga0335070, IMG submission 206722) | Soil microbial communities from Loxahatchee National Wildlife Refuge, Florida, United States - Lox_Sample_1.3 | ecosystem: Environmental > Terrestrial > Soil > Wetlands | place: USA...
ATGCTCCACAACGAAGGCCTAACGACCCGCAACTGGACCTCTTACAACTTCCAGGTTCTGCGCGACGACGTGTACACGCTCGGCATCGATGGATCGGTCACCGGACATCGCGTCGCCCCGGTGCGATCTGCGTGTGCAGTTCTCGTCAGTTCTCAGAACAACGACCGCGACTGGCTGTACTACCAGCAGCAGACGATCTCCGCCGAAGGCTTCAGCGGTCAGGCCTTCAGCCCGTTCGTGCCGCACACCGTGCGCGCCCACGAGACGAAAACCTGCACCGATTGCCATGTTTCCCGTTCCGGCGACAACAACGCCTGGATGGCGCAACTGCTGATGCAGGGCACGAACTTCATGAATTTCATGGGCCGTTACGTCTTCGTCGCCACCGGAAAGTCGGGGTACGCGGCGGTCGCCGTGGCGGAACATGATGAACCTCCAGCCGTGATCGGCAGCGATTTCCAGAAGGTTGCGTATCCCGATGACTATGCGCGCCATCAGTCCGATCGTGAGGAACTGCGCGAGGCCTATGAACACGGCGGATCGGAAGTTCTCGACGTGCAGGCCCGCGGCGAATATTTGTATGCTGCCATGGGCGAAAGCGGCCTGCGAATCTACGACATCGCCAACATCGACAACAAAGATATCTCCGAGCGCATGATCACTTCGCCCGTCTCACCGCTCGGACAGAAGTTCTATCTCCCGACGAAATACGCAACGGCGGTGGCAACGCCCACCACCCTCGGCGTAGACCCGTTGCGCTCGCACCTGAAGGAAAATGAGGAGCAATCGGCGCATCTGCTATATGGCTTCCTCTACGTTGCCGACAGGTACGAAGGCTTGGTCATCGTTGGCGATCCCAACCTGAAGAGCAAGAGTCCCGGCGTCGGCACTCTACTCGACGGCAATCCTGCCAACAATTTTCTGAAGCGGGCGCTCGCCTTCAACCCGGATGGAGCACTTAACGGAGCCCGGCGGATCGCGATCGCCGGCACTTATGCCTACGTGCTCTGTGACCGAGGTTTGGAAGTCGTCGACCTCGACAATCCGCTGCAGCCACGTATTACGGCTGAAATCGGAGAACAGGTCCTCAGAGACGCTCGCGGAATCGCCATCCAGTTCCGCTACGCGTTTGTCGTCGATCGCGAAGGCCTCAAGGTTCTGGACGTCACCGATCTCAGCCACCCCACGCCGGTCCGCGGCGCCACCGTGCCGCTCGATGACGCGCGCAACCTGTATGTCGCTCGCACCTATGCTTATGTGGCGGCAGGCCGGCAAGGTCTGGCAATTGTAGACGTCACCCGTCCCGAGCAGCCGCATCTCGATCAGATGTTCACCGCGAGCGGTTCACTCAATGACGCGAACGATGTAAAGCTGGCCATGGTCAGCTCCAGCCTCTTCGCTTATGTCGCCGACGGGAGGAATGGTGTGCGGGTCGTGCAACTTTTCTCGCCCCAAACCGTGCCGGGATTTCTGGGTTTCAGTCCGCGCCCTGCACCCAAACTGATCGCATCGTACCGTACCAAGGGACCCGCGCTCGCGATCTCCAAAGGCATCGACCGTGATCGCGCAGTCGACGAAAGCGGGAATCAGCTCGCTGTCTTCGGCCGCCGCGGCGCGCGCCCGTTCAATCGCCAGGAATTGGAGCGGATGTACTTGAAGGATGGAAAACTCTACACAGTCACCGATGATCCACCTGATGCCGTCGTGGAATCCTCAGCTTCTTCTGCAAACCCACGTCATTAGCATCCCCTGGAAGCCTTCACGGTTTCGACAACTGAGAAATCCCCCGCAGCTCTGGAATCGTGTAGGTCCCTTTCGTACGCTTCGATTTCGACCAGTCGTGATACTGGTGGCATTCGAAGCAACGTCCTTCCGCCGCCTCATGCGTCGCGCCGCCTTCGCCATGGCAACTCCTGCAACTCGCGATCCCCGCAACCAGCACATCGGAAGTCTCACGACTGTTGATCGCTTTCAAATGGCAACTCCCGCATGCCACCGCGCGATGGGCGTGATGATCGAATTCCGCATGCTGCAACCAGCGCGGCGCGATTTGCGATTTGGCGACCTCCATTTGCCCATTCGCGCCAGGGGTGAGCGCGTGACACTGCTTGCATGTCTTGCGATGGAGGAGCCACTCGGCGTCTTCGACGCGGAAGCGTACCCACTCATCTGCGTTGCGCGCAATCTTCAGGGCATTGGGACGCTCCGGCAACTCGCGATCGATCTTCTCCACCTCGTGCACCGATGACGGGTGCGCGGCGATGTACTCTCCGAAACGCACCCCAAGGAATCGGCGAACCACTTCGGGCTTGTCGTGCGGAACCTGTTCTTCTCCAAAACGCTTGTCGAAACTCAGCAGATGGCAGCCAGCGCAATTCCTGGCGAAGCTGGGCGGGGCCATGTAGGCGGGTGCTCGGATCCAAGCCGCTGCCGGTGCGTCCGATTGATCCACGTGCGTCGCGTCGTACTGCACTTGCGCGGCGCTTCCCGCGTAAGGCAGAGCGTCCATAACGCCCGCCGGCCGGTGGCAATCGTCGCAGCTCATCTGGACGCGCGTCTGGTTCGGTCCAATCAGGTTCGGCTGCATGTGAACATAATGGTTCAGCTTTATCCGTCCCGGATCAGACGCGCCCGTTCGCACCGCGCGAAACTCCGGATGTTTGCTCTCAAAGCCGGTAATCGCAGCCTCGAATTGCGATGCTCCCGACCTCGTCTGCAGATCGGAATGGCATTGCGTGCAATTGAAGTCAGCGGTCGCGCTCAGGCGCATCGCGCCTTTGTGTTCCGTGTGGCAGGACGAACACGACGGGGTGAGCTTCTGGTTGTCATGGTGAATCGGCCCGTCATGGCATGTCAGGCACGCCCTGTCTTCGACCGGACGAAAATACGCTCCCCCGGACTGAAGATGGCATACACCGCATTGTTTCGTGAATGCGGCGTGCGAGTAGGAGAGCGGCCCGCTGGAATACGCCCGTTGGCCGCCTTGAGCGCGCTGCACGAGGAACCACGCTAACACGATCACCGGCACGGCAATCGATAGCCACATCTTCCACCGTCGAAACCAGTGCGGCCGCGCAAAATATTCCAGATCAATGCGCCGGGCCAGTGCTTTCGTGGTTCGAGTCCGCCGAAGCATGTCAGTATCTCAGCGCCACCACCGCGTGAATTGCTCCCAGCAGCAACATAGCGTAAGAAAGCGGCACGTGCACGAGCAGCCATCCGTGCAGAAGGCGGTGCATGCGGCTCTGTTGATCCAGTTGCCGTTTTTCTTCCGAGATATTTTCAAGATCGTCGATGGCCGAATGCAATCCCGGAGGCAGCAGGATCCGCATTTGCCGGAACATGGCCCGGGCGCGATCGCCATCCGCCAGCGCGGCTCCGTGCGCTCCGGCTTTCGCCAGATACGGCTCGACTTGGCCGCGATAAAACTCGCGCAACTCGGCGCCGACCTTTTCATCGGCTTCCAGCCCTGACGCCACGGTTACATCCCAATTCGCTCCCGCGCTCGCTGCGACGGCGCGCTGCTGTTGCGAAGCCATCGTCACGTCCCCGTCGAGCGCAGCCCCCGCTTGCTCCACAACTTTCCACGCCTCTTTCGAGAGATGCTCCCGCACCCGATCAATCTGCTCGTAAATCGTTTCCATTGGCAAGCGTTCGGTCTGCAGCTGGGGCAGGTAATGCTGCAGAGCGGCGCCAACAATTCCGCTGACGAAGACCACGACGAATAGCCACATCAGACCGCGCGTCAGCGCGCCGCCGAAATGAAATCCACCATGCAACAGGATCAGTGGAAAACTCAGCGCGCCCAGCCAGAGATGTCCACGCATCCAGCGCGAGGCGCGCCCGATCCGCCAGATGGGAAATTTCTTTCGCAGGCCGAGCAGGCCCGCAAAAATCATCGCCGCGAAACCCGCGCTCCCGTACACCAATCCTAACCAGCTTCCGCCGGAGACATGCCCGCGCAGCGCGTACGGAACGTAGCCCGCCACCGACGCTACCAGCACAGCCGTCGAGAACCACAGCCATCCACGATGGGTTCCGTCGATGTGCACGCTCAGTTCCTCGGCAAGGGATTAGACTGCGCCATCAGACTGGAAAAGAAATCCGGGGGATTCACGCGGTGCGCCGCATCGTGGGGGCACGCATAAACGCAGCTCGGCTCGGCGTGATCGTGGCACAAGTCGCACGATGTGGCTTTCACGCGAGTGGTGGCAATTTTTCGACCCGGATTTTCCGGATCGTCCAACTCCACCGGGAATGGATGCATGTTGATATTTCCATAAGGACAATTACTCGCACACAGGCCACAACCGATACACCAGTCCTCGATGATCACTTCCAGCGAGTTGCGGCGGCGAATCGATCCGACCGGGCATCCCACCATGCACAGCGGATCACGGCACTGACGGCACGAAGTCGCGACCAGATACTTGTCGAACCTCAATCCCTCGCGCACCAGGCGGGTCACGCCATCGTGCGCGTCGGCGCACGCCCGTACGCATTGATCGCAGCGTGTGCACCGTTCCAGGTCGAGGACCAGCAAGCTCTGCGCCTCCATCAATCCTTGTGCCAGGAACTGATCGACGGGGACGTTCTGAATCTGCATGGTTCGCCGCCGGTTTTCTTCCAGACGGCTGTGCGCGACCGCTTCCAGGCTGCGCCGCACTTCGGGAAACTTCTCGAGCATGAGGTGAAAATCGTCGGCGGCGATGCGTACCGCTTCCACATGGTCTAAAGCGGTGCAGGTGGCCGATCGCGGCGTTCCCGAGAGCAGCGCCATCTCGCCGAAGTAGCCACCGCGCGCCAGGTAGGCAAGCACGAGTTCGCCGCCCGGACGTTCCTCTGCCACGCGCACAAATCCGATTCGAACCAGGTAGAAGCTGTCGGCCGCATCGCCCTGCCGGCAGATCACCTGTCCCGGGCTGAAGCGAATGAGTTCCACGTGCTCGCGCAGGTGATCGATGAAATCGGGCGTTAGCGACGCGAAGATTGGAATGCTCCGCAGGTGAGAGTCGAGCGCCCGCGTCCGGTAGTTGCGCTCTAATTGCGCGCGAAACGTCTTGTTGCGCTGCAAAATGTCGAGCACATTGCGCAGCATCTCGAGCATCACGCAGTCGGTCTTCGCTCTCACCGTCGCCGACCGCGGGTAATAGCTCATGCAGGTCATCTCGCCAAAGAGCTCGCCTGGCCCGAGTTCTGCCACCGGGCGGTCATACGGCAGATCAACCGATGCGTCGATCGGGATAAACGGACGGTCGCTCTCCTCGCTGCGGCGATCTTCGTCTCGCGGCGTCAGCAGGCTTTTGAGTCGGCTGAAAAATCCGCGGCTGCTCCCTTCGGTTTTGACATGCGCCACCGGACTCGCGAGAAAAACTTCCGCCGTTCCTTCGAGGATGTAGAACGCCGTCGACCCGAACTCGCCCTCGCGGCAAATGATTTCGCCGGGGCGATAGTGTCGCTTCACTACCGCTTTCTGATTCAATTGCAGAAACGTGCCCGAGACATTCTGGAAAATCGGCAGGTCGATCAACTCGCTCGGATCGAGCACGTCGCCCGTCCCCAGTTCCGTCCCGACAACACGCTTGTTGGTCAGCGCTCCCGTCGGACACGAAACCATGCACTCGCCGCACGAGACGCACGACGATTCGCCCATGGGCAGGTTGTTGTCGAACGAAATGCCCGCCTGGTAACCCTTTCCGCGCCGCGCCAGCACCGAGTTATGCCGGATGTCGTCGCACCCTCGGATGCAGCGGTCACACAGAATGCAAGCCTCATGATCCACGGCGATGACCGCCGAGGAATCGTCCTTCCCGCGTGGTGTTGTCCGCTTCGGAAAGCGCGATGCCTGAATCCCAGCGTGATCGGCCAGGCGCTCCAGTTCACAGTCACCCGAATGCTGCTGGCGGGCGCACGGCGAAGGGTGATCCGACATCAGCAATTCGACCAGCATGTCGCGAGACGCCTGCACGCCAGGGGTTGCGGTCTTCACGTTCATCCCCGGCTCAACCTGACGGATGCAGGACGCGGCAAAGACGCGCTGTCCCACGTCCACCACGCACACGCGGCAGACGCCCACCGGACTCTCGTTTTGCTGATGACACAACGTGGGAATGGAGATCCCGCACATTCGGGCGGCGTCAAAGATCGTCGTCCCCACGGGAACCGAGACATTTTGCCCGTCGATGGTGAGTTGTACCGCGGGAGTCGCTTTCGTGCTCAACCGCGTCCTCCCTGGAAGCAGACGCCCGCCGCGCAACGCTTGTTCTGCAGGTGCTCGTTCACGACTTCGGGAAAATGTTTCAGCACGGATGCGATGGGCACCGGAACCACCTGCCCCAGTCCGCAGATCGACGTCAGCTTCATCGCGCTTGAAAGCTCATCGAGAAGTTTCACGTCGCCCTCGCGCGAGCGGCCCTCTGTCCAACTGGTCAGCATCTCGACCATTTTTTGCGATCCCATGCGGCATGGAACGCATTTTCCGCACGATTCATTGCGGTAAAAACGTACCGCATTCAAGGCCATGTCGAGCATGCACCGCCCCTGGGCGCAAACAACAATGGCGCCTGAGCCGACCATTGATCCTGCAGCCGCGACCGCGTTCCAATCCAGCGGGAGATTCGTCATCGAGGCGGGCAGATATCCCGACGACGGCCCCGACGGCGCGAATGCCAGTAGTTGCCGCCCACCCTCCACTCCGCCGGCGTAGCTGTTGATCAATTCCGCATATGTCGTGCCCATCGGCACTTCGAAAATTCCCGGATTCTTCACGTCGCCGCTGATCCCGACGAACTTCACGCCCACCGATCCGTTCGCCCCCTGCGCTTTGTACCAATCCACTCCGCGCGCGAGAATCGTGGTCGCGAGCGTGAACGTCTCGACATTGTTGATAGCCGTCGGCTGGTTCCACAATCCATTCGTTCCCGGAAATGGCGGCTTGTTGCGCGGTTCCGCGCGCTTTCCTTCGATCGCCTCGAGCAGTGCGCTTTCTTCGCCACAGATGTAACCACCCGGACTGACGAATATCTCGAGATCGAACGACAAGTCTGATCCCAGAATCCTGGCTCCCAGCAATTTCTCCTGGTAGCAGCGCCGGATCTCGCGTTCCAGAATCTCTTTCGGCTCTTCGTACTCGTGACGGATATACAGAATCCCCTGTGTCGCTCCCGTCACCAGACCGGCGATGATCATGCCTTCTACCAGCAGCCACGGGACGGTTTGCATGATGAAGCGATCTTTGATCGTGCCGGGCTCGCTCTCGTCCGCGTTACACACGATGTACTTTCCTGCGCCGGTCGCATTCCGCACGATCTCCCACTTCATTCCGGTGGGAAATCCCGCGCCCCCCATCCCGCGCAATGCACTCGCTTTCAACGCGGCGATCACGCCCATGAAATCCCGCGTCTCCAGCAGCTTTCGCAGCACTGCGTAGCTCGCCTTGCCCTGGTACGGATCGCACGCGACAGAAGCCTGTAAATGCTCGCGTGATTCGGGAGGCAATTGGCCTCCCGAAAGCAGTTCGCGCACTATGCCGATCGTCGCGGCGCTGGTGGCCCCTGAATAGATGATTCCATTTACGCTTACCGCGGGCGCCTTGTCGCAGCGCCCGAGGCACGACACGTCACCCACAACGACGTCTTCCGCCCGCGCACCACCGAATGCCAACTGCAAAGCAGACTTCAGCTCCGGCCCGCCCCGCAGATGGCAGCTCATGTCTCCACACACGCGCACCTCCGCGCACGGTGGCGGCGTCAATCTGAAATGAGGATAGAAACTGACGGTAGCGTGAATCTGGCTCAGCGGAACCTGGATCTTCCGCGAAAGCAGACGCAGCTGCTCGCCCGGCAGATATCCGAATTCCCGCTGGATGGCGTGAAGTTGTTCGTACACCTGGCCTGTCCCTGAATGATTTTCCGCGTGAGTTTTGAAATCTTAACTTGGAAAGCTGTCGCGACCGACGCAAATTTCGCACGCTAGTAACCTCGTCGCTACCTCTGAACCGTGCTATTTCTTGATTTCAGCGGCGAGGTTGGATATAGGTTGGGTCGCTGATCCTGCACAACTCACGCAATGGGGGATGGCTGCGCCTGATGCTCAGGACATGCACGCTTAGGCCTGCGGTCGAAGTGTGGTTCGTTGTGTGTGTAGTCACGCTCTCCCTCGCCCAGACCCGCGAACCGGCTCCCATCGGAAAATACAACGGCCCCGGCGGTTGTGCAGCCTCGAGTTGCCACGGCAGCATCGCGCCCAAGACGGTTCTCCGCATTCCGCAAAACGAGTACAGCATCTGGGCCGGGCAGGACAAGCATGCCCGCGCGTACGAGGTCCTTTCCAACGATGTCTCGATTCGCATCGGGCGGATCCTCAATCTCCAGGCTCCTCCCAACCAGAGTGAAAAGTGCCTCGCCTGTCATGCTCTGTCGGTCAAACCCGAACAGCGCGCGCAAACCTTCGACATCAGCGACGGCGTAAGTTGCGAGCACTGTCACGGTCCCGCGTCCGGATGGCTCGGACCTCACACCCTGAAAGATTGGGAGGTGAGAACCGGCGACCAGAAAGCGCAGCTTGGCATGATCGACCTGCGCGACCTTGCCATTCGCGCGCACAACTGCCTGCATTGCCATGTCGGCACCGAAGAGAAATGGGTCGATCATCAGATGATTGCCGCTGGGCATCCTGACCTCACCTTCGAACTGAACCTCTTCAGCGCCGTCATGCCGCGCCACTGGCGCGATTCGAAGGATATTGCCTGGTTTGGAACCAAGGAGTGGGCAGTTGGACAGGGCATGCAACTGCGCGACAGCTTGCGCCGTCTTGCCCACCGCGCTCGCTCCATGACTTGGCCCGAGTATTCGGAACTGGACTGTTTCGCGTGTCATCACAACCTGACTGCTCCGAAAGACAGCTGGCGGCAGGAAACCGGCTATGCCGGCCGCACGCCCGGCGTCCCCGCGTGGAATTCCGCGCGCTATGTGGTTTTCCGCTATGCCGCGATGGAAACCGATCCCGCCAACGCGAGCAAGCTCGAATCGGAAATTGCCACCCTGAGCGGCCTGATGGGTCAACTGAACGGCAACCGCGAGCAGATCGCAACCTCTGCCGATCGCGCCGCCGTTATCACTCACGACCTCGCGGCCAAATTGAACGCTCGCAACTACGACCTGGCATTCACAGTGCAAGTCATGCGCAAGATCGCCGGCGATTCTCAAACGATCTCGCAACAGGGGCAACGCGCTGCGGAGCAGACCACCATGACCCTCGACTCGCTTTACAACGTCTGCAAGCAGAACGGAATGCCCAATAGTGAGATCCAAAGCGCAATCGCGGCTCTGTTTCAGCAAGTGCAGAATCCGTCGGCCTACAACGGCCCAGCTTTTGCCGCGCAGCTTCAAAAGGTCGGATCCGCGCTCAGCAGAAGCGGCGCGCAAGCCGGGAAATAGTCTTACCTTTCACTGCCATGCCGAACTATGCCAACACGCCCGAACATCAGCGGTTGCGTGAGAAGTATTCCGGCCCGGTGCAGCCGTGGCGTAAATGGGGGCCCTACGTGGCCGAGCGGGCGTGGGGATCGGTGCGCGAGGACTACAGTCCCTACGGTACCGCATGGGACTTCCTGACTCACGACATGGCGCGCAGCAAGGCTTACCGCTGGGGCGAGGATGGCATCGCCGCAATCTGCGACCGCTACCAGGTGCTGATTTTCGCGCTTGCGCTCTGGAACGGTCGCGACCCCATTCTCAAAGAGCGGATGTTCGGCCTGACTTCCGATGAAGGAAACCACGGCGAGGACGTCAAAGAATACTGGTTCTATCTCGACTCCACGCCCACCCACAGTTACATGCGGATGCTCTACAAGTATCCGCAGGCCGAATTTCCCTATTCACAATTGCTCGAGGAGAACCGCCGTCGCTGGGGCGCGAACCAGCCGGAATACGAACTGCTCGACACCGGAGTCTTCGACGATGACCGCTACTTCGACATTTTTGTCGAGTACGGGAAAGCGTCGGAAGAAGATATCTGTATTCGTATCGAGGCAATCAATCGCGGCCCCGATACCGCGCCGCTCCACCTGCTTCCCCATCTCTGGTTCCGCAACCACTGGGGATGGAACGATCCGCGCGGCTCAGAGCCGATGATCCGCCTTGCCGGAAGCAGCGATAGCGTCTCCCTGTTGGCCGATGACTCCGACGCCAGTCCGCTGGCGAACCTGCAATTTAACTACAAACTTGGCCGCCGCTATCTCTACGGTCCCGTCGCTGCAAAGCCTCTCTTCACTGATAACGAGAACAATACGGTTCGCCTTTACGGCAGCGCCAATAATCCCAAACGCTTCGTCAAAGATGCATTCCACCGGCATATCATCCACGGAGAAGAAACGATCGAGCCTGCTGAGTGCGGAACCAAATCCTGTCTCTGGTACAAGCGCGATCTCGCGCCCGGAGAGTCCTGGGTCCTCCGTCTTCGACTTACCAAGGAGGTGGTGGCCGACCCTCTAGCCACCGTCGACCAGACCATCAGCCTTCGGCGCGCTGAGGCCGACCAGTTTTACGACACCGTTCATCCACCCAAGGCCACCGCAGAAGAACGCCGCATTCAGCGCCAGGCGCTCGCCGGCATGCTTTGGAGCAAACTCTTCTACTACTGGGATGTGAATCTCTGGCTCGAGGGGGACAATCCGAAGTTCCCGCCGCCCGACTCGCACAGACACATCCGCAATGTTCACTGGCGACACCTCAATTCCATGCGGATTCTCTCCATGCCCGACAAATGGGAGTTTCCCTGGTTTGCCGCATGGGATCTGGCTTTTCAGTGCCTCACCATCGCGCTCGTCGATCCCGCGCTTGCGAAGGAGAACCTCTGGTTGCTGCTCTTCGAGCAGTTCCAACATCCGAACGGGCAGATTCCCGCATACGAATGGGAGTTCTCTGATCTCAACCCGCCGGTCCATGCCTGGGCTTGCTGGAAGGTCTACGAACTGGAACGCGAGCGCACCGGCGTTGCCGATAGAGCGTTCCTCGAAAAATGCCTGCACAAAATGCTGATGAACTTCGCCTGGTGGGTCAACCGCGTCGACAGCGAAGGCAACAACGTCTTTGAGGGCGGATTTCTTGGGCTCGACAATATCGCGGTCGTCGATCGCGGAGAGAAGTTTCCGGGCGGTGCCATCCTGGAGCAGTCCGATGCCACCGGTTGGATGGGCTTTTTCTGCCTTTATCTGATGAAGATCGCGCTCGAACTTGCGCGCACCAATCCTGTGTACGAAGGTCTCGCCACAAAATTCTTCGAACACTTTATCTACATCGTCAGCGCAATGAAGAAAATGGGCGGCCGCGACTATCAACTCTGGGACGAAAAAGACGGCTTCTTCTACGACGTACTGCGCTATCCCAACGGCGAGTTTCACAAGTTCCGCCTGCGCTCGCTTGTCGGCCTCATTCCGCTCTACGCGATCTCTGTCCTGCAACTCGACGAACTCGATCCATTTCCCGTCTTCAAGAAGGATGTCGAGTGGTTCCTGAAAAACCGTGCCGACCTGGTGGGAGACGCTTGCTATCGCGAAGGCCAGAACGGCGACCGCTATGTTCTCTCCATCGCTGCGCCCGATCAGTTCGCGCGCCTTCTGCGGCGACTGTCGGACACGGCGGAATTTCTTTCGCCCTATGGTTTAAGAAGTATCTCTAAGTACCATGAGCAGCATCCATTTGAATTTGCGGGGCGTTCGGTCGGTTACGAACCAGGAGAGGCCGAGGTCAAGATCAAGGGCGGCAACTCGAACTGGCGTGGCCCAGTCTGGTTCCCCACTACCTATCTCCTGATTCACTCTCTGAAGCGCTTCGGGCAAGCCTTGGGCCACCAGTTCGAGGTGGCCGCCGACGGCCGCACGATTGCTCCCGGCGGATTCGCGGAGGACCTTGCCAATCGCATGATTGGCATCTTCAAACGCCGGGCGGACGGCAAACGCCCCTCATCGGGCGATTACACCAAGATGCAGAACGACCCGCACTGGCGCGATCTTATCCTCTTCCACGAGTACTATCACGGCGATTCCGGCAAAGGTCTAGGGGCGAGCCATCAGACCGGATGGAGCGGCCTGATCGCCAATCTCATCGACGAATGGCGGCGCTAAGATGGAGCTTCGGCGTCGCCTCACCTTCGCTCTCATTCTGTTGCTGGTCCTGATCAGCTTCAGCACGCTCGGATATCGCGCGCTCGGCGGCCCATCGGTCGGTTTGTTGCAGGCCCTGTACATGGCGGTGATCACAGTGGCCGGCGTAGGCTACGGCGAGATCGTCGAAACGGCGAGTCATCCCGCGCTTCGGATCTTCAACATCTTCATCGTGCTGTTCGGCGTCGCGATCACCGTCTACGTGTTTTCGATCGTCGCCGCCTTCATCGTTCAACTCGAAGTCAGCAATCCGTTCTGGAGACGCCGTATGCAGAGACATCTCGACGAGCTAAGCGACCATTTCATAGTTTGCGGCCTCGGAGATACTGCGCGAGCTGTGGTCACCGAGTTGCAGAAGACCAAGACGTGCTGTGCCGTCATCGAAATTTCCGAAGACAACCTTCGCAAAATGAAAGAGCTCCATGCAGACCTCTTTCATGAGTTGCCGTACACCATTGGAGACGCTACGGAAGAAGATGTTCTCGAAAAATGCGGATTGAGCCGGGCCAAGGGTCTTGTGACCACGCTGCCGGTCGACAAGGATAACCTGGTCATCACGGTGCTAGCCCGCCAGCGATTTCCGCGGCTGCGGATCGTCTCCCGCGCCACCGATCGAAAGTTTGCGGACCGCATGATGAAGGCAGGCGCGAACACCACCGTCTCGCCCAGTCAGATCGGAGGACTCCGCATGGCGAGCGAAGCCATCCGTCCCCATGCCGTGGGATTCCTCGACATCCTGATCAAGGAGCAAGGCAAAACCCTGCGCGTCGAGGAAATTGAAATTCACACCGCTTCCCCGTGGGCCAGCAAGCGTCTCGATCAGATCGATCTCAAGGGACGCATGAATCTCCTGGTTCTCGGTCTGAAACATCCCGCCGGCAGCGGCCTGCCCGAGTTTGTGGTCAACCCCTCGGATCACGCCACCGTCAGTCCCGGCGGCGTGATCATCGCGCTCGGCGACATGCTCGATATCGATCGTGCGCGCAGCGAAGCGTCCGTGAGTAGTGACGCTTACTGAAGTGGTTACCCAGGTCCACGACCGAAGTTTCTTGACTGGCTTGGCCATTGAGCGACAATCACCCAAGACTTCCCCTGCGACCCATTCACGATGTGGGAGATCCGTGTGTTCAAATCAACGTTATCCGTCGTTCTCTGTTTCCTTCTCGTCGGCGGGCCAGCGCTCGCGGCCGACAATCAACCGGCGGGCGAAATCAAAGCTCTCATTCCAGCCGCCGCCCGCAACGATCAGCCCGCCAAGGTCAAAGATGCACTGGCATGGAATGACCTTCTTCACACCGACGCCAAGGGACGCATGCGCGCCGGCCTGAGCGACGGTTCGATCCTCAGTCTCGGCTCGAACAGTGAACTGCGCGTCGTCCAGCACGACGCCGCCTCGCAGCAGACTTCCCTCGAAATGAATTATGGAAAGATGCGCAACCAGGTCGTCAAAATCACGCAGCCGAATGGCAAGTATGAAGTGAAAACCGCCAATGCGGTCATCGGCGTGATCGGTACCGATTTTTTTGTCGGCTACAACAACAATCAGACCACGGTCATCTGCTACACCGGCAAAGTTACGGTAACGCCTCTGCAAGGCGCCAAGGTCGTTAAAAGCGATAACGGCAGCACGGGGAGCAGCAATTCGGTCACTCTGGTCCCGGGCCAAATGGTCGTTATCGGTCTTGAGATTCCTCCCGGCGGCTACCAGCCTCAGTCCACGCCGCGCGATGTCGCTCGCAACAGCGTGGAAGATACCAACGTCCCCGGACAGGAAGTGGTTGGTAAAGCCTCCGGACATCTGGTGCGCAACGTCATCCTCGCGGTTGGGGTGGCCGCTGCTGGATGGGCGGTCGGGATCACGCAATTGAAGACGAGCACCCCGGCTCCTGCTCCTCCAAAGAATGGGTGCCCGAATCCGCAGAACCCGCGGTGCGGATAAACTGAAGCTCATCCTATCGTGCGATCCTTGACCCGATGGCTTTTGCGTCATGCGCACGCCGCCATCGCTTTTGCGGCGACTGCCATCGGGCTTGTTCTTTTCGCTTACTCCGGAATCGGCGCCAACCAGCGTGCCGGTTTCGTCTTTCTCCAAGACATCGAACAACGCTCGCTCGATCTCCGCTTCGCCATGCGTGGAAGGCGCGCTGTCGATCCGCGTATCGTCATTGTTGGAATTGACGAGAAGACTCTCCAGACAATTGGTGCGTATCCCCTGCCCCGCAGCTCCTATGCCGACTTGGTTCGAAAGCTGCACTCCGGCGGAGCAAGCGTCGTCGGCTTCGACATGACGTTCCCCACGCCGGCTAGCAATGAAACGCTGGCGATGCTCACGCGTCTGCGCCAGGATCTCGGAACGGGAGTATCTCCGGAGCTGGAGAAGAAGCTTGAGCAGCTCCACCAGAAATCTGATGTCGATGCCGACTTCGCAGCGGCATTGAAAGAGTCGGGCAACGTCGTATTAGGACATCTCTTTCTCGACTCTGAACGCGCTAAGGCATCCGACCCCAGGCTCGCGGAAGCGTACTTCAATATCGTCTGGGCGAAATCGTTCCCCCAAGTCCTAAAAGCCAAGGCCGGTAAGCACGATTTCGATCTCGGTCAAGCCTGGATTCAGGGCGGTGGCCCGGTGGCAGTTGGCGTTGAAGCGAACCTTCCGCAGCTCGCCGAGGCCGCAGCTTCCTATGGCTTCTTCAACATCGGTCCCGACGCCGACGGAACGCTCCGCCGCGCTCTCTTTATGATTCGTTATCAGGACCAGGACTTCTTCCCCTCTCTCGATCTTCAGCTTTTGCGTCAGTACGAGAATATTCCGGACCAGCAGATCGCGGCTTACATTGGCGCGACCGGCCTCGATCATGTTCAGTTCGGGAATCATCAGCTCAAACCGCGTCAGGACGGCACGAGCCTGATCAACTATGCCGGCCCATTCCACTCTTATCCCCACTACTCGATGGTTGACATCCTGCAAGGAGCCCTTCCACCGGACACCTTCCTCGACAAGATTGTTCTCGTCGGCGGCACTGCTCTCGGTATCGGCGACCTCCGCAACACCCCATTTCAAAAGCAGGACACTGGCTACATGGGAGTCGAGGTCCACGCCAACATCCTCGATAACCTGCTGCACAGCGCCGAACCGCATCGCACCTTCCTGATCCGCGGCTTTCGCGAAGAACTCGTCGACATCGGCTTCATCATCTTGTTTGGGGCGATTCTCGGTTTCTGGCTCGGGCATCTGCGCCCCATGATCGCCACTGCCACTGCGCTTGCCGTGTTGGGTGCCTTCCTATGGTTCGTCTACTTCAGCTTCGTGCACTGGGGGCGCTGGTACAGCCTCGTCATTCCCGCCCTCACGCTGATCGGATCTTATGCCTCGATTACCACGTTCCGCGTGATCTTCGAAGAGCGCGAGAAACGCAAGATCCGCAAGACCTTCGGGCAATATCTCTCTCCCGGCGTCATCGCGCTGATTGAGAAAGATCCGCATAAGTACATCCGGCCCGGCGGAGAAGTCAAAAACCTCACCGTGATGTTCAGCGACATTCGCGACTTCACCACGCTTTCCGAAGGCATGACACCCGATGAGCTTGTCCGGCTGCTCAACGAATACCTAAGCGCAATGACCGACATTCTGTTCCAAAACCTCGGCACGCTCGACAAATACATTGGCGACGCAATCATGGCTTTTTGGGGATCCCCGTACCCGCAAAACGATCACGCCTGCCGCGCATGCTGTTGCGCGCTCGCGATGTCCGCGCGCCTCGAAGAAATGAACCGCAACTGGGCGGTTAACGGCGGACGTCAGATTTCGATTGGAATCGGCTTGAACACCGGTCCGGTCAACGTCGGCAACATGGGCTCCGACAAACGGTTGGCATGGACCGTCATGGGCGACAACGTCAACCTCGCCTCACGTCTCGAAGGCATGACCAAGCAGTACCGGACCAAGATCATCATTAGCGAAGGAACCTACGCGCAAGTCTCCCACCAGTTCGTCGCGCGTGAAGTCGATAAGATTCGCGTGAAGGGAAAGAAGAAACCGGTCACGATTTACGAATTGCTCGCGCCCGCGGATGGGCAGGCCACCTATGATGCTTTGCTCTCGCGCTACAACGCTGGCCTCAATGCCTACCGGAACCAGCAATGGAAAGAAGCAGCAGGAATTTTTGGAGAGTTGTTGACGCGCTACCCAGACGATGGGCCCACCCAGGTCTTGCTCCAACGTTGCCTCGAGTACCGCGAAGAAGCTCCCGGACAGGATTGGGACGGCGTCTACGTGATGAAGTCCAAGTAGATCGCCGCCCAGATCATGCAAGTTTTCTGAAAAATCAGTATCAGTCAGCGTTCCAGCGCCCGCCCCGCCATCCCGAGAACCACGATCCATCAACCGTGCTGCCTTCGCGATATTCGAACACTCGATTGCCGCCCTGTGGTCCGCGCGTATAAATCCGCAACATCTTTACAGTCCCCGGCGCTGGATCGACTCCGAAAGTGCTGTTGCCCATCCGGAATGTCGCATCATTCGCAGCCAGCTGCCGCAACCGCTGAGTTACGTCGACCCAACGATTATCGGCGCCATATTCCGCGCGGCGGATGACATACTGCCCCCGATCGCCGCCCCAGTTGCCGCCTTTCCAACCAGTAAATATCGAGCCATCGACGGTGCTGCCTTCGCGGTATTCGAAGACCCGATTGTCGCCACCCGGTCCCCAGGCAAAAATGCGCAACGTCTTGACCACTCCGGGCGCCGGATCCGTGCCGAAGGTGCTATTTCCCATGCGGAACACCGCATCCGAAGCCGCCAGCCGTTGCAAATCGCGGGTCACGTCGATCCAGCGACGGTCCGCGCCATACTCTGCCCTTTGAATCTGATATTGCCCGGAATCGCCGCCGCTAGGATTTCCTCCCCACTGTCCGCCGCGCCACCCGGAGAAGATCGAGCCATCCACCGTACTGCCTTCGCGGTATTCGAAAGTGCGCTCTTTTCCCCGCCGTCCCCGCGCAAGGATCCTCAGTGTCTTCACCACCCCCGGCGCCGGATCGATCCCGAACGTGCTGTTCCCCATGCGGAAGGTGGTATTGGTGGCGGCTATTTGCCGCAGTTGACCCGTCACATCCACCCAGCGTCTGTCGGCGCCGTATTCAGCCCGAACGATTTGAAATTCCTGCCCAATGGCAGCCGAAGAAACCATCAGCACCACAATAAGAAACGTCAATTTCACAAGGAAATCCCCAAGTCTCATACGAGCCTCCTGACGAAGCGTCGCCTAACTGAAGTTGAATGCTTGAATGCCGCCATTCTACATCCCACAGCCATCTTGCAACCGGTTTTGCGCTGGCGACGCACCACGCACCGCACTAGGTGCATCGGAGGTCGTGTCGACGAGAAACTTCGACTCGCAACGGACGATCGATTTACAAATCTCTACCGCCCTCACGCGCAAGGCCGACGAATACCATCGTTCGTCCCGCAGAGATGGAGGTACAACCATGGACAATTCAACAACGGTCCTGTACGTCGATGACAACCCCAAATCGAGCCGCCTGCTGGCCAGTGTGCTTGAAGGGTGCGGATTCCGGGTAATTGCTTCGAACGATCCCCATCAGGCCATCGCACTCTGCAAACAGACATCCTTTGACGTCGCACTTCTTGATTACGAGATGCCGACGATGAGCGGAGCACAATTGGCGGAGGAGATTAAGTTCCGGACACCGGACGTCCCCATCGTGATGATCTCGGGATACGCATCCCTGCCCCCGACCGAACTTGTTTTCGTCGATGCACATTTCGGCCTGGGAACGTCGCTCGACGACTTGCTTTGGAAGATGCGCACGCTGGCGCAGCCGCACGCCGCCACCACCGCAAATCCCCGCAGCATGATCGTTCATGGGGCAGACTCGACGTGAAGAGAGATGGGCTAAGTGCAACGGTTGATTCCCGTCCAGGGCTTGGCTTGGGCGGGATTTTCCACAGCTCTGTTCGGAATTCGTAAAAAACTCCCGCCGTACTTTGGAAATCCAGAAAACCAGTTACAGTCCGGGGGTTCGCTGCAAGGTGAACGGGAAAACGATCTGGGAGCAGTATGTCCTAGCAAGTGGGGAGCACGCCCCTGCCTCGGATGACCGGCCGCTTTCCCGGCCCTCCCCTGAACGCAACCCACTGCAGACGCATGGGTTGAGAAGTGTACTCTCGACTATGGGCGCAGAACCCCCTCCGCTCGACATCGAGGGTTCGCCCCCGCCTCCGTCGCTGGTCCGGAGGTGGGGGGTTAGAAATTGCATTTTCAAGCCGAACTTGCCGACCCGACGTCGCCCTCCCCACGACGTCCGAATAATTTCCCTGCTTCGCGCAGCGTCTCGAAGCATCCATAGAGAATTGCCGCCTGCTTGTTTCGGCTAAATCAATCTTCAATAGGAGTCAGAGTAATGCTTGATCAGGTTCGTGTTGCCCTGTGGGTTCGTTTGGAGGCAAAACCGGGAAAAGAAGCGGAGGTGGAGAGCTTTTTGCGCGCTGGCCTCCCCTTGGTCCAAGAAGAGCCCGCGACCATCGCCTGGTTCGCCATCAAGCTTGGTCCCGCGACCTACGGTATCTTCGACGCTTTCCCCGATGAGGCAGGCCGCCAGTTTCACCTCGAAGGACGAGTCGCAGCGGCTTTAATGGCGAAAGCTGCCGAGTTGTTGGCCCAGCCGCCTCAGATCGAAAAGATCGACCTCCTGGCCACAAAGCTCCCCGGCCAGCGCGTGGAAAAGGCTGCCTAGATCCGTCCCCGGGGGGCGTGGCCTGGCTGCGCTCCCGTCCTTTACAAAGTTTTACCTCCCACCGATACAGCTTCATACATCTCGCTCCAATTCTCCGCACATCCCATTCGTTAATCGTGCGATAGTCACCGAGGCGGGCTTGGGCCGCGGCAGCATCAGGGTAGGAGTTGCTGAGACCCATGGCGCAGAAGTACGTTGGCCCCGCGAAGCAACTGCAACAACGGGTAGGATTCTCTGCTTTTCTATATCACCTGACTCTGGCATTTCCGAGTTGGGCCGGAGCAACGGTTGCGCTATACGCGCTCTTTCTCGGTGGGCTGGCTGCATTGAAGGTCCGATTACGATAGATCTCGATCGACTCTCTGTCCGCGCGCTAAACATGTCCAGGACTCTTGCATATCTTCTGATTGCTGCATTCGCAGTTCTTCCCTGCTACGGCCAGGAAGCCAGGCACGATCCGGCAACCACCATCTCGGTGGACGTCAAGGTCGTCACTCTCCCGGTCAGTGTGCGCGACAAGCACGGACACATCGTCACTGACCTCTCCAAAGATGACTTTGTCTTGCAGGAAGATGGACGCCCGCAGAGTATTCGCTACTTCTCGCGGGAAACCAACCTTCCGTTGACGCTCGGCCTTCTGGTCGATACCAGCCTCAGTCAACGCAATGTGCTTGATGAAGAGCGCGACGCCAGCAAGGTCTTCCTGGACGACATGCTTACCGACGCGAAAGACAAGGCCTTCCTCATTCATTTTGATCACGAAGTCGAACTTCTGCAGGACCTGACCTCCGCCCGCGACAAGTTGCAATCTGCGCTCGATCTTCTGAAGACGCCCTCCTTTGAGCGCGATACGTCCAGCGGAAGCGGTGAGCCAAACGATTCGCGTTCTGGACGAATGCGCCGCACCGGCGGCACGCTGCTCTATGATGCCGTCTATCTGGCATCCGACGAGCTGATGAAAAAACAGGAAGGCCGGAAAGCTCTGATCGTACTCTCGGATGGCGTCGATCGCGGCAGTAAAGAACCTCTCATGAGCGCGGTGGAGGCGGCGCAGAGAGCGAACACCGTCGTGTATTCCATTCTGTTCGTCGATCCCCATCGTGAGGACCATGCGGGCTACGATCGGGGCGGCCGCCGAGGTAGCGGTTGGCCCGGGGGCGGGGGAGGATGGCCGGGTGGCGGCCGAGGCGGACCCGGCGCTGGACGACGCCCAACCCAGGAGGTCCATGTCGACGGCAAGAAGATCCTTGATCGCATTGCCCGGGAAACCGGCGGCCGGATGTACGAAGTCTCGAAGAAGCAGAGTGTCGCCCAGATCTATGCCGGCATCGCCGAGGAACTCCGCACCCAGTACATCCTCGGATACACGCCAGATAAGGAAAGCGCGGCTTCCGGATATCACAAGATCAAGCTCGAGGCGAAGCGCAAAGATCTCGATGTCCAGACGCGCGACGGCTACTACGCCGAGAATACCGCCGAGACGAAGAAACCGGGATTCTGATTGGCTGATTGCGCCAGCACTTCAGATTCGGTTCGGTTCCTCGGGGTCCGGATCGATCACCGGCGGTCGCGGCATGCGTGGCGGGTCGTCGGGCGGTTCCTTGATGGGCGGAATTGTGGGTTCAGGCGGCGGCAACGGATTTGGGTCTGGATAAATCGGACTTACCATAGCGACCGTAAGATGCAGGCCGTTCCGGAAAGGTCATCCGGAAAAACGACTTCACCCCGCCTCTTCGCCGCCGTCCACCTCCCGGAAATTTCACGACCAGCGCCGGAAGAATAGCGCCTGCCGTGCGACCGGCTGTGCCTTCGTACT